>Ga0206131_10000175_pt1 | contig 90666 bp, 96 predicted proteins | sample Helgoland_Spring_FD_148636 | JGI IMG/M metagenome (GOLD analysis project Ga0206131, IMG submission 148636) | Pelagic subsurface seawater microbial communities from Kabeltonne, Helgoland, North Sea - Helgoland_Spring_Bloom_20160517_1 | ecosystem: Environmental > Aquatic > Marine > Epipelagic ... | reverse complement strand
AGAGAAGCTTTAATAAATCAATTATTTGACAGAGTTGATAGAGATCAATTTCCTAAAAATGCTGAATTATTAAGCATTCCTTTATTAAAAGAAGAAACATTTTTAAACGCATATAAAATAGATAATTATGAACCAAACTCAATTGGAGGAATTATTCCGAGAGAAATTTAATACTTGGTACGAACCTCTTAAAGAGTTTATTCACACTGAAGAATTTCTTAAGATAGGAACTCAAGTTAATATTAGATCTAATCAAACCATTGTATATCCTAAAAAACCTGACATATTTAAGGTTTTTAAAAATACTCCTTGGAATGAGACTAGAGTTGTTATATTAGGAGAATCTCCTTATTGCACTCCTAAGTACGCTTCAGGTTTAGCATTTGGAGTTTCTCATGATCTTATTAATTCTTTAAATCCTTTTCCTCCTTTGTTAGAAAATATTGTCACAGAAGTTGAGCAAGATCTTTATGACGGCTTAAATTTCATAGACTATACTTTAGAACATTGGAGCGAACAAGGTGTGTTAATGTTAAATACAGCTTTAACAGTAGAAGAAAATAAACCTGGATCACATAAAATTCTTTGGAAACCTTTTATTGAATATGTTGTTAAAACTATTTCAGAAAATAAACCAGGAACTATATGGTTATTATGGGGAGACAATGCTAAAAGTTATAAAACTTTTATTAATTCTGAAACTAATCACATATTAGAATCAGGATCTCCTTCTCCTTTATCTGCTAATAAAGGAACTTGGTTCGGAAATAAGCATTTTAGTAAAACTAACGAGATCTTAGAAGCAGCTAATGGTCCCGAATTTAAAATTAAATGGTAATGAGTTGTAGAAATTACGACGATTGGAGATTATCCAATCCATATGATGAGGCTTATGAAGCTGAAAGAAGATTAGCTGATTTTGAAGCCGAAGAAGAACTTGCTGATATGATGAAAGATCAAAGACAGTTAGATGAAAAAGAGAAGGACGATGAAAAATAATTTAATTGGAATATCTGGAAAAATAGGTTCAGGTAAAGATACTGTAGGTAAGATATTGCAATGCATAAGTTCTTACAATAGACCTAACTCAGATTGGGTAAAAGAGTATACTTTAGATAGATTTATTAAAGAAAGATTAGAAAATATGTCTAATTCTCAATCAAGCTACCAAATCAAAAAGTTTGCAGATAAACTTAAAGATATAGTATGTCTTTTATTAGGTTGTACTAGAGAACAACTAGAAGATAGAGAATTTAAAGAAAAAGAACTTGGGGAAGAATGGAAAGTTACAAAAAATATGTTTTGTGATATGGATTCTTGTGGACTATGTAATTGTAAAGACGAAGTGCTTACACCTAGAAAACTTCTTCAATTAATAGGTACAGAATGTGGTAGACAAATTATCCATCCTAATATTTGGGTAAATGCTTTGTTTGCTGATTATGGCAAACCTATTTTAAATAGATGGGATGATAAAGGAAACAATATGCCAGCTTCTTGGATAATTAGTGATGTTAGATTTCCTAATGAGGTTGAAGCTATTAAAGCTAAAGGGGGTATTATTATTAGAGTTGAAAGAAATAATTTCTTTTACGACGAAAAAGGTAAAAAATGTTTAAAAATTGACAATCACCCTTCTGAAACTGCTCTTGATGATTATAAAGACTTTGATTATACTATTGATAATAATGGTACAATTGAAGAATTAATTCAAAAAATAAAAAAAATATTATAATGGCACTTAAAAAATATGAAGTAGATGCTGTGGTTAACACTATTATGAAAATAGTAAATAATCACAACAATCAAATAAATATAGATGACGAAACAATTACTAAGGTAGGTTGTAACGAATCTGCAACATTTAAAAAGTTAATAGCTGTAGAAAAGAAAATTGATAAATTACATAAAGAACAAAACAATCTTACTCAAGAATTAGCTTCTGAGATAGGTACGGATTATTATGGAAGATCTAAACCTCATTTCAAAGCTAAAATAAAAAAAGAATTAGAAGAAATTGCTGGTCAAGTCCAAATTTCAAAAGAAGATGTTTCAAATGCAGTTATTCTAAGTTCTGGAAATGATTTAAATGATATAGTTCTTTCAGTTCTTAAAGATTTAGGTTTTGACAGTAAAAATTAAGAAACTTTTCAGAGGTTGCGGAGATATTAGAGATCATACTGTAAGAAAAGCTATAAATGCTAATGTTCCTATACAATTAGAATTGATAACTCCTAGTAAAGAAATAAAAGTAATGACTTTATCTGTAGACGATTTAAGGAATCCTAAATCTATATCTAAAGAATTTAAAAGTCAATTTAATAAAGACACATATAAATTATACTCCTATGAATGGAATGAAAATAAAAATTAAAAGATTAACGTTAAATGCTATAGTACCTTCTTATGCTAAAGATGGAGATGCAGGTATGGATTTAACTACTACTGAAGTAAGTTATAATTCTAAAACAGACACTATAGATTATTCTACAGGTCTTTCAATAGAAATCCCTAAAGGATATGTAGGATTAATATTTCCTAGAAGCTCTATTAGAAAAAAAGACTTAATGCTTAGTAACCATGTAGGAGTCATTGATTCTGGTTATAGAGGCGAAATTAAAGCTTCTTTTAGATTAACAAAGCCTTATTGGTCAGCAACAGACGATTATACAGGATTTGAAAGAAATCTAGAAAAAGGAGTATTTTTACATTATGATTTTGCAACAGATGAAGCTAGAGACAATATAGTAGAATCTTCTATTTATGGTGTTGGAGATAGAATCTGTCAATTAATGATAATTCCTTATCCTCAAATTGAATTTGAAGAAGTTGATGAATTATCTGATACTGAAAGAGGAGAAAACGGATTTGGAAGTACAGGAAAATAGCTTATTTTAAGTAAAATACAAAAAAGATATAAAAATTATCTTAAAAAATAAGAGATTTTGACGACAAATAGATGTTAAATGAAAAAAGAGTATTATTTTTACAGCCCTTTTTAACTATTTAAATTTTAGTATTTGTAATGAATAACTCTATTAGTATTTTATCTGATATAACAGTGCATATGAAATATGCTCGTTATATTCCAGAATTAAAAAGAAGAGAAACTTGGGAAGAGCTATGTTTTAGAAATAAGACTATGCACCAATCCAAGTATCCTTCTTTATCAAATGAAATTGAAGAAATATATAACGAATATGTAATTCCTAAGAAAGTATTACCAAGCATGCGTTCTATGCAATTTGCAGGTAAGTCAATAGATGTAAATCCAAGTAGGATATACAATTGTGCTTATCTTCCAGTTGATAGTTATTATGCATTTAGTGAAACTATGTTTTTATTATTAGGTGGTACAGGGGTAGGATATTCTGTTCAAAATCATCATGTAGATAAGCTTCCAGAAATCAGAAAACCTAATCCTAACAGGACTAGAAGATTTGTAGTTGGAGATTCTATAGAAGGTTGGGCAGATGCTGTTAAAGTGTTAATGAAGACATACTTTGACGGAAATTCTTCTACTGTAAGATTTGATTTTAGTGATATTAGGTCTAAAGGTACTGAATTAGTTACTTCTGGAGGTAAAGCACCTGGCCCAGAACCATTAAAAATATGCATAACTAAAGTAACTGCACTATTAAATGAGAAAGAAGAAGGTAGTAAACTTACTCCTTTAGAAGCTCATGATATAATGTGTCACTTGGCAGATGCTGTTTTAGCAGGTGGTATCAGAAGAGCAGCTATGATTAGCTTATTCTCTGCTGATGACTCTGCTATGCTTAGTTGTAAGTCTGGTAATTGGTGGGAATTAAATCCTCAAAGAGGTAGAGCTAATAACTCTGCTGTATTACTTAGACATAGAGCTAATAAAGACTTTTTTAATGGTATTTGGGAAAGAATTAAAGATTCTGGATCTGGAGAACCAGGCATTTATTGGACTAACGATAAAGATTGGGGAACTAATCCTTGTTGTGAGATTGCTCTAAGACCTTTTCAATTCTGTAATTTAGTTGAAATCAATGCTTCTACTATTGAATCTCAAGAAGACTACAATAATAGAGCTAAAGCAGCTAGTTTTATAGCTACTTTACAAGCAGGTTATACTGACTTTCATTATTTGAGAGAAAAATGGAAGAAGACTACTGAAAAAGACGCTCTTATTGGAGTATCTATGACAGGTATAGCTTCTAATAACATTTTTAACTACAATATAGAAGAAGCTTCTAATTTAGTAGAAGAAGAGAATGTAAGAGTAGCAGAAATTATTAACATTAATTCTGCTGCTAGAAGAACTGCTGTTAAACCTTCAGGAACTACTTCTTTAGTTGTGGGTTCCTCTAGCGGTATTCATGCATGGCATTCAGAGTATTATATTCGTAGAATAAGAGTCGGCAAAGATGAAGCTATTTATTCTTATCTGCTTAATAATCACCCTGAATTAGTAGAAGATGACTACTTTAACCCTGATATTCAAGCTGTTATATCTATTCCTCAAGCTGCACCAGAAGGAGCAACTACTAGAGAATCAGAAACAGCATTGGATTTTTTAGAAAGAGTTAAACAAGTTTCTCAAGAATGGGTAAATCCTGGACATTCTGATGGACAGAATACGCATAATGTATCTGCTACAATATCTATTAAAGATTCAGAATGGGGAATAGTAGGAAGTTGGATGTGGTCAAATAGAGAACACTATAATGGTTTATCTGTTTTACCTTTTTCTGATCATACTTACAAACAAGCTCCTTTTGAAGAAATATCAAAAGAAGAATACGATAACCTTGAATCTCAATTACATGCTATTGATTTAACTAATGTAGTAGAAGAACAAGATAATACGGACCTTAAAGAATCTTTGGCTTGCAGTGGCGGAAGTTGTGAAATTACTTAAGATGTACAGTTATTTAGGATTACCTTGCTGGATATATTCAATATATATTCAAAGCAAGTAGAGACATAAGTTATGCCCTGGAACTTTCTAGTTCTGGGGCTTTTTTACATAAAAAAATTAAAAAATGATGAAAAAAACAAAAGTACATCATCCTGATGGCGGACATGTAGTATTTACAGAACCTACAGTAAGACAAAAACAAATATTAGCTTATTATGATAAGTTATATGAAGCTAATAAAGAACTTGAAAGTAGAATAAAGCAGATACCTAATGATCAATCTTTAGGTAAATCTGTTAGAAAAGATTTTATAACATGGGAAGTATAAGAACTTTGGTCTGTGGCGACATTCATGGAGGCTTAAAAGCTTTAAAACAAGCATTACAAAGAGCTTCTTATGATTCAATGAGAGATAAATTAATATTTCTAGGAGATTATGTAGATGGTTGGCCTGAAAGTGCTCAATTAATAGATTATTTAATAGAGTTGCAAGAGTTTAGCCCTAAAGAAAAACCTATCATATTTATAAGAGGTAATCATGATCAATGGTGTCATGAATGGTTTACTTATGGAATAGCTCAAGAAATGTGGTTAAAGCAAGGAGGACAATCTACTAAAGATTCTTATTTAGAGACTTGTTATTTACATAAAGATTCTCATAAAAACTTTTTTAAACACTTAGTTAACTACTATGTAGATGAAGAAAATAGAGGTTTTGTTCACGGAGGTTTTAAATCTAAAAAAGGTTTAGGACATGCTGCTCATGAGTCTGATTATTATTGGGACAGAGATATGTGGGAATTAGCTATTGCTTTAAATGGTAACATACCAGATAAATCAGATCAGTATTATAGACCTAATCCATATAGAATGTATAAGCACAAAGAAATATTTATTGGTCATAGTACTACTATGATGCATAAAATAAAGCCTAAGTACAAAGAATATAAAGATCCAAATCAGCCTAAAAATGGAGGTATTATAGTACCTATGAATAGGTGTAATGTTTGGAATCTAGATACTGGCGGAGGCTGGGGAGGCAAATTAAGTATAATGGATATAGATACAAAAGAATATTGGCAAAGTGATTTTGTTAAAGATTTGTATCCAGATTATAAAGAAAGACAATATGAATAAATTTATGAAATGGCTCAATGGAGAGGATTATGTAGATAGTTTTTTAAGACATCAAGCTTCTAAAGAAAGAAAAATGGTAATAATTTTCATAACATTTGGAATATTAATGGTTCTGTTTTTTTCTTGTAATAGTCAGAAAAATTATCACATAGATAAACAAGAAGAACTTTATAAGAATAGGAAAAAGCAAAAAGCTCTTAAGAATAAAGGGTATCCTAGCAAATCAAGAAAACAATCTCCTAAATATAGGGATAAAAACGCAATATGATTTTAGAATATTCAATAATAGTATTTTTTACACAATTAGTATTTATAGGAACAAGAACTTGGAATGTTAAAGCTATTGCAGCTCATAATATTCCTCAAGTTCTATTAAGCGGTGCAATAGTGCACTTAAGTTGGCTTGTGGGCATTGCTATAAGCAGTATCTCCATGTACGAGATTATTAACGACTTTAAATGGGAAAATTTAATTATTGTAGCATTTTCTTTAACAGGAGGATTATTCGGTAGCTATTTAGCTCTTATTGAAAAATGGAGTAGTAGAAAAATTTAAAATGAAAGGAAAAAAAACAAATAGAATAAAGAATAATAAGCTTATAGCTGAGTTCATGGGATATGAATATCATCCTTTTAATGAATGTAATAAGTCTATACCTGATTATGATCCTCCTGGATGGAGACATAAAGCATTTAAGCACTTGAAAATAGGTGGTTATTTATGTAGGACACATAAAGCTCTTAGATATTATAAAGATTGGAATTGGCTTATGCCAGTAGTTGAGAAGATTAATAATACAGGAAGATTTGAAGTCGTAATAATGTATGGACATTGCCACATAACTGATGGAGAAGATGAACTAACTTTATCTGTACAAGGAAAAAATACTATGGAAGCTGTTTATAAAGCAGTAATAGAATTTATTAAATGGTACAACAACAATAGAGAATGTTTTAATTGCGAAGGTACTGGAGAAGTATACTTTTCTTGTTGTGGAGATGATATAAGACACCAATTACCTGAGAATGATTTATGCCCTACATGTAAAGAACATTGTGGAGATGAACCTGAAAAATGTGAAGAATGTAATGGGACAGGAAAAGAAAACTTATAAAAGAGTAGGGAATAAATCCCTCTCTTTTTTTTAGACTTTCTAATGAGTGTTGTATATATAACTTAAACTTTCTCTAATATTTTCATGTCTGTTAAGCTGTCTAATAATAGGAACTAAATCCTCTACATCTTTAACTAGTTTATACTCTCCTTTTCTTCTTCCTGTTTTGTACAATTCTGTAGGATCTGAAAGTTGTCCTAGAAAGTGAATACTTTTTTCTATCATGCTTATAGAGGCTGCTGGAGATCTCATAATAGTTAAAAATTCTGCAGGGTTCCAATAAAATCCTATTTCAGAAGCTGTTCTTTTTACTAAATATGCTGCACTAAATATAGAATTTTTAGTATCTTCATCTGGTTCATCATCTCCTAAAGCCATTAACAAAGATGCAGAAATAAATGATATTCCGTATAACGCTAACTCAGAAGTTATTTTTCTAATGTTAGCTTTTTCAGCATCTGTTAACTGTTGCCAATTAGTAGACAGTAAGCTTAACTTAAATTCTTTACCTGCTTTAGTTAGATCAGATATAAATCTTACGGCTGTAGTATAGTATCCTTCTTCAAATTGTTGAAGGTCTTCTGACCAATATCTATCTATATCTCTTAATTCATCAATACTTTTTCTAGAAGTATTAATACCTCTCCATCTTCTTTTCATACCTCTTAGTAACCATTTTCTTAATTGGTATACTAATTTACCAACAGCATATCTTTGAAGTATAGATTGCATTTGTGGATCATATTGACCATGTAAATCTGCAGATAATTTTTTAATAAGATTACTTACTCTTACTTCTGAAAATTTAGATGCTCCTTGACCTTTTCTATAGATAAATCCTAATGAAGGATGAGGTTCTATGTGACCGTCTTTAGCAGTGTACATTTGATCTAAGGTCGCAGCTTCTGCTTCAGTTTTTACTACTTTTCCTTCAGCATTAATCCATTCTTTGTTTTTATTCATAGCTTTAATAGACTTCATTACTGAATACATTAAAGTAGACTGTATATAATATTCTCCAACATGACTGGTAGAATATAACATGTCCTTAGTCATTAACGCTTTAAATCTATTATCCTGTGCAAATTTTGTAGACAATGCTCCGAAGTCTCCAGAGACATTATAAAGCTCCATTAAAAGGTTTGTTTTAGACGTTTTAAGAGGCTTTCCTATGTCTTTTACCCAAGATTGACTGTCTGCCCAAAATTCTTTTTCAGCACCTCTTAATTGCTCTCTATTAAATACATTTCCTCCAACGCCTTCTATGAAGTTTTGCACCTTACCTTGAAATATGTTTACTCCGCCAGCAAAATAGTTCATTGCTAACATAGTTTGACTAGTCCATGAACCTACAGCACTAACTACTTTATTACCGTCTATCTTCATTCCCATAAAGTTTGCAGACATTTTCATATCTATAGTAGATTCTCCGTATAATCTATCTTCTAATATAGACTTTAATACCTTATATTCATTAGACTCTTTATCTTGAAGTTTCAATAATTCTGTCTTATTTAATTTATTTATTAAATATTTTTTAGTAAGACCTTCAGTTTTTAAAACTTCTTTATTTTTAGTAACTTCTTTGATTAACTCTAAAGTAGGAACAGTTAAACTTTTTTGCTTATAATTCTCTGCCATGTGGGCATTCATTACAGCTAATGTACCTAAATCAAAAGATTGTTGAGAAACATCTAAGTTACCTCTAAAAAATACAGGAACACCGTGTCTTTCACTTCCAGTTTCTGTAGATATAGTCTCTTCATATCCTAATTTGCTTAATGATTTAGCATTGTCAGAATTAGTTTCATCTACAAACTCATTTCTTTCTTGATCATCTGCCTGCTTAGTAAGACTATCTTTAATCCAAGAAGGAACCATTCCTTTTTTATCTTCATAAACTCTTTCTAATTGACTTTTACTTATAGTAGGAAGACTATACCAAGAAGGTTCAAACTTATGAGGAGACTTTGCTAATTTTGCAAAATCTGGTAATTTTCTATCTGCTTCATCTATAGAAGCTTTAATAACATCTAAAAACTTTTTTTCAGATTCTGATAACTTTTTAAAGTTAGGATCTTTCCATTTATTCATAGGAAAATAAAATCCATCAGGACTTTTAGTTACATTTTTAGTTCTCCATGATTTTAAGTCTTTAAGTGCAGCTTTAGCTTCTGGAGAGTTTTTTCCAGATTCAGCTACAGCTTTTCCGTAAGCTCTATTTAATTTAGAAAGAGTTTCATAAAATTCATATTTATATTCTCCTACAAGTTTTCCATTTTTTGTTCCATCTGCATTTTTTCCTAATAAAGCATCATACTTCTTACTTACATTTCCTTCAGGATGGTCTTTTTCATATTCAATAAAAGCTTCAGCTATATGTCTTCTATGATCTAAAGTATATCTTCTAGTATTTAAATCAGCTCTGTTTAAAATATTAACTACTCCTTGAATAGTAGTAGAGTTTAATGAGCCTGGATCCAATATTAAAGATTCTAGGCTATTTAAATCACTTTCAGATATATTAACCAATCTTTCAAAGAAATTATAAGAATAGTCTTTAATTTCTTCTTCTGCAGCTTCCATTTTTTCAGCTATATACTTTATTTTTTGATTTCCTTTTAGTCCTTGACTATTAGCTTCTCTTTCAAATTTTTCTTTAAACTTACCTTCAGCTAAAGTAGATTCTTTAGATAGTGCAGCTATTACAGATTCTTTAACTAATTCTTCTCTTTTAGCTAAAACATCTTTTCTTTTATGCTCTATTTCTCTAAGTTCTTTTATACTTTCTTCTTTAAGTTCTGCAGTTAAATGTTCAGATAAAGGTTCTTTTTGAAGTTTTTCTACTATTATATCTATTAAATCATAAGCTCCTAAAAATTCTTGAACATCCATTAAAAGTTTATCATTTATAGTTCCTTCTTCGATAGCAGTCTTCATTTTATTTTCTACATCTACACTTTGTTTAAGTACTCGTTGACTAAATAGCATTAAAGCTTTTAAAGTATCTGTTTTTTGATACTTAACAAGTTCTTTTCTAAGATCTTTTAGGTTTTTTCTAAATGTTTCTTTTTTCTTAAGAGTATGTCGGTTAAGTGTTTTATCTATTTTTTTGATAGCTGCTGCTGCAACATCTTCTAAAGTTATTATTCTATCTTCTAAGTTATCTACTATTTTTTTAGCTCTTTTATTAGATTCACTTTCTTCAGTCTCTTTTTTAGCTTCTTTAGTAGTAGCATATAAAGTCACTGAAGTTTGTAATTGATTATTTGAATTGTAGTTATATGAGAAATTATATTTTTCTACTTGGTTTAATATAGCTTCAACAGCATTTCCGTAAACATTTGAAGAATCTGTTCCTCCAAATAGAGAAGTTACAAAGTTTATAAACCTATCCCAAACATTAAATTTTATACCTTTTACTGCAGTTTGGAACTTCTTATTAGTCATTACTTCGCTGACAAATTCATGAACATTTACTCCAGCTTCAGAAGCTTCTTCTCCAAATACTCTAAAAAATTCTTCTTTCTGTTCTTTAGAAAAATATTTATTTACAGTATTATATAAAGAAGTCATTTGAAATTTAAATGCTTCTTCTCTTTTGTTTTTAGGATTAAACAATGCATTTGCAGTATATTTATGCACCATTTCATGCATAAAAGTACTAGAGAACATGTCTATACCATTATCATATAACATATTAGAATTAAGGTGCACAGTATCTGTATCTGGATCAAATGCCATATATTGTCCATCTTCTAGTTCTTCTATTATTACATTATCGCTACCTTCGACTTTATTCAACATCATATATGCTAACTTTTCCATTAAAGGATCTTTTAGCTTAGGATGTAACTTTGATAAAATTTCTCTACTGTTGAGATTTTTTTTAGACTTTCCTAAAATAGAATCAATATCAGCAACATTTTGTTTAGAAACTTCTCCATAAGAATCTTTATTCTTTGTTACAGTTTCAGATTTAGTTAGTTTATTGGTATAACCTCTGGATGTAAGATTTTTTCCTAAATCAAAATGCTCTCCTATTGAATTTTCTATTCTTAAATTAGCGTCTACAAAAGGATAAACTTCAGAGCCATACCAATCCTTAAATGAATTTTCAGTTAGCATTTCATTAGCTAAGTATGCAGCATCTTCTCCATACTCTTCTTTAATTTCTTTTAAAGGACTTATATTTAAATTTGGACAACTCATATTATTTACAATTTTTCTTTCTAGCTTCTGCTTTATTTAACATTTCTTGATGATCTATTACAAATGGTTCTACTACACTCATTTCAGGTACTACTGTTTTTGGAGGAGTAACTATATTATATACAAATCTAAGATTTTTTCTAAATTCATTATAAACTTTCGACTCTTTAATTGCAATATTTTCTGGGAATATAGAATTTTTAGAATCACTTCCATATTCCACTATAGTTTTACCTTTTTTAGAGTACCCTAATTTGTTAGTTCTAACATATACTGCGTGCTCAGTCTTTTTCTCGTTATCATTTTCAACTGTGCCTGCTAATCTATAAAGATAATCTGTAGAACCTATTTTTCTAGTTACAAATCTAGGCCATTGATCATTTTTTTTATATTTACCTACAAATTCAGGTATAGTAAATATAATATCAGTTCCATGACCTGCATTGTTAGCAGATATGTTTTTTGGAAGTTTTTTAGGGACATGTTTAGATACTGAAGGAACTATAGTATTATCTGCCCACATATGCTTATAAACTTGAACTTTTAAATCTTCTAACACTTCGTCGTTATTTAAAATGTTTTTCCAAGCTTTCATTCTATCGTTAATACCATTTCCAAATATCCATTCATTAGGTATATGTTCAAATATACTTCCTATACCTTTCTTAAACCCTGAAGAATAGTAAGAATATCTAACTAGTTTTTCAGCAAAAGGTCTTAATTCAGGATCTTCTAATAGTTCTAACCAACCTTTATAAAGCAAATCTTTAAAATATTTAGGTTGATTCTTAGTATTAGATATAGTAACATAAGAATATCCATCTTTTTTATGACCTTTTTTTATTTGAAGGTGTTTAATTAAAGGATTATTTTTATATCTTTTATGCTCTTTCAATCTAGATACATTATTAGCTACTGAGTTTTTTCCTCTAAACATGGGAATAATAGACTCATCTTGCATTTGTAGATCTGTTTGAGAATAAAGATAAGCAAATATTTCTTTTTCTAATTTTTTACCTAAATCTCTATTAGTCAATACTCCTTGACCTAGTTCTATTGAAAACTCATTTAAAATTCTTCTAAAGCCTATAGAATCAGTTATAAACATGTTATTAGTAATAAGGTTAGCTAACCCTACAGAATTATCATAAAAGGTTCCTAAAGCAGTATTTTTTCCGTTCATTTTAAACTTATTAGAAAAGTTTGTTAAACGAGAATCATTTAGTACTTGTTCTTTCGTGTTTTCTATAATTTGTTTACTAATAAGATCATAGCCTGCTCCATTAACATCATTTTTAGAAGCTATTACAGAATCTCTTAAAGATTTAGATATATTTTTCCAACCTTCAAACATTGTTAATACGTCTAACTGATATCTAGGATCAGCAGAATTTGGACTTTTTGCTGTATCTTTTAAATACTCTAATGGACTTACATCTTTAAAAGTACTTGATATCTTATTATAAGACTCTTTATGTTCATAATCTTTTCCTACTTTTTCTTCCCATTTTTTCTTAACTACTTCTAAAGCAGATAAATATCCTCCTTGAGGTCCTTTTTGCTTAAGAGCCATTCTACCTTTACCGTTAAAGGTTTCATTTACTAAATCTTTAAGAATAGGTTGAGCTATAAAAGCATTTACCCATTGATAATCAACTCCAGCTCTAAGTAACATGAATACTGTATTAGCAGTAAAAGTATTATGATTACCTTGTACTACATAAGGATCTTTAGCAATATCTACATAAGCGTTCAAAAAAGCTGACATTACTACTGTAATATCTTTAGGGTCTCTTCCTGGAACTTTTTCACTTTTAACTTGATTAAAAACTGTATGACCTTTTTCATCAGTTAGTCCTACTCCTAAATATTCGTTTAATTTAAAGTCTGCTATTTGAGTAAGAGCATGATCTGTCAATTGATTAGCTGTTTGACCAACACCTGCTTTACCTGACATTAAATCTATTTTAAGTTCTAATTGTTTTATAGAATCAAATAAATCTAAATCTGATTTTCCTTCATTAGGAAGTAAGCTTTTGATATCATCTTTCATAAATTCAGCATCTATAGAAGACATTAAAGCAGCATAAGTTTTTGGGTCAGTTAATACTTTATCATATAAAGTTATAAGCTTGTTTTGTAAAGCTTGTTTAGAGTTCTTATCTATTGTAATATCTTCTGAGTCTTCAGATTTTTCTTCGTTTAAAGATTCATCATATTCTACTCTTTTGACTACTCCATTTACTAATTCTATATGAGGAATCATCATGTACATTTTATCAATGTCATAATCAGAACCTGTTTTAGCAGTGATTTCTCCATAAGCTACTACCATATCTCCCATTTCTGGAGGTAATATTCCTGCAACTTCTAAAGCGTCATTAGAAGACATTCCTTGGTTAGGAATACGATAACCTATAAGCTTAAGAGCTTCAGGGTCTATTGCAGCATTAAGATCTTCTAAAGACATATTTCTATAATTAGGAATATGCTTAACTATCTGATTATGAGGAATTAGTACTTGTCCTCTACTTATAGAACCATCTTTATTTTTTAAAGGCGGTTTTAATTCAGATTTTTCAACTAACCATTTTACACCAGCATAATCTGCTAGTTTTTCAGTTATTCCAAAAGGGGCCATTTGTATAAAAGAACCTCCATTAGTAGCTATATCAATAACTCTTTTGTTAATATGAGAGAATAATATGTTTTGAATTTTATCTCTATGTTGAAATAGTGCATCATACTGAACACCTCTTTCTATAGCTTTGATTAAATTATCGGCTCCGCCTTTTTCTTTAAGTTCTTTAATTATAACTTCATCTAATATACTTCTATCTACATTTCCGTCTTTATCTACTTTAAAGTTTTCGAGAACTTCTTCAACACCTCTATTAGAAAGTTCTGCGATAGTCTTATTAAGATCATCTACAATATCTTGTCCTAACATGTCTCCATATTCTTTATCTAAAGATATATTAGCTAATATGTTCTTTTGAAGTTGAGAACCTAATAACGTTTGCTTTATTCCTTTGTTAGGCAAATCTTGTTGAAGTCTCCAATTTCTATTATCTAAAGTAATAGTGTTTAAAGGAATATCAGGTAATCTAAGATTGTTTTCTGCATCATGTACAGTTTGAGGTTGAACTAAACCTACTTTAATGCCGTCAGTTACAACTGCTTCATCTACTTTTTCAGTTTCCATCTTATTTTTAAGATTCTCTAATGCAGAACCTTCAACAAAAGAAGGCCATAACACAGCTTGAGAGTACTTTAAATAAGTAGGCATACCATTTTTCTGTCCAAAGTATACACCTTTTAAAGGTTGAGCAGACAATGTTTTAAACTCTTCTGGAGTTAATTGTTGCCATTTGCCATCTACTTTAGTAGTAGCTTTTTCATATATTCTATTCCACTCTGGAGTAGTTCCTTTACCTAATCTTTCCATTAGGAATTTAAATCTATCAGGAGTTATATATCCTTGAGCATCTGTAACATTCACTCCAACATATGCTTTTTTTAGGTCATCTATGTCTTCTTTAGAATATCCAGCATCTTCAAATGCTTTAGTTATAGAATCTAAGTAAGCTGAAGGATTAGTTTCTACTGCCGCTAATACAGCAACTTTAAATTCATGGTCATTATCTTTTAAGAATTTTCCTTCTGCATCTTTAATACCTAATCTTAAAGTAAGTCCGTTTATGTAAGAAGCAGGTATACGTTTAAGAAAGTCAGCAGGATTCTTGTAAAACCCAGGGTCTCCGTTAAACATTTTAGTACCTTCAATATTAGATACAAGAGAATTTATAGTAAAATCAGCAATAGCTGCAAAAGTCTTATGTGAGCCAGAATAAGAAGCTAATATAGTTTTATCTATAGCATTGTTAGAACCATCTTCTTTTACTATGTGATATTTTTTAGCTGCATTATATGTTTCTACTATTTTATCTGATAATGCCTTTTTAACGTAAGCATCTACTGCATCAGGCAATAAAGGCTCTCCTTGAGAATCTGTTATAACTTCTTTAGCAGAATTAAGTATTCCAGGAACAGCTTCTAATATTCCTGGAAAAGAATATATATTAAAAGCATTTCCTAATAAGGAGTCTTCATCTCTTACATTTCCATCTTTGTCTGTATGATAATACAGTATAAGTTTTTCTTTAGGTAAGGTGTCTAATTCTTTATAAGCTTTAGCATATCTTCTAAGTTCATCTCTAAGATAATCTTTAAATGTTTCTACTACTTCTTTATTATAGAATTTAACATCAGAAGGATTTCCAGAAATATTAGATTTAATAGCTGGCATTCCTTCCATATGATGTTGCTGAGACTTATCTGCAGCAGTCATTGTACTATTAATAGAATTATGATTTCTTATTCCTTCTTTTGGATTATTCTTTCTATGGTTAAGAGTCTTGTTAATAGTATCCGCTAACAAATCAGGCATAGATATACTTTTAGAATCTTCTCCCTGGTCTCCTTTACCTTCTTCTTTAAACTGTAAAAATGTAGATATCTTAATGTTTTTAATAGCTTCAGTCTTTCCTTGCCTTCTTAAGCCATCTATATGATTTAACCATCTGGATCCTTTAGCATAAGGTTGTCCTAATAATTCATCTAACAAAGAATAATCTCCTCTATGTATTTGAGATAACAAAGAATGCATCATAGAAGGTTTAGAATACTCCCAAAATTGATTACCGTCTTTACCTAATACAGTAGCGTCAGTCAAGGAAGGTTCAAATTTAGCTTGTTCTTTAGCTAAATCTTTTAAAACATTGCCCATTACGTCCTTAAGAACATTGTTCATGTTTCTATCTTCATCATAAATGTTTTCATCGGTAATATTAGAAAGTCTTATAAAAGCATTTAATATAGAAGTAAACTTATTTTTAAATTCTCCAGTTTCTATATTTCCAGCAGAATCTGCTCCCATATAAGCCATAAAAGCCTTTTTATTTGGAGTTACTCCTATACTTTCAAAAGCTTCTAATATTCTATCTTCTATTGCCCCTTTTAACTTTACAGAATCAATTTTTTTTGATTCAAGATCTTTTTTTATTTTGTTTAAGCTTTCTAATTGCTTATTAATAAGAGAAGAATTAAATTTGCCAGTGCTTATATTTATAGAAGAAGTCTCTTCAAAGCCTACATTCCAAGCATCTATAATAATATCAGATGCAGAAAACTGTTGAGCAGTACCTACTTTAACTACTCTATTTCCTTCTTTTCCTGAAACTAGGGTAGTAATAAAATCATACTTGCTCATAGAAAAAGTTTGCACAAATTCTGTCTTTTTATATTCAGGTAGTTCTCGCAGTCTCTCTTTTAATACTGCCATAACAGGCATAGTAGCAGAAAGATCTCCTACTTTTTCTAGCATTAAATCAAACATGTCTAACACTTTTCCATTTTCTCCATTTAATGTTACAAGATTAGACAACTCATCTTGAAGTTTATTAAATACATGATTAAAGTCTTCAAAAGAAGTTCCATTTAAATATGAAGATTTTTCATATACAAATTTATTATCTTCTGTTATTTCTATTTTAGGTAGAAAAGAAAGTAATAATTTTATATTAGCTGTAGCATTATCTTTAGAGTTCTTTCTAAAACTTTCTGTAAGATTTAATCCGTCAGACTCTACTGCTTCTAATGCCTCAGATTCTAATGTTTCTAATTCGTCTACAACTTCTTGTTCTAACTCTTCTGTTTTTTTACTTTTAGTTTTAACTCCTCTAGATTCTAAAAAGTCTAATACCTTTTCTTTAAATTCTGCTTTATAATCGTTAATTAAATCTAAACCTTCACGCTCATCATTATATTTTTCCCATTCTTTAGAACCTTTAGGATATTTGTCTCTATTGCTTTCTGCAGTGTTGACTTGACTTATTATAAAATCGTTAATAATTTTTCCAATATTGGCAGTTTCACCAGTCAAGTCTCCAGCAAAATCTAATATTTTACCTGACTTTACTACTTCATATGCTAATTTACCTACTACATCTTCAACTTCTCCAGCAGTAAAACTATCATAAACATCTCCTACTATAGGTATATGAGTTTTATCTAATGCAGAATAAAATATTCCTCCTTTATGCAATAGAGGTTCTCCTTCTTCATTTAAATAATTTCTGTCAAAATCAGGGGCTTGCCAATCTCCATACCATTCTTTAAATTCATTACTGAATAATGCGTTATATTGTTCTTGAGCATCATTACCTTCAGGAAGATACTTTAATAATTCGTCTTGAAGACTTGTTAATTTACAATCCATATTCTAATTTATTGTTTTACAAGGATTTTGATCCTCATCTTTGCCAAATCTAAGCATTTTTTTGCTAGGTCTAGCTCTTTTTTTACCTTCTTCTTTAAACTTTGCTAATGGGTCAGAAGAATCTTCAGCATCATTAGTTGTTTCTTTTACTGGTTTAGTAATCTCTTTACCTGTTGGAGGATTTACTGCTTGAAGTTTTGCAGCAATCTCTTGTCCTGCTAATTTTATTTTGTCTTCTTTAGTCTCTGTAGCATTTTTCACTTTAGGATTGCTTAAAGGTTTCATATATATGCTACCTTTATAAATAGCATCGTCAGTATTAATTCTTCTTTCAAATTTGACAGGGCCCATAGCTATAGATGTACTCAATATATTTTGAGTTATTATATGTTCTCTATAAGAAGACTTAGGATCAGATAATTTTTCTATATCTACTCTTCTTCTTTGAGTGTTAATAAAAAAGTCTACTAAGGAAGCTCTTTGATCATCTATTTGATGAGCACTTACTTTGTCTAATCCAAAATTTAAAACTCCATTATCAGTAGTCAAAAGTTTGTCAGGATTCTTACTGGCATTTTCATTATAAATTAAAAAATCTAAAACATTAGCGTAAGTAGGAACATCTCCTAACATATCTTGAATATCTCCAGGAATCAATTCTTCAAATCTTTCCCATAATTCTTCAGATATTTCTGAATTTCTAAATTCTTGGTCTAGATTTTCAAGAATATCTTTATAAAGATCTATTATGAAATCTGCTTCTTTTTTATTTACAAATCTAATATTAAGAAGAGCAGGAACTGTTTCATTCATGTTATTAGGTATTTTGATATATAATCTACCTGCAACTTTAGGGACAGAAGCAAAAGCTCCTAAATCACCGTCTAATTCATTTGTATCAGGTATAGTAGCATAGTTACCATCATTTCTAACAACTCCAAATTCTAAATCTTCTATTTTGCTATCAAATACTTCAGCAATATTATTGTTAGCTCCTATTTCTTCTTTAAAAGCAGCAGGAAGCTGTTCTTGTATTACAGTTTCTACAGAATCTTCCTGTCTAAGTCTTTCTAATATAAGTGCCCTTTGTTCTTCTAATGCTATTTGAGAAGCTGGGTCATTTTCTCTAGGACTTCCATCTGCTCTTTTAGTATTCCACATACTAGAGATTACTGGAACACCTCCTACAGTTATAGGAGTTCCATCAGGATTTAAAAATTCAACTTTGATAAAAATGTTATCGTCAGCAACACTTCCTTGTTGATAGTATGCTTTATTTGTTTGTCCTTCTCCTTCTCCAAAGTTAATACTTATTCTTACTCTAGTTCCTACTTTATTTCCAGGAGTAAACAACCATTCTTCATAAGCTTGTTCATTTTGATGATTTTTGACTTCTACTCCTCTAGAACCAGGATGAGTATCTTTTGCATTACTAGACTCAATCATCAGCTCATTACTGCTAACATTTTCACCTTCGTAAGTTCTTATTTCATCTGCTGTTTCTGGATCTAAACCTAAGTCTTCATTAACATCATCATTAACATCTTCTTCAGATTGTTCTTGTGACTGTTCTTGTTCTAAAGCAGATAATTCAGCATATTTAGTAGCACCATTCTCCACAAAAGAATCTGAGACATCTGTTATGAGTGTAATAGGAGAACCTTTTTCCCCTTTTAATTCATTTATAAGTTCTGATTCTATTTCTTTTCTCATTTTAGAATCTTGTGAAACCTGACTTGTTACAAAATTCTTTCTTGAAGATTTACTTTTATCTGCTGTCTTAAGAGTATTATCTACAGAATACAATCCTTTAAGTCCTCTAGATTTAGCATTAGCTAACGCTAAGTTATACAAGTGTTTAGATATACCTTTACTTTGATATTTTGATGCTACATTTATAGATATTCCCTCATAGCCATCTTTTTCATTACCTATGGAAATGGCTCCTATTATTTCTCCACTACCGCTTTTAACTTTTATTATTGTAGTTCCTTGACCATCTACTGTTGTATCTACTTTAACAGAAGTGTCATTTATGAGTATTCCTATAGAAGCTTCTGAAAATCCTTCATTGTCTCCTGCTTTTATATCTAATTCTTCTTGTCCTTTTTCTTCTATATCAGCTTTTATAGGACCTGATTCTGTACTAGGAGACAGTGCAGCTAATGCTGCATTTGCTCTATCTTCATCTGAGTCTGCTTCTGCTTCATCTTGAATATCTTTTGGAGAAAGCTCAACTTCTTCTTCAGAATCTTCAAATAATTCTAATTGAGAAGACCCCATGTCTACAGATTCTTCTATTGTTGAAGATGATTCTTCGTCTTCTGACAATTCTACAACAGGAAAATCTAAAGCCAATTGTAATTGTTCATCGACTTCGTTTTCTTTTTCTTCTATAGAATCATCATATTCTTTTACTAATTGCTCAGTTTCTTCAGCAGTTCTTTCTGATTCTTTGTATTTAAAGTTAGCATCTTCAACCTGCTCTTTAGATTTAATTTTTTGAAGTTCTTGTCCTGTTTTGTAGAGAGTTCCATAATTTACTAAGTGACTTATTGATGCATCTAATTCTTTTTGAATTTCAGATATAGCATCTAATGTTAAATTGTATTCTATTCTTTCTTTTGTATTAGAAGGAAGTTTTAATTCGTTTAATTTTTTATATATAGAATATAAATAGTCTATGGCTTCATTTAATTGAGGAAGTTCTTTTTGAAGAATCTCTTCTCCATTTTCAGCCATATCTATAAGCCTTACATGATTATCTGATATATCATCAAAAATACTTACAGAAGTTCCATATTCTTTTTCTAATCTTTCGTTGATTAATTCATCTGCAGCTTTTTGAGCCTCTTGAACTTTTTTAATCTTATCTTCTCTATCTTTCTTTTTCTTTTGAAGAAGTTTTTTAAGTTTTTCTTGCTTTAATTTTGATATTTCTTTTTTAGCTTCTGCTATAGTTTCTAAAGCTTTAATAACATTTTTAATTTTAGCTGTTACAGAATCCAATCTATTTTGAATATCTATAGTATCTCTTCCATATTGTACAGCTTTTCTTCTTTGCTTTAATAACTTTCTTCTTTCTTTATCTAATTCTTTTTTTTCTTTTATTAGCTTTTTAAGTTTTTCAGCTTCTAACCTAGTTCTGAGATCTTTTATATTTCTTTGAGCAGCTTCAATTTCTTCATATACTTTAGAAGCCTCTCTTAGTTCTTTTTTAGCATCTTGTATTTGTTGTATAGCTGAGTTTCTAGATTCTTCATTTCCTTTTAAATCTATAGACTGAGTAGCTCTTTCATAACGTTCTTTAGCTTCGTCATACCTCTTTTTATTTTGGGCTCTAATTTTTTCTAATCTTTTATTTACTATAGACTTAGTTTCAGTTTTTACTTCTTCTTTCTTTTCTTGAGCTTCAGCTTCTTGAAGTTCTGATATTTTTTTATTAAGTTTACCTCTTAGGTTATTTTTATCTTCTTCGGGTAAGTTAGAAGCTTCTACTTTAGCTAATGTAGCTACAGCAGAATCTGTATCTTCAGCAGTAACTATTTCAGATTCTATTTTTTTAGAAAAAGTTTTATCTCTTTTAGTTTTAACATTTTCTTTATTAGTTAAATTTTTATATTCTTCATCTAATATTGCTAATTTGGCATTTTCTACTTTAATATTAGCTTTAAGATAGCCAATTGAAGCTTTATCTGCTTCATTTACAGGTTTACCTTTTTCTTTATCTGCTTCCATTGTCTGCTCTAACTGTTCTAAAGCAGATATATGGTAATCAACATCTCTAGAAGTTTTATTTCTAGTCATTCTATTTAGAGTAACAGGAATTCTGTTATCTCCATATTCTCCTGATTTATTATATTGTTTTTCTGCAGCAGCTATATCATCTAATGCTTCTTGAGCAACAGTCTTATAATAACCTTTTTCGTCTGATTGTTTTGTGTTAAGTCCTTTAGCCTTTGCTTCTTCTTCAGAAAGATTTAATATTTTTTCATAAGTATCTACAAGTACTCCAACAGTTCCAGTTTTTAATCCTAGAGTTGCTTGTTGATATAAATTATTTTTTAAAATATCATTTATACTTGTTTTTTCATCTTCTGAAAGATCTCTGTTTTCTTCTTCAGCTTTATTTACAATTTTTCGAATTTCTACATTTGCTTTGTCATTAGCATCTTTAGATGCAAATACATCGCTCATTGAAGGTATGTTATCAGTTTCAGAAATACTTTCAAATTGCTTTATAACTTCTTGTTGCTTTTTAAAGTTTTCTCTTTGTTTAGCATATTTTCCTTTATAAGCTCCATATCCTTTATAACCTTTAGATTCTATATTACCTATTCCTGCAGATAATGCAGTTTGTCCTGCACCACCAACAGCTCCTAATAAACCAGCTTCTACTGCTTCTGCAGTACTTAAATCATTAACTATGTCAGTAGTAGTATAACTACGACCTTCTCCAAAAGCTCTACCTGCTTTATCAGCTATAAGGTTAATTTCTTCTTCTGCAAATTCTTGAATAGATTCTCCAACAATTCTATTTTTAGTATTCTTTTTTGTAACTTCTTGAATTATATGTCTTCCAGTTCCAGCTATACCTCCTTTAGCAGCTACAAACATATTAGCTGAAGTAAGATTTAATAGTATGTTGGCTCTGTTTACATTTATAGTTCTAGCTGCTGCATCTGCTGCTATTTGTTTAGCTTGTTTAACGCTTATTCCTTTTTGTAATTGAGCTTTGTATATGTCTTTATATACTTGTGCTGCAGAAGTCACTCCTTCAGCTTGATTTAACGCTGTAGAAGTAGCTAATGTAGCTAAAGCTTGACCCATTGCTCCTAATTTAGATACTCCAGCTAACCATGAGGCAGCTCCTCCAGTTACAGCACCTGTAATAGCAAATGCTCCAATAGATTCAACTAAAGAAGCACCATTTTCTAACCACCATCCAACATCGCCTAAAGCTAAATGTTCATTAGATTTTCTGTAAATAGGAGCATAGTCTTTGTTAAAGGAAGCTTTCCATTCTTCCATAGTATTAGTAACTAAGTTTCCTACTTCATCGTCTTGATTATTATAATCTTCTATATCTGCTACAGCAGCTAAATATCCTACAGCAGATAAGCCAGTGTTTACTGCTATTCTAGATAACGTAGAGCCTACTTTATTTAAAGTAGATTGTCTAGCTGCTCTATAAGCTCCTATGTCTCCTTTAATAAAATTATCTTCTTTATCGTACTTTTTATCAGTAGTAACATAAGAATGATGACCTCCTTGCATAGTAGGAGCCGTATTCATTGCAAATATCTCGTTTAACTTAGCTTTTTGTTGATCATCTAATCTAGAAGTTCCATCTGGATTTAAAATTTCTTCAGGTTGAGATTCTTCTGTAGCAGCATTCGATATCATTTTTATGAACTCTTCTGGAGTCACATTAGCTTTATTGTTTCCTACACTTTTATAATAAGAATCTCCTCTTTTTAATTCTCTGTACCCATGCCTATCATCAATAACCGTGTCTTCTAAAACTGGAAATGCTGCCCAAACACCTGCTACACGTTTAGCAAATTTTTCTAAAGACATTTGACCTTTTTGATAAGCGTCTAAGCCTAATTCTTCTAATTGAGCATGAGCTAGTCTATTTTGAGTTTCTAAATCAAATTTTTGGTCTCCTGTTATTCCGACTTTATTGGCTATTCTTTTTAATGTGTCAGGCATAAATTGATATAACCCAGCAGCTTTTCCTGCAGCTTGTCCTCTACTTTTTTGAAAAGCTATAACTTCATCTATACTCATAGAAGTAAGATCTTTTCCGTGACTTTCTTCTATTCCAGCTATACTATTAATTTTATTTGCGCTTTCGTATAAGCTGATGCTTTTTCTTAGGCTTGCAGAAGATTCTACACTAGAATAATCTTTTGCAGAATCTAAAGGGTTTTCAGAATCTGTAATAGGAGCTTTCTCTCCTTCTGGTATTTCACTTGGTCCTGAAGTATTAATAAGATTTTTTGGAGCTTCCTGAGCTGCAATATCAGGTACAGTATTAAGTTCGTTCTCAGGCAAACTCTCAGGTTTAACATCTTCTGTTGATTGAAGTTGTTGGGGATGTAAATAATTACTTGGATCTAAAGGCTTAGAAGACTGTAAAGAACTAGGAGTAAATGATGTTGAGTCTTTTTGAGAGTTCAACAATTTTACATCTTCGCTTGACATTATATATTCGTTGCTCATAATTATTATTTTCCTATTACATCTAAAAGTTCAAACGCTGCTCCTGGATTTGACATAGTTATTTTATCATTAACACTAGCATTTCTAGGTACATCATATCCCATTTTTTTAAGATCTCCCCAAGTTATAGGTTTTTTATCTACCATAATTTTATAACCTTGTCCTTCTTGAAAAACATTAAGAGAACTTTGAGAACCTCCTCCTAATTTTTGCTTAATAGTGTTTACTTTGTCTTTTCCAAATCTATTATCTCTATTTAACTCTTCAGTCATATTAAAGTCTAAACTTCTAGAGGCAAGTAATCCTTGATAAGCTATATCATCTGTAAAATCTTTAGCTGTTGCAGCTCCGTTAACAACTTTTTCAACCTTTCCTGTTACTGGGTTTCTGGTGTAATTTAAAGCTTCAAATATGGCATCTGAATAAGATATGCCTGTTCCAGATACATCTTCTCCATTCATTTCTATTTCCATTAGACCATCTGTATTTGACTTTTCAAAGTGTACTTTAATTCTTACTCTAGGATTTCTATAAGATCCCCCTTTTATAAATGCTACAGGTTTTATATTAGTAATATAGTTGTTTTTAAAATCTTGTCGATATTTATCATAAGATTCTTCATCTGATAATTCTGTACCTTTTACATTTTTAACTATAAAACCTCCTATACCTTCGCCAGTTAAAGCAGAAGTCAAGTTTTCTGTAATATGATCAAAGTTTCCGTGAGCAGGTCTTATTTCAGTTTTTTGTTCTTTGAAATCTTGAACATCGTTTTCTAAATGTTCATTTAGAGCTTTTTGATATTCTTCTTGAGAAGTCTCTAACATGTTTGGCATATCTATGTATTTGCCAATTTTTTTAAGAGCTATATTTTTATCTTCTTGTTTTGCAGTTTCTTTTATTTTTTCTAATTTTTGAATAGAGTATTTGTCTTTATCGTTAGGAATACTATTTAAGATATCATTTTTAACTTCTTTAAAAGCTTCTGAATTATACAAATTATATAATTGTTTTGATAATTCGCTTACAGGACCCGTTGTAGCAACTCTAGAATTATAAGAGTGAACTTCTCCATTTTCCATATATGCTGTAGGTATACCTAAATCATACATAGTTCCTATTAATTCTTCTTCAGACATTGCTTTTAAATTTTCAGGAAGATATGCTCTTTCTAATGCTGAAGTAATATGTGATTTTTTATTTTCTACTTCTTCTTTAAATGCTTTGCCTTCATTTTCATCAAATTCTTTTACAGTAAGATCTAACTCTTCTTGAAATCTTCTAGCTTTAATATTATCAGCAGGATCTTCTGAATTTTGTAGTCTTTCTATTTCTTCTTTTCTATTTAATAAGTCGCCTTCCATTAAAATATATTTTCCTCCAGCTACAGTTATTAAACGGTTATCAAGTAAATAATCATTCTTACCAGCACCAGCACCTTTACCTAAACCTTTTATAGACTCATATGAATCATTTTGCATTTTTAAATTTCCTGCGACTGCTGACGCATTATATAAAAGATCGCTTACACCTTTTTCATCAAGTCCTCTTGTCTGAGATAAAAAATTCATATAGTTCATAACTTCAGGGTCATTCCCCATTGCTCCTGCAACTCTTTCTTGAATATCTTGAGCAGATAGTACAACTGTCTTATCTGCTACTGTTCTTAAATTTCCTTCAGAATCTTCAAAAACTTCTCCTCTATATGATTCAGTTGTTTTAGCTTTAATTTCGTTTGCATAATCTACAGCTCTCTGTTGATAATTTATAGATTTAGTTCCTCCAAAGCTTTGATAGTCAGCAATTCCACCTTCTTCGTTTAAACCTTTATTTTTAACGTATCTACTATAAGCAAAGTTTTTTGCAGCATCTTTATCTTCGGCTGACATATCCTTATTAGAATCTATTTCTTTTACGTTAGCTTGATAACTATCATAAATTCCACCTGCCTTACCTATAACACCTGTACTACTAAATGCTTTATCTCTTTGTCTTTTGAGATTTCTAACCTCTCTAAACATTTCAGGACTATATCCTTCTTCAGTAAGTCTATTAGTTACATCGTTAATACCTTTAGATAATTTATCTACTTCTGCTTTAACTAAATCATCGTGAACACTTAATTGCTTAGTATCTTTTAAAGAAGCATCTATATCATCTCCAAGAGTAATAATGTTATTATGATTTTGTTGAGTAGCTTGTACTGGCATCAACATATCTTCCATAGATAATGGTTGAAAATCAGAATATACTTGTCTTCGTGTAAATCTATTTGCAGCCATTAGTCTTTCTTTTTCTTGTTTTTATAATAAACATTACCATATCTGTCAACTTTATAATCGTACATATTGTTTACAGAATTTCTTCTATATCCTTCAGTACCATAGTCTCCCATTTGATTGCCTAGATTAGCTATACTATCTTGAGTAAGACCTTCTCTAACACCTTCATTTTGATCATTAATGACTTGAACACCATATCTGTTTCTTTGGTTCATAGCATCTTGTCTTAATCTTAATTGAGCTACTCTAGATTTTTCTGCAGCATCTGCAGTATCAGAAGATATTCTAGCGTTTGTTTGAGCAGATAAAGTTCTATCTAACAATCCTAGTCTATTATTTAAATAAGAAGACCTACTTCCTCCAGAAGCATTTCTAAGACCCTGATCTGCAGCTCTAGCTGAAATATTTATATCATCATAAATTTTACTTCTGTCTATTAAATTCTCTTCAATAGGAACTGAAGTATTAAACATATCTAAATCTAATTTTTCATTAGGCTTCATATTTCTACCTAAGTTAATACCTGAAGTAATTATAGGAGCCATTCTAGAAATTCCATTTATTGCATCATTAGCTTTTCCAGGTTCCATAGTCAATCTTCGTTGATTGTTTGGAGCATTAACAGTTATAGGATCAGTATTATTGGCTATATTTTCTTTTTGCCATCTTGCAACATCTCTATCTGATTGTCTAGTTGCTCTATCTTTAAAAAAGCCTCCATCTCTGAATAATCCATTAGGCTCTTTAGGTCTTACAGATTCTTGAAAAGCTTTAAGTCTTTCAAAATATCTTTCTTTGGCTTTGTTGGCAAACATATCGTTTTCTCTTGGGAATTTTTTATTTAAATGTTTAGAAGCATCTGCGAATGACTTACCTGTCAAACCTTTAGGAAGTTCTAAATCTTTTATCATATCTTTATTTAAGCTTAAAGAATCTGAGAATACATAGTTATCTACAGAAGTTTCTCCGTCTTCTACCTCTGCATCCATAGCAGGTAGTTGAATACCTCCATTCTCGTGGGTCTGGCCATTAAATTCAGTAAGATCTCCACCATCTTTAAATTGAGTTCTCATCATAGGAGCAACATCTTTATAATTTTTTGCAAAGTATTCAGCGTCTTCAGATGACTCAAATTCCATACTTTCAGGACCTCTTTTAGGATCATTTAACAATTGCATTTTACCATCTACTTTTTGTATACCTGGAATTGCGTGTTTACCGTAGCTGCCCATGTAATGAGTGCCTGTTGTTCCATCTTCAAAAGTATAAGTATCTGGATTATATCTAGTCATTCTTCTAGCTGCTGGATTACCAAATTCACTACCTAAAGCTATTTTAGCTTTCATCATACCTCTTTTACCAGCATTTTCAAGCTTTCCTCCATCACCATACTGTTTAAGTCTGCCTCCATATTTTCCTTTTTGAGCATCTATATTATCAAAGCGATTGTCTACAGCATTGTCATAAGCATCTTGAGCAGCATCTCTTTGTTTTCTAGCTTCTTTGCCTCCAGATATTGAACCAGCTATTGCTCCTATTCCTCCACCTACTATAGTTCCTACAGGACCAAAGGTGCTACCTATTTTAGTTCCTGTTTGAAATCCTTTTAGAGCTGATTTATTTGTTATTTGGCTTGCATCTCCATAATTAAATGTTCCTAAGGTTTCATTACCCATAGATTGTTGATCAACTTTTATTGAATCTGATATAACTCCTGCTACTGAACCTGCAGCATTTGCAATTCCTCCTGCTGGAGAACCTCCTCCTGCGCCTCCTGGATTACCAAACAATTGAGCATCGTTTGTAGCCATAGGTTGATTAGCTATTTGTTGAGGATCCATTGTATACTGAGTTAATTCAGCATTTCCAGGATGTTCATATTGAGGTTTAGATACAGTTAATCCTTGAGCATTAGATTGTCCTAAATTAATCTCTTGTGGTAGATTTCCTCCTGCCCACATATAATTAGTAGTAGAAGATTTGAATAGTCTTTTTGGTTTCATAGTAGCAAAAATATAAATAGTTATAACTAATCAATGCAAATACTTAATAATTTTATTATGGTTTACATTAAATTTTATTATTTAATTGTCCTCAGTGTGATTTAGGTTATGATCTAAATGTAGTATACAAATCATTCATAACATATTCATAATTGTCATCGTTATTAAAATATAGTATGATATTTAACCAAGGACCTCTCATAGTAAGTCTAGAGTTCTGTTGTCTAGGTATATTAGCTTCCCAAGTTCTTTGAAGTCTAGCTATATTGCCTAGGTTAGTAAAAGGTACTATACCAGAATCTTGATAATCATTATATACTCTGCATGAGTGAGGATGTACAGCAGGTAGGTCATTTCCACTAGAATCTTTAGCTTCCATGTTGAAAGTCCAATTATCGAATATTTTAGATACGTCTGAACCTCCATTGACAACTATATGTAGATATGATTGTTTAGGCGCAATTCCGTAGTAAGTTGATATATCTCCTCTGTTATGAACATATATAGAGTTTTTAGTTACAGGATCTATGCTTAATAAGTTTTTATTGTCTTGAATTAAAGAATAAGGTTGGTATCTATATTCTCCAGAGAATGCTCCAGCACCACCATTTAAACTTTCTTTAAACGCTAAAACTTTGCTTTCTACTATTTGAGGACTTTTAAATACGAACAATCCTTCAGAAAATTCATTATTGTATTGACCTATTACTCCATATCCTTGTAGAGGTCTATCTAATTTATAATCATCTAAATAATTTATTTGTTTAAGCTTTCCGTGAATATTTTTTATATCTGAAATATCCATGTTATTGCCTATAACTTTTATTTTATTTTGAAGAGTATCATAATAATATACGGCACTCTTAGTAGAAAATACAGACCATTTATTTAATGTTCCAGATTTAGTACTTAAATACTTTTTATCATGCAATACTCCTCCATAACCTAGTTCAATTGACTTAGAATCGTTTGCTTGAGTTTGAACTCTAGGATTGATACTAATATGAGCTACTCCGCTATGTTGTAAGCACATTACCTCATCTTTATGATTAATAAGCTTCTTAATAGGTCCATATCTGGGATCTAATTCTAAAAATACATTAGTTAAATATCTAGTGTACGAGTCTATAATTTCATTATTAAATTTAGATTCAGAGGCTTTAATTATAAAATCAAAGTTAGTTACTTCATTAAAATTAATAGGTTTTGAAATATATGTAGGATATTCTGATTCTTTTGTGTATACGCTATCAAATTTAAAAAATTCACTTTTTTGAGTTTTAAATTCTCCAAACATGTCTTGATTCTCTAAATCTTCAAAAGCTGGAATTACGCTAGTTTCTAATACGCATTCTACTATTTGTTTATTAGAAGACACCCCATAATTGTTTGCCCAAGTTTCGTCAAAAGAAGCTTTAAGAATAGTGCATAACGCAGTAGCAGTATCTCCTCCGTATATTGTTTCATACGCATAGTTGCTAGTAAAAGGCTCTGAACAAGGTATGTATTCAGTATTAGCTCTTTGATGATGAGCATATCCTCCATATTGACTTCTATCTATTTTTCTAAAATCTATAATGCAAGGTTTGTCTATTAAAAAGCTTCCTCCTCCAGTAGGTAATCCTGAAGATGTCCAAGCAATAACATTAGTTCCGCTACATATATAACTTTCAGTAGCTGCAGACCCTACTTCAGGCGAAAAAAGGAGTCTATTCCACATAGAATTTCTTGTTGAATAGTCTCCTAATTGATAAAGTTTGTTTTGAACTGTTAATTTTTCAATGTTTCCTGGCGTATATTTTTTGTCATTATCATCAGGATATACTAAATTATCCCACAATTTCTGATCTAATCTACGATGGTAAAACGTTTTAAATCCAGATGAAGCTTGATCAGTCTTAAACTCTATAGGTTCAGTTCTGTATTCAGTTTTATAATTATGAGTAGACGCTATAGGATAAAAATAATCTCCATCTTTTGATGATATATCTATATAATGTCCTTCGTGACTAACTAAATAATTTACTCCATAATCAGATGTAAATTCTTGTTCTGGATAAGGAGTACCGTAAACAAGAGCTCCATGATATGTAGGCGATGAATAACCTTGTTGAAATCCAGGACCATGAAAAGGGTAAGAAAATGTCTCTGGTTGAGCATATGGAGCAGGCTTAGTTCCTTCTCCTACAGCAGCGTCCATATGCCAAAGAGGTTTAACTCCTTGCATCATAAATCCTTGAGTAGCTATAGTTCTATCAGCTTGTTTTCTTTTGGCTCTTACAATTCTCCATTTCCATCCTGCTTTCCATTCTGCAGGTAAATTTTTTAATTTTACACTTAAATGAGGTATTTGAACTTCTCCGTTTAAATCTAAATGGTAAGAAGGAAATTTAATATCTCCTATCCATTTTACAAAAGACCATTGACCATACTCATTTAAAAACTGAATGCCAAATCTATAAATTTCCATTCTTTTGTATCCTTTAGCTGGAACATAGTCTTGGTACAAACTTGAATATCCTGAATGAACAGTTTCTCTAGTAAATCCAAAAGGTCTTTTTCCTGTTCCAAAACGATATTGAATATTAGGACCTTCTCCTCCTACAGTGCCTCCATTAGATTGGAATTTATAACTTCCATCGTATCCTGTAACACTTAAGTCTAAATTAGATATATTAAAACAATCAAATGTACTTTCTGTTCCAGTTAACGTAGGGTAATTAGAGCTGGTAAACGATTTTTCTAATGCATATGTGCTAGGATCAGTAGATTTTCCGTTAGCTTTATATATTTTACAATTACTAGAAGAATTAAATCTATATGCTCTAGCATCCCAATCTAAATCAAATTCTTTTTCTGTAATACCTCCAAGAAATAATCTATTATCTTTTTCTGCTATTGTTTCTACTACTTTAGGATCTCCTCCTAAGTTAGAAAATTCTGTTAAAGAGAGAGTAGCTAAAGTTTGTCCTATGTCTGATATTTCTATATAATTATTTTCTTGAGGAATATAAGGAACATCTTCCATTAAAGTTACAGTAGGAATGTCAGTACTATTAGCATAATGAACTCTATACACTCTAGCATTATTAAAAGCTAAATCTGCCCAAAATGAAAATGAAACTTGTTGATCTTTAACATAGATAGGTAAAGATAAAGGTGATATTTTACTCTCGGCACCTGATCTATTAAATAGAGAGTATGCATATTGTACCATACCTTTTTCTTTAGGTTCTCCAGGAAGGTATGATACAAATTTAGGAGCATAATAATCTCCGTTTGGTGTAAATTCTAATTGGCTATTTGATATATCATGGGGGCTGTCAGCTCCTAAGTTAAAATGTTTTACAGTTTCTTTAGCATCTGTCCAATATACTTTTTCTACTTTATTGTTTTCATGTCTGCTATGTGTTTCAAGCATGTAGTATGTAGAGTGTGGTATTGCTCCAACGTACATCATTTGAATTGTATAGGTTAAATCATCATCATAAGTTATTCTCCATATGCAAAATCTTGCAGTCGAGTCTGGCGCAGAAGATGAACTAGTAGATGAGAATACAATTAAATCATCTCTCATAGTAGTCCAACCAATAATTTTATGGTCATTTTTACTAATAAAGCTATTACCTAAATCTAAAGTATCTTTATTATAATAATAAGAGTACTGTAGCATGTTGCCATTATATACTCCAGATGAACTATTAGCAGTAGTAGTTATAATTTTTCCTCTATGATATTTAGGTAGAGAACTTTCTGTTAGTAATACATTATGACCTGACGGCAATGTATCTCCTTTATACACACCATCTTTAATAGCAATCGTTCTAATAGAAGGCAACTCTAACATTTTAACATTTCCTTTTACAGAAGATAATGCTAAAGAGGTTTCTCCTTGATCTGTATATATTCTTAAGTCTACTAATTCTCTAAGCTTATTAGCTTGAAATTTTAGATTGCTAGTATCAGAATCTAATCCTCCTGAGTAAGTATGTCTTGCTGTAGCCATATTAAGTTAAATTATTTCTTTTTTCTTGTGAGCCTGTATGTTTGAAAAAGGTTTCCCAATCATTAAGCTTAGGAATTAATCTTAAGCTGTTATTAGCTATAGATCTCATTTGATCATAAGTTCCTATAGCAAGTCTTGTTTTAGCTGCTCCTATGCTATGTAAATACTCTCTTTCTGAATATTGGAATACATCTCCATTGAGTTTTCCTTTTCTCCAAAGCTTATAATCAATTTTATATCTAACAAAGTCAGACACAGCTCTTATTACTTTATAGTCATCTGGAATTAATGGCCCGCCATCTTCATCAGCATAATAATCTAAAGTAGCCATTCTAACAGTACCTTCTTTAAATGAAGTGAATATGTAACCATTAGTAACTGTATAAGTTGCATCTGAGTCACAAGTAGTATCTTCTGAGTTTTCGCAATGATAATAGTTATGCATTAAATCTCCAGCATATCTCATAGGTAGTTTTTTATCAACCCATAAAGTAGCTTGTATTTGTTTTGTATTACACGGAAGATTTCCTCTAGACTTAGATACTACAATATCATGAAAGGCAGGTTTATAAGTTTCAGGTGCTCCAATATAGTCCAATACTTCGTAGGCCCATTCATATATTTCATATGGTTCTACTTCTTGGGTGTAATCGTTATCTCTAAATAGTTTTTCTATTGTAGAAGCTAAAGGTATGAAATTTCCGTTATGCATAATTATAATTTAAAAAAGTCTCCTTTGAATTTAGGATTCTTAAGGTTAGCTGCTAATTCTCTTTTTAAAGGTCTTGCAAACTTAAACATGTAAACATTTTTACAAGGATAGTTTGCTGTTCGCTTATCGTATTTAAACTTATATCTGTATTCGTCAGTATGAAGATTAAAATGATAAATGAATTTCTTTTTTCTTAGTTCTGGTTTCTTAGCCCATAAGTCATTTGTAGATTTCCAATCTATAGGAAACCTAGTAATTAGTTTTCCATTTCCGTCTGTCTTAAAAGAAGGCTTAAACTTTTTAACTGATAGTACTCCTAACCTAGAAGGCATTTTAAATTCTAAGTTGTTTTGTATCATATGTTCTCCTACTTCTTTTAGGAAAGCTCTTAATATTTCTTTATATAGTTTTTCTCCTACATTATAAGCGTTAAACGTTTTTTGTTCGCAATAGTTTTTATCATAGTATTTATAATAATCTCTTATTCCGTAATCTGATATTATTCTCATTCTTTATTTTTATCTACCTGCTACTACTTTACCTGTGTCATCATTAGAATTATTAGAACTGTCAGTAGGAACAGAATATCTCTGTAATAATATTTTAACTACTTCTGGTTTTAATATAGCCACCATATCTGCTGTAATAGGATATGGACTGTCCCATGTAAAACATGGATCTCCATCACAGGTGGTAAATGAGCTGATATCTTCTGGATTTTCAAATAGTCCTCTGATATTAATCCATTTTTGTCTGTACAATGATGGGTTCTTAGATACTAAATGCACTCTACCATTTAAGTAAAAACCATATACAGCAAGTTGAGAAGCTCTTCCATTGCCTGAGTATAAAGCTTTCTCGTAAGTTACTATAGAATAGTTTCTATAAAATTTATCTATAGAGCCTATCCTGGTTAATCCTGTAGCACCTCTTAGTGAAAGTGGAGCAGGAATTTCTTTCTTTGTTCTTATTATTTTACAAGTGCTATCAAAATCACAACAAGATTCTGCAGGAGCTAATTCTAATTCCACACAGCCTAAATCTTGAATAAGGGTTTCGTCTATTATTCTGCTATTAGCATCTAGACTTCTTCTAAGGTATAATGCTCTTTGATTGTTCCATTCAAATAGAATGTTTCTATCATCTATATTAGAATCATCAGATAAACTCCTAATGTCTTCTCTAGTAGCAAATATAATCTTGTTAGGTGTGATATCACTCATTGTTTTTTATTTTAAGTTCATTGGTATTACTATCGGGTGTTGTCCTTTATTTAAGACTGCGCCACAAGATATAATAGGCTTTTTAAAGTTTTTCCCATAAGCCATAGCGTAAGATTTTCTATCTATTCCACATCCTACTTGCATTCCAAATATTCTAGTATCTGGTCCTACAGAAAATTCTACATAAGCTTGAGAATGTAAATGTCCTTGTATCTGCGACTGATGTTCTACTTTCATTCTATTTCTTGCTGTACCGCCTTCTCCATGATTGTAATTGTTACCATGAAGATTAACTTCTTCTACAAAAGTCCAAGTAGGTGTTTCCAATACTTCATCTAAGTCTCTCACCCATTTTCTAGATACTCCTGCTGTGGTAGCTTTTCTATATACTAGTCTATCGTGATTACCTATGAGAACTGTAGAATTGGGAAATACATTATGCCAATCTGCTATTTTATCTATAGCTCTGTCTAGTTCTTGACCTGCAGCAAATCCATCAGGATCTGATTCATGATAACTAGAGAAATGATTATCTATTACATCTCCTATGAATATAACTGTTCCACAGTTTAATTCTTCTTGTACATGTCTACAATGTTGTAAATAACCTTCTAAACAAAATGGTTCATGCAAGTCTCCTATTACTAACACGTTATCTATATCTCCTCCTTGATAAGGCTGAGGCAATTGTTTTTGTTTCTTTTTCTTTTTAGGTTGATCTTTCTTTTTAGCGTTAGCATATTCTAAAAATTCTTTAAATAAATCTTCGTTAATTTCTGGAGTCTTTCTTTTATTTCTTATTATTTGTTTTGCTTCTTTGATTATGTCAGGTCGACAATTAAATTTTTTAGATAAATAACCTGCGCCATTTTCTAAATAACTTTTATTGACTTCCATTTTCCTTATTACTTGCTCTAAATTCATATTTTAGTTTTAATTAATAATATAACAAAGGTAGTAAAAAATACTTATTTACTTGCCTAGCTTATAAGAAGCTCCTCCGCCTAATGTAAATCCTTGATTTGCAATATTATAGCCAGGTGAAACATTGAAAGACCATTTGCTGTTCTTTAAATTTAAATCTAAAGGAATAGTTATCTGGTCTATATTACTGCCTATAAAATCATATCTGAGTCTTGCTCCTATATATAAGTCTGTTTTATCTTCGATATTGTTAATTACAATTTTAACTGTATCTCTGATAATAGTATCTGAAATAATAGCTCCTAAATCTATTTTTCTAAGTTCTCCTTCCACAATAGCTTTATACCATAAGGTATTATTACTGTTTGTTCTAATGGTATCAGAATATACCAAAACAGGAATACGAATAAAGATGCTATCTTTAATTGTGTCATGGATACTTTCAGGTTTTAACCAACGATCTACATAATTTGTATCATGTAATGTATCAATGATAGTTGGATTATTTACAGAAGTTATTATAGAATCTATGTTTATAATAGTATCTGAAATTATGGTTAGCGTACTATCTGAAGATATTACAACATTTTCTTTATTGCTATTACAAGTTTGCATTAATAAGAACATTAATAATGCTCCTAATCCAACTGGAAGTAAAGCTTTAATTACATTTCCTAAATCTAAATTTATCATTTATTTATGGCTTAAAGTGACTGTATATGCTTTTACCTTTTACTTTTTTAACCTTAAGAACTTCTTTTCTATTTTTGCCTTTTAGCTTCATAGAAAAATGTACCCAATCTGGTTCTTTATCATTTCCGTATTCCCAGATTAATTGATCAAAGTCTATGTTAGCATATATGTAATCAAATATTTCTTTGTTGGTAATTATACCATATACGTCAGCATCTACATCTAAAGCTTCTCCTTTAGAATGTTGAGAAGTACTACTTCCTCCAATTCTATCATTTAATGCTTGAGATCTATATCCTGAAGATACAAATATTGGCATTCCTAATCCTTCTCTTAAAGGTTGAAAACCATTAATAGCAATATTTTTTAAAGCATCTAAATGCTCTGCAGTTGGGTTATTATCTATGCCGTATTTAGTAGCGGTGTTAGATTTAATTACTTCTTTTAATGATAAGTTTTTACTTAGTTTCATATTACAATATATATTGGACTCCTATAATTTTAGTTACTCTTCCTCGACTATCTACTTTAATAGGACAATATTTATACATTACATGTGCTATTTTATTTTCATTTTCTCTTTTAACATTTAAATTTCCTTTACTTACTTTATTATTCATTAAAGTATATTTTAAATCAAATGCTAGAGTATTTAAAGCTTTTTTATCTGCTCTATCAAAAGTTCCATTTTGATAAGATTCAATGTCTTCTTTTGTGTAGCCTATATTTTCATAAAAAGATAAAGAAAGTTTTTGGTCTATACTATAAGATGGTCCTGTCCAGCTAACATCTATAACGCTATATCCATCGCAAAGTTTATCAATTAATTCTAATTGTTCTTTTTCTGATATAGGTGCTACTCTTTTTAAAACATCTTGTTTTATAATGAAGTCTACCTTTTCATGTAAAGATAATTCTTTCATAGGTTTATTTATTTAAAGAAGCTGTTAATATGTAATCAGTCAATTTAGTAACTGCTAACTCTAAAGCTATTAACCTAGTGATCAAAGAAGTATGTTTTTCATCAGAAATATCTTTATTAGAGGCTATATCTTTTAATATGCTTTGAGTTTCTATTTGAATAGCTATGACTTTTTCTTCTAGCTCTTTAATTGTCAAATTTTGTTTTTCGTCAGTTTCTACTTGTTTGTTGATTATTCTGTCATATAGTATAGGAACACTTTTCCATATGCCGAGTATTAATCCTCCTACTAACAATAATATTAAAGTTGCAGATAAACCTATAGTAGATACAGCTTCTACAATTTGTTCAAGAGAAAAAAATAGTAAATTCATCATTATTGTTTTAAAATTCTTGCGGTACTTAAGTAATATTTATCATTTTTACTTTCTATATAATTGCTATCAGTATAAGCATTTTCTGTTGCTTTTAGCTCTTTTAGTCTACTCATTATATTATTTTTTTAAGTTGTGATACTTTTGCAAACTCTTGAGGTATACAATTTTCTTTTAACCCGTGATTAAAAGACAACAAAGATAGATATAATGCTGAGAACTCTGAACAAGTAAAACCTTTAGTGTTAAAATTTAGTTTCACTTTTATAGCTGTTTCTATAGCAATTCTTAAAAACAATAAAAAATCATAGGGAGTTTTAGTATCTGTAAACTTCTCTAGTTCTTTAACTGCTTTATTGATTTTAACTTTTGAAGCTTTAGGTCTCAATATGCTAACTGCTTCTGTAGTTTCAAGTCTGCGAACCAAAGGATCTATATCTACTCCTTTCTCATTAGAATCTACTATAAACCATTTATCTCCATGTTTGACTATTACGCCTACATGACTAAAGAAAGAATTGGTCCAAGTACAAATAGCTTTGCTTATGAACCTGTTCTTTCTTATTAATATGATGTCTCCATGTCGGATGTTATTTTCTATTTCTGATAGTTTCATTCTTCTTCTATAAATAAATTAAGTTTAGCATTAAGTTCGTTTATTCCTAATAGCTCTATTCCAGAATTTTCTTCATTGGAAATAATATTTGCTACTTCAGCTTCTGTTAAGTATTTACCAAAAGACTGACAGCTTATAATACAATGAGTTTCATTTTTATATAAAGGTTGAGTATAATGTTCATCAGCTCTCCAATCTTTCCATTTAACTGAAACTTCATTATCATTTTCATCAAATGTAGTAGCATTAGGTAAACCTGTAAATACATTTGTTTCTAAAAATGCTATTGGAGCATATATGAACAAAGGATACTCGCTCATAGTTACTTTATCTTCATTATAAAATGTTTTATAATAACTTAAAGGGCAGTCATTATTATCTATGTTAGGAAATACTAATTTTCCAGGAATATGTTCTTTAGGTAAACCACCATTAGTCTGAGCCCCTATTAAATTAAGAATAAGTCCAAAAAGAAGTTGGTCTTTCACAACCTCTGATGTCATTAGAGATGCTATGTTTTGTGTATGTATTATTGCTTTCATTGTTAAAAGTTTACTATTTTTTCAGTAGGAAAAGATTTTAAAGTTAAAGTATTAATACCTTTTAAATCTTCTACAGTTGTAGGTGTTTTCAAGCTATTAAAATCCCACCAATGTACAAGATTACCTTCTTTTATTTTATTTGAGTACCTTCCTCTTCCTTTATTAAAAAGATATTTGAACTCGTCTTGGGATAAACCAGTATTCCAAAAAGCAGTTTCAGATTGAACTCCATTAATTTGTTGAGCTACTCCACTATTCGTTGCCCCAAATCTATCAAAAGAATTTTGAGCGCTATCTGTGGCAGTTAAAGCACCAGTAGAACTTTCTACTGAATTAACATAAACTTTAGTTTGTAATCCAATAACACTTATTCCAATATGAACTTTAGTGTCTAAGGGAATAGATACTGAAAAAGATAAGTCACTTGCTCCAGCTTGATTTACTCTTAATATAGAAGCGTTTGTTAAAAAAACAAATGAAGAACCAAAACTGCTTCCAATTAAACGTACTCCCGAAATAGAAGAAAAAATAAACCAACCAGAAAATGACCAATCAGAACCATTAATGAAGTTAGTTGCCATTTTAGTATAAGTTCCTGATGTATTTGGATAGACTAAGCCACCCTTAAAACTAAATTCATCCCAGTAATTTCTAGGAAAATCTGGAGGATTATCATATACTATAATGTCTCTTGAAATATTTTCACCATTTATGATATTATTATTTTTACCATATTCACTTCCTATAATGGTAGTGTCGGTAATACCTGCCTGAACTAAAGCAGGAGCATTATTAGGATTAAGTTTTAAATCTATTCCTTCTAAAAGTTTTCTACCTCCAGGATTAGGGTGAGAAGCTGTATTACCTAAAGCATCTTCATAAACATTTGAAGTTTTTACTGAAACTTTACCAATATTGGCAATATACCAATAATCCATTTCAATTACATCTCCAACCAACATCCCTCCTACTGGCTCTATTCTCCATTGGGTAGTATTTATATAAGTAAATGGGGGATTAATATCAAACTCCATCCAAACCCCATCTGTATAATTTAATGTTATTGCGTAAGAGCTAGTATTTGCAGCAAGTAATTTAAAACTACCATTCCCTCTACCAGTTGTAAATTTAATTTTAAATACCCACCTAGACGGGCCACTTGAAGCAATACTACTATTAGGCTTTAAATATAAATAAGAATTAACATCTGAATTTTCTAATCTAAGTAGTCCATTTATAACGTCATGCGAAAGAGTTAAAGCACTACCACTAGCGTAATCTACACCTCCTAAATCATTTGTAAAATCAGTAAATAGTTTACCAGAAGAAGACATATTATTATAGCCTAATAAAGCATTTCTAGCATAACTATCTTGCGTGTTATCTGTCCAATTAGTAGCTAAGTAATTAATAATAGTTGCATTTCCTGCTGTACCACCTATTGCATAAGCTGTGCGTCCATCACTTTCTTGTAAAGGTAGTAGAGTACCATCATCTAAAATTAAATTATATATTGTACCAGGAGTTAGTGTAATTGTATTTCCACTTTTACTAGCAATAGAAGTTCCCTCATAAGAAACTATGTTTATACCTGTTAAATTTGTAAATGATAATGTTTGTGTACCATCAGAAGTTAAACAAGGTTGATTAACTATTTTAGGCGTATAAGAAGTTTTGCCAGAATATTCAAGAGTATTCCCTAAAGCATCTAGCGTACTTGAATTTAAAGCAGCAGGGACTATTATTCCTAGATTATCCGTATAACCATTATCATTAACATAACTACTAGATATAGTTCCATCTTCTACCCAAGTATCGGATTGCCTATTCATTATAGTTCCAGTTACATCATTTGTTCCTAATCCATTATCTACAATACTATGTATAGTATCTCCATTCCCTTCATCAAAAACCCAATGAATTAAATCTATGCCTAATGTTACATTCCTAACTAAGTATTCTGATACTTTAGCAGGAGTGTAGTTACTTTTATAAGCTAATAAAGTATTATTAAAAATATGAAAATTATAATTAGCTGTAGTGGTATGAGTACCTATTACTTCTGGAGTTCCACTATTTATCACAACAATAGCTTCTGTATTACTAAACCAAAATTCAAAAGTGTTCCATTCATCTAAATTGACTGTGTCACTTATACTTTTTGTAACACCAAGAACTCTACATGCCATTACTCCGTCAGTACCTCTATAGTAAACTCTAGCGGGTGCACTGGCAGATGACTCTATATTAAGTATATAGTTGTGAGTCTGAGATGAGTCTGCAAAAAATACAACTTTTTGATAGATTTCGCCTATCCAAATAGCATCTGTTGTAGAGCTAGAAAGATTTATTTGAATATCAGTAGCATTACCTACATCTCCCTTTACACACCTTCCAGGTTGTACTACTCTACCATTTTGACTAGGTACAGTAATGTCATCTAACAAAGTATCTCCATAAATAGAGCCAACATGTTGAATAACTTTTGCGCCATTAGGTGCTTTATATATAGGTGCTTTTTCTACCATTAGTTTTGGTCATATTCTGGTGTTACCCAATAGTTAGTACCGTCAAACTCTACATGATATTCATGTGTCCAATCACTATTGTTAGGAGCAATTAAAGCTGTAGCACTTCTTACTTTTGTTGTAGCTGCTAAATTTATTGTAGGAGAAAAAGCTGTAGTAGCCGTAGTTAATCTTATAGTATACTTAGTACCTTTAACTCCATTAGTAAATGTTAAGTTTCCACTAAAAGCTTCGTCCATATTTACTTCAATAACTTTATGAGCAAGATTAGCACCACTTAAATCAAATGTTGTGTGACTACTTACTACAAATGTGCTTAGTACAGCAGATGCTACAACACTAGTAGGATTACTAGAAGGTAAAGGTATATTAACCCAAGCAGAACCATTCCATTGAATAATATCTCCAGTAGTAGCTGCTGTAATAGTTGCATCTCCAATATCATTTATAGTGTTGATAGTAGGTATTGCATCAGGTATCCAATTTATACCATCCCATTTTAAAAATTCTCCAGAAACTGCACCACTAGTATCTACATCTGTTAAATCACTAATTTCAGTAATAGTAAAAGGAACAGGACTTGGCAACCATTTTCCAGTACTAGAATTATATAATAATATTTGACCATTTCCAGGAGGAGTAGATAAATCTACATCACTATGACTGTCAATAGTACCATTAGCCTCTACTATTGCCGCAGGTATCCAATTGCTACCATTCCATTTAAGAAATTCCCCTGTAGTTGGTGCAGAAGTAGTAGTGTCTACATCGCTGTGTTCGTCAACACTTCCGCTAGCTTCTATTATTGCAGCAGGTACCCAATTAGTTCCGTCCCACTTAAGAAATTCACCAACGCTAGGTACAGCAGAAGTAGTGTCAACATCTCCTATATCATCTATAGCATTTATAGTAGGTATTATAGCAGGAACCCAGTTACTACCGTCCCATTTAAGAAATTCTCCAGTATTAGGAGTTGTAGTTGTAGTATCTACATCTGATAAATCATCTATGTCTGTTACACTAAATCCACCGCCTATTACAAATTCAGTACCGTTCCATACTAAAATATTTCCTACTCCTATGCCAGAAACATCTACATCTGCAATATCATTAATACCATATATTCCTAATCCTATTACTTCCCATACTTTTTCATTAGTAGAGGTAGCATAATCTACAGGTCTTATTGTAGATCCTCCATTATCTGTAGAATTATTAGCAGTAAGTATATATTTGACTTCTTTATCTGTTGAAGCATCTACATAAGTTACAATAGTTCCTATATCTAAATTGGCAGAAAATACTTGTCTTAGTTCAGGTATGTTTGTTATAGCTGCTCCACTTCCATCTAAGTCTGGAAAGTCGGATACTTTAATTGCTGTATCTTTATTTCTAGTATGTATTTTAGTTTTTTCAGCATCTTCTATTAAAGAGTATCCTGTGATTTTGTCTACCTTATTAGATAATGCTGCAGATAAAGTGGCGACATCTGAACTGTTAGCATTTGTATCTGCTATAATTACATTTAACTCTGTTTGTATTTTATCTGCTGACCATAATTCATTAGTATTAGTAAGTCCTGCTAAATCATTAATAGGAGCATGTTGATTAATATCATTAATATGAGTATTAATTAAACTGGCAGTTATATTCAATCCAGAAGCATCTAGAGCTGTATCTTCGTTTTTTTGATGTCTGGCTGCAGTATTTGAAGCTACATCTGATGGATTAATACCATTTGCTCCTAATATTCTAGTCCAAGTAGAACCATCGTATATATAAGAAGCTCCACCACTAGGTACTGCTGCATCTGCAGAAGCATCTGTAACATGAGTTACATCTCCATTAACCATTCCAGTTAAAGCATCTCTTGCTGCAATATCAGCTACAGTTTGTATATTGTTAATAACTAGAGTACTTCCACCAAATGAAAGTTCTTCCCAATCAGTAATTGTAGTTCCTGCAGTTCCTGGTTTAAGCTTATAGTATTTATCTCTAAGAGTGGTTCCATCATTCTCATAATGAACATAAGCCATCATACCATCTTGCTTTCTAGAAGGCATTATACCATCCCAATCTGTATCAGTTAAGTCTCCAATATGCTTAATATAGTGAAGTCCTCCTTTAATCTCTTTAGAGTCTAATAAAGATACATTATTACCATAAGAAGCAACTTGTAAAGATTGAAGTAAATTAATTTGACCTGAAGGTTTAGCTCCAGTAGTTTTGTTTGGATATGCCATTATTTAAAGTTTATTTCTATGCTTCCGTTAATAGCTAATGGAGCACTAGTTCCACTAAGTCTAGTTATTCTATATGTAGTAGTAGTTCCATTATTATTATAACTGAATGTAGAACTTACTGTAGTATAATTATTTCCAGGAAATGTAGCATTATCAAATACTTGAGTTCCGTAAGCGTCTGGATGTACTGTATATATATGTACAGCACCTGTTCCTGGTTCTGTGAATGTTACTTTGCCTGTTTTCTTGGCAGACCTAAGTTCATGATATACTTGATTAGGAACATTAGCATTTCCTTTAGCAGTATTTAAAAAATTCTGCAATGCGACAGTGTTTCCAGGATCTGTAAAATCTGTAGTACTATCTGCCATAAAATAATATACTCTATACATAGTTTGAACATAAGTGTAAACTGTTGGACTTACTAAAGCATTGCCTGAACCTGAAGAAGTGACTTCATATATCCTCCCTTCAGAAACTTTAGTTATACCATTTCCAGGTACTCCGCTATAAGCTGAAGTAAATGTAGGAGCTGTTGTACTAGTTGCACCAAAAGATCCTGTCTGAGTTTCTTTCTTTTCCCAAGTAGTAGCAGGTGTAATATTAGCTAATTCTGTAAATGTGGTAGTAATTAAAGTACTTGAAGCAGCTGTTGTAATATTATTTCCTGTTTCTACAGTAGAAGTTAATTTAAGAGCCGTAGAGCCATTAAATCTAATTGTAGGTGCTGTGTATATCAAAGCAAGTAATTTGCTATGCTGACTAGCGTCAAAATGATAATATTCGTTAGTATTTCCTCCTTGTAAGGTAGTAAGAAGATTATGATCTGTAGTTCCACCGCCACCAGTTCCTGCTGCAGTAATTTCTTGAGCTATATAATCTACTAAAGCATTTAATGAAGGATACATAGATGTAGAAGTCTTATTAGCATTTACATCAGTTAAAGTTTGAACTTTATTTGTAAGATCTTCTTTTCCATTGATTAATGCTTGTGCTGCTGCATCTAAGTCTGCAATTGTATGAATATGAACATCAGGAGGAAAAGTAGCTGGTTTATTTGCTAAAGTATTCCAATCTCCTGCATTTCCTGATTGAACTAACCTTCTCCAGTTAGTTCCATCAAATATAATCCAGTCTCCTACTATAAAAGTTTCTCCGTTAGCTACTGCTATATTAGGGTCGCTAACTGTTCCTGCAGTTCCGCATATATAAAAGTCTCCGTCAGTTCCTGAATTGTCATTTAGTATTGGACCAGTGTTAGCTGAAGCATTCCATACAGTTCCTTTTATAGTTACTCCTCCAGAGACTCCTACAGTTAAGATAGTCCAATCTGAAGGAGTAGTCACATCTGTACTAGGATTAGTAGTTAATTCATAAAAGCTTTGATTGTCTGCTGTATAGACTACCATATTATCTGTTCTAACAGGTAAAGGTAATCCACTGTTTAATGTTGCCATATTAGCAAAAGAAGAGAATCCTCCTTTTACTGTAAGAATATCCATTAAAGAATAAGTGTCGCTAGAAGCGTTTCTTTCAAAATTTGATGTTATTTTAATTCCCATTAGTTAGATATTATACAGGTGCTTGCTCCACTAGAAGCATTTTGACTTCTAAATACTTTATAAGTAACATTAATTCCTGTTGCTGTGTTTATAACTATATCTGTTTGTCCAGATAAATTTTGATACATGTCAAAGCTATTAGCTATACTAGATAAAGTAGAATTTCTAATATCGTTTGGCATTTGAACTCCTGTAGGTATCAGTAAATAACTGTATTCAGAACCTGAAGGATTAAAAGTTAATCGACTTCCTACTATGTCATTACCAGTAGAGTTAGTCATATTTTTAGTTAAGTCATTTTGACTAGCTGTTAAAGCTGCAGCTTGACCAGTATTTATTACTGGGCTTGCGTGAGTACCCCATATAACTCTTCCATAAAATCCCATAACATAATTTCTACTAAATGTAGTGTTTTTAGTGTTTAGTCCTGTTACTGTAAAACCTACAGTATCTCCAGGAGTACTTGAAGTTATGACGCTATTAAAACTAACTGCTTGACTAGTAGTAGTTTTAGGTACGCCAAAAGTTGCTGGTAAATAAGTTCCTATATAATTAGATAGTGCTATAGCATTAGAAGCAGTACTTATATTTCCTGAGTTATTGTATCCCCAAGTAAATGTTTGATTTTGACCTATGCTTGCTCCTATTTCTTGAACAGTACTTATTCCATTTAAAGTAAAACTAGAGAATGAAGGTAAGGAATAAGGAAAAAACATATTTTCAAATATTTCTTGATAGGTTAATCCGTTTATATTAGTTACTCCAGATTTAATATCTCCAAATGTGTTTCTAACAGTAGTTTCTCCTACAGGATTCGTAAAAGTTACACTGTTATCAATGTATACTTTTATCGAACCTTGAGTGGCTGCTTGGGTTCTCGACGCTGCTGACATAGTATCATCATCTAAAAGAGTAAATCCTCCAGACGCTAATTGTGATGCTATATAAGCTTTAGTTGATTGTTGAGTTGGTGCTTTAGAATTAGAGTCAGAAGCAAAATCATCTTCATCTAATAGTATGTTAGTGCCTGAATTAACAAGCTCCATAAACTTTTCTATAGTTATGGACTTAGGATCATACTTTTTACCATCTGTATTAGAAGTACTTCTTTTACCTATGATTACTAAATCAAGGGTTTCTGCTTTAGTTATTTCTTTTAAAGCTTCTATATTAGATATTATTCTAGTTCCTGACATTAGTATTTTTTAATTGTGTAGTATGCGTAATCTACTAGTTTAAGTAATTCAGTATCTTTTAAGCAATAATGATCAAAAGTACTGTCTAATTCTTTATTGAGTTCTTCTAATCTAGAATTATGTCTAGAAAGTATATCTATTATGTAACTTAATTGTATAAAGTCTTTATTTTTGTTTTCGCAGAATTTACCATAATGATATCCTTTACTTATTTTTTCTCCTAAAGAAGCATGCTTACATTGCAAATCTAATACATAAGTTTTAAATTTACTAACAAAATTTTCAATAATTTCGACTGGAGGATCTGGATCTGGATCTGGATCTGGATCTGGATCTGGGTCTGGGTCTGGATCTGGGGCTGCTCCTCCATAAAATATTACATTAAAGTCTGTTTTTTCCCAATCATCTAAGCCATCTTGAACAGTGTAAGTAGGTCCATTGCTTCCTGTTAAAGGAAGATATAATCCTAAATTAGAAATACTGTCTGCAGCATCGTGATCATTTGCAGTGCCAGAAAAAGTTACAAGTATTTCTTTAGTTACATTGCTTCCAGCACTCGCTGCTAATGTCCAACCTAAAGGAACATTAGTTGCATATAAATTACTAGCTGCTTTAGAAGCGTTAAATGTGGCTGATCCGTTAATACTTATGGTTATATTTCTAGTAAAGTCAACAACTCCTGGAGCATTTATATTTTCGTAAAAAGTATCCGAACTTGTGGTAATAGTAGATGCCATATTATTTTCCTTCTATTATAAATGTTGCGTTTTTAATTACTAAAGTTGCTGTACTATTTGAAGCTACCTTAATGACTAAACTATCTCCATTTATTAAAGTAATTGGAAATCTCAAACTTGCTTTACCTGACTTGGCTGAACTTGAACCTGTACTTGCAAAAACAAGTAAATTAGTAATCGTAGTTCCATTTTTATATATTGTAAAAGTAAACTCTTCACTTGATCCACTTGTAAATGCTATATTAAATTCAACAATAGTTGTAACATTTTCGTTTACTGTAAGAGTTCCGTCATTAAGGCTAACTGAGTATCCGCTTGCTTCAGATGTTTCCCATTCTTCTATAGGAGTTGCTACAGTAGTTGTATTTATAGTCTTATCTGAGGATATCATTATTGCAGCATACTTATTATTTGCTGCTGTTCCTGCTGGGCCTGCTGGACCTGTTGCTCCTGTAGCTCCTGTAGGACCTTTTAAATTTGTTTCTAAAGTCCAAGCTCCTGCAGCTTTGCTATAAAGATTACCAGTTATAGTATCTATATAAGAATCTCCATCTTCACCTAAAATATCTCCAGGAGCAATTGTTCCATAAAGAATTTGTTGACTTGTTCCTGCTGCTCCTGATTCTCCATTTGCACCATTAGTTACAGTAAATGTAGAAGTAGTAGCATCTGAATAAGTTATAGTATAAGTATCAGTAGTTCCTGGAGAACCATCTCCGTCAGTAAGTTCTATTTGAGAAATTCCTACTCCATTAGTACCATCTTCTCCATTGCTGGAAGTACAAGGACACTCTAGTTCTATCCAGTTGCCTGCATGTAAATTTACATCGTTTGTAGAAGCTACTGTTGTGTTTTTAAAGGATACCCAATTAGCAGAAGCAAAAGGAGCAGTAGCAAAGTCAGCACCAGTATTAGAGGTTGCGTAACCTATATACATAAATGCAGAAGCTCCGTCAGCTCCATTAGCCCCAGTTGCACCTTTATTTAGAGTAGCAGGTAATGTAATGCTTTTACAAGCTCCATTACACGTTGCACTTTTACATGATTTACATGTCATAAGAAAATTTTAAATATATTAAACTAAATAGTGAACAATAACGTTTCCTGTTGCTATACCATTTAAAACTAATCCAGTAATGGTACAACCTGCTGGAGCTGTTATTTCCACAAAATAAGATTTATTAGAAAGGTCTACTGGCCACCCATTTACAGCAACTATACCAGGCATATTATGAGCATTGCCAAATATTTTAATATATTTACATCCAGCAGGGGCTGTAAACGTTACTCCTATTCCTACATTAACTGCTGAAAAAGTCCTAGCAGTGGTTTGAATAGCTACAGGAACATTAGATTGGTTACTAGCTATAGTGACTGGTACTGATTGAGACATTGCAGCTTGTCCTAATGCAGGAGTTTTATTATCTATTGAAGTAACTTTTTGTGAAGTTGTAACTCCATTAGTTTGAATATTAGCAGTGTTTACATCCATACTTTGTGTAGCTGCTGCAATAATATTTGATTTATCACTAATATTATTATTAGTGTTAGAAACTCCTTGTAAAGTACTTTGTGTAGCAAAATCTTTATTCTCTAAAAGAGATAAAGTAGCTTGAGTAGCTAAAGTAGCTTGAGTAGTTTCTGTTGCAGCTCCACTTGGCAGTGGTAAACTTGATGCACTTACTGGCACAATTTGATCACTAGCAATGTTTACAGGCGTTGAAGCGGCTGTTAAAGCTGCTCCTTGAGCTGGTAACTTAGCATCGATACTTGTAGTGTCTCCAGCGATTGTTCCTAGGCTAGTATTGCCAGTATCTTGTTTTGCTTCAGTTGAAGCACCAGTTGGTAGTGGTAAAGCTGCAGCACTTACTGGCTGAGTTTCCGTCAAGTCTGCTTTTGCTTGAAGTTCTGTAAGTAATGACCCTAGAGCTGTAATTAACGTATCTTGTTTAGCTTCAGTAGCAGGTGCAGCAATTATTTTATTTAAAATAGAAGTTAACAAATTAATTTGAGAACTTATAGCTATTCCTTGACTTAACTCTTCTGCTAGCATTAAGTTTAATACTGCTGAAGGATCTAAATATTCTAATGGCCCTGCTGGAGTATAAGCATTTCCAGACACATCTTCGTAAGAAGTTACCCAAGGACCTGATGGTTGAGTGTACTCTCTTATTTGTTGCACTACTTTATCAGATGCTCCTGTATCTCTTACTAATAATACTTCAATATCTTGAGTATCTATTGTGTGATTTAATAATGAAATTAGAGTGGATTCGGTAGCTAGAGTTTTTAGAGTTTTTTCACTAGATACACCTCCATCATTTCCTGTTCCACCTAATAAGTTTTCTATTCTTCTAGAAGAATTAAGTATTTGATTTTGAGTTTCGTTTGCCATTTTTTAAAGTTTTTAGTTACAATTGCATTCTTCAAATGCACATAAATTAGTTACTGAATCAAGTAACAAGTTAGCTTGGGTTTCATTTCCACAAGCTGCAGCAGATGTTTGTGCTGCTTTGAGTAATGCTTCAGCTTCTATTGCTTTTTGCATTAAATCTCCTTTATCGCAATTACAGTGATTGTCAGCTACTCTTAACCACATTTTATCTACACAGCATCTTGCTGAACATGTAATAAATTCTGTAAGTGTGTAAGAAGTGTTTTTAGCTACAGCGTCAACTCCTACGCCTTCAGTGTAATATACTTTATATTCAAAAGTATGATAACCATCAGCTAGAACTAAGTCTGCTATGGTATAAGTAAATTCTCCATTTATTTCTCCTGGAGCATCATCAGTAACATCGTATATTACTCCATCAATTACAAGTTCAATCTTAGTAGCATCTGAAGATGCAGGATTTGGAGTATTCCATGCAGTAGCATTGGAATCCACATTATAAACTCCAGTAATGTCAGTTATTTTAACTTCATTACAATTGTGATAACATACAGATATTTTTGGTTCAAAAGCCATAGAGAAATAATAAATAAAGAAAAAAAGTAAAAAAAAGGAGGAGAATTAACCCCTCCTTTTATGATTTATATCTTAGAATGATAATCCAGTAAGCTTTTCAATTGTTGCTTGCAAACCTGTAATTGGATCATCTGCCCATCCACCATTAGTAGAAATTGCAGCAATAGTCAACTGTTTAGGAGCATGAATAGCACCGTATCCTCGTTCTTCTTTAGTTGTGTAAGTGATTTCATACAAGTTGTATAAAGCACCTTCAACAGCTTTAGCTCTACGAGTAAAGACATGTGGTTCTGGAGCTCGCATAGTGTTTCCACCATTTCCTTGAAGGAAGAATTCCAATTCAGCTACTTGCTCATAAGTACCTTTTCCGTTATCTTGTCCAACAGAATTAGTAAGAGTAGTAGTACCAAAATCTCTCAATGTCATAGTCCAAGAAGTTCCTGGGTAGTAATGCATTTTACCAGTGTCAAATTCTCCAGCTATGCCAGTTACTTTAACTCCCATTTCAGAAGCAACAGCAGTTGCAGCAGGAATTGTTTCTAAACCAGTGTCATTAAAAGTTTCAGTTGTTCCTTGATAAGGAACATCTAAAGTAAGAGTATCATTAATAGCATCAATAGAAGCAATTACATAAACTGGATCAGTTGTGGCAGTACCAAATCTTAAAAGACCTCCTACTTCCATAGCTGCGTTAGTTGTAGCATCGTCTACATCTGCCCATCCAGTAACAACTTTACTACCATTGGTAGCTACTACTGTTGCTGAAGTTGCAGTACCTGTACCTAAAGCAGTACCTGCTTCATCGCATAAACGTTCAGCTTTTACAATTTTACTTGCTTCTTTGCTGAAATTTTTAATGAATGAATCAGTTAAACCGCTTGCAATACCAAGCTGAGTTGCTCCTGTTGAAGGAGATTTGTAAACTGCATGTTTAAGGTATTGTCCACCGTGATTTGAAACTAAACTTTGGTTTAAGTTTACGTTAGCCATATAAACGTTATCTGCAATTACATTAATAGAACCAGAAGTTCCATTAAATCCAATTACGTCTACTTGTTGAGCTGCAGCAGCACCAACGACTTTTTTAAGTTTTGTTACTGTTGTAGGATCTATGATCTCAGAAGTAACAGGAGAATTTCCGTTTTCTTGAGCTACCATAAATCGAAGACCTGCGTCATTTGCGCTAGTTAGTTTATCTCCGTATGCCCCAAATACTCCTACTTCACCAGAAGCTAAGGAATTAATCCCTGCAGCTCTACTAGCTCCGTTTGTACTTGTGTCATTACCTAATAGTAACCATTGAATGTTGTTTTGTGAAAATGTTGCCATTTTATTTTAAAATTAAATTAATAAATATTGTTATTCAGTTTTTTGTTGATTTAGTTGTGCTGCTGTTTGTAGTCGTTGTTCTTGGAACACTTCTAGTCCTATTAGCACAGCCTCATCTATTATCTCTCTTATAAATACATCATTGTATTCAATTGCTTGAATTGTAGAGTATCCTTCTATAGATAAACTACCAGGCAAGATAGTTAAATCAGATACAATGATAGGCTTAGGTCTCTTAATATATCTTAAATGGTACTTAGTAATATCATAAGAATTTGCTTCTATAAGCTCATGTTGCTGAGTAATATTGTCCCAACCATAATCCATTCTCCATACTAGTTTGTCACTAGGCTTTTTAAAAGGATTTCTTTTATTCTTATTGTATCCATCATGAGTAATAGGTTTAACTTCTATTCTCGTGTTGTCAATACATGCGTCTGCAGATGATACTGTAACTTCTTCTGTGGTTGCCCACATAAAATCTTCAGGTAAATCTACAAACCTACCATTTGGTAAATTCAAAGAACTATCGTAAGTCTTAGGAGTAAGATTAGCTGTCTTAGTTAAAGGAGCTAATTCCTTTTTCCTTTTCTCACTTTGTTCATACCCCTCCTGGTATTTGTTACCAAGAGGGTTATAAACTTGTTTTATTTTTCTTTCAGCACCTTTAGTTAATAATACTGAGATTTCATAAGCATCTAACCCTGGAGCTGAAGGCCCCATTAATTTATCGTATGCTAATAGGAACTCATTATTAATTTCAGTTGCTGTCATTTATTATTTTGTTTTTCCTTCTGCAATTTCTATACGCTCTCTTACAGTAGCATATACTTCTTGATTTTCAGGATCTTTGAGGAATTTAATAGCATTTACTATATCTGCTTTATCTCCTGGCTCACACATTTTATCTCCACCTGGAAGTATGTAATTACCTTTTGATATCTTAATAGCTCCTGCTCTTACTGCTCTGTGGATAAGAATTTTATCCTCAAACATATCATCCTCTGTTATGCTTAAGAAACTTTTGATATCTTCTTTAATGATCTTAGTAATCTCATTTCTTAAGAAGTCATCGTTAGAATCTTCAGATGGCATTCTTCCATAAATCTTAAGGAAGTTTGACATATAAGCTCTATTGTTTCTAATTTCACCAAACTTAGTCCAAGCTCTCTCATTTTGATCAGCTTCATTTAAGTTAGTTTTCTGAGCAAAGTCTTCTGAAATTAAAGCAAACTTGTAAGTCATTTTATCATATTGGACATCTCCTGAAGGAGCTACCAATTCTTTATTAGACAGTAATACTTTATATTCTAAATAATCTTTAGGATTAGATAGATTTAAAACTCTCTCATCTTTTGAAAGCTTGATTCTAAAAGTAGTCCAGTAGTTTTCTGCTGGCTTATTATAAATAGATAATTCGCCTACATTAAAAGGCATTCCTGATCTAGATTTATCTTCAAAATATTCTCTCTCCTCTGGAGATAATGGGTCAATTAAGTTTCCCATTCTATCCATAGGTACGCAAACGTCTATAGTTGCATTTCCAAATAAAAAGAACGCTTCATGTTTTTCATCCTTGATAGGACCTCTAGCCCTCATGATAGGGATAATTGTTACCTTTTTATTAGGTAACGTAAATTCTTTCTTCTTTAATTCTTTTGTTGCCATTAATAAAATTTAAATAAATAAAAAAAGAGTGGAGGAAGAACTTAATCTTCCTCCTTAACTCTTATTATGCTAATATTGCTGGAATAAAGGATGCAGTCCTAGAAGGATCTTTCACACATACTCCGCCAATGAACATTTTATGCTCTTCCCAAGAATCTTCTGCAGTTCCGATAGCAGTAATTTTGCCATCTGGATCAAAAGGATTTCTTAGTCCTGGAATGTATTTGTGGATGATCTCAGGTTGCCCTTTAACACCTACTTTTTGAATGTTAGGTGCACCATCAGTAGTTCCGATATCAAAGATATCATATCTGTATGATTCTGCTACTCCTCCATTAGGATGCATTACCTTGTTACGGTTTCTGTCATCGTACATAGAATCAATGCTCAAAGAAACTTTGATGCCATTTGGACCCATATACTCAATGAACTGACCACCGTAGCCATAACCCATCTTAATGTTCTTCATAGTTGTTTTGTACATTCTATCAGTGTTCTGTAAAGGAGTAAACAACTGAGTGTGTCCTTCAAGAGCTTCATGGAATTGTACAGCACCTCGTTCTCCTGTTCGTAGAACAAATTCTCTTTCATCGCCTGCAAGCTTGCCTTCAGATAAATCTAAAAGTCGGCTAGACAATTCTTTGATTGAGAAAGTTGTATAGTAGGAAGTGTTACTAGATTGCATTTGCTCTCTAATTCCAGAACCTTCTACGATAGGATAACCTGATTTGCCTTTGGTTGCGTAGTTACCGTCTTTACCTCTGTTAGAAGTACCAAAGTACAATAGTCGGTTAATGTCATCCTTGAACTCTTTCATGAACTTTAAAGATTCATATTCAAGCCAAGTTGCCATTTTTTCACCGTTATCTCCTAAAATAACTGTACCCAACTTACGAGACTTCATATTACCTGGAGTTTTCTTTTCCATTCTGATTTGAGAGAAAGAATTCTTCATTGTAATGTTAGACTTGTAGTGTGGTTTACGTCCTTTTTGAGACATAGTTCGTTCTACTGGAGCATACTCAATTGAGAATTTCTTGCCTTTAGCAAGCTCTTCTGCTGGCATGAAAAACTTAGGATCAGAAGTATACATTTGAGCTTTATACACAAAGTTAGTTCCTTCAGGCGTGCCTTCAGATACTATTCTTACTGGGTAAAGTTCATTCTTCTCACCTACGATTTTTTCAGTGTCATCGAACCAATCAATGCCAAATACCAACTCAAATTCTGTAAGTCCGTATCCTGGTTTATCTGCGGAAGTTACTGCAACACCGTTAATTCTAGCTTCAACAAGAGGTACATTTTGTACAGCTTGTGATTCCAATTGCCAAGTATAGTCGGTATCATCCTCAAAATACTTAGTTGGATATTTAGCTAAAACAGACTCGATGTTATTACCAAAGTTCTTTTGCAAGATCTTAGTAATGTAACTCTCCATTTTTTGTGGACTTTGTGCCCACAATGCACCTAGATGGTTTTCAGTCGTAAGACCTTTCCAGTTAGTTGCATCTGTCATTTGTAATGGGGAAATCATTGCCATTTTATATAGTTTTTATATTGTTTCTTATTAATAATTGTTTGGGTCAGGTAAGCTATCTAAAAAGCTTTTAACCTTTCCTAAATTTTCTTTTGGTTTATTGCTTGCAGTATTACCTCTAACTAAGATATTTCCTTCGCTAGCTAATTGGTCTAACCTATCAATAGCAGATTGACTTTTTTGCTTTCCTCCATATAAAGGAGTGAAATCTGTAAAACCTTTTGTTATAACATGTAAAGCGTGAACTTTCATTTTATAACTTTGATCTTTTGTCCAGTTAGTCATAACTGCATCATAAGCTCTACCATCTTTAGTAGTTACTGCAGGAGTTGTCATACTTTCATAAACCTTTTCTCTAAGACTAGAGTTAAGTTTCATTCCAGGTATAATATCTACTGTTTCTACTGATTTTTTAAGCTCTTCTTGAAAGGCTGCTTTTTTTTCTGCTGCTTTTTTTTCTTTTTCTACTTTATCAGCAAGTCTTTTTTCAACATCTATACTTGCTATAGCTTTTAAAGAGGTATGAGCATCTAAAGCTTCTTCTTTATCAGAACCTGCATCAACATGCATTTCAGCATATTTTTCAGCTTTTGTTTCTGTAAAGCCTTTTCTCATCATATTTTCTACAATGAGATCTTTTCTAAGTTTTAAACTCTCTTCTGTTTCACCGTTAATATGTTCTTCTTTGATGCTATCTAAGATTTCTATTTGGTTAGCTGATTCAACATACTCTTCTGCAGGTACTCCTGCTCTAAAAGCTTCTAAGGCTTTCTTCTGTTTATCATTTAAGTCAGAGAACTCATTTTGCTTTACTGTAGTTTTAATTGCTTCTAAAAAAGTTTTAGCGTCAGTAATTTTTTCAACTTCGTCAGTTAAAAGAACTCCCTCATCAGCTAGAATTGAGGCAAAGGAATTAAATAAAGAAGGCTGTTCAGAATCTGATTTAGGTTTTTTATCACCTAGTTCTGTTATTTCTTCTGATGAGGGAGACTTTTTTTCTTTTGGATCAGCTAAAGGATCAATTTTGTCAGAATCATCATCTTCTGGTTTTTCAGCAACTTCAATTCCCAACTCAGTTAGGTCAATTAAATTTTCAGTATTTTCAGTTTTTTTGTCTTGATTAAGAACATTTGATTTGTCGTCAGTTTTTTCTTCTGGTCTTTCTTCTGGTGTTTCTTCAATAACACCTTCTGCATTTATTTCAATTTCCACTTCTGGAGAATCTTCCATATCTGCATTCATAAACAGTTCATCCATTTTTCTTCTTTTCCTTTGTAATACAAATAAACAAATTAACTAACTTGATATAACGATTGTTGAGCAAATAGCATAAAAATTTATACCTCTACTATAGCTTTTTCTTACCTAGAAGAAGCTGCTGGTCGTTGTCTCTGTATAGCCAATTGTTTTCTTTTAATTTCATGATCTTTAGAGTTTTTATTAGATGTTTCTCTTAATTGATCATATTTGAATTTGATGTCTGCAGCATTCTTTGCCGCTGTCTCTCTTAGCTTCTCTAATTCTAAAAGAGATTTACCTCCATCATCTTCGTTTCTTTCTTGATTAATTCCTGCTATTTCTAGCTTAGTACTTTCTTGCAGATAAATTTTCTCTTTTTCCCATTCTCTTAAAGCTTCAGAATCTGCTGCCGTTTGCTCTATGTTCTGTTGCCGTACTTGTAGTTCTTCTTTTCTTGCTTGTTCCTGCCTTTGTTCAGATTCTTTTTCAGAAGCTTCTATTTTACGTCTAATAGAACCTAAACTATCGTCCATGTATATAGACATTAGTGTAGAGAAGTTCATTTTATCATTCTGAATACCTGCGTGAGCAAGTTCTTTCATCATTTCATAAAGTCCAGTATCTCTGTTAGAATCAGAAATAAAAATATCAAAATCTGCTTCAAGAGAATCATTGTCACCAAATTGATATATTAGCGTGGACATGTCTCCTAGGACATCTTGATATTTTTTAGGATTATCTTTTACAGCTATTTTAGCTGTTTCTAAACCTATTGTTAACATTCTGAGTTTCCAGTCATCGTGTGCTGCAAATAACCATTCAGTTATATGAGAGGTTTGAATAATCTCTCTTTGAACATTACCTACAGCTTCTTTAGAAGATATCTGACCTTGTCTGGCCCTAGATACTCCTACTATTTCTCCCATTTCATTTTTAATATGGTCCATCATATTCATATAAAGCTGAATAGAGTTTCCCATTTCCATGTCAATCATTGGAGAACTTTGGTTCATTGCTCCTGCTAATTTACCTTGAGATGCTCCTTTAGTGCTTTCTTGGAAAGCGTCATAAGGAAGAGCATTCATTGATTTAGCAAAAGCTAACCATTGCTCTGTCTGCCATCCGTCTGGCTTTTCATGCATAGGTAAGCGCATAATCTTACCCCAGTTTTTAGCAATCATTATTTCTGTATTGTACATAAGAACATTGTACATATACTGATATGGTTTCATCATATCCATAGGAGCTACTACTTTACTATCATTAGTATTGTGTAGAGTTCCTACAATACCAGGATGGCATCTGCTAGGGTTTTGTATATTTCTATATTGAAGTTTCTTTGGTTGAAGACGAGTATAAATTCCACCTTTGTCTTTAGCGTTAGCTTTTCCGCCAATCTTGTGACCTTCCCACCATTCAGATATCCAAATAGTTTTTGAAGTTTCGCCTAAAGTTTTATCAACAATATCGTTTTCATCTCTTAATTCTTTTTCTTCTTCTCCCCAATCATTAATGGTTGTTACCCATTGCATTTTTCTCATTGATCTCCAATATACTCTTAGAACTCGTATGTTCCCATCCTGGTCTATTGGTGCTCCAAAACTTATATCTTTTTCTAATTGAGTAGTATCTATATTAGAGTCTAACCTTAGTGCTAAATCTGGACTATCTCCTAAGTCGTTAAATCCTCTTTTTCCTCCTCCTGCAGAAGACGTTGTAAATCCACTTTCTATTTCTTTTACTTGACTAGCATTTAAAACATCCCAATATTGATCTACTACTTGTCCAGGGGACATGTAAGTATCTATAACTATAATATCAGCATCTTCAAAATAAGGACTTTCTCCTGATCTTACAGTATGAATCTTAAGTGGGTTTACAATTTCGCAAACAGGTTCTCCTGCTACTATATCCCATAATCCAACTTCTTCTCCTGATATGCAAGCATCTTTAAAAGCTTTATTAAATTTTCTTTTTAGATTTTGTCGTTTATAAATATGGTTTAAGAGTTTGCTGCCTGCTTCTTCTCTGAAGTCTTGCCACTCATAGTTTAAGTATTTCATATAACCTTTAAGCTCATGTTCCATTTCTTCTTCTGGAGTTTCTTCAATGAGCTGTTTGATATAGTCTTTTATCTTTTTAGATTTTTGCAATTCTTTAGAAGATATAGCATCGTCATTAGATACTCTTACTTTCCAGTCAAACTTTCGTTTAAGTTCTTCTCCTACTAATAAGTCTATTTTAGGAGCTGATATAGGATAGTTTTGCATTTTAGCTGGTATAGCCATTCCGCTTAATCCAAAAGGATTACATACTTTTTCTACATCTTCCTGATCAAGTACGTTAGAATACAAGTTGTAATTAGTCTTTTTGTTTTGGTAGGATTGTCTAAATCCTTCATTGGTATAAAGAGAATGTTGTTGAGCAGCGTCTATGCATGCTTTAGCCCATGTCTCTGTTTTTTGAGCAATAGATTTTCTTTGAGAAGGAAACTGATGATTATTTGAGGAAAGTGGAAGTGTCATAATTTATTATCTAAGCTGACAAACTTATCTATATTATAATTAACATTAATGTATCAGAGTGCTTTATTTATTATGAGTTAGGTTATATTTTATTATCATAATAGGTTAAATTTTCCTCCTAGTGCTTGACCATTCCTTGTAGGAACAGCAGCTCCAGAATGTTTTTGAAACCATTTATTAAAAAATTCATCTCCCATATCACTTTTAGGTTTTTCTTCATAGGTGGGCACTCTATTTATTCTTTCTTCTCTAAGTATCATTAACATGCCTATTGCAGATATTCTGTCAAAGTTTCCATCCATGTTCCAAGCAATAGCTTCTTTTATAAGTCCTATAGAACGAATCTTAAACATATTCATTACAGTTTCTGCTTCAGGATCTGTATCATAAGCTGGAGATAACATCCAGTCTGCCGCCAGTCTTCTACCCCATTCATTAATTCTTTTACCTGAGTTAGTACCTTTAGATTTATTTCCGTGATTAATTCCTTTAACCATATCCATATCTCTAAGTATTTCTGGAGTATCTACAAGATAGTGTAAAGCATGCTTTTTCTTAAAGTAAGCAAACATACCTTTCTTGTCATTTTCATAGTTACACTGGGCATTGTAATACTTAAGCAATCTTAAAGTATTCTCGTAATATTCTTCTGCTGTATGTTCTCTAGAAGTATACTCTGCTACTATCCTATCTGTCATTACATTCATGATATAAGTACAGCATACAGAATCTGTACTAGAGTGGTCATCATCTACAGGGTCAGTACCTGCAATATAAACTCCATGAGGAGGTACTCCTCTAGGACCATTTACAGGTTGTTCAAATATTTCAATTCCTCCTACTTTAGATACGGACTTATCTATAGGATAATTTCTTAATATGTTTACATTAGGGTCAGGTTTCCAAGAAATATTTCCTTCTGCAGTATTAGAAAGTCTACCTACATAGTGAGGGGCAATAAAAGAAGACCTATTGGGTTCTATGTTAGCTAATAAATCTTTTAAATCAAGTACAGGAAAAATAGAACCTTCCTTACGCATAATAGCTTCCTGAGGAGTAATAGGTCTCTCTGCTCTTTCTTGGATTAATATATTAGAATCTGAAGTACCAAATCTAATTTTATTTCTTGCTGAGAATAATTGTAATAATGCTTTTACAACATCAGAGTTACCGTTTTCATCATAACATCCAGATCTATTTAAGTATTCTGGAAAGAAAAATGAACATAGTGCCGTAGAAGCATTTTTATCGAAAATATTCTTAAGTCCATATATATTGTGTCCTCCAGGATTATAGAAAGCTTGTTCAGCACCTTCAAAATCAGCTCCTTCTGTACCACCAGTACCATAAGCAATCATAGTACCAAATGCAAAATTACCGTCTTCTACTGAAGGTCTAGCAATACCCCAAGCCTTTATAAAAGCTTTAAATTTTCCTACCTCTTCCCAAATAAGATAAGTTCCCCTTTTACCCCTTGCTTTCTGAGGATCATCTTTAAGGGTAACTCCCATTATCTCATTCTTAATTCCTTTTTCTATACCTGTAAGAGGATCTTTATATCCTAACTTCCAGTGCATATTTCCTATAGAATCTTTAAGTTCTCTTCTTCTAGGCCAAGGAGTATTAGTACCTAAGAAGTCTATAACGTCTACAAACTTGTTCATTACCCCATCTTTTATAAGGTATTCTTTTTCGTTTGCTAAAGCAAATGCTTTTACGTTCTTTTGAGATTTAGTGTTTTCTCCTAGTATAGCTCTTTTAGCTAATCCTGAACCACCTTTAAACGAGAATCCTTTACCCCTAGACTTAAGTACAAATCCATGATGTCCTTTTCTTCTAGCTTGGTCCAGATAATGATAATACATATAATCGCCATCATAGATGAAAGGAAATCCTTCTATTCTATCTGCTTCTTCAAAGTCTCCTAGTTCTGTAGTGTTTCCTTCTATAGCAACAGTTACCATAATAGGAGAATAATTAAGATAAAAATAAAAGTCTCCAGGTATCCATTCACCGTCAGATTCTCTAATATAACCTTCTCTACATCTTCTAGCTTCTTCTCTCCAGAACTTTATATATTCTGAATTAGGATTTTTATTAGGATATAGGTTAGTATATGTTCCAAATTCTTCAAAGTGAGCAGCAGCTTTTCTAAAGTACGGCATGTCTTCTAAAATATGTAGATTGGTTATATCTACTATCAGCTTTCCTTCAGAGTCTTTCTCTACATCTGCTATCTTTCTTCTATTTGGATTTGTGAGAGTATCTACTAACGGTATTTGCTCTATTGCCTCATAAATATCACTGATGGTAGCTCCGTCAAATTCAGAGAGAAGTTCATCAGATAATTGGCTTTGTAATTGATTGAATAATTTATGTTTCATTAAGCTCCGTCTTCTAGTATTGATTTTTCTTTTCCGCCTTTAAGTAACTCGCTCTTAGCTGATATTTCTTTTTTAACTTGTTCTTCTAATGCAGCTAAAGAATCTACTTGTTTTCCTAAAGTAGCTATAGTATCAGATATTTGTTTAGGATTGAACTTAAGTCCTCCTTTATTATCTAGTTCTGAAAAATCTATAGTAGCTAGAAAGATCGAGAGTCTGTCTACAGCATCTCTAGCGTTTTCTAATAAACTCATAGAAACTGTTCTAGATCTATCTGTATAAAATTTCATAGCAGCTTTAATATCAGAATCTTCCTTAAATCCTTTTATATCTGAAACACAAGCTTCTTTAACTATTTCGCTTCTTTCTTGCAAGTCTCTTATGTTGTTATAGTCTGATTTATAATCACACATGAAATAAATATAAGACATTTGCTCTATAGCATTCTTCTTTAATCTATTTCTATCTCTGGTCCATAACTTCTTAAATGGAGCTAAAGTTAATGCTTCAGGTGAAAAAGTTACATTGTTGTTTTGGTCTACTTCAAATAATTCCATTATTTTAATTTTCTATCGTAATAGCCTGGCTTGTTTTTATCTTCAAAAGAAGAAATAAATATACTTTTATATTTCTTTTCTTCGTTTTTCAGTTCTTTTTCTGCTTTTAAAGAGTTTTCCTTTTTTAGTTTAGGATTAGATATAAGTTTATATTTTCCTCTATCGAGAACATGTCTAAATTCAAAATCTCCTACAGCTAATACTTCTATTAATAACGTTTTACTCCTGTATAATCTTGGAGCACTACCTAAAAAGGAAGCCAACCGTTGTAGCTGACTTCCTTTATATATTTTTCCAATCTTACTCATAGATAGCTAGTACATCCATTTCATCAAAAACAAAATATAATTCTGGTCCTGAGCTCTCTTTAGAGTCTTCTGTTTCAATTATAGAAGCTTCTTCTTTTACTTTAGGTATTTCTATGATTTCATAACGTCCTCTACTGAGTTGTTTAATGCATATCATATCTCCTAGTTTAATATGCTCAATAGCTTCACCTACTTGAAGAACTTCAGTCTTAGCTAAGTTCTTTATTTGTTCTTCAGCCATAGCTCTTCTTTCTTTTTCTCCTATAATTAAATTAGTATTAAAATTTGTCATAGGATTGGCTACTACTACTTTTCTTCCTAGTACCTTAAAAGGTAATTTATTATCCGATTTGCTCATTGTTTTTCATTATTTGTTTTGCAATAACTGCTTCTTTGCTCATGTTTTCAGCTTGGGCTAGAATCTTTTCTTTAGTCTCATCGTCTGCCCCCATATACTGTCTTACTTTATTTTTTTTAGCTTCGGTCATTGGGCCCCATTCTCTATGCCAATGTAAAAATCCTTTGTTTCTAGACTTTTTAAAACGTTTCAAAGCTTTTTGTCTAAACTTATATTCTTGAAAAGTTTCCTCATCTTCTTCTAATCTTTTAGAAGAATCATCATATCTAACTTTCAACTGCTTTCCATCTGGAGTAGTTACTTCTTCGTATTGTATTCCGCCTTCTGTATAAAGCTTATTTGCCTCTTCTGTGTTCATTCTTCTTTTTTATTGTTTTTCTTATTGCTACTATTCTTTCAGAAGTAGTACATAATTGTCCTAAGTAAGGATACCTAAAATTTTTAAATTCCTTTTCTTTTTCAATATCGTTATCTTTTAATTGTTCTCTTGTAAATTTAAACGGAGATTCTCCTATAGCTAAAATTACTTTTTGAGGAACGTTATACTTTTGATTTAAATCTCTAAGTATCTGGTTCAGAGTTTTCTGCATCTATATCCCATTTATATACTAACATAAAGCTATTTTCTGGATCTAAAATATAAGTTGGAGACAGTTTATTGTCTACTAGAAATCCTTTTCTTCTGAGCATTGTCAATTTGTTTTCTAATGCTTGTCCTGAAATACCTAAGTAATTTCTCATTTCCATTTTAGTATCATAATCAAATAACACTTTCCATCTATACTTGTCTACAGGCATAGCTTGCTTAAGAATATGATAATGGTACATTAGCTCTGCTAATAAAGAGGCTTCGTGATTAGGTAATTTATGAATAGCTTTTTTTGCCTCAAGGTATTCTCTAAAAAACCTCCTCAGAGGACTCTTTATTGTTATTACTTTTTGCTTCATTATATTCTTCTTTTTTTATTTTCCATTCTTGACTATCAATATAGTCTTCAATTGCCGTGTACCCTACATAGGTATCTTTTAGTTCTCCATCGGAACTAAATATTTGTAATATTACTTCAGGTTGTTCTATTTCTAGATCTTTTAAGTAATCTATATTATTAAGTTCGTGCATTTCTTTGTTGAAAATTTATCCATTGTTGTTTTAATTGCTCATTTCTACTTGTAGGAGCATTGTTTAAGTTTTGAGTAGCCATTGTTGCCATTCCTGTTGCTATAACAGTGTCTGATATTTGACTTGGCGCTCTTTTCCATGCTAAGTCTCCTTTTCTTTTTGAAGCTTTTATTGCACGCTCTTCTTCATCCGATAATTCTTTTAGTACTCTTTTAGAAGAAGGATTAGCTTTAATGTTTCCTTTAAGTTTACGTTCCTCAGCTTCTTTTTTTAGTTTAATTTTTAATTCTGCTACAAAGTTATCGTAATTAGGAATTATATCTTTTATAGTGTATTTATTTTCTTTCACATCTAGTAGTTTTCTTTTTCCTTCTAAAAAGTCTTTTGTAAGCTTTAGTTTTTGTTCAGACTCTCTTAAGTATTCTACTGCTTGATCAGCATTTGTTTCTGTCGCCCATCCAAAAGAATCATTAGTTGTTTCTCTAGAGAATCCTATATTATTATGAAGATAATTATTGTAAGCGTTAAGTAGTTCTTGACTATACCATCTACTATTAGTATTTTCCATATCTTCTATTAATTCTGATCCTGATCCTGCTGGGATTGAATCTTGAGGACTAAATCTAACTGTTCTTGTTGTAGCTGTCATAGTTTGTTGAAAAGTGTTTTGCTGAAGATGTTGATCAATAGCTTCTTCAAATTGTGTAGCTCCTTCTTGCCCTGTCCATATTACATGTTCCATTTAACAAATATATAAAATTATTCCGAATAAAAAAATTAAAAAAATATTGTTAAAAAGTTTTTTGTATAGTAAAAAAGATTAGCTTTGCGTGGTCCATGCAGAAAAGGTATTATATAATAAGATACTATTTCTTTTTCTGCTTCTCTTTTTCTTTGTTCACTCCTTATCAATCATTTTCATAAATGCTACATATACAGTAGAAGCTGCCATTATTATTAATACTGCTATCATTTGTTATCGTCTAACCATTTTTTAGCTATTCTATACATATGACCTGTCATCTCATATTGATAACCAAAATAATATATATTTTCTGAAAGCTCTACTCCTTTCCTTGCCTTAACATACTTTTTAATCGTTTCTACTGCCTCATCTAGAGGTATTGCTCCTATCATTACCATTTGTTCTTAGGACACTTGCTATTCCCTCTAGATTTAGCTATAAGAGGGCAACCACATGCTCCACATTTATATCCTTCTCTATAAGAGCAGGTATTACAAATAATCAGCTTTCTCTCGGCTTCTTTTTCTATCGTAGGATTAGTGTATATCACATTACCCCAACTTTTCAATATTGTTAAAATATTATCGCTTGCCATCTTTATGGTTTTACATGGATTAACTTATAACTGCTATCGCTACCTTTTATTAGTATTTCTACTAATCGGTTCAAGAAAAGGCCCCTTTTAACGTAAGGAGATTTACTTTTAAGTTCTTTGTACATTACTTTACTTTCTTCCATTTCAAATAGTAAGTTAGCTGCACCATGTTCATTTGTTTTAATAAACACTTTAGCTTCAGGTGAGTTAGCTATCTCTCCAATCACCGTCATTGCGTTTGTTATTTCTTTCATATTTATGTTTTACTTCCATTACGTTAGCCTCTTTCATAAGACTTCTTATCTTTTCGATAGACTCTACAACCACTGTCTCTGCGTCTGCATCTCCTGCAGGCACGATAAGCGTTACAAATTCTTCTTTACTATAGTTCTCCACTAATATTTCTCTAAACTTCCATATAGTGTTAGCATCAAAATAACATTTTCTAAATACGAATGTATCGTTAGCTAACATTATTAATTCTGTTATAGGTATTAATTTTTGTTCCATAGTTACAAATATATAAAATATTTTTATTATATTTGTTCTTATGGAAGAAAAAGATAAACTACTAAAAGCAATAGAAGCTTGCAACAAAAATATGAGCTTTCGAGAGTTAAGAGATGACCATTCATTATTTACTGTAGGAACTACAATAATTGAACAAATATTTACATATTCTACTGAAGTTAAGGATATTGGAGTGTTAAGTTTTAGGAACAAATATGCAGAACAATTAAAAAATAAGTAATGAGTGGAGAAGAAACTTTTCTTAAGAGGCTTAAAGAAGAATTAAAACAATTAAATAATAAATAAGATGGAAGGAAAATACACAAAACAATTAACAGAGTATGTAGAAAATTTTGAAGCTTCTCGTATAATGTTCTCAGGAATTGAAGATAGATTCTCAATAAAAAAGACAATATCTACTGATATGGCTATAGTAATTGTAGAATCAGGTGAAAGACATATATCTAGGCAAGAGGTGGTCTTTTATGATGATGATGCAGATAAAGCTATGAATGAAGCATGTGAAAATGCTCTACATGATATAGTAATGGCAGGAATGCTTGCTATATATGAACAAGATAAAACGTTTAACTTAAGTCTTACTGAGGGATAAATTCGCCTTAGGACTGTCGTCTGTTTACCGTTGGAAGCCTCTGCATTAATTTGTAGGGGCTTCTTCCGTTTATAAAGTTCTGTCACATTTTAGTAAATATTTGCGACAAAAAATTTTTTATTTTTTTTTTGAAAAATTAATGTCGAGGAATTGTATGTGGAGGTACTAAAAACTACTCCCCCCTATCAAAAACTTGGGGAACATACCCCCCACTTAAAACTAAATGAAAATGTATGAACCAAGATTTGATCTGGGGTAGTTCTTATCTCTATTATTTCTCTAATGATTATGCCTGGTTCTATATATTGGGGAGGTTGACTCCTTCCCTGAGGAATGTTTATACTTGCTTTTATATATTAAAGAATTGTTTAATCTAAATACAATAACGATGAAGAGAAAAGAAATAGCAATAGCTATAGTGTACTTTGTACTAGGTATAGGAGTATGCATATTAGGCAACATGACAATGGATGCTTATGATAACACTATTGAAGATGCTCGCTATCAAGGCTATAATCAAGGCTATGATGATGGTTGGCAAATAGGCTTTGAAAAAGGTTTAGAATGAGAAAGGAGAGATTTAATCTCTCTTATTTTTCTGAGGTTTATGAACCTTGTTCTATATATTGGTGGATATTCACCTAATCTAAAAATCTATTATCATGAATAATTTAATCTTCGGTCAAGCTCAGACTATAGCACAGCTAAAAGTAGAGCAAGGAGTTACTACATTGACAATCTCTAAGAGAGAGAACTCTGAAAAGAGATACTTTACCTGCGGTGCAGTTAGAGGCCCTGTAGCTACTAACTTTGATTCTTCAAAAACTACTATTATCAGCGAATGTACTTCGCCTGATACTGGAGACATATTCAAAATGCTCCACAATAGGGTTGAAATCAACGTTCTTGAAACACTCTAATATCAATCCTCACCTTCGGGTGGGGGTTTTATCTTTTTTATTTTTCTGAAAACTACTCTCCTCTTTCTATGTTTTGAGAGGAAGAACTTTGTTCTTCTAAATGTCTAATCAAAAAAGATAAGAAAATGGATACCATTTTAATTGTTGGGATGATAGCTTTATTTCTAGGGTTATTAGTTGGTTTTATAGTTGGGAGTGACTATGAAGCAGGTAAAAGAATGAGTAGAAAACTCAAAAGATAGTGAGATTGGAATTTCACAAACAGTAGCAGAAGAGAACACATACTTGTATTTTTAATAGTGCACTTTTTCGCAAAAGGGTATGTGTTCGCTGTTACTTAATTGTTTAATCTAAAAAATTTAATTGTAATGAAAACTGAAAAATTAACGTTTGAAATATTAGATGAAAAAGGTAATGTAATTCCTTATTATGAATTGCAACATAATCATGCTCGTAAGGTATTTAAAACTAATCCTGGAGATGATGGCTTTAGTGCTCCCTTTAATATTAATTTAGAATGGGGAGGTGATAGCTGGGCAGAAGTTTTTAACAGACCTAAGGAATATGGCACAAGAAGAGGTGGCTGTTGGGAAACTTTAAGATGTGATATAACTAAGCACCTAAACGAAGGAGATTCTATAGAAGATATAGGAGAAGTAGAATTTTACGATTGTATTTATTTTACTATGATGACGTGGTTAAAAGGTCATTGGGACCTGATAGACTATTTTGAAGAGAAAAAGTATTCTATTAGAGATAGAGAGCCTTCTGATGGGTATGAACGGCATTAAAACGACTGTTTATACAAATACGTTATGCGTAACTATATTTTGCCACTAATTGCCGTTTAGTGGCTATTTATAGGATTTCTCATTTTTGCCTAATGGGTTAGGTTTGATAGATTAGAAATTAAAAGGTGAGAGGTAGCTTAATTGTTATCTTTCACCTGTTAATGCTTTTAAGGTATAAACATTATCTTATTAGTTAACAAAATTTAGCAGAGAATATTTGGTTTGTATTTTGAGAAAAGTTAGCTTTGAGCATTCTTATTATTCATAAGAAAGAAACCTTAAGCCAGAAATAGAGTCAAAGTCTCTTTCTTTGGTTCTTTCTTTCTCTGTTGGCAATCTGCCAATCTCCCTCCTTCTATCTCCTTTATTTCTCTGAAGTTTACACACCTCTTTTTATATATTGAGTAGAAAAGCTTTTTAAGCTTTTTATTCGCATTTTCGTTTAATCTAAAAAAAAGAAATTATGAATAATTTAGAAGACCAGTTTAGAGATACTGCATTATTAAGTCAATTGTCTATGCTAGATAATATAAATTATGAGCATGTTGAAGCTAAAGACTTAATTGAAATCAAGTATGGTAAGGCTATTACGTTGTATCAACTGTTAATGCTTAGTGTTAATGATGATATTGTTGCGTTAGTACTTAATTGTAGTAAAGAACATGTTGGACAATGTGCTGACGACTTATCAACCCTAGCTACAAACACTTTAATTAACCCTATGATAGAACACTATAATAATAACTATAGCCTAAACATAGGAGACACTGTTAAATTCAAAGTCTGCAAAAGTCCTAATAATGTTACAAATTTAAACATTATCGAAGAAGAAGACGACGAATTTATGAGATTATTAATCAAAGAAGAACTAATAATCATTAAAGAAAAACCTATTCTAACAGAAAATTCTTTAGTTAGAAATAAACATTTCTTTAAAAACTTTAAAGATAAGTTCGTAACTGAACCTAATAATATTATTCTTAAAAATGCTAATGCAATAGTATTTGAATCTAATGTTATTAATGAAAGTGATTATCAAGAAGATGATTTAGCTTTTAAGTTAGCTTTTGTAAATCCTAAACTTCAAAAAGAATGTGGCGAGAAGTTAGCTAAGTACGATGTGACCCAAGAAGAATTAGTATGGGATAAAATTGAAAGCAGTTACTATAAAGTAACAACTTCAATTATAAACAAATGTATTATTAATTTTTGCAAAACTCTTAAAGAATGGGTAAATGCAAATAGTCACATTTTAGAACAAGATAAAGTTGCTAAAGAATGGTTAAACATATTTAATGCTAACATGTTAAGTACAGTTTTACATTCTAAACAAATGAATATAGGAGAATGCATATCTATTCATGCATTAAGCTTCTATAAATCATTTAACAACACTTACGGAATTATTCAGGAAATCAATGATTCGATTATCCTTAAGAATAATAAAAAAGAAAAGATTTTAGATTAGGCAGAAATGTGATAAAGAGAGAATGTTCACCAGTTGAAACTGATTGTGAAGTATCTCTCTTTATTTTTTAAAATCAAAAAATATATAAACTCTTATCCAGAATAATGGTAAATCCCTAGGGCAGATTAAGTTCTATCCCAAGGGCGAAATGTGATAACTTCAAGGTAGACCTTGTAAGAGTTTATTATTAAAAAGAGGACAGGTTTTTTATTAATTTCCCTGTCTTCTTTTTTACAATCTTGTATTGTTAAAGCGGAACATTGTACTCTTGATTGAGGTTAATGTTAAGGTCCAAACCCCTTATAAAACATATGCTGATGGACGAAACAATTATTTACATTATTTACATTAAAATTCATTTAAAATGAGTAAAACAAAAACAGCGGCTGAATTAGCCCCAGGAGAAGTAATTTTAGAATCTGCTAGACAATTAGATGGCGGAAAAGTTAACATTTGCGTAGCAACTAGATTAGTTGGCGGAAGAGTAAATCTTTTAGCATTATTAAACAAGTCTGATTCAAGATTTGAAGGTGGTTCTGGAATCCGAAGAGCTTGGATGGTAGGTGAAAAATCTGATATTGAACAATTGTTCGGAATCAAATTGAGTGATAATTTGTCAACAGACAAAATGAATCCTACAATGATTAACTTGCTAAATCCAGAAGTAGTTGGACAACCTGTTTCAATTGAAGTTGTAGAAAGAACTACTTCTCAAATTCAAGCAGAAATTGCAGCAAGTAATTCTGATAGCAAAAAAGAAAGTCTTAATTGGTTGTTAGACAATCAAGAGACTACAGCAAAAAGAGCTGGTAGAGATGGTGATTTCCTCATGAAAGATGGAGAAAATATCTTTAGTACTACAGAAGTAGTAGCTCATGCTCCTAAACATGTGTTTATTGACCATGATAGAGCAAATGCTGAGCCTGTGGCTGAAGCAGCAGAACCTGCAGCAGATTTTGCTAGTACTCCAGGAAACTAGAATTATCTAGTACAAATTATTAAAAAGGATAGTGAACATTTGTTTGCTATCCTTTTTTTACTATTTTAATTAAAACGATAAGAAAATGAGTAAAAACAAAATGAACAAAGAAATTAATATCACATTACCAATAACTTCTACAGTTATATTATTATTTATCTTAAAAATGGCAAATGTTATAGAAATTCCTTGGATTTGGGTGTTTGCTCCATTTTGGATACCTATAACCTTATTTTTTATTGTTATTGCTGCTGTTATAGCAATAGAATTAATAACAATAAGTATAGATTCTTTTATTAAAAAAAACAATAAATAAGAAAACGGGCCTGACTGGTTTTGACAGGTAGATGGATTAATGTAGTTCAGCAGGAGTAGTCTCCTTTATCAACGTTGGTGAATTTTCTAAACGGAAAAAAATCAAACAAAGTAGTTTCTATCAACAAGAAGCGTGCTAACACTCGTATGAGTGTAGCTGCTTAATGAGTAGAAGCTACAAAAAGCCTAGTTATTCAGATTACTCTCGTAATTATACCTGCTGGGCAAAAAGACAAGCCTCTAAAGCTGTTAGAAGGTATCGAGGTGAACTAACAGACGGTAAAATTTATAAGAAAGTATATCCTTCATGGTATATATTTGATTATAGAGGAGCGTGGTTTGATAAGCCACAAGTAGGATCATATTTATATGATTGCTACATAAAAAGTTATCGAAAATAGTTCTTAGACTATAAAACTAAGTGGTGGAGGTTAACTTCGGTTAGCCCTATGTTGTTAGTCATTAAAACTATCTGTCGTGAAGTACAAACTCACATAAGCTGTATAAAACTACCTTATGAAGGTATTTGGACGTGGGTTTAAAAAATCGGACCCATTGCATAGGGATATGTAATTAAAAACTGCTTGAATTGCTGGGAATCTAAAGCCGTGAGGTCATGACAATCAGCAGCCAAGCTCACTGGAAGAAGTGAGAAGGTTCAGAGACTAGGGATACTACGGTAAACCCATAGCGAGGAGCACCTAGAACAGGTGATGATATAGTCCAATCTTCTAGGAAACTAGAAAGAAGAGTCTTTCAAAGGCTTTTCTCCTATTTAACATTTCAATAGTATATTTCCCATTTCTGGGAGTTAATTGAGCATAATATTTTAATACTGTAGCAATTCTATGAGTCTTCTTACGATGACAACTAGTTAAATGCTCACAGATTAGAAGAGCTTGTTTATAAGAGTATTTTAGATCATAAGAGATGCTATGAGTTTCTTGTCTAGGATTTTTAGTCGCTAAAGAGCCTCTAAATCCTAATTCTCTTTCTATATATGCTCTTATACTATTTATAAGTTGTAGATCAGTATTATGAAAACTAACTTGAATAGTTTTATTTTCTGAGCTGTGTTTTATTAAGGATATTGACCCATCAGCGTCAAAAAATCCAGATATGTAATTCCAATTCATCATGTTTAATTTTAGATATGGTGTAAATATACTACATGTCCAAGAAATAAACAAACTTTTAGTGTTAAATAATTGTAATTGTTAAGGGAAGCGATTCCCACCAGGTCCACAATTAAATTATATGTCCATGAGATTTAATTATCACAATGACAAATACACATGCTGGTTAGAGTGTATAACATATAATTATTTAATAAAATATTAGCAAGAATAATGCAATTAAGAAATTGACTGAAGAGTTAATAAGTTGGTAACTTCTTTAAAAGTTATAGGTTGAATTTACTGGATTCCTTCAGAAATGAAAAAGAATGTAAACGTGGATATGCTCATGTGGCTCCTCTAAGCACCATGTAAGGAGTGTCAAGTTTTATTTGGTAAGACAATAATGAGAAGTACAGGATTAGTATATGAAGACATAAAGTATAATTAACAGTACTTAGTCTATATGATACTACGAGGAAATGTTTCTTGGACACATGTGAAACCGTTAAAATCTAGAAGTAATAACTTGTTACTTTGTTTATTTATAGGAACTCAAACCCTCTGAGCCTTAATATTAAAATCTTACAGTAATGTATAGGATAACTACTGAATGTATTGTGATAAGTCAGATTAATAGTTATGGGAGTTCACAGCAAGAGATAAATACTGCTTGTTATAAGTATTTTACGCTAACAAATAGTTAGTATTGATAAAAAATTATCTCGTGACCATTTATAATAACGTAAACTTCCAAAGAAGAAGAAAGCCTAAATGAAGTTATTATAGATGGTGCTAATAAATTAAATTATTAATCATTAAACATTAAACATGAATAAATTTTTAGAAATAACAAACAATTTTAGTTTAGGCTTTTTAGCCTTATTATCTATATTTCAGTATGCTAGCGGAGAATTTTATTTTTTAATGAACTTAATTCTTATAAGTATAACGCTTATAATCTTAATGATTAATAAATATAATCCCATAACTAATGATGATATTGCTGAATCAGTTAGAATTTATAATGAAGAAACAGAAGTCTTAAGAAATAAAGCAGATAATGTCAATAGATTAATATACTCTATTAACAAAATATGTGCAAATAAATTAGGATTTACTAATGAGATTATAGATGAGCAACTTCAAAAAGACTTTGGAATATCTTTAATAGATATTTACGAAGAAGAAAAACCTTTAATAGAAGAAACTGCATTTCCAGAAAAAAAAGACTAAAAAGCTACAAGTTAAAAAGAATGTTGAATTGGCTATACACTATATACATTGTTGTATGCAAATAATTTTTAGAATATGATTAAAAATCAAATAACTAAATCACTTACTACCAAACCCAATAACAATAGTGCTAATTGTATAGCACCTAATATTATCTATGGGTGTTTTGGTGGCTGTATTGACTCGTACTGTTATATGTCCAGATACAATGGACATAGAGTATTTGTCAACAACAATGTTGATGAAATATTTAACTCAGTAGTTGAGTGGGAGAAAACCTATACTAAAGTACCTGATCAACAAGACCCAGTGTATACGATGGTAGACATTGCATGTAACACTGACTTAGTACTTATGCAAAAGCATATGCCAGAGCCTTTGATAGATTATCTAAAAAAATATGATGATCATCCAAGATTAAATAGTACAATGGCTACAAAATACCCTAGTTTGTTGAAACTAGATGTAAATCATTTCAATAAAAAACCAAGAGTAAGAATTTCTGTTATGCCTCAAAAGTATAGTAACATTTTAGAACCTAAGATGCAACCTATAGAAGACAGACTCAGAGAAGGAGCTAGGTTAAGGAAATTAGGTTGGGAAGTCCACATAAACTTTTCACCTATTATTTTTTATCCAAAAGGAAGTTTGTTATATGACGAACTTTTTAAAATGGCTAAAGATATATTAGGAGAAACACCATGTGAAATTATAGCTCTTACTAATCATGACTTACAAATGGCAAAAGCAAGTCCTGAAGCACAAGAACTTATGAAATATAGTTCAGAAGTTAAGAATAGCTCAGGGGTAAAGCGTTATCCTATAAAAGCTAAACGTAAAAGTTTAGATAAACTTGTAAATATTTATTGTCAATACTTTAAAAGAAGTAGCATAAGATACATATTTTAAATTAATTAGAGTTCAGAAGTAAGTGGAAATCTGATTAAATTATTCCAGCGGTCCTAAAATATATGTTTGCTAGATAAGCATATAATGGTAAAAGTATTCTAGGGTGACTTCTAGTAGATCAGGAATACATAATGGAGGAGATAAACAAAGCTCTAATTTTAATAAAAAATAAACTCTATGAAAAAGGGTTGGAAGAAGAGACTACAATTATTGAGTCTGCTAGTTAGATTCATAGTTGTAGTCGCTCTTATAATAGGTATTCACAGTTATTGTAAGAACTTATTAAAAGAGATTAAAAACTACAAAAAAATTAAAGATTCAAGTGTATCAAATTTTGAGAAGTTCCACAAAACAGATACTATACTTGACACATTATGGAACAATTATTAAATTATAACAATTATTAATTTTGAGTAAATTCAAAAATTGGGCCAAGCCCTTTGATTTAGATAGAGCTATAAAAAAACCTAGCTCTGAAACTATTGCTTATAGAGCAAGATTAGGATTAAAATTAGATGGAAGAGAAGCTAGAAAACATTTGGCTAATCTGTATTCTTGGAATACATTCTATTATAATCTAGGAAAAATAGGAAAAAATTCTTTACATGAAAAATGTAGTAAAGAAATAGAAGAGTATAAAAAGGCGTATAGCCTTTAAAGATAACATTCTAAGGAAACTTAGGATCGAGAGCTTATTCTCGTTAGAATATAAAAAAGGAAGAATTTGGAACTCTTTCGCTACATAAATTTAAAAAATGTAGTTCGTATAAGCAAGCAAGTCAAAAACTTGTAGGTTATTGTGATGGAATATTACATTGCAATTATCCATTAATATATGGCAATCTGTATATTAAAGTAATTATTATTATAATAGGGAGAGGAATTAGTTCCTCTCCTATCCTATATTTGTTGTCTAATCTAAAAATTAAAATTAATGAATAATGAAATAATTCAAAAAAAATCTTCAAAGAAAAAGAATGCTAAAAATGCTCAAAAAGGAGTTAGACACTTTTTAAGAAGTAAACAACATTCTTCAATTGAAATTGAAAAGATTATTGTAAAATACAATAACGAAGTTACCAAGAAAAAAGACGCTTCTAAAAAGCTTTTATATAGTGTTATTTCCGAAGATTTTTATCTTTTTAAGAATTGGTATTCAAAAAATTATTAAATATGAAAGAATTTATAAAATCAGGTAAAAGAATACGACCTTTAATAAAATTAGGAGCTGCTCAAATGGACAGACTTCTACATAAAGGTTCTGTAGAACTTATCTCTAGAAATAGAATAAGAAATGGAAAAATTAACCGTGAAAGTTTTTACAAAATAAAAGTTCAAGACGGTATTAGTAATTTAGAAATGAAATTAAATGGGATATCTAACTCGTAATATAAACGAATACTACGCTGACAGAATAATAATGGGATATGAAAAAAACAAACATATTCCTATGGCGTTTGACCATGAAACTCAAGGAAGAGTTTTAAGAGTAAGCATGATGATTAATGATGGATTATGGCCTAAGACGCTGATAAAAAATCAATCAGAATTTAAAAAAACTGCAGCTCAAAAGCAGAATCTAAAACTTCTTAAAAAAGAATATAGAGAAAAAATGAGAAATAGTATTTCAGGATTTACAAATAAAAGCGATCATTATACTAATTTTATTGTTCCTGGATTAGGAACAGTAAAAAAAACAGATAAAAATGATCTTTGAAAATAAGAAAAAAACAGATAAAGATTCTTTAATAAAGAAGAGTAAAGAAATAGTATCCTTTATTACTGAAGGTATTAATCAAATTAATACTGTAGAGAAAGAAATAGAAACTTTTAACAGAGGTTTGACTGATGAAATTGTCAATTTAGAAAAATTAGCTAAAGCTAAAGCTAAAGAAAGAGAAGAATTGAGAATTACTCAAGAACAAAATGCTGTTATTAGAACTAATCTTCAAGCTATTTTAGGTGAAAAACCTAAAAAATAAAACTAGCTGCTAAATATTCTATCGAGGATTCTTTTAAGAAGAATTAGATGATGGGATGCAGCAATTTGGTTATTTAGCTCAGTTGGTAGAGCATTGTGGTTGGTAAGCTAAGGTAAACCATTTAATACACACGAAGTCGCAAGTTCGAGTCTTGCAATAACCTCTATGGAAAAAAGAGTATGGGTCCATGATCATGAAGTATTTCCTAATTTTTTTAGTTCTACTTTTAGAGATAGAAATTCTGAAGAAATTAGAGTATTTTATGTTCATGAAGATGTAAATGAGATAAAAGATTTTGTAGAATTTATACAAAATGAAGTCTTATTTTTAGTTGGTTATAACAATTCTAAATACGATGACATTATAACTAACTATATTTTAGAAAATCAAAGAATACTTAGAAATAAAAGCGCATATATTATTACAGATGAATTATATGAACTAAGTAAAGATATTATAGGAAGTCAGAGAAAGGGTAATAGTATTTACAACAGTAAGAAACTTAAGAAATTGTTATTTCCTAATAACTCTCCTTATAAATCTTTAGATTTAATGTCTTTAATGGCATTTGATAAGAATTATGTTACATTAAAGCAAGCATGTATTGCTATGAGATGGCACAAAGTTCAAGATTTACCTAAACCTTTTGATGAACCTGTTAAATTAGAAGAAGTAGAAGAAATATTAAGTTACAATCTTAATGATGTAGATGCTACTAAAAGATTAGCAGAAATAGTAAGCAGTGAAATTAAAATAAGATTTTCAGTAGGAGAAGCTTATGAAGTAAATGTTTTAAGTAAAAGTAGGTCTGGTGTCGGAGATGTTTTAATGAAAAAACTTTGGGAACAAGAGACTGGCAAATATTATAAGCAATTTAAAGATATAAAAACTGAAAGATCTAGTATAGATTTAAAGGATTGTATCTCAAATCAAGTAGTATTTAAAGGTAAGATTTTAAATGAGTTATTAAACTCTATTAAATCTACTACCTGGAATTTAGGAGATAAGTTTAAAAGAACTGTAGTAATCAATAATAGTAAATATGACATACTATTAGGAGGATTGCATAGTAGTAATAAGCCTATGGTAGTTGAGACTACTGATACTCACAAGATAATAGACTTAGATTTTGGTAGTTATTATCCTAATTTAATGATCAATCTTAATATATTTCCAGAACATTTATCTAAAAGGTTTTTAAATTTATTTAAAAGAATAGTAAACGAAAGATTAGAAGCTAAGGCAGCAGGTAATAAAACTGTAGCAGATGCTTTAAAAATTGTTATTAATTCAGTTTATGGTAAGCTTAACTTTGATTACGGTTGGTTAAAAGACGCTAAATCTAGTTATTCAGTTACATTAAATGGTCAATTATTCCTTTTAATGTTAATTGAAGAATTGGAATTAGAAGGTATTGAGATATTTTATGCTAATACTGATGGAGCTACTGCTAAAGTTCCAGTAGATAAAATAGATAAATTCTATGAAATCTGCAAAGAATTTGAAGAATATGTAAATATTCCTCTTGAATTTGCTAATTATAAAAAATGTATCATTAGAGATGTAAATAATTATAGCATTCAAACTGAAGATGACAAAATCAAAGAAAAAGGAGCATTTGTAAGAGATTTAAGTGTAGAATCTACATTTGCTAGTATGAATTATACCTGCTCTTATGATAAACCTATTGTTTCTTTAGCTTTATATGAGTATTTTATCAATAATAAGCCTATTAAAGAGACTATAGAAGGTCATACAGACGTTTACGACTTTTGTATGGCTCAGAAAATAGGAAGTCAATTTAAAGCTGAATTTCATACTTTAAATGAAGATAAAACAGAATTAGTAATAATTCCTTGTCAAAAAACAAATAGGTACTATGTATCTAAAACTCAATCTAAATTTTATAAGAAACATAAAGAAAAAGGAAGTCTTAATGATTTATGTGCAGGATACAATGTAGAATTGTTAAATGATTATATAGAAAGAGATATAAAAGACTATAAAATCAATTATAATTATTACATTTCAGCTACTCAAAAAATAATAGATGTACTGGAACCTAAACAATTAGAACTATTTTAAAATGAATATTCACGTTAAAAAACAAAAAGTACAAGAAGATATGCAAAGAGTTATAGTTTCTAATAATTATATAGGAACTATATCTGCAGCTACTGGAGCAGGTAAAACAAAAGTTGGAGTAGATTTATGCGAACATGTCAAAGAAGCTTTTTGTAAAAAAAAGAGTTTTAAAGTTCTAATAGCTGTTCCAACTACTAAATTAAGAGATGATCGTTGGCCAGAAGAATTTAAAAAATGGAAAAAAGAAGGACTTCTTGAATTTATAAATATGTCTTGTTATAAGAGCATAAATAAAATTAAAGATGAACACTTTGATTTAGTAATTTTAGATGAAGCTCACCATATAACTGAACTTAATTCTCAATTCTTTAAGCAAAATCAAGTTGATAAAGTATTAGGACTTACTGCTACATTACCTAGAGACATAGAAAAATCTAAAATGTTAAATAGATATGCTCCAGTAATATATGAGTATCCTTTAGATAAAGCATTAGAAGATGGTGTAGTATCTCCTTTTAAATTAAGAGTAATCTATTACGATTTAGACACTAGAGAAAAAAATGTCCAAGCAGGAAATGCTAAAAACAGATTTTATCAAAGTGAGAGAGACGCTTATAACTATAGATCTAGAAGATTGGCTAGTTATAGAGACAGAGATGTAACTCCACCTAAGATGCTATTATTAGAAAGAATGAGATTCTTGCATAATATTCCTACAAAATTAAAAGTAGGAAAAGGCGTTTTAAAAACTATAGATCCAAAGAAAAGATATTTAGTTTTTGGAGGAGGAATAAAACAAATTGAAGCTTTATGTAAACATACTTATCATAGTAAAACTAATAGTTCAGACTATGATAAATTTGTAGCAGAAAAAATCAATGTTTTAGGATGTGTTCAAGCTTTAAATGAAGGAGAAGATTTACCCAATATGGACGGAGCTATTATAGTAGCCTTTAATTCAAATCCTTTATCTATGATTCAACGAATAGGTAGAATAATTAGATACAGAAAAGAGCACATAGGAGAAATAACAATACTATGCTCTAAAGACACTATCGAGGAAGAATGGATGTCTAAAGCTTTAGATGCTATAGATTCAACTAATATTGAAAAATACGAATTTAAAAAAGTATTTAAAAATAATAAATATGTAGAATTAATTAAAAAAATGAAATAAAATGAAAAAAAAGATATTATACAGTTTTACTTTATTGTTAAGTATGACTATAATAAGTAAATCTCAAACTAACGTTAATTATAAACTTGTAAGAACTGTTCATCTACAGCCAATTACTCCTGTTTATAACTTAAATGTTAATAGAGTAATCTCAACTCCTGTCTATGAAACTAGAAATGGTAAAAATGTAGTTAAAAGCTATATTATTGAACCTAATCCTGTTTATAGACCAGTTTATAGAGTGAGAAAACAAGATTGTTTTTATAACCTTTTATATGATTACTAAAAATAAATATAAAAACAAAATACAGATAAGACGAAAAAAAAATATAAAGTTATCAAATAAACAAATACTTGATAATACATTATTAGAATTTCGATTATTATATCAAGGATATGGTTATGATTACCCAAGTTATTTGGTTAAGTTGTAGCTTTTATTCTATAATATTTTTTATATGCCAAGTGCAGATGAAATTGTAGCTATGGGCAAAGCTATGCAAGCTAATAAAGTTAAACAAAAAAGAAGCGTTCCTAAAACTGGAAGAAAAAGAGTAGTTATAACAGCTATTACTGAAAAAAAATCTTCTTATTTAAACGATCTTAAAGAAGCTATTAGTGCTATGCCTGCTATGCCTATGGTAGAATTAGAACCAGAAAATGAAAATCTGAAAGCAAGTGAATTTTCAATAACTAAAAGAAAGAAAAGAAAACCTTTTCTATCTGAACCATTAAATCCAACTGTTTAAATTTTCATAAGATATTAAAGATTATTATTATAAAGTTTAACTTTATTATATTTGTAGTAAAGTTGAACAAAAAACAAATTTTTAAAAATTTTAAAAAATGGCAAATACAACAAACAGCTATTTATCAGTAATTTCGAAAGACGAGAAATCTAAAAACAAAGCAGCAATGGAAACTGCTGCTAAAAAAGCAAACTTACAATTGCAAAGAGATCTTTTATCTCTTGAAGGACAAGTCGCAGAAGCTACTATGAATGTCGAAAAAGCAAGGTATTCAGTTCCATTTAACAGTGGAAATTTAATTTCTGCAATGGAAGATTACAACGCTATAACTGAAAGATATGAAATTCTTTCAGGCGAGAAAGTATTTCACGGATTGTCATAAGTACGCTTAAAAAATCCTTAAGACGGGGACTACTTTATTGTGGTCCCCTTTTTTATTTATCTAAATTTCGTAATTATGGAAGTTTTAATGAAGAAAAAGATATTAGATAAATACAAGATATCACCTAATCAATTTTGGTTATTATTTGCAGCTTCAAAAAATAATGTGCAACGCAAATATGCAACTGACGAAGAACTTTTACATCTTCAACAAAAACAATTTATTAAATACGATCCAGAATTACAGATTGTATCTATTAGAGCTTTAGGAAAAGAAGTTTTCATAGAAGAAGAATCTAATATTAAAGATTGGATTCAAGAATACAGAGATCAATTTAAAGGTCTTAAACCTGGAGCTATGGGAGATTCTATAGGTTGTTTAATGAAAATGAAAAAGTTTACAGAATTATATCCTCAATTTAATAAAGATACTATAATAAAAGCTGCAGAACTATATATTAGTACTGTAGATGATTTAAGATTTTTGCAACAAGCAGATTATTTTATTTTTAAATCTGATTCAGAAAAAATGAAAAAATCTAGATTAGCTTCTTTTTGCGAAGAAGTTGAAGGTGGTGCAGATGCTAATGTTCAATCTAATGTAAAATATTTATAATGAGCAATAGTAGACACTTAGAATTTGCCGAAAAAGCAAGAGTAACAGCAACTCAAAAAAATCACATTCCTTTAGCTCATGCTAAATTAAATGGTGAAATAAGTATTACCAAAGGAATGTATGTTCTTTTTGGAGGAATGCCTGGCTCAGGTAAAACAGCAATTGTAGACAGTATATTTGTATTAGAAGCTTTTGATTGGTGGTTAGCCAATAGAGATACTGTATCAGTTAAGCCTAAATGGATTTATAGGTCTATGGAAAGAGGAGAAGAACATAAAAGAGCTAAATGGGTAGCGTACAAAATGTATAAAGACCATAAAATTCTTATAGATGTTCCTACTATTTTAGGATGGCCTAATAAGTTATATGATATGACTCCTAGATTATGGGAAATAGTCAGATCTTATGCTGGTTATTTTGATGAATTATTTGAACACATGGAGTTTATATCTGGTTCTACTAATCCAACTGGAGTATATAAGTTCGCAAAAGAATATATGCTTCAAAGAGGAAGAATAGAACAAGTGACAGTTCATAATAAAAAATATATCCCTAATGACCCAAATGAAATTGTTTTTCATATTACTGACCATATTGGTAAAGTAAAAGGAGAAAGTGGTCATTTTGGAGATAAGCAAATACTGGATAAACATTCTAGTTATATGGCTGATGAACTTAGAGATTTTTACAACATGGTTCCTATAGATATAACTCAATTAAATAGATCAATTGAAGATACATATAGAGGACAAAAAACTGAATTAGATATACAACCAAAAGATTTTAAAGGAACGGCAGACACTTATGAAAACGCAGATATAGTTATAGGATTAATTAACCCTTACAAATTAGGCGTTGAAAAGTATGCTAATTACGAAATTCCTAAATTTATAACTGATAGCGGATATAACAGATTTAGAGGGTTAAAAGTAATAAAAAATTCTTATGGTATTGATGACTTTAGTATAGGTTACAATTTTATAGGAGAAAATGGTATGATGAGAGAATTACCTAGAGCAGATAGGATGTACTTAAATCCTAATGACCATACGCAAAGACTTGATCATTATGTATGGGCAACTAATCTAGAAGATAATTCTAATAGATATATCCAAAGATAATTTTAATAATATTATTAAATGTCAGAATTTAAACTACCTACAGAGAAGATTGCAGCAATTAGACAAAGTCCTAGGACATTGTTAATGTATGCTCTTCCTAAGATAGGAAAAACAACTATGTTATCTTATTTAGATAACTGTTTAAACATAGATTTAGAAAGTGGTACTGATATGATATCTGCATTAAAAGTAGATGTTAAAAATCACCCTAAAAGTAAAGAACTTAATAATTCTTTAGCAGGATTAAACTCTATATTAGAAGACATAATTAAAGCAGGTAGCCCATATAAGTACGGAGCAGTAGATACTGTTTCTGTTTTAGAAGACATGTGCTTACCTTTAGCTAAAACTATGTATAAAAACACCCCAATGGGAAGAAATTTCGATAAAAATGAGGAAGGAAAGTCTATATTGGAACTTCCAAATGGAGCTGGATATTGGTGGCTAAGACAAGCTTTCTTTAAAGTTTGCGATGCTATTGAAAAAGCTTTTCCTAGAGTTATTTATGTAGGGCACTTAAGAGAGAAATTAATAGAAAAAGAAGGTAAAGAAGTATCAGTTAATGATATTGATTTAACTGGTAAAATTAAGAATATATTAGCGTCTAGGTGCGATGCTATAGGTTACTTACATAGAGATAAAGAGTTCACTATGTTAAATTTTAAATCCTCAGAGAATAACGTTTGTGTTGGAGCCAGAAGCGAACATTTAAGAGGTCAGGATATCGTGTTAGCGGAGTCTGAAGGTACTAATATTAAGTCTGTCCATTGGGACAGAATTTTTGTAGATTAAATAATTGACTTATGTCGACAGAAACAGAAGTAGAAACAGAATGCAAAACAATAAAAAAATCTGAAATTGCTTATTTAAAAGGTAGTGGTAGAACAATGAAAGAAATTTCTGAGTTGTATAAAATTACTACTGCAGAAGTTAAAGAAGCGTTTTCTAGATTTGGTATAGTTAGTAAAGCAAAATCAAAAGCATATTATGTAGATTATGTAGATGATTCAGAAGAAATAATGAATAGATTTTCTTCTAATATTATAGTAGAAGAAAATTTAAATCTTCCTGAACAAAATGATGTAGAAGGTCTTAGTATAACAGAAGTAGCTGAACAAGTTATGAGTTCTTCTACAAACGATTAAAAATTATAAAAAAAATAAATGGGAATACAAACAAATAGCTCAAATGAAGCAGTAGTAGAAGATAACGGAATAAAATTATATTCTGGTATAACTTCAATGAAAGTAATAGCAATAAATCCTACATTAACTCAATTACATGAGTTAGGAATGGATTATATTAAAAAAGAACCTGAGTACACTAATATTAATATTAATGGTACTGTTCACAATAAAATTGTATTTTGGCTTAGAAATGAAGAATATAAATTATCTGTTAAATCAGAGTTTTTAGTTCGGAATGAAAAAAGACAAAATAAAGATGGTAACAAATACCAATGGATAAACAAAGAAGGTAGATTTCAATGGGGAGCAACTAATCCTGCTGAAATTTATGATTGGTATAAAAATGAAGAAGTAAGAGAAGCTTATTACGGAGAAGAAAATCTTACTAGTTTTGTAAGAGCTTTATTTAATGTTAGAACAGGAGATCCTTGTCAATTAAACGTAGAAGTGTTTAATAATGACGTATCTAGCTTATTAAATGCCCACGCAGCTCTTGCTGATAATGAACTTAGATGTCTTTTAGGAGTTAAAGATGATAAATATCAAGAAGTTTATACTCATCATTTTGGTAGAATTAAACCTCAAAGAGATTCTCAATTTTTTACTGCATTGAAAGATGACTTTAAGCAATTTAAAGCTGATTTTGATCCTACTTTGAAATTTGGAGAATGGACTGAAGAAGTTATAGCAGCTTCTGCTAATCCTCCTGCTCTAGCAGGTCAAGAAGTTAATACTACAGGCTTGTTTTAAATGATTAATTAGAAGGGGAGTTAACAGCTTCCCTTCTTTTTTTTTATGATAGCCTCTAGAGATTCACAAACTACACTCACAAAAGAAAATATACTCAATAAAATATCTGAGTATGATATTTTTAGTTATTATATAGATGAAAAGTTTAAAATAAATCAAACTTTTTCATCTCCTTTAAGAAATAAAGATATGAATCCTTCTTTTGGTGTATTTCAAGCATCTAATGGTTTAAGGTTTAAAGATTTGAAAACTGGACAACATGGAGATTGTTTTCAATTTATAATGGAAAAATACAATTATACATTTATAGAAGCTCTAAGAGTAGTAGATGTAGATTTCGATTTAAAATTAGGAAATTATAAAGATGTAAAAAAGTTTACTAAAGGTTTTTTAGCTCCAAATAATAAAAAACTTGAAGTAATTGATAAACCTAGAAAATATGAAATCAAAGTAAGATATAGAAATTGGAATTGGAAAGATACTAAGTATTGGGACCAATATGGAATTTCTAAATCTACTTGCAACATATTTAAAGTAGTACCTATAGATTACTATTGGATTGAAAATACTAGAGTAAAGTGTTTAGAATTAGCTTATTGTATTCATGTAGGTTCTCGTAAGAAAATTTATCAGCCTTATGCCGAAAAAGGTTCTTACGATAATAAATGGTATGGAAACTGTAATATGAACTCTATACACGGTTACGACATAATACCTGAAAAAGGGGAATTATTAATAATAACTTCTTCTAATAAAGAGTGTATGTTTTTTGCTGAAAACTTACATATACCTGCTATTGCTCCTAATGCTGAAGGAGTATTGATTAGCGATAAATTTATAGATATACTAAAAAAAAGATATAAAAGATTAGTAATATTCTACGATTGGGATGATGCTGGAATTAATTTTGCAAAGCAACATTCTGAATATTATAACATAAACTATATTGTACCAGAAAACATGGAAGGGGCTAAAGACCCTACAGACTATTGTAAACTTTACGAAAAAAAGTTAACTATAAATCTAATAAAAAATGAGCTTAAAATTTAATGAAGCTATATTTATTCCATTTAATACTCCTTCTTCTAAAAATAGTAAAAGATGGACTGGAAAAATGCTAATAAATAGTAAGACAGTAATGACTTACAAAAAGAATACTAAATCTTTTTATGAAAACAAAAAAGAAGAATTTCAACTTAAAATTCAAGGAAAAGAATATCCTTTAAAGCTGAGTCTTTATTTTGTAAGAAAAGATAAAAGAAAATTCGATTATATTAATATTTCACAAATAGTTTTTGATATGATGCAAGAATTTAAATGGTTAGAGGATGACTCAATGGAGTTTATTAATCCTTCTTTCCAAGGATACCATGTGGATAAAGAAAATCCTGGGGTATATATATTTATTCTCTAAATAAAAAAATAAAAATATGAGAACTATTATAATTTATAACACACAGTCAGGTACTGACTTTGAAGTAAACACTGATGCTACAACTTGGGGAGACCTTAAACAAGCATTGTCATCACGAGTAAATAAGATTAGCTCTATGAAAGCAGTAGTTAGTCATAACAGTAGTACTTTAGAAGCTGATGAAGCTTTATTGCCAGAATCTCCTTCTGATGGCGATTTGACTATCTTTCTTTCTCCTATGGAAGTTAAATCTGGAATTTAATGAGTACAGTAGAAAGAAATTCTACTAAAACGACAATAAATAGAGACGAATTAGAAAAAAAACTAAATTTTTCTTCCTTAGACGAATTGTTAGAAGAATTTGATAAAGATCTTGACAAATTATCAAATATAATAATTAAGACAAGTAAAAAAATATTAGAAGAAGAAATGAAAAAAGCATTTTAGTTTTTAATTCAAGATTTTAAAAAGAAGAGGGCTTAGGCTCTTTTCTTTTTTTTTAATTAAAAATATTTATTATGAATTTAGAAAAAGTAGAAAAGAAAGTTGTAGAAAAACAAGAAACATCTGAAGAATTAAGTGAAAAAGATTTTATTTCTAAAGTAACTTTAGCAGCAAATAACGCTTATGGAGAAGATAATGTAGAATGTAGAGTTATAGGAACCAAATTAATAACTACTATACGATTTCCTGAAATAACTATTCAAAATGGAAAATTAGGTTCAGAAAATAAAACAACTATTTATAATTTGCTAGTACGTTTTAAAATAAATCTTAGCAATTTTAGGTTAATGAGTGATTTAGAGGGAATGGTTTTATCAGCTAGCTGGTATAATTTATTATCTGGATATGTTCATTCTCATTTAAAAAAAGCAAGTAATATTTCAAATCATAATTGGGGATGGCAAAAATTTTGTACAGGATCTGGTCCTATAAACAATATAGTTTATAGAAGTTCAAAAGAGTCAGACAAAACTAAGCGTTTAAGTCATGTATTAGCTTATTTATTTCATTTAAGAGAATTTGTAAGTTGGCAAAGCGATGAAGGAATTCCTTATTATTATTTAAATAAAAGAAAAAATTATCTGTATTCTGAAGATTCTAATAACAATTTATTAAGCACAGATAGATATCATACTCGTGAGATACATCAAGCATTAATATTTTTAATAATGGAAGAATTATTAACTTTTTTTAATCTAGTATTTAAGTTAAAAACTGCAAGCAAAACTTTTAATATGCATGCTTATAGTTCTGATATTACTGATGAAGTATTAATGGAGTTAGCTATTAAAATAAAACCTAAAGTTAAAAAAGAGTTTCATTTTGGTTTAATAGCTTATAAAAAAGCTAATTCTAATAGTTATTATAGCGTTAATGAAGAATGCTCAAAGAAAGTTTTAACAGCTAAAGCAAATAAGTTATGCTTAGAAATAGGATCTTATACATTTAAAGGAAAAAAAATAGATTTTACTTGTGTAGATATAAAAGATATAAAAGAAAAAAATATAGCGAGTAGCGATTCTAAAATAGAAATAATAAATTATTATATGATTCGTGAAGCAATAAAGTATTTTAATTCAATTGAAGATTTTTATGACAAAAATTCAATAAAATTTTAAAAATGAATAGTATAACAGATAACAGAGGAGATACTTCTCTTCCTATTAACGAAAGAAAAGTAGTTAATCATAAACATAAGATTATAGAACTTAAAGAAAAAGGAAAATTAGTAGTTCCTATTGACTTTATAAATAAAGTTAGGTATCTCCACAAAGAAGTGGGACCTATAGAATGGTCAGGAAGACTAGTTTGGAGAATATTAAAAGGAACTATAGACGATCCTTCTAGCATAAAAGCTGAAGTAGTAGATATGATTCCTATGGATATAGGCAATGCTACATATACTGAATTTCAAACAGGAGATGAAGCTGTAAAATATTTTCAAAAATATCCTAAACAATTAGGAAAAGTTAAAATGGGAATAATTCATACTCATCATAATATGAGAGCTTTCTTTTCTGGAACAGACATGGGAGCTTTAGAAGATTGCGCTACTACAGATAGTTTATTACTTTCTTTAATTGTTAATTTTGATGAAAAACCTGTAGCTAAAATAGCATACATGGTTCCTGAAACAACTACAGAAAAAGTTAAGTATTACCCTAGTAAAATGTTTAAAAAGTTAGAAAACTTCTTTTTAAAAGAGCAACAAATAGAAGTTACAAAAGATGTGCTAGTAACTTTAGATTTAGATGTTGAATGGAAAGGACAATCAGAAGTAAAAGATCAATATTTTTTAGATGCTCTGGCAGAAATCAAGAAGGCAAAAACTGTCAGCAATATGAAAATTTACAAGCCTTCGTACATAAATGGAAATCATCATCAAAGTTTAAATCCTACAATAAAAAATCAAAAAAGCAAGATAGGAAAACAAATGAGTATTCCATACAAAAGAGTTCTTCCAAAGAACAATTTCTCACTAGAAAGCAAAAAAGAAAATGGCGTAAAAAAAACAAAAGAAGGAATTGAAAATTTAAATACTCAAAAAAGTATAAGTTTTCCTAAACCTGCAAATAACAGATTTGCTGAAGAAGAAGAAATAGCAATGAAAAAGTTTATATTTATGTGCATTTGGAACGAAGAAGAAATTCCAAATGATTCTTTTTTAATAAAGCTATTAGAAAGAGATTCAGAAGTTTTTATAATGAATTGTTGCAGAACTGCTGAAAATGATTACACTGGAAGCCAAGTTGAATTTACTATGAAAGATGCTGAAAGACTTGCAGAAGGTTCTAAAACTTTTTTACAAGAGTATTATGAAGCTGCTTTCTACACATTGGACATAGAATATCAAAATACTACTTTGCAATCAGCTATTTATAAAGAGTGCGCTAAAAATATAAAATTAGCCCCTATATCTAGTTTTTTAGGAGACGCTGTAGCAGATGTTTTAATAGAAGAATCTGAAAATATATTAAATAACTTTATAGAAGAAGAAGAATCTATAGAAGAAAAAATGTATAAAGAATGGGGAGAACAATATCCTAATTATAAAAATATTATAAATTAATGAAAAATCAAAATTTTGATAGATTCAAAGATGCTCCTTGGCATACACCTGGAATGCAAGTAGTTTTAGGTGGTGCTGGAGGTATTGGATCTTGGTTAGGAATTATGTTAGGTAGATTAGGATATGAAATTTATGTATATGAAATGGATATTCTTGAAGAACATAATATGGGAGGTCAACTTTATAAAACTTCTGATGTAGACAAAACTAAGTTTAAAGCGTTAAGCGATTTAATTTATGAAACTTGTAATAATTCTAATGTTCATTTTTTAGGAGAACTTGACGAAGCTGGCGAAGCTTTACCTTTAACTTTTTCTGCTTTTGATAATATGAAAGCTAGAAAATGCTTATTTAATGCTTGGAAAGCGTTACAAGATGATAGAATTGCTTTTATTGACGGAAGAATGCAAGCAGAAACATTTCAAATATTTTGTGTAGTTCCTGGACAAGAAGAAGAATATGAAAATTGGTTATTTAACGATGAAGATATCGAAGAACAAGAATGCTCTTATAAAGCTACTTCACAAACAGGAGCTATGATAGGCTCTATGATGACTGCTATTGTAACTAATATAATATTTAATAAAAATAAAAAAAGAAAGATTAGAAAAGTTCCATTTATGGTGGAATTTGAAATCCCTTCTTTTAATGTTCAAATAAATACAGTAGAAAATGTTAGTAAACGTAGAAAAAATTAATTTTAATCTTGATTCATATCCTATTTCCTTTATGTATTCAAAATTTTTAAATATTTATTCAGGAATATTAAATAATTTATATTTAGTTTGCAATAAGAGTACTGAAGGATATGCTCCTTTATTAGGAATAAATAATCTTTCTATAAGGAGTTATTCAGATTTTGAATATTATTTTAAAGATATTAATAATAAATTAAGTCTTAATATCAATGCGGAATATACAAATCATGTAGATAGAGAACTTCCTAAGTACTTAAAAGATGTCTTACTTTCTAGTCATTATTTAACAAACTCGAATTTAAATTACGATGTAAGTTCAGATTATCAATTACCTATTAAAAATTCTATAAAAACACAAATTAAAAAATATTTATATTCTTCTGTTTGTAATTATTCTAGTATTTTTAATTTAAATAGAACTGAATCAATATCTATTGAGTCTTTATTATCTTCTTATATTAATTTAACCTCGGTCAATAATATTAACCATGCTCTTATAGGAAATGGAGTTTTTTTAGTTAGATGTTTTATAGATAATAAAAGTATCTATATTCCTGTTATTCATTTAGAAATAAAAAAAGAATATGTTCCTTATTATAGATTAGCATATATAATGAATAGACCTATATCTTTAAAATTTTTTAAAGTTCACGTTTTAAATTTAACAGAAGATTCTAAATTAATGGAATATATTAAAAATTATATCGGTACTTATAGATTAGTAAAAGATCTTAAAAAAATTATAAATTTAGACTGGGGAGAAGTTATTGAGCATTCTGAAGAAGAAATGAGAGAATTTTACGGAAAAAAGTTTACAGAGAATATAAAAATTCCTATAAATAAACAAAAAGAATTTAAAAAAGCTATTTTAAGTAATTTTATAAATGCGAAAAAAAATAAATTTGTCGAGACTCATCCTGACATTTTTAAGCATATATGCAATTAAATATTTAATATAAAAAAGGAGGACTATAAAAGTTCTCTTTTTTTTTTAACTCAAAAATGAAAAAAGAAAGATTATGTATTATAGATGCGGATAGCTTATTGTATTATACAATGGGAGCAAATTCGTTAGAAGAAGCTATATCAGATATAGATTCTAGAATAATAGATATTCTCGAAAAATGTAAATCAAAGACTTATATATTATGTATAACAGAAAATAATTGTTTTAGGTACGATTTAGCTACTATTAGACCGTACAAAGGAAATAGAAAGAAAGGAAATAAGCCTATTATATTTTATGCCTTAAGACAGCATTTAAAACAGAAATATTTAGCTTATTCAGATAAAAGATTAGAAGCAGACGATGCCGTTGCTTTTTTTAAAAAAAAATTAGAAGATACTTATGATATAATTATTTGCAGTCCAGATAAAGATGTTAGAGAAACTGTAGAAGGTAAACATTATGATTACAGTAAAAATAAATTTACTACTACTAGTTTAACGGAAGCGTGTAAATTTTTATTTACTCAAACTTTAACTGGAGACAGTACTGATAATATTCAAGGAGTTCCAGGAGTAGGAACAGTTAAGGCAAATAAATTATTAAGTAAAGCGCAAGGTTCTATTTTTGGAGCTACCTTAGACGTTTATATAGAAGAATTTGGATTAGCTCAAGGAGTTTATAGATTTCAAGAAAATTTTAGATTAGTATATTTACTTAGAACAGACGAAGACATGTTAAGAGAAATAGGATTAGTACCGTCTATACCTAAAGTTCAAACTATAAATTTAAAAACTTCTAATGGAGATGACAAAGAATATAGCCAGTTTTAGTTGTAATAAAACTAACGAGAGAGAATTTAGTATTCTAGATTCTAAAAAAGAAATAAAACCTATAATTAAACTAGGAGATATAGTGGCTATAGATATAGGTTCTGCAGTATTTAAAATAGGAGATTTATGGATGCATAAAAAATCTCCTTACAAAATATATAAGATACGAAAAACTTCTACTACTTATGGAGCTGTTATTTACACTTTAATTATAGCTCCAGATACAAAATCTAATATATTTATTCTTCCTATGTTAGGAGGAGTAAGAAAAGACTATTTATATAATAAAAACTATATAAATTGTTATTTGGCTTGTCAGTCTACTTATAAAAATTATGACAAAATTATACTTTCTTATAGATTTTCTGGAAGTACAGAGTTTAGTAATTTTGAAGATTTAATAAGTAAGCATCCTTTGTATTCAGGAGAATATGAACCAGATTCTTATCATATTAATTACGTTTTCGATATACCAGAACAACATAAAGAAGATTATAAATATTTTCTAGATGGAAAATATTCTGAATTTACAGAAGATTATAAAAAACAAATATTATCATTTCACAATTTTACCTCTACAGGTTCTACTGGTGGAATTTTATATAAATCAAAAGAAAGAAGAGAAGCTTTAATAAATCAATTATTTGACAGAGTTGATAGAGATCAATTTCCTAAAAATGCTGAATTATTAAGCATTCCTCTATTAAAAGAAGAAACATTTTTAAATGCATATAAAATAGATAATTATGAACCAAACTCAATTGGAGGAATTATTCCGAGAGAAATTTAATACTTGGTACGAACCTCTCAAAGAGTTTATTCACACTGAAGAATTTCTTAAGATAGGAACTCAAGTTAATATTAGATCTAATCAAACCATTGTGTATCCTAAAAAGCCTGATATATTTAAGGCTTTTAAAGATACTTCTTGGAATGAGACTAGAGTTGTTATATTAGGAGAATCTCCTTATTGCACTCCTAAGTACGCTTCAGGTTTAGCATTTGGAGTTTCTCATGATCTTATTAATTCTTTAAAT
>Ga0206131_10000174_pt1 | contig 90832 bp, 89 predicted proteins | sample Helgoland_Spring_FD_148636 | JGI IMG/M metagenome (GOLD analysis project Ga0206131, IMG submission 148636) | Pelagic subsurface seawater microbial communities from Kabeltonne, Helgoland, North Sea - Helgoland_Spring_Bloom_20160517_1 | ecosystem: Environmental > Aquatic > Marine > Epipelagic ... | reverse complement strand
ATTTTGGAAAATTTATTAGGAGGAGGAAATAATGTTATTATGTCAGGACAAAGTAATATTCCTTCTTTTTTAAAAAATATATCAGCTTTAGTTGAAAAAAAAATATCACAACCTAAAAAAAGTAGAAAAAACCATTTTAAAAGAATAGATTGTATTTCAGCATTAGATAAATCTAAAATTGCTATTAAAAAAAATCCTTATGCTGAAAGTTTATTAGAAGATAAACAAGGAGCATGTGTTTTCTTGAGATTTGATAAAAATTTTATGGTGCTTCAAGGATTTTTTAAGGATGACCTTATGGATATATCTAAAACTATCCCGATGATAAAAAAAAAATATAAGGAACTTAGAAAGACTATAAATTATGAAGTATTAGTAATACCTAAAGATTTTAAAAATAATTTTATGAAAACTTTAAATATTAGAGATATTATGGTTTCTTCTCCAGATGAGATTTCTAATGATCTCAGAAAAAAATATTTGGAATTTAAAAATATAGGAGAAAAATCATTACTATCTTTAATAAACGAATTTCTACTTGCTAGTAAATATCGTAAGATTGATATGTTATCATTATTACTAATGAGCGACATAGAAAATCAAAAATTAGGTTATATCTTATATGATGTTTTAAAAACTAAGGATAAAAAAGGAGTAGCTGGTGAAATTTATAATTCTTTACATCATAGTTTACGAGTATTATTAGATAAAGCAGAAGAAAAAGTAGTAGAAGAAGAGAAAAAATTAGAAAAGTTAGATGCTAGTGATATACCTTATGAAAGAAGAATTAATATGATGAAATCAAATGATACAGTTAAAGCAAAAGCTATGAGTAAATACAAGTCAATAAAATCTAGTTTCCAAGGTGATAATAAAGCTCAGGCATGGTTAGATGGTATTCTTAAAATACCTTTTGGTAGTCTTAAAGAAAACCCAATTATGAATTTTAAAACAACCTTTTCTGAAAAGATTAAAGCAAGGTATCCAGATGCAAAACTTAATACTGAATTTGCAATAGATTGTTTTATAAAAAACAATGATGTAGATATTACTATCAAAGATGAATGGATTAAGTATCAAGCAGATAAATTAGGATACCTACAAGATGTAAGAAAAACATTTGATGAAGCTGTATATGGTCATAAAGAAGCTAAATTACAATTAGAACGTATCTTTGCTCAATGGATTAATGGTGAAAGTAAAGGTGCTATTTTAGGATTACAAGGACCTCCAGGAACAGGTAAAACTAGTCTTGCTAAACGTGGTTTAAGTCGTTGTCTCAAAGATAAAGATGGGAATTCTAGACCATTTGCTTTCTTACCTATAGGTGGTAGTGTAAATGGCAGTACTCTTGTAGGACATAACTATACTTATGTTGGTTCTACTTGGGGTAGAATTGCAGATATTCTAATGACAAGTGAATGTATGAATCCTATTATATTTATTGATGAAATTGATAAAGTATCTCATACTGAACACGGTAGGGAAATTATATCTATTCTTACTCATCTTACAGATCTTACACAAAATGATGAATTTGAAGATAAATATTTTGCTGGTGTTAAATTAGATCTTTCCAAAGCATTAATTGTATTTTCTTTTAATGATATCAGTTTAATTGACCCAATTTTACGTGATAGAATTACTGTTATTGAAACTAAACCCCTTAACTTACATGAAAAAATAGTTATTTTAAATGATTATATGATTCCAGAAATTTTTGCCGAAGTTGGATTTGATAAATCTGAAATAATCTTTTCTGATGAATTACTAGAATTTATTATTACTACATACACTAATGAAGCAGGTGTAAGAAAAATTAAAGAAAAAATTTATGATATAATTAGAGATGTTAATCTTAAACGTTTTCATGACCAAACTATTATGTTACCATACACTGTAACTAAAGAATATGTAGAAAGATTATTTGAAAATAAACCTAAAGTCAGAGTTAAAAAGATTTCTCCAGAACCATCTGTTGGTTTGGTTAATGGTCTTTATGCAACAGTTAGTGGTATAGGTGGTCTTACTGTAATTCAAGTAATGAAATTTCCTTCTAAGAATATGTTAGAGCTAAATCTAACTGGTAAACAAGGTGATGTTATGAAAGAATCTGTTAATTATGCTCTTAAAATTGCATTTAGTTTATTATCTGAAAAACAACAAGAAAAGATTTTGCATGACGCTAATAACAATAGAGCATTTGGATTTCATGTACATACACCAGAAGCTGCTGTTCCTAAAGATGGTCCAAGTGCTGGTGCAGCAATCACTTTAGCTCTGTATTCTCAACTTACAGGAATCAAAGTTAACAATAAAGTAGCAATGACTGGTGAAATTGATTTACTGGGTACTGTTACTGCAATTGGTGGAGTAAATGCTAAACTTAATGGTGCTAAAAAAGCAGGAGCTACTCTTGCATTAATTCCTAAAGAAAATGAAGAGGACCTTGATAAATTAAGAAGAGAAGGTATTTCACCAGAAGATGATAATTTTAAAGTTATTTGTGTAGAAACGATACATGATGTATTTAAACATACTCTAATGATTAAAAAACCATTAAAATTAACTATATCTCCTAAAGCTAAAAGCACTTTAGAATATTTCCAAAATTCTCCTAGATTAAAAGAAGAAAGTTCAGATGAAAGTCTATTAGATTTACTTACACCGTCTAATAATACATCTGAATTAGAAAGTACTAAAGAGGTTGATTCAAGTGATGAATCAAATAACAAAAAATAAGTATTCTAATATATATTATTATATATATTAGAATTACAATTAAGGTGTTCTTTCTACACCTAATTTTGAAAGTTCATTATTAACTACATTATAATAATTACCTGTATTACCATGCTTTTCCAAATATTCCATTAAAATGGCTATTTTTTTTTGAGGTGATTCAAATTCCCACAATTCATCGAAAGTTGGATCTAAATCTTCCTCATATAAATCTCTATTGTAATCTTGTACATGTGAAGGTAATTCCTCACTGTTACACTTTTCTTCTAATAATCCTAATAATTCATAAATATCATCTTTAATTTTTGTATATTTTGAGCAAAGTCTACTACCTCCTTGCATTTTTTTTAAATTTAAATATTTTTTTTTATATTTTAAATATTTATTCTTATAATCGTTCATTATATTATTAAAGATTTTTTTTAAAAATTGATTTTTACACATATAAGTAAATAATAATATAATACAATAATGGAAAGATTATTGAAAAGTAATTCTAGTACAAAAGTAATTAATGAAAAAATTTCATTACCATGGATTGAAAAATATAGACCTAAAAATACTAAGGAAATTCTACTAAATAAAAATTTACGTTCAAAAATAAATACTATATTAGCTAGTAGAAATGTAGGAAATATGATTATAACTGGTGAACCTGGTACAGGTAAAACTTCCACTGTATTATGTATTATAAATAAGCTATATGATGAGATTGAAAAAGAATATAATATTCTAGAATTAAATGCATCAGATGACAGAGGTCTAAATATTATTAATAATACAATCATTCCTTTTTGCAAAAAAAAAAAATATAAGGAAAAACTTAAAATTATTATCTTAGACGAAGCTGATTCATTAACATTAAAAGCTCAGAACCTACTCTCTTCTCTAATAACAATATATACCAAAAATACTAGGTTTATTTTTATTTGTAATGAATATAATAAAATAATCGAGTCAATTCAATCTAATTGTTCAATTATTAATTTCCCTTCAATTAGTAAAAAACATATTAGGAAAAAAATTAAAGAAATAAGTAAATCAGAAAATATTAAATTAGAAGAAGATTCCATAAATGATCTTATATTTGTTTCTGATAATAATATTAGACAGGTAATTAATAATATGGAATGTATTTATTATTGTTATGGTAAAATTAATAGTGAAACTATTTACAGAATCATAGATAAACCAAAACCATTCTATATAAAAAAAATATTAAAATATTGTTTTGAAGGTAAATTAGAAGATTCTATAAACATTTTAAATGAATTATATAATAAAGGATATAGTCCAAATGACATTTTACAAACTTTTATGAAGTTTATTTTGGAAGATGATTTTGAATTTGATAAAAAAACCAAAATGAAATTATATGAAATTATATCATTAAGCTATATTAGAGTGAATGATGGAATTGATTCATTCTTACAATTATCTGGATGTTTGTGTAAAATATTTTTATTTATAAATAATTAAATTATCTAAGTTATATTAAGCAATGAACCAAATAAAAAAATTGGAAAATTGTATTTTAGACAAATTATTTAATAGAATAGACAACAATGTGTTTAAAGATAAAATAGATGCATTTAAGTTAATTAGTACAGTTTTCCATAATGAAACTGTATATTACTTGTTGGGTTGCATTGATAATTTAAAAGACATTTATAATAATGAACACAGTGAATATTTACGTATTTGTAAAGATTTTTACAAAAATAAGAAATATGATAAAATCTTAGATACTTTAAAAATAACTGAAATATTAAAGATGAATAAAATATATCAGTATTTTATTAATAAAATTGTCATTAAGATAAAATTGATTAAATTCAATAAGACTCCATTTAATGACACTATAATAGAAGAATATCCGGAACGTAATAATATAGAAAATAGACTTGATTTAGAATGTGATATTTTAAATTTAGAAAAATTTATAAGTAAAATTTGTTGTGATAATAAAAAAGTCACTTTAGATAATATTAATAAAAAAACAAAAAACTACCTTTATTTTTTTAAATTATTAAAATTTGAAATAAATATCTTAAAAGAAACTAGAGATAAATTTTATAATCTATTTGAAAATTTAGTTATAATAATAAATTATTTCAGTTCTCAATAATTTATCTATATATATATATATAAATGAGTTATTATGATAAATATATTAAATACAAAAAAAAATATATTAACCTTAAAAATATGATAGGCTCAGGAAGAGGTATTCCTGAATATTATAGATGTAATAATTGTAATAAAGATAAAATTTTTACTTCAAAATATAAAGGTAAATCAAAAAAAATATGCCTAACATGTGAAAATGAACTTCAACAAGTAAAATATTTCCAATGTCCTAATTGGAAGATTTGTCCTATTGGAGGCAAAGGACCATTCATATCACCATTTTTAGGACCAAATCCTATATGTATGGGGTGTAAAGCTCCACTTGGAGAAATTTCTAAAATTGACTATGATAATATACAAAAATTATTTCAAGAAACTCGAAGAAAGTTAGATTCTGGAAAAGGTGAAAAATCTACTAGTACTGCATCTACTAGTTATAAAACAAGATCTTTAGATTTATTAAAGGATACTCAAGTATTGATTAGTAATATAGGAACTAAAGAAAATAGTGAATTAAATGATATGATAGGAGTAATTACAGGAGTAAACTCAGATGGTACATATATAGTGAATATAACAGAAGGTGCGAGTGTATCAACATATACAATAGCTCGTAATTATTTAACCCCTACTTATTCTTATAAAAAAAAATCTGGTAAAGTAAGTTCTGATATTAGTTCTAAATTTACTTTAATTCAAAGAAATATAGCTAGTTTTATAGAACAGGGTTTAATAGATCATAATATTATTATAAAAAATTTAAATATAGAAGGTAAACCTTTAATTCTGCTTAGTCTTAATATAGCCCAAAAACAAACTATTGATATTAATAAATATCCAGGTAATACTAAACATCAAGCTTTCACAAAAATTAGAAGTAAGAAAGAATTATCTAGGGTTAAACATTTAAATAGTAAATTAGAAAAAGTTGGGGAATTTAGTAAGATGTTAAGAAAATATAAATCACAAGGTAAAGTTAAAGAATTTAAAAATATAACAACTTGTAAAAAAGTTCCACAGATTATTATTGAAGAAGAAACTGACCAAGAATATGCCGAAAGATTAACACAAATATTACAACTATTATTTAACATATTGAATGATGTAGATATTCCTATAATAATTTGTTTACAGGAAATTAATCCATTAACCGTATTTCAAGGGGTGTTTTCTAGCTTTTATTCTAAAAAGTTTAACTTACATCATCATGATGATATTGGAGGTACTCATAGTGTATTAATATATTCAAATGATTTATCTATTAGGCCTATAAATAATACTTGGTTACAAAAATTAGGTCAACAAAGACACCAAAAAATAATGGGATATAAAATTAATGAATCAATGTTAGAATTACATAATATTCATACAACATACTTTGAAAATAAAGAAGGAGAAAATAATGCTGATATATTTTTACAAAAAATATTAAAATCTTTTACAGGTTCTAATAAGATTATTGTAGGAGATGCTAATCTTAAATTAACAGATGAAGAAGTTAATAAATGGATAGCAATATATGAAGCTAGGGGTATTAATATAGAATTTATTATAACACCTGAAATAGCATATTTAGAAGATGATATTGATGCGAACCCAACATATGATGTATTTATAAGTTATTTAAATTAAATTGCTTTTAATACTTTTATTCTTTCTTTAAAATCTAAATAAATCTCATCATTTTGGAGTTTATTTATTTTATTTTTTATTTTATTATTATTAAAAACAGATGAATTTTTTACTAAATTTAATAGTTTATCAAAATCTTCATCCTCTACTATCATAATTTCATTTAAAACTACATCTTCAAGATAATCATGAAGATTATTAGTTTTTTTATTTTCTTTTATAAAAAATTTAACTTCTTCAATATCTTCTAACAAAACAAACTCTTTAATAATATTTTCACATTTAACCTTAACTTTATCGATTTTAACACTAACTTTTTTCTTTTTCATTGGTTTATTATTTTTTAAAAGATTTTCAAATAGTGTTAATAATCTAATATTATTATTTTCTGATAATTCATTGATTGTATCATTAATTAATTGTCTATTTTTCTTTTGAAGATTTTTATTTAATTCTAACCAAAGATAAATATCATAATAATTATTTTTCTTAGCAAGAATCATAGTCATTATATTATTAACTAAACTTTTATAATAATAACCTTTTTCTACTAACATTTTTATGAAAGAATAAAAATTTTCTTTTTTTAATTCATTATTTGAATTTAAAATATTATTAAAACGTTCAGCTATCATATTATATAATTTAAATTCGTTATTACTAGATTTATTAATAATTCTATCTAAATCAATTACAAAATTTGAATAACATTCTCCAAATTTACCTTCATTTTCAATTTTATTTAATAAAAGATTTACTAAGTTAAAAACATTACTAATATTAATATTCTTTTTATTAATTTCATCTATTAAAATTGTTTGATAATTAGAATCTGATAATTTATTTAAAATTATATTAGAATTATTTTTTTTTTTAAGATTAACTTTTTTTGATTCTGAAACAGAAAAATAAATTTTAGACTTTGATAATATTTTATTAATATTTTTTAATTTAATTTCATCCACTTCGGTATATTTATATTTTTGTTTTAATAATTGATAATATAACATTATTTATAATAAATCATTTCTGCTTAAATATAATGTATTTTAAAAAGTTCTTATTAGTATTAATATTTAGTTTTATGGTAGGAATGATAGTATCATATTTTAATAGAATTAATGGTACTATTATAATTTATCCAAAATTAAGAGATAATATAGTTTATGTAGATGATAATAATAAAACATATGTTTACAATATAAAAAAAGTTTAGTTATATTTATAATCTTTTAATAATTTTAACAAAATCATCTTTTGAAATTATTTTAACTTTTAGTTTCTCTGCCTTTTTCATTTTACTTGATGTTCCTTCTGTATCAGTAACAACTAGGTAAGATGTGTTTTTACTTACACTTCCTGTTACCTTACCACCTAGATCAGTTACTTTTTGTTCTAAATCTTTATCTCTAAATCCAGACATAACAACTGTCATATCAATACTTTTTTTAATAACCTTTACTTTTTTAATTTTAATATATTTTTTAATAAGTTTATGGAATTTAATATAATCTTTAAAATTATTTACAAATTTTGTAGCAGTTACTGTGTCAAAACCATCAATATCCATGATTTTTTCTAAAAAACTATCTTTTTTCCATTTCTTATAGTCAGTTAAAAGATTAGGATATACTAGAAGAATTGTTTTAATTCTTTTTTGACCAAAACCTGAACCAAAAATATTACTAGCAGACATTAGTTTCTCTAAAGATATATTAGTTAGAGATTCTTTCAAACTAATAGTTAAATTCTCTGCAGTTTTTTCCTTAAAACTTTCAATAGTAAGATAATCTTTTGGTTTCATTTTCATAACTGTTTCAATACTATTAAAATTAGCATCAAATAATTTTTGTACAACTTTAGGACCAAACCCTTTAGCATCAATAGTTGAAAAGAAATATTGTAGTTTTCTAAGTTTAATAGTATCATTAGTACCTTCTACTAATATATCAACTTTAGTTTTGCTCCATTTATATTTCATATCAGGCATACCTGGATGTTTACTAGGTTTAGTCACTTTTAAAATATATGGAATCACATCTCCACTTCTAGTTATTTTTAATTCTGTACCTTTATTAATTTTATTTTTAAATACAAAAGATGCATTATGTGCTGTAACTCTAGATACCGTTACTCCCTCAAATTCAACTGGTTCTAAATTTAATGTTGGAATAATTTTACCATCTTTTGAAATTTTCCAATCAATAGAAACTACTTTAGCATCCTTTATCATATTTTCTAAAAGATCTTTAAATGCAAAAGCATATTTAGGATTACCACTTGTATTACGTTTGTGTTTATCACCATTTGTAACTATAATACCATCTGCATCATACATTCCATTACTTTTTCTATCTTTTAATACTTCGGATAAAATGTTTTCATCAATACTTTCTACTTTTTTATAATTTACTGTTTTAAATTTTTTTTTAAGCACTTTCATTGCAGTAGGAAATTCAATAACTGGATCTACAATTTCATAAATTACCAGGTCAGTATCATGAGCTAATTCGGGAACAAATACTTTACTATTAACTAATCCACTAATAGTATTTCTAACATTCTTTTTCTTTTTACTCCAATTTTTTTTAAAAGTAGATTTTTTCATTATAAGTTCTCCTCTAACGGCAAGTTTATTCTTTTTTCCTGAACCTATTTTTTTTATAATTTTATTAATTTCAGTTATTTCTGGAATATCGAGATATTTAATTAAACCAGAAATATCTAACCCTTCTGTAGCCGTTCCTCTAGTATTAAGTTTCATCTTATTATTATCATCAATAGTAAGAAGAGCAGATATTCCATCTAATTTATCTGAAAGATAATATGGACCTTGATATGTTTCTTTCCATTTATTTATTTTTTTGTTTCCTGGTTTAATTTTATCCATGCTACCCAACCAATAATCTAACGGAACACGCTTTTTTTTATTTTTAATACTACTACCTACATTTTTTAGAACTTTACTTTTAGGACTTTTAGTTTGAAGAAATTCAATCATGATATCATATACCGAGTCTGATACTATAGCATCTTCTGAATTATAATACATATTAGCAGCATGTAGAATAATCTTTTCTAACATTTCTACTTTTAATTTATTAATTTCATCAAATGGATTACTATTTATTCTAGATATAATTTCTAGAACACTGTTATTTATCATACTAGTCATTACTAAATAGTTGTTTTATTATTTAATATCAATTTTTATAACTGTACTACATATGATAGAACTGTAAAAGATACTAAATAATTAAAAATTTTAATTTAAATTATCTAAATATATTAAATGATAACTAGTAAAAGTAAATATCTCGAACTAGAAAATTCATATATTAAAGAAACTATATTTCACGATAATCTTGAAACCAATATTTGGTACAAAAATAATAATAATAAGAAAGCTATTATTTGGTTCCCTGGTTATAATGATTATTACTATCATTTTCATGTAGGTGAAAAATTTATCGAAAATAATTATGATATTTGGGCATTATTCCCACATAATTATAAGAGATGTAATGAATCTTTTTATGTTGATGATATATCAAAATATTTTCTACAAATTGATAAAGTTATTGAAAAAATGAATGATTATAATTACGAATCTATAGTATTATACGGACACTCTGCTGGAGGTTTATCAGTAGTTAGTTATTGTAGTCTTGGTAAAATGAAAGATAGAATTTCTAAAATAATCTTAAATTCACCATTTTTAGATTTTGGTAATAGTAATCATTCTGCTTTTCTGTTAAAATATGTTGTTTATTATGTAGGCAAATTTTTAAAAAAAATATGTCTTAGAGAAGTAGATGAAACTGCTGAAAATAAATTAAAAGATTATATACTAAAAAATTATTATTTTAGTAATAATTATATATATAACGGTAACGGTCCTATATATTCTGGTTGGGTTTATACTATGGTAGATTATCAAACTAGATTTCAAAATGGTTTATTAAAAACTAATAAACCTATTCTAGTAATTTCATCTGATACCTTTACTGATGATATAGATGTTAAAAAAGGTGATGACGTTCTCAATGTAACTGAATTTGATAATTGGCTACTAAAATTAGGAGATAATGTTACTAATATTAAAATAAAAGATGCACTGCATGATGTTTTAGCATCTGATGATAATGTAGTTAAAAAAGCATATGATAAAATATTTAATTGGTTAAACGATTAACCATAAAAAGACCTTATTTCTGCATAACTTAATGTTCTACCAGAATCTGGATGTTTAAACATCTAAGAAATAGCAACAGAAGTACCATCTGATTCCATTACATCCATAATATGTTTATTATTCTTGTCCATAGAATAATAAACATATTATTCTTGTCCATAGAATTATATGCTTCAGAATAATTAGTTTTAAAATCTTTTGCATATTTTAACCCTGTATCATCTTCGAGTGGAATTTTGTTTGTTAATCCATATGATATTTTTGATTGTTTAACTTTTGAATGAATAGGTTCCTCCATTTTCATCTGAAATTTTATACCAATTTTCCTTAATGTGTTTTCGAACATAATCAGGAAAATCATATCTTTCCATTGTCCAATCATGATCTAGTTTAGTACAATTAGGGAAATTAGATTTGAGCCATTCAGCTCCATTAAAAGTGTTATCTTGACCTTGGTTTGTCATTATTGGAGCTATAATTACATTTTTTTATAACTATTCACTTTGTGTATCGCATTCGATATATAAAAGAAAAAAAATACTAGTAAATACACAACAACTGTAGAATTGAACATTGTATCTAAATTTCGTAGTTGGCACACATTCTATCAGCAAAATATGCCAAACTTTCATTTTTTCAACATCTGAAATTAATTCGACTCAATTCAGCTTTATTAGAAAGCGGAACAACTGGAAAGTTATGTGACCTTAGTATTTCGTTTGAATCACTCTCCATCAAAAGGAATTTAACATCTACACCCTTTTCTTTACACTTTCTTAACCAAGTTCTTGCGTAATTATTTTGAAAAATGCTTGTATGTCTTGTCGTCGACACTGACGGCATTATGGCATGACTTCCGGTAGTCCACACATCTGGTGTAGCAGGATAGGCATACATTTTTCCATCATGTTCTACACCTCTAGCCCAAATCAATATATTACTATCGTCATCAATGGTTGCTACCTTTTGGTTCTGAAGACCAGCAAAATCATAAGTTTCCTCTGGAATGTTTAGATGACACAATAATTCTCTTGCATTCTCATTTTTCCTGAAAACAGAATTATGATCGCTAATAAAATGTCCAAGTTCATCAAAATTAGCACACTGCCAAAGGTAACTTCCCCACTCGTCACCATAAATAGGCTCTAATGTGTCCTTCCAATTTCCAAACACAGAATGTACTTTATCAGTATCTGTCTCATATGTAATCATACGCATTTGGATGTACTCATTGAAATCATTGCGTAACTGTGAAAGCATAGTATTCCATGTTTCTTGATTTCCATTGCATTTCATCCACATGACTTGAAAATGCGCATAAATATGTTTGTTATACACACTCGTAGAATCGGACAACATGGAAGTAATGTACTTTGTGAAATCGTTTTTACTAGGTCCTGTTCGGTTTTCGTTCTCGGCTATTTGAGAAATAAAGGTTGTAAAATCATTACTCAAATAGTGTAGGTGACCTAAAAACTCCCATACATACCAATTAAGGTAAAATACAGTGTTAGGTCCATCTGTTCTAATCATTCCTCCCATTGGATGATCTCCTCTATAGTTATTGTAACGTACATGTTGTGTTCCCTCAGGATTGGGACAAATCTCAATTTTCTTGTTTTGAAGCTTATCATTAAGCATGTCATCATGTGTGTAGGGGAATCTTGGAGAAAAGGAACTTTTTGTTCCAGAAGTTTTGTTCTTGGAGTTAGAACTCATTAATAAATCAAAACCTATAGACAGATACAGGTTTTAAATTTTCAATTTTTTGGTTATTTTTCAAAAAAAAAAATCCTAAGTATAATATATAATGTTTAAAAAAATATTTAATTACATCATATTATTTGGTCTAATTTACCTAGTTTTTATGCATAATACTGAAAAATTTGTAGAAACATCTAAAGTTAAAAAAGGAAAGAAAAAGAAACAAGTTGAGGAGAATAATACTGATGTTAATAGTTTAATAGATTCTGTAATTGAAGAAGAATTATTTAGCCAACCTATTTCAGAAGAAGAAGCAATGGATGGTATGTCTAAAAATGAAAGTACTGTAGTTGATAGGTTTTATAAAATGTTTGGAAACAATCAAGAAATGGAAGAAGAAATGGAAGATATGCAAGAAACTAACGTGGAAGATTATATGGAAGAATCTATTGATAATTCTGCAGTTGAAAAAAATGTTATGCCTAGAGATATTGAAGATGAATCATATGGTGAAACGGAAGAAGAAGAAAGTATGGGAGCAAGTAAATCAGCATTTAAATGTGCTAATAACATGATTCCTAGATTTTCCCATAAAAGAGAGAATAAAAAAAATGAAGATGATATGAACATATATAAACCAAAATCTAGTAGAATTAGACATTTACAAAAAATAGATGAAAGTATTCCTAAAACCGTTAAAAGAGTTTTTGAAGAAAAAATTGTCGATTTCAAGAAAACAAATAAGTTATCTAAAAACCAAAAAGAACGCATTCAAGGTTGTTTTATGATGGGTAATAACCAAAACAGTAAATTCTCAACTTTTGAGGCTGAAAGTGAATCTCCATATGATATGGACATTAATGCTAATGATATTAATTTTGAAAATTATTCATTAATTTAAATTGATTTAATAAAAATTTTTTAAAAATGATTTATTAAATTAATTTCTATATTATTAATAATATGAAAAAATATGGATTAATAATTCTTATAATAGTATTATTTGTTTTGAGTCAACTTGTAACAATACCTTTATATTTTAATAAAAAATTAGGAGAAAATGTTACAAGAAATTTAATGTATGATATGAATACATTTGTTTTTAATCATAATTTAGCACATAAATTTAATATTAATATAGATTCAGCAAAAATACTAAATAATATAAAAATAAAAAAAGACGTTGATGTGTTAATGATAAATCATTTTTCATCAATTGATTTTATGTTAACCTTTTATTTACTAAATTGTGTTCAAAGAAGAGATATTATCTTAGTTTTAAAAAAACAGTTATTGTATATTCCAATATTAGGGAATTTATTATCAAGCGATGGTTATATTAAATTGAATAGAAGTTGGGAATATGATAAACATATACTAGAAGAAAAAATTTCTAAATTAAAAAATGGAATTATTATAATATTCCCAGAAGGTACTCGATTTTGTAAAGAAACCTATGAAAAATCCAAAAAATACTGTAAAGAAAATAATTTAATATGTAATAAAAAATTATTAATTCCTAAAGTAAAAGGTTTATTTAATATTGTGAATATATTAAAGAAAAATAATATGATGGGAAATTTATATGACCTTAGTTCAGTTATACCTGATATTATGAATAATTTCCACAATGTTAAATATGACTATTTTAAATTGTTTTCAGTTAATATTTCTGAATCATATCATTATATTAGACAATTAAAAATACCAGATTATTACTATGATTATGATACTTTTAAGAATTGGTTATATCACCAATGGAATACCAAAGATTTATTTATAACTAACTATAGTAATTATAAATACAAACGTCTAGTAGGTAAATATGATAAAAAAAATATAACAACTTGTTATGTATTGATAATTATTTACATTTACTTGACAAAAAATTATCCATATCATACTAGTGGAAGTTTTTTAATTTCTTATATTTTTACTGTTATGAAAACTTTACTCAGTTAAACTATTTACTAGATGCTCTAGTAGCTAATTTATCTGCCTTCATATTTCCATACCATTTGAAATAATCTTTACTATCTTTAGATGGTTCATTCTTATGTGCTTTTACATGAATCATTTTTACATTTAGGTTTTTAGCAAGATAATACATTTTTTTAACTAGATTTAAATTCTCTACTTTTTTATTATTACTTTTCTTCCAATCATTTTTAATCCAATTTCCCCCCCATTTGGTTACAATATTTATACAATACATACTGTCTGAATATATAATAATGTTTTTTCTTCCAATTATTTGTGTTCTAATTAAAGCTTCTATTGCCATTATAATTGCTAAAATTTCAGAAACCTGGTTTGTCTTTTTGAATTTGGTTCCATTAAGACTAAAGCTTATATTTCTCTTATCTTTATCACCAAAAAATACACCTACACCGGCTCTAGCTTTAGACTTATCTTTAGCTTGATTATTAAATGTAGAACCATCTGTAAAAACTATTATATCATTACTAGTATGAGTTTCTACATTATCATTTATACTTAACATTAATTTATCTAATATAAGTATTTTCAATATTTATTTAAAATAAAACTATAACTAGATAATATAAAAAATATATTCATAATAGATATATTAATTGTTATTATCAAATAAAGTAGATATTAAAGCTATAACTATAATAGTAAAAGTCACCATAATTGTAAGTCCATCGCTAATACATTCCCTTTGAATTTGTAGTTTTATTGGATCAGTTGAATGATAACTAGATAAATTTTGTAACATCAGAGTACAGTTCATATTAGTTAATATAATAAATTTTTTCAATTTTTTATACCGTTAAAATATTATAATGTAATATTATTTAATGTGTAGGATTATTTTTATCAAAATTTTTTGATCAAAGTATTAAAAAAAAATATACTCCACACTTAGATAATCCTAGAGATCAAGATCTCCACCTGGATGGTTTTGGTTTTATCTGGAATAAAAAAAAACAAACTTTTATGTACAAAAATTATTTAAGACCTAATATGGACTACAATCTAAAAACTATTTTAGATTTGATAGAAACAGAATTTTTTATTGGACATCTGAGAGCTACTAAAAAACTATGTAGTGTTCCTGTTAATTATCATTCAAGTCATCCATTTAATTATCAAGACTTTTATTTTTGTCATAATGGTTGTGTTAGTAATTTTAAAAATAATAAAAAGATTATTTTAGATGGTATTAGTATGAAATATTATAACATGATAAAAAGTAATTGTGATTCAGAATATTTATTTTATCTTTTTTTATCTATCTTTGATACAACAATTAATGATAGCATTCTAAAAAGATTAAAGAGTACAATAGATCAATTCTTTGAATTTTTAAAATTAATATCAGGAGTAGTTTCTGCTAATATTATTATTAAATTTAAAGATATAGTAATTATTACACGATTTATAAATAATGAAGAAGAACCTCCTTCTTTATATAGAAATGAAGATTATAGTATTATTTCATCAGAACCAGTAATGGATAATGAAATATTAATTGAAAAAAATAGTATTATAATATTTAAAAATAAGAACTACAAACAATTTAAAGTTTAGGTATTTTTTCTAATAATTCTGTAATTAATTTAGAAATTTTACTATTAGATAAAATTTCTGGTGAATTTTTATTAATTAGTTCTTTAACTTCTACAATTGCAATGGTATTAATATTCAAAATATTTTTTAATTCATCTCTATCATTCAAATCATTTAAATTTTGGTTAAGTAAGAATTTACCCATGTTTTCATGATATTTTGATAAGAATTTTTTTTCAGCATCAAATGTTTTATAAAAGTTTTTTTCTTTTATTATTTTGATCATATTAGCTAAAATTTTTGTTGATAATAAAACAATCTCTTTCAAATCTGCATTTTTTTCGGATTGGTTCATATCATAATTACTAAATAAAATTGCTAATGCATTAGAATCAGCTAATAATGTTTCCATATCAACCATTCCACCTTCCATATCAGAATCTGATAAATTCATTTCTGAACTATTTAGGTCTACTGAAGAGGTATCAACCATAATTTCAGAACTATCTTCTAATTTACCTCCTTCCATATCAGAATCTGATAAATTCATTTCAGAACTATTTAGATCTACTGAAGATGTATCAATTGTCTCATCGGAACTATTGTTATCTAATATAACTTGTTTACCCCCTTCCATATCAGAATCTGATAAATTCATTTCTGAACTATTTAGATCTACTGAAGATGTATCAATAACTTCCTCAGAGCTTTCTAATATATTTTTTAATTTACCTCCTTCCATTTCAGTATTAAATATATTAAAGTCTGATTCTATTATTATTGATGATGTATCAGAATTTAAATTATTTGTAAAAGACATATATATAAATACTTAGATAAATATTTATATATATTTATATTTTAAATAAAATATGATATTTTAAATTAAAAAAATAAAGTCCACGGTGGGACTCGAACCCACAATCTACAGATTAGAAGTCTGTCGCGTTATCCATTGCGCCACGCGGACATCTGCTCCTACGAGCAATATCTTTCAAAACAGAAAACAAATTTACTGACAGTTACATAGGGTACCAACCCTCAGGTATACCTGACTGTCCCTAACAAAGTTAGGTTCGGAATCGAACCGGAATCCGTGCTTAAAATGCTAATTTTTATATTGCTGTATGTTTTCTTTTAGAATGATTAATCGGTTTACAATATTACTTATATAAAATTGCTGTAAGTAAACCTAAAAGTACTCCCGGGGGGACTTGAACCCCCGACCTACGGTGTATAAGTCCGTCGCTCTACCAACTGAGCTACGGGAGTTGAACAGATTACTACATGTTTACATGCTTTTTAAAAGGGGTTTGTTTTTGAGACAAGGCTTTTTATTTAGTTTTTTTGCTGTATGTAATCTTAATACATTATTTCTAATGTATTTTTGTTTTATTTGTTTGTATGCTGTGTGATACCATATATATATATTTTCATATATATACAACTGGTATCTAAAATGCGTGTTATCTGGAAACATAATTATAATATCTAAAAGGGATAATGTTATTAACAGTTTGCTGTAAGTTTCCATTAGAATTAATTAGTATTTTCAACTTCCTTATTTTTTCCGCCACTATGGAAGGTTTTTTTCCTCTCTCTGACTTGCGCAAAGACCGATTTCATTGAAAGTGAAAGTTTTTTATAGAATTTTGCTGTATGGAAATTCATACTAATTAATTTTAACTAATTTCCTGGTAACTAAAGAATCTTATTAAAGTGATTTTTATTTAGTTGCTGTATGTTACCATATTAGTCGTTAATATTTATATTAGTAGCAGAACAATGAATATTAATTTCAATTTTTATATTAGAATGCCGACGGAGGGGTTCGAACCCTCGACCACAAGCTTAAAAGGCTTGCGCTCTACCGACTGAGCTACGTCGGCTAAATAGAAGGGTCCTTCCTGGAATCAAACCAAAGCGCCTGTGATACCACTACACTAAAAGACCTTATTTAAACTATTTTTCAAATATAATATAATTTGATAAATAGTCCCTAGTGGGACTCGAACCCACAATCTACAGATTAGAAGTCTGTCGCGTTATCCATTGCGCCATAGGGACTGAGGTTATTACTAACCATTTTTCCTTAAAGGAACTAACTTATATTAATGAATATGTTAGGATTTTAACCTAATAATTAACTTAATACATATTCTTGATTGATAGTTTTTCGCTATCTACATTATAATATAATATTTATTTAAATATTTTTTTTTCTTTATTTAATTAGTTAAATGGATAAAACAAAAAAAACAATTGATAAAGCTATTAGAAGAATTAATAACATTCAAGAAAAATTTATTAGAAAAAATAAATCTCATGATATTGTATCCAAAAAAAATTTAAATAAAAAAATTATTAAAAATACAATGATTGTAGAACCATCTAAATCTATTCCAATATTAGATAGATGTAACGTTCTTGTTGTGGGTGGTGGACCCAGTGGATTATCTGCTGCTATAGGAGCAGCTAGATCTGGAGTAGATGTAATTTTGATGGAAAGATACGGATGTTTCGGTGGTGTCATAACAACAGTAGGTATGGAAACTATAGCGTGGTACCGTTATGAAGGTACAGTTGATAGTGAAGGCATTGGAATTGAAATGGAAAAGATTGCTGCTAAAATGGGAGGAACCGTCAAGTTTCCCTACAATGACAGTGAATGTTTAGATGCAGATTATTTTAAAGTAGTTGCTGATCATCTAGTAAAAGAAAATAATATTAGACCGTATCTTCATATAATGGCAGTAGATACTATAATGGAAGGTAATATTATCAGAGGTATAGTTACAGAATCAAAATCAGGTAGAATGGCTATTATGGCAGATAGAGTAATAGATTGTACAGGTGATGCTGATATTGCTTTTATGTCTGGAGTTGAATGTAGTATGATAAGTAAAAAAAAAGAAAGAATGAGTGTCACCACCGTTTTTGGATGTTCTGGAGTAGATAAAAATAAATTCTTAGATTATACTAATAGTAAAAAAACAACTTATGCTGATTGGGGAGAAGATTGGACCCAAGACACAAATGAACATGACAAAAATTTATTAACTCCTTATCTTTCTGATGAATTTAAAAAAGCTAAAATTGATAAAATAATTCCAGAAGATAATAATATAAATGGTTCTTGGTCAAGTCTTACTGACGCTGGAGAAGCAACAAATCTTAACCTGGTTCACTTGAGAGGAATAGATGCTACTAATGTTAAGGATTTAACTATGGCTGAAATGAAAGGACGTGAAGATGCAATGAATGCACTCAAGGCACTAAAACATACTACACCTGGTTTTGAAAATGCTAAACTGAGAACTTTTGGTATGACTCTTGGGATACGAGATACTAGAAAAATAATTGGAAAATATAATCTTACTAAAGATGATGTAATGAATCAGGGTAAATTCAAAGATAGTATTGGAATATTCCCAGAGTTTATTGATGGTTATAGTGTTCTAACTCTACCAACATCTGGAAGATATTTTCAAGTTCCCTATGGATGTCTCGTGCCAGAAAAAATAGATAATCTATTGGTAGCAGGTAGATGTGTAGCAGGGGATAAAATTTCTCATGCTGCTATGAGAAATATGATGGCATGTACAGTATCTGGTCAAGGAGCAGGAGTAGCTGCTGCAATATCTTTTAAGACTAACATGACTACTCAAAATGTTGATATTGGAAAAGTACAAGAAGAATTAATAAAACAAAAAGTTAGAATAACTTAATTAATAATTTTATTATCCTCTATATATATAAAATATTATATTAGTTTAAAAGCTATATATATAATTATATTATAAATGAGTGGACGAAAAACATTTGGATTATTTGGTAGTATTGAAAAAAAAAGTAAAAATGAAAAATCAATTTGTAAAAATATAGAAATTGGGAAAATAAAAAAACATTTTTTAGAAAAAGATTTTATAATCCCAGAATATCAAAGAGATTTAGATATTGATAAAGTAGAAGAAATGTATGAAAAAATAAATAAAAGTATAGATAATTTAATTATTTTTTCAAATCAAGTAAATCCTATTCAAATTGCTACTATACAAATAGAAGAAAATAAATTTAATCATATTGTAATAGATGGACAACATAGATTAAATGCTTTAATTAAATTACCTACTAAATTTAATAAAATATTATTTACATTTCATTTACAAATATGTAATAATGAAAAGGAAGCTATTGAAAAATTTAAAACATGTATTAAAGGGAATGATACAAATTATTTAATAGATAGTCAATTACTTAATCCATATTTTAAAGACTCTATTCCTTACAAATTAAAATTATTAATTCAAGATGAACTTTCTGAATATTTTGTTAATTCAAAGAAAAATCCATATATTTATAATTTAGAATCGTTTTTAATAAAATTAAAAAATATTGGGTTTTTTTTTAAATATAAAAATAAAAGTGTAAAACAATTATATAAATTATTAATTAAAAGGAATAATAAATTTTTTAATAAAAAATATTTACAATATATAAAAGACAACAATTATGATGTATTTTATAAAAAAGAAATTATATGTATTCAAAATAAGAGAATATTTTCTTTAAAAAACAATAATTTTATTGATTATTTAAATAATGTTAAAATTGATAAATTTCATAAATTTAGAAAAGTAAAACAAACCATACCTAAAAAACTAAAAGAATTTATATGGAAAACTTATTGTAATAATAAAAATTTTGATTATAATCAAAATATAGAATGTCCAATAACATTTTGTACTAATATAATTTCATTAAATAAATTTCATTGTGGTCATATAATTTCAGAAGCAAACGGTGGAAATTTACAAGTTAAAAATTTACAACCATTATGTGCCAATTGTAATATTTCAATGGGGAAAAAAAATTGGAAAGATTATGACATTTTATCTATTTATATATGATTAGAATATAATAGAACGAAGATTATTAATATATGGGTCATCTTTCCAAAACCAATCTCCGAACAGAAGAGAAATTTCGTATGTTGTAAAAAGCTCCGTTTTTTCAATATTAGGATTGTTTTTTTAAATGTCCAGATTTTCCTTGATTTCGTATATGATTCCATATCCATATCTAGAATTATAATATTTAACAACATCTCCTATTTTTAATTTATTATCTGTGTATTTAGGTATACACATTAATTTTAAAGATAAAATAATTATTAAATAGTATAAATTTTAAACTAATTTTCCCTAACAAAATATTCTATACTATCTCCCATAAATACCCAAGACTTTTCACTATTTTCACTAGCAAATTTTCTTGCACATCTACCTTTAATCCAATATAGGTTATTATCATTTTCTACGCATACACTCCCAATACATTTACCGTTGTGTGCAATCGCTTTGTAAGTAGCAATACCCATATAGGTACTGTCTTTAAAATATACAGAATCTCCTGCATTAATTGTATGATAACTATTCATAGACATTATATATTTAAGAATAGGTTTTTTTCAATTTTTTATTTAATTTTAAAGAAAATTAAATAAAATAATGATACTCTAAAATGTTCCTTTGAACATTTTGTTATTAGTATCAATTTTTTATTAATATTAATTTTAAATTAAAAATAACTAAAATAAACTAAAGACCAGATTCAATATGTTCTTTAATAATTTTCTTTTCTACAACATCCTGAGTATTACCAAAGTTCAATAGTGCATTCTGAGGAATATCACCAAAAACAAGTTTAGCATTATTATGAGCAGCTTCATATCCCTTCAGTTTAACGTAGCTAGGGTTCTTAAAGAGCATTTCATTTCCTTCAGCTTCCATGAGTTTAGCATACTTGGCAGCATCTGTTACTCTTTTTGCCTTGTAGAACAACATCTCATCAATAATTTTTTGATGTTCTGCTTTGGCAATTGCTTTTCCTTTTTGAATATCGAGTTCAATCTTTGAAATTTCTTGTTCTCGTTTCTTTTTTGCAATTTCAACTTCCCTAATTGCTTCTTGATTAACACGTTCTGTTTCTTTCTTTTGAACTGTTAGTTCACGGTCTTTTTGTTCTCGTTCAATAGCCTCGAATTTTTTTAAAAGTTCATTATCTACTTGAATATTAGAAATACGAATATCTTTAATATCAAGACACTTTTCCAACCCGTACTCTTTAATCTTGGAATTTAGTTTATCTTCCAAAATATCATCTAATTTATCCTTTTCACGAATAAGAATGTCTCCAATACTATAATCTTTACAAAAATTTGAAACTTCTGATGGAATATAGTTTGAATAGAACTTGTTATCATAATCAAGACCATATTCTCCAATAACTTTCATGATACATTTATGTGTACCTTTAAGTTTGTTAATTACTTCAATATTTAGATAAGCTACTGAACCACCATTTGACATACAGGGTACTTTATATAATGAATCACTTTGCCATGTATTTTGAACAGCAAAATGAGAATCTAACATAGGTATTTTCCAATGCCATCCAGGGCCATTAGTATGATTAAGAAGTTTTCCACCACGATAATATACACATGTATGTTGTTGTTCACAACTGTGAATCCCTAAATAACTCCATGAGGAACATGATAAAACCATCATTGAGATGGTTAAAAGTTTTAATGTACTAGAAATAGTCATTAAATTTAATTAAAGTTAGCCTAAAATTATTTCAATTTTTTTAAATAAATAATGAAGGTATTTTATCTATATCTACATTCTGTCTCATATATTCAGGCGAGTTAGACTGAGTCCTTGGACTAATATTATTATAAATATTAGGATTTTCTAACCATTCTGACCAACATTCATTTGAACAAAAATAATGTATTTTATCTTTACATACAGCTTGTTTTTTTAAAGGTTTTTCTCCTATTTTAGTACATAATAGGTTCGAACATGCAGTCATCATATATGAACCATCAGGAAGTAATTTAGGACTAGAAATATTATTCATCTTATCATGGTATTTCTTATTAGCTTTATTTAAATTTTCTTTAAATTTTTCTTTCTTATCGTTTCTTTTAGAATAACATAACCATTCTATAATACTCATTATATTAAGTTATATAATAATATTGTATCCTATTTTCATCTAAAAATATTATATCAATTATATATATATGAATATTATAAAATTATCACCTAAAGAAAGGTATTATTGTTATGATAAAATTATAGGAAAGGGAGCGTTTAAGAAAGTATATCAAGCTTATGATGTTAAAAAGGGAATTTATGTAGCTTGGAATTCAGTAAATTTAGTTCATTTAAATGTTTCTGAAAAGAAAAGTATTCAAAAAGAATTAAGTAATTTAATTAAAATAAGAAATAAACATGATAATATTCTTAATATTCATTCATCTTGGTATGAAGAAGATAAAGGTGAATTAATACTAATTACAGATTTATATCTAGCCGGTAGTTTAAAAACTTTTATTAATAATTGTCCTAAATTAAATATAGGAGTTTTAAAAAATTGGTGTAAACAAATATTATCAGGATTAAATTTCCTTCACAGTAATGGAATAATTCATCGTGATATTAAATGTGACAATATTCTTATTAACGGAATAAATGGTAATATAGTTATAGGAGATTTTGGTGTTTCTGGTAATATTTCAGATAATGAATGGGCTTCTACAATGGTAGGAACTCCCGAATTTATGGCTCCAGAAATGTTTGATGGAAAATATAACTATTTATCAGATATTTATTCTTTTGGTATGATGTTACTGGAATTAATAACTAGAAAGTATCCATATAACGAATGTAATAATGTAGCTCAAATTTGGAAAAATATAAGTAATCAGAAAAAACCTAAATTATTAGAAGAGGTTAAAAATATTAAATTAAAAAATCTTATAATTAAATGTTTGAGTTATGAATTTAATGATAGACCAGAAATTATTGATCTTTTAAATGATGATTTTTTTGTTATAGAAGAAAATAATGACGATTACATTATATATGATACTTCAGAAAAATCAGATAAAGAAATAGAAAATGAGATAGTTAAAACACTTAATCAAGTTATTGAACTTGATGAAAATGAAAGTGATACTATTGAAAACACTCAGAAAAAGACTTAGTTATTTTTAATTATTTAAAATTAAATAATTAATAATAAAAAAACGGTCCCAACAGGGATCGAACCTGTGACCTTTCGATTAACAGTCGAACGCTCTAACCAACTGAGCTATGGGACCCTAGTATAATACTAAGTGGTTTTTAAGGGTATCCTTCCCTAATTGCACACTGTGGGGTTCGAACCCACGCATCCGAAGATAATTGAGCTTAAGTCAACCGCCTTAGACCACTCGGCCAAGTGTGCTTGTTCAAAATACATAAAGAGGCAATCGGGGTTTAAATCCAACGCTTTCTAATATTTACTGTTTGGCTGTATGTATTTTTAAAAGTGCATTCTGTGGGATTCGAACCCACGCATCCGAAGATAATTGAGCTTGAGTCAACCGCCTTAGACCGCTCGGCCAAGAATGCTTGAAGATAACTTCAATCAGGAAACTATTTTACGCGCTCTTACCAATTAAGCTACAAGGGTGTCACCCTTGGTGAGAATCGAACTCACGCCTCGTCCTTATATAGTGGATAAACAAGTGCTGTTTGTTTCCTTAAAATTGCACACTGTGGGGTTCGAACCCACGCATCCGAAGATAATTGAGCTTAAGTCAACCGCCTTAGACCACTCGGCCAAGTGTGCTAGCATCTATCATATGATAGACTTTTCTTTCCTATTAGGAACTTTATGTTATTATTATACCATAATCATGTTTTAATCTAATTAAGGTTGGAAATGAATCCGCTTGGAATATTCTGGATAGCAAATCAATATATTTATATATCAATTTTTTAAAAAAGAAAAATCTCGCCGGCCGGACTTGAACCAGCGACAAATGGATTTACAGTCCACTGCTCTACCAACTGAGCTACGGCAAGTCTAACAATATAAAATACTATTTTTTTAAATCTATTTTTTTTAAATCTATTTTTTTAAAATCTATTTTTTTAAAATCTATTTTTTATTATTTAATAAATCACATATAATATGATTTTTAGGAATTTCAAAAAATAAATCTTTCTTATAAAAATTCTTATTTTTTTGTAAATTATTTTTAACTATTTCATATAAATATAATCTTAAAAATTTACCATTTAATATCGGGTTTTCTATAAAAGTACAATGTAAGTGTAAATGATAAAATGAAGGATGATAATGAAAAAAATGATACATGTTAGCTGGTTGTAAATTTGCCATTTTTTCTCCAAATGCATTCATAAGATTAACTAACTTGTCTAAAACAATAATATCATTTCTAGTTATTTCTCGTAAAGAAGTTATTTTTTTAATAGGGAATCCTAATACGTAAAAATTTTTTGTATTAACCATAGAAAATTCTTTTAAAATAATAATATCTTTATCCTGATATAATATGTTATCTTTTTCACGATTACCATTTATAATTTCATGTAACCAATTAGTATTATCATTATAAATAGATTCAATATAGGGTTTTATTTTTTTTTTATAATCAGAATAATTTTCTTTCATAATAATATATTCTATCTTATTAATCTTAACTTTATTCTGATTACAAACTAAATTACTTAATTGAAATATATCAAGTTTATCTATATTCTTTACATCATCTAATTTTTTAAGATTAATATTATATATAATTTCTAATATAGTATCATTCTTTTTATATTTAACAATATTATCATTGTTTAAAATTATAGAATATGAACTAAAATCAAAATCACTAATATCTTTATTACTTATTATTAGGTTAACTGATTCATTTTCATTAAAGTGATAGTATTTTTTCTTCGACTTTTTTTTTAGAACTTTTATTTCATTCATATACAAAAATTGGAAAATATTTTTTAAATGTTTTGTAAAAATTGAAATTATTTATATTAATCTATATATATATTACATGAATGCTTCAGTAAATACTGGTTTTTTTCAAAATAAGAAAAGTAAAAATAAAAATAATGGTAGTAATATTAACCAAAATGTTGATATTCCTTCCGTAGTAAATAATTTTGTGACTTATTATTATAGTACTATTACTACTATACCCTGTAAACTCGCACATGATAAAATTATTAGAGAATACTCTGCTATTAAATATCAACAACAAAAACTACAGGGTGATGATTTTATCAAACTTATACAATCTATGCATTCTCAAAATCTAACATATAATTCAATTCAAATGAATTTTATTGATAGTGGTTCTAGAAGAATAGATATATCTGTAATTGGAACAATAGGTAATAATGCTCAAGGTAAACTAGGATGTTATAAAAATTTTAGTCAAACATTCCTCCTATCTCATAATAAAGAAGGTTGGTTCATTAAAAATAGCATACTAATAATACTTTAATTTTAATTTGCTTATAAAAAAGTAGTTTAATAATTGTTTAATTTTATTTATTTTTTATCTACATATATTATAATGTTATACTCTTACTCATTAAAGGGACGTAGGGACCAAAATGAAGATCAACATTTTATGTTTGATAATTTTAATGGTAAATATAAAAAGAATGCAAAGATTTGTTATTTATCTGTTTATGATGGCCACGGTGGTCAGCTAGTTTCAAGATATTTAAAAAAGAATTTACCTAAATTTTTTATTACAGAAAATTTAGAGAAAATTTACAAAGATAGAAATAAATCATTAAGATATTTTAAAAAAGTATTTGATCTTGTGGAAGATAATCTAGAAAAAGATCATCCTAAAGCTGTTTTCTATTGTGGTTCTACTAGTTGTAATGCAGTAATTTTTGACCAAGATAATGGAAAAAAAGGAATGTGGGTAGTTAATGTAGGTGATAGTCGAGCTATACTTTGTGATAAGAATGGTAAATCTAAATCTCTTTCAGAGGATCATAAACCTAATTCTAAAAAAGAGAAAAAAAGAATTACTGGTCTAGGAGGTAAAATAAGATATGATGGATGTGATTGGAGAGTTAATGATTTATCAGTCTCCAGAGCTTTTGGTGATAAAGAATCCAAACCATATGTATCCCATCTTCCTGAAGTTAATAAATTTACACTTAATAAGGATGATAAATTTGTAGTAGTAGCATGTGATGGATTATGGGATGTTTTATCAAATCAACAAGTATGTAAATTTATTCTGAAATTACAGAAAAAAGGGTTTACTGGTAATTATGCTAAAGAATTAGCTGAATATGGTTATAATGAAGGTTCTTATGATAATATTTCTACTGTTATTTATTTTTTATAAACTAACATATACTTAATGGTATCCATTTTTTAAACTTATTATAATATACACATTCACACATAGTAAAATCATCTGTTACGTTTTCTTGACATGTTCTAGAAATTTTAAAATTAGGAATATGTGCAATCCCAATTCGTTTTTTATCTGTTATATTATAAACATTATATACGTCTGTAATATTAGTCTTTTTAAGATAAAATTTCTTCTTTTCACTACCATTTTCATAACTATAAGTTCTTTGCATTAAAACTTTAGGAAGATTATGTATTAGGTCGTAACTAAAATTTTCAATATTCTTTTCATAATTATTATTAGTAATTTTATTATCAATTGTTATTTTAGTGTTTCTTTTTCTATTCAACCATACAACTGAAATTCCTGAAAATTTTGGAAAAAATTCTAACCCTACTATAGGAATATCATTTGAATCTTTTCTTTCAGCTCTTTTCTTAAGAGTTTCAATATCTTCATAATCATATAGTTTATTTAATTTAAAAACAAAGTTATCACAATATTTTTTTCCATTAAAATTATTTTTAAGAATACTATTAAGATATGCCATTTTTTGAGACATTTCCATGCTCTCAGTACTATTATTCATAATCATATAACTATCTTTTATTAGAAAATAATCTTTTTTCTTATCTGACATTGATATAAGTTTACCATCTAAAATAGTACCGTTAAATAGATTGCTATTAGTCATCATTTTAATTTTTATTATATTAAGTTTGTAATAATTAATGGATTGTTTATGATAAGATAAGTTTTTCTTATCAATTAAGACACAATATTTTTTATTATCTAAAAGCATAAATATTACTAGATAATTTATACCTCTAAAATTAGGAGAGACATAGTGTTTGTTATTTTTAAGAAAACTCAAATTCATCTCATTTTTTAACATACTATATCTATATTTCGATAAATCGATATTTGAAAAAAGATAATTTACAATATTTTTTTTCAAATTAATGTCTTTTAACAGGATTCCATAACTCGAACCGAACTTAATTTTCATATTAATAAATATACAATATAGTCTTTTAATCAATTTTTTTATCACTTTACATAGTATTGTAATATAAAAAAGAAAATATAAAATATAAATAATTACACTAAAAAATTTATATAATAATGAATTATATTAGATTTAATTACCTTCACAATCTAAAATAATATTGATACCAGTTGATGTATTAGATTTAAGATAACCTAACATTGAAATCAAAGTAGAACCACCATAATTATATTTATTTTTTAACTCAAAAACATCTTTTTCGTTAACTATAGTCATATTATCTATTATTTTTTTCCCAACTTTTAAGGCAAAATTTTCTGGTTTATCTACAGCTATTCCATCAGAAACTAGTATATATGTAGGTTCAGGGTTTAATATTATTCTATTTTCTTTAATACTTTTAATAAAAGAATCAAAATTTTTTGTTTGAACTATATTAAAATTAGTTTTTCTTAAATATTTCAAACATAAACCTATTCCAATAGGACCTCCTGCTCCTACTGCACAATAAAAATTTATAGGTTGATTCTTTGGTAATTGGTTATCTAAATGAAATGCAATAGCACCATATCCTGTCATGATATCTTTACCACCATGAGCAATATAAACACTATCATTATTTTTAATATAATCCTCTCTTGCTTCTAAAGATTCCTGATAGTTATTATATTTTACATCGATAAAACCATTATTATCATAACTAGCCATTTCTGATTTCATAATATTAAGTTTATTATCAATAATATGTTTATTTGTAAAAATTACAGGAGAAATAGAGTAAAGTTCTTTTTTATACTGAGGATACTTTTTCACAAAATATTCCCTTAATACTTTTACAGCTCTTATTGTTGCTATCCCATGATTTCCAGTCGATTGAGTAACTACTTTAAAATTAGTTCTAGGGTTTGTAATAAAATTATCAAATACTTTTATAATAGCGTAGATTACACCAGACCATTTAAATGAGTTAGTTATTTGCATAGACTCTTTTTTTAAAAATAAATTATTACCTATTTTTTCAACAGGTGTTTTTATTATGAAAGGCTTAATTCTTTCATATGCTAAAATATATTCTTTTAATTCAATAGTTTCCATACTGAATTATCTTAATTATAATGATATTTTTTTTAAATGTTATCATTATGACAATGTAAGTAAAATTTATGATAATATTTAGATAACGGAATGCTTATTAATAGAACCATATAAGATAACAGTAAATTAATTATAACATAATTATTTCCAGTAATTAACCAAATTAAAACCATAACTATTGAAATGATGTAATTATGTAATGGTATTCCTAGTATCCATGGTTGACTCGCATGCCACCAAATATCCTTTTTAGTATATTTATCGATAGTAAAATAAGGATTTAAGATGAACCACAAGGTATCTTCTAAAAATAAAAATAAAATCATATTAGATAATGTGTAAAGAATACTAGCAAGAGTAAAAATCATTTGATTTTGGAAAACAAATGTAAAAAACATTAATACTATCATATAAATATGATATAACGTCATGTATTTATTACCAAACCAAATTATGTTAGCAGTAGGAATATTTTTCATCCAACCTTCTTTTGCTTCTAATTCAATTTCAATCATAGCATACACAATAGATGTAAATACTACAAAAATAAAATTGATTATATCACCGTACATTAACTAATATTTTAGAGATATTAATATTATTATATTTTTATGATAATATTAATTTATTTATTAATTTTAATTTTTAATTTTTTTCCTTTGATAGTATCATGATATCCATCGATCATTATATTATTTCTATCTACTTCGTCGTGACATTTTCTACAAAGTGTAACAAGGTTTGCTAAACTATTTTTCCTAATTTGAGGTTTATTTATTACATAAAATTTATTACAATCTTTTTGCCAATTAATATGATGGACTTCTAAATTTTTTTTACTTTTACACAAATGACACTCTTTAACTTCTAAAACTGAGTTATATTTATTAACTTGATTAAGATTCATGTTTTCTATTGAAGTATTATATTCATCTTCTATATATTTTGACCTTTCATTAAAATTATCATCGTCTAATAAAAATTTGGCTACTTTTAATCCATAGAAATCTTCACCGGGACCATTTTGTAATTTTCTAGAAAATATTAAATTATTAGAAACATTATCATATTCTACTGATATATGTTTAATATTTACATTATTTAATTTTTTAATTAATGGTAATTCTACAATATTATGTAAATGTGTTGCAGTTATAAAACTTGAGTTATTTAAGGTTAATTTTTCTAACATATAACTTACTATAATAGTAGCAGACTTGTATTCAGTTCCTCTACATAATTCATCAGCTAAAACTAAAGTTCTATTATTATTTCTTTGCAAAATAGCTTTTAATTCAGCCATTTCAACATAAAAACTAGATAATCTTTTAAAAAGATTATCGTTACCTTTAATTCTGGTGAAAATTGAACTGTAGGGACAGTATGTAAATTCTTTAGCAGCAACATAATACCCTATTTGAGCTAGTATAATATTAATACCAATACTTTTCATTAGAGTTGACTTTCCACTACCATTAATACCATATAAAACTATACCAAGGTTTTCTGTGTTGTTTCCTAGCATGATATTATGCGGTAAATACTCTATTTCTTCAAATAATTCCTCTACTATAGGATGTCTTAATTCTTTTGCATCAAAAAATGAGTTAACAGCTGCTTTAATATTAGGTTTCACGTAACCCTTAGTTGTAGCATTAATAGCACCATTATTTATAAAATCTAAATATTCTATTTTTTTAATCATGTAAATAAAATTATCATTATATTTTAAAAAATCATCCATTGTTTTATAAAAATATTCTTTATTCATACTAGCTAATTTCATTTTATTAACGTTAACTTTATTTGTTATTTCATTTATTTGAGGTATAATAATTTTGATATTACAATTCTTTTTACTACTGGTTTCTTTAAAAGTTAATTTACTAATTTCAATATCCATATCAAGTACTTTAATTTTCTTAATCTTCTTATTTTTAATTTGTTGAATTAACATTTTATGTCTTCTATTTGTTACTAAAAGATGTGTACCATCGCGTTCATTGTTTCTAATTGTCATTTTGAGACCACTTTTTTTTTCTACAACTAATTCTGATAATTTTTCAGCTAATATAACAATGTAACTATTATTATTATTTATACTAGTAACAACCTTATCTATATCTGGTAAAACATTTTTATTAAATAGAGGTATTGTATCTTCAACATAATTGTAAAAATTACATTTTGACATATAATCAATATTAAAAGTTTCTTCTATTTTTTCTATTAAAGAAGCTATTACAGATAACTCTTTTTTCTTAACTTTAGCTATCTTTCTAATAGCTTTATTTTCAAACATATTAAAAATACTCATAAAAGATAAATAAAAGATATAGAATTGATTTGGAACTATTTTATTAGTCTGAATTTTGCGTAATAATTTTTCAATATCGGCAATTTCTTTTAGGGATTCATTTAGCAAAACCATGCTATTTTTTTCTAATTTTATAACCTTTTCAATATCCGAATATCTTTTATTTATTTTTTTTATGTTAGTTAAAGGTTGTGTTAGTTGTTCTCGTAAATATCGTTTACCCATATTAGTTTTAGTTTTATCTAATAAATAAAATAAATCTTTTTTTTGATCGCTTATTATATCTAACTGTTCCAAAGGTTTATTTCCAAAATATAACTTATTTTCATTTAAAATTAGTTCAGCTAAATTTAATTTTCTTAAAAGTAGAGGCTGGTGTTTTTTTATAAATGATAGAATAAAACATAATGAAATACAAGCCATGTGATGTAAGCTAATATTTATTGCATCAAAAATCTGGTTGTTGTTTGTTAGGTTATAAACTTCTGCTAAAAGTTTTTTCTGTTCTTTTTTTTTAAGAATTTTTATATAATCTTCATTTTTAGATGGAATTATAGTTGTTGTTTCTTTTGAAATATTCAAATAGTGCATAATATCATCTAATTTCATCTTCATATATTCCAATCCTTCTGTAATATGAATTAAATACTGTTTGGGAGGATAACTATCAAGAATATTTGAAATTTCATCCAAACAAAGATAAGGATCTTTAATATTACTATAATTTTCAAAAAAATATCCATTACCAGTTGTAACATTATAACAAGCTAATCCAATTATCATATTAACAGTATTTGTTTTATCTTCAATCAGAGTAAAATTAATAAAAGTAATAAATGATTTATTTTTTGAAGTTTCCAAAGTAGAATTACTAAAATAAGTAGCAGGAGTATACACTTCTCTGACAGCTCTTTTTGGATTAGGAGGACTAGATACTTGATCTATGACTACCACATTATAATTAAGATTAATTAATTTTTCAACCCAATTATCTACTACATAAATAGGAAATCCAATCATCATAGGATTAGTTTTTGATTGAGCTTTTTTTTTATCTTTCATGGTGTATGAAATTTCTAACATATTTGCAATTTTAGACACATCTGCGCCATGTAATTCAGTTCCGTAACATTCATGAAAAGAACCAACTTGCATTAATATAATAACACGTCCTTTTCCGAATTCTTTTTCATAAAATTGATGTATATCAAAATAATCTTTGACTTTCACGTTTTTTAAATCCATAATATATTAAAGTAATTATTTTTCTAAATACTTTAAAATTACTGGTTTCTGAAAAATTTACTAAGTTGGTAATAAATATAATCTTTTGTTAGAATATATTGTGGGTCTCTCAAGTCCCACCATTTAGTATCACCTTTAGTAACTAATTTTAATAATATCTTATATATTAATTGTAATCCGTCTTTAGTTTTTAATATTTTTTTATTTTTAAATTTTTGGAATACTTTATCATTAGAAATCCAATCATTCATTAATTCATCGAAAAAAAATTTAGTCACATTTTTTTGTAAATTTTTATCTTCATTAAGATCAATATATTCATAATAAGATTTAATATAAGGAACTCCTGGAAATTTCATTTTACCATCAAAAGTTTTAGTATAATAATTAGGTAAAAGAAATGGGTAAGTTACAATAGTCATTATAATATATTATAGAATTTATTTTTTGATATTATTTTCTACATATTCAATGAATTTATAATCAAAATTACTTTTAGTTAACTTCTTCCATTCGTTAATGATGTTGTTAATTTTCTTTGAATTTAAACTTTGATTATTTTTTTTTAAATATTTTATTAAAAATTCTTCCAAAAGATTTAGTTGAATATTTGACATTTTATCTAAATTTAATCTAACAAATAAATTAAAGTAGTACCTAAACTCAAAGTCTGTTTTAAAATCATTTTTATCCAACATATTTTCAATATCTACTAAATTTGTTATTTTTTTTAAATCTAATATTAATTTTGAATTAATACTGGTATATGGTTTTTCAGAAAATTTAGCTAATTGATTATTTTTAATTTTTTCTTTATTAACATCCATATATATTTTATTATTTTTCATAACTGGGAACACTGGTTTTTTCTCATCTTTGCTAAAAAAAGTTGTTAGGAAAATTGGATGGATCATTACATTTTCTGATTTATCATCATTTAATTTTCTATTGCCATTCATATATTTATATTAGATATTAATTTAAAAAAAATTTGATAAATAGAAATCTAAACTTAATTTAATGGATTGTGAACTAAAAATTGACAAATTATTGAATGACTCAAATAACGAGTCAGATAAAGAGTCAGATACTGAATCAATATCATCAGTATCGTCAGATGAGATTGATAATCAAGTTGATAATGTAAATCTAAAAGGAGATAGTGTGAACGGTTATTATATAATAGAAGAATTAGGTAGAGGAGCTTTTTCTATTGTTTGGTTAGCTTATCACCATCATAAAAATAAATTCTTTGCTTTCAAAGTAAATCATCCTGATGATTTTAAAGAAGCTGTTAGTGAAGCAAAATTTCACAAGAGACTTCCTTCTAATAAAAATCAACCTACAACATTTAATAAAATTATTGAATCATTTCCAAAAACTATAGATAATAGAAGATATTACTGTAGTGTTTATAGATTATATTGTGGAAATTTAGATGATTTCATAAGTAAAGGGTACTATCCTAATGGATATGATGAAAAAGGTTGTATAGAAATTATTTATCAAATTGTTAAAAGTCTTGCTTTTTTACATAATAAATTAAATGTATATCATGGTGATCTTAAACCTGATAATATTTTACTCAAAGGATTAAATAATAGAGATAGAAAATTAATCCTATCATATAAAAATCATCCTAATTTTTCTCAATTTAGAGAGGAAATGGATGAAACTAAAAGATGTATACTACATTATGAAATTGTAAAAAGTTTAAATATAGAAAAAGATTTAAAATATGAATGTGACGACATATTTATTAATAAACCTCAAGTAGTATTATCTGATTTTGGAAATTTTTGTGACATTGACGATGAATTTGAGGATGAATTTGGTACTAGATATTATCGAGCACCTGAAGTAATTATGGTAACCGAAACAGGATATCCTGTTGATATTTGGGCATTAGGATGTAGTTTCTATGAATTACTTACTGGAAAATATTTATTTGACCCTAAGAAAAAAACAATAGATACTAATCATGAACATTTATGTATGATTAATAATATGTGTGGAAAAATTTCCAAAAAAATGGTAAAATCTATGAAAAAAAATAAAAGAAAGATGTACTTTACAAAGAAGTACCTTATTAAAGAAAATGATAAAGGTCACCAGACATTAGCTAATATACTTTCAGAAGATATTGAAAATGAAAACATAGAAGATTTCATTCTAGGGTGTTTAAAAACAAACCCATCATCTAGATATAAAATAAATGAATTACTGAATCATGATGTATTCAGTTCTGTCCGACCATTGAACCCATAGTGCTTCCCGAAGGTTGTCTGATTGATATACTATAACTGTTATTACCATAACTTAATTGCGGATTATCCGCATTATAATATATCTTTTGGGTCGTATTTGTTGAATATTTAGTGGGTTTCCTAGTTCCACTAGTTCTCGCTCTACTATTTTTGTAGACACGATGGAAAATAAGTATGCTCTTATTCTTAATGGGCATTAAAAATAAAAATATATTAAGTCAAGATAGTATTTATTTTTTCAATTTTTTTTATTAGAAAACATTAATTTTTCTAATTGTGATCTAGTTATATTTGATGCTCTAGCTGATTTATCTATTTTTGATTTAACACATTTTCTAGTTTTCATCTTAGACTTCTTTTTCCTTGTTCTACATTACAGTTAGGATCTTGTCTGCATACTTTTCCAGTTGATCTAACAAATTTTCCGTCCTTATAAAAATTATGTTTATCACATTCATCTTCTGTTTCCCTTTTTAGTTATACCTCGGTATCTTCTAATAATGTTTTTAAACCAGGAACAGCAGGAACAGCAGCAGGAGAAAGAGAAGATGCACCACCAAATTTAGGTTGTCCTTTACTATTGAGACGGGGATTACGTTCACGTCGTTGAGTTCTACGGTTTGTAACAGTTGTCCATCCCTCATCAGGACCAGGAGCAGGAACAGGAACAGCAGCAGGAGCAGGAGCAGCAGCAGGACCAGGAACAGGCAATGGAGCAGGAGAACGAGAAGGACCTGTTACATTAGAAGATGTATTACTTATTTTAGGTTGTCCTTTACTATTGAGACGGGGATTACGTTTACGTCGTTGAGTTCTACGGTTTGTAACAACTGTCCATCCCTCATCATCAACAGGAGCAGGAACAGCAGCAGGAGCAGGAACAGCAGCAGGAACAGGCAATGGAGCAGGTGGAGCAGGTAATAGACCTCTAATACCAGTAATGGCTAGTCGTAAATCATTTCCACGTTCATCTTCTAATAAATTACCAAGACTTGTTATTATACCTTGATTATCTGGTGTATCAGGAAGTAGACCTCTAATATCAGCTAAAATTCTTCTTGATGTATCTTCTATATTTAATAGATTTATAATAACATCTATAATACCATAACGTCTTACTAATTGGGTAGCTGTTGTTTCATCTGTTAAACTATTCATTTGACTAACTAAATCTCGTAAAGCTCCTTCAGTTAACATTTCTAAGTCAGTAATATCAACTTGATCTCCTATTATTCTTAATATTTTCACAATTTCTTCATATCTTGTTTTTAAATTTGTTGCAAACTCTATTGCAGGTCTTACCATATTAGAAAGATCAAGATCAGCTACTAAATCTCTAATAGGTACTGGAAAACCTAACATGAATAATATTCCAGCTGGTAGTTGTTTAATTTGTTCACGTGTAAAATTAGTTGATAGAATTGCTTGAATTTGTTGACGTGTTCCATCATCACTGTCTTTTAGCATACGAAGTAGATTATCATCTCTAAAAAAATTAACTATTTCTTCTGGTGTTAATTCTCTTAAAGGTCTTCCATTAATTTTTATAGTTAAATCTGTATCTAAAGTTACGTCACCGGAAAGAGTTCCTAATGCATTACCAACTGTTTCTGTTATTATAAGAGCTTTTTTTCTTAATTTTTTTGCAAGTTTAATTTGTTCGTCAAGTGAAGTTTGGAATTTTTCTTTCCAAGAATCACTATCTTTTTTCCAGAATTTTGCTTCATCTTTCCAGGAATCACTTTTTTCTCTCCAGGAATCACTTTTTTCTCTCCAGAATTTTGTAGAATCTTTCCAGAGTGCACTGTCCTTTGCCAAATCTTGCAATTGTTCTTCTAATTCTTCTTTATTTCTTCTAAATTCTCCTAAGCTATTTTTTAGTTTTTCAGCACGGCTTTGTAATTCCTTTCTTTCATCATCACATACTTTTAAGTCTCTAGTTTTTTCTCTATCTTCGCGTTTATTAAATTTCTCTAATATTAATTGACCTACTGCTTCTTCGGATAAATGTGAAAGATCCATTTTATGAATAAAAGTGGTGGGAACATTTTCTGTATAGTATTCTGATTTTTTTTCAGATTTACCACTAATAACTTCTTTAATATGATCTAAAATATCTTTATTAACTTTACGTTTCTTTTTATTTAATTTATCATGTTTATCTACAATTTTTTTTAAAACATTAGAAGGTTTTTTTTCATCTTCTGGTAAAGAATTGTATTTTTGAAGATATTCATGAACTAAAGCTACTCTTTCTTGATATTTAGCATTTTTTTTTAAAAGTAAAACTAATCTATCTTTTTCTTTTTCAGTTAATCTTAAATTACCTTTTTGTAATTGATTTAAAATTTGATTATGCATTTCTTCATTTGATGCATATGCATCTAATGTAACATTACCACCCGACATTAAAATAGTATTGTAAAGAGCGATTAATTCACCATTATCACTATATTTATTTAAGCTACCACCTGACATGATAGGGAGGTCTACTTCATCAACTTCTGATCTTTTTAATTCTGGGAATAAAAAACTTGAATAAATATTTTTATTTAATACGTATGCTTTACTATTAATAAATTTAGCTTCTTCTAATACACCTGCAGTTGCTGCGGCGTCTTCATCTACAGTCCATACTTTACCAAAACGATAAGTTAATCTTTTTGTAACAGGTACATATTTTTCTTTTAATGCATTTAAGGCAATATGTATATTTCCCTTTCCCAAATTAAAATTATTACCTGTTGGTGAAATTGTTTCACCTCCAGCCCAGATCCATTGTGTTGTATCTAATAATTCTTCAATTTTCATTTCTTTTCTAACTCCTTTTTTTGATATTTCTACTAGTTTATCAATATTTGGATTTGACATATATACTAGAACATAGATTTTTTTTTCTATAGTATTTATATTATGTTAAATTCAAAATTTTTAAATATTTCTTTAAAAACTTGGATAATGATTATTGTAACCATATTATATTTAATATTTAAAAAAAATCCTGAAAAATTTACAGAATCTGAAAATGATTCTGATAATATTATTGAAACTTCTGAAAATCCTGAAATTCCAGTTAGAACTAAAGTTTATAATTTTAATACTACTTGGTGTAGTTTTAGTAGACAATTTCAACCTACATGGGATAAATTTGATATTAATAATAATGATAGTGATGTTGATATTATTGATGTAAAATGTGATGATGAAAGTAATAAAGATAGTAAAAAATTATGTCAACAATATCCAGTAAGAGGTTATCCAACAGTATTATTTGTAAGAGGTGAAAATATAGCGGAATACTCTGGAGATAGATCAGCTACTGATTTAGAAAAAACCTTACAAAACTTTAAAAATTAAATTAATTACTCAATAAATTAATTACTCAATAAATTAATTCAATTATTAACATCTACAAATCTAAATTTATATTTAAACTTAAAAGCACCAATAGGACCTATATTAGATGTGGTAAGTTGATATGCCTCACTATAATTTTCTCTATTTAAATTTTTTTTCAAATTACCTCTCAATATATTAAAATATTTTATAGACTTTTTATGTTGTTTAAAAATATTTTCCATTAGATTTTTTTGTTTATTTGATAAAAAAGTATTTCTATTTTCTGCTAAATTTAATTTAACGTTGATTTTTTTAATATTATTTACTATTGTTTTTAATTCTATTAATGTTTTAGATTTTACATTATTTTTTTCAAAATAAGTATCTTGACCTAAATCTAATTTACTTATTAACTTTTCATAGGTTGTTAAAGGACCGTCGTCTTGTCTAATATAAAAATCATAGTATTCTTTTCTATATTTTAAGTTTTGTATTTCTAAAGTACTAATTTTAGTACTTTTTAAATAAGTAATAAATAATTTATTATATTCATCTTTTGTAAGAAATATTTTTTTATTTCCCAGTTTTTCATTAAAAGTTTCTTTCATATTCTCTACATTCTTTACAACACTTTCCAACTCTAATTTTATATCTTCAGATGATATTTTTTTACCTAGTTCAGCGTTATCCAATCCAATATCTATATCTAATAGATTAAATATTTGTTCTAATTTATTAATATTATTTTTAATTTTATTATCCATTAAAATGTATTATATTTTATTTTATATCTATAAATTTATTTATTTCATTTAATTTTACCATTACAAATAATTATAATTAAATATAAAAAAAAAAAAAATATATATAAATTTATATATACATGTCTGATTATAATAAAAACATATTATTAAAAATATCTAAAAATTTAGAAAATTGTGTAGAATTACTAGATCAAGAAGGTGCTGGTAGGGATAGCGATATGGCTACTGAATTGAAACAATTACCACCACTTACTAGTGAAGAAGAAAGAAAAAGTGGTCTTGTTAGAACTCTTGCAACTACAATAAGCACAGGAAAAACTAAACTTGCCAGAGAAGCACAAGCTTTACAAGAAAAAGTTTTAAAAGACGAGGATACTAATCGATACATTGGTGAATTTTTAGGAGGTTCTACATTAAATAATGATTTTTTAATAGAAAAAGAAAATGCAATAAGTTATGGAACATCTTTAGAAGCTTTAAATTACCAAATAAAAAAAAATAATATATATGCTGAAGTATATACATTGGATACAGCACATCAAATTTTATTCCCAAAACATTATGAAATTTTAGAAAATTTAAGAAATGATCTAGAAAATAAAAATATAGTTGACATGAAATTACGCAGAGTTAAATTAATAAATTCTAAATCAGATGATTTTCCTTCTAAAGTTGAAAATATATTAAAAAATAAAGAAGAATCGAGTGATTATGAATCATTAATTTATACTCCGGTTAAAGAAGAATTTGATATTTTAAATGGAATATTAAAAGAATTAAATATAAATGACATAAAAACTCTAAAAAATGCGAAAGATAAAATAATGGAATTTAAATTGAAAGAAGATAAAGTAGGCGATACACTTCCATTTTTAACAGATAATAATCTAATTTATAATTTAAATATATTAGTGCCATTTATTCAAGAAAAATATAATAAAACTGTTACTTCATTAGATGAAGCTTATAAAATTTTATTTCCATTAAGCTATGTAAAATTAGAAAAAATTAAAGAAAAGATTATAAGTTTAAATATACCTTTACAAAATTTTAAAAGATCTCTAAGAACTTCCGCTGCTGTAAATTATTATAAATTTAATAAAATAATAGGTGATTTATCAGAAGACTATTTATTTGATTTTAATAATATTATGAAGTTAAAAAATAAAAATTCAAATAATGAATATATTATAATTCCTAATTTTTTTAAAACTTACGTTTTAGATCCAATACTTGAAGATAAAAATACTAAAATTGCTCAAGCATCTGCATTTTATACAAATGAAAATTTTAAAACACAAACATCTCATCAAGGAGCAGATCAAGAATTAGAAAGAATAAGACAAAGAAGAATTAATGATAGAGTAGCATTATCTTCTATTAAAAATGAAAGAAATCTTGATACGTTAATGGATTCCAAAGCACAAGAAAAAGTTTTAACAGCCGAGGATACAAATAGATACCTTGGTGAATTTTTAGGAGGTTCGAGACCACATATGAATTTAAAAACGAGTACAGCTATACCAGGACATCCATTAGATGTTGATTATGGTACAGCTAAGACGAGACCAAAAGTAGATTCAATGGATAAAGATCAAATTATAGAAATACTAAATCAAATTTTAAAATTATGGAATCAACCTGTAGGTGTAAGATTAGAAGAGGATGGAGAATCTACACTCTATAAAACAGTTATGACAACTAAAGAAATATTTAATAAATTACCAGAGACAGTTAAAACAATGAATGTATTTGTCCCTAAAAAAGAAAATATTTTTTATGATATTGAAAAATTTAAAAATGGTGATTTTAATAGTAATCATGAATTATTAATTGATGTAAATGTTAGTCTAAAAGATATTATTACTAAATTAGAAGCTAAAGCCAACCAATACATAAAATCATCATATTTTAGAGACAGATGGTGGGGTTCACCTCTAAATCTTCAAACTCAAATTAAATCAGTATTATTAAAGTTGAGAAATAAAGTAACATCTGTATATTATGATCAAACTGAAAAAACAGTTATATTAGGTGGTAATTCTACAAGTGATAAAGACTATTATAGTCTTTACATAAAGTACAAGAATAAGTATTTGACTTTGAAAAAAAAGATAAATTTATGATTGAATTATTTTTTACTTTAAAATAGTTTTATTTTTACCATTACAAATAATTATATTTAAAATTTATAAAAAAAATATATAAATTTATATATATACATGTCTGATTATAATAAAAACATATTATCAAAAATATCTAAAAATTTAGAAAACTGTGTAGATTTACTAGATCAAGAAGGTGCTGGTAGGGATAGTGATATGGCTACTGAATTGAAACAATTACCACCACTTACTAGTGAAGAAAAAAGAGACAGTGATGTTGTTAGAGCTATTGTAACTGATGGTGCAAAAAAAACTGCACTTGCCAGAGAAGCAAAAGCTGTACAAGAAAATAAAAACCAAACTCAAGTTTCCGTTCTAGCAAAAATCAATGATCTATTACAAAAATTAAACCCTATTTCTGCTGAAGTTGCTAACAGGGATGGAGATTATCATACAACTAAATCACAAATGAAAGCTAAAAATTTAAATAATGTTCAAGAAGTAAATTCTGCTGCAGATGCTAAAGAAGAAGAATTAAGAGGATTACAAAAAGAAGCCATTGACGTAGATGAAAAAATTAGAGCAGTTGAAAGAAAATTAGAAGAAGCTAGAGAACAAAACGAACAGTTAACTAGTTTATCACAAAATTTCAGAAATAAAATTTCAAATGAAATGACAGAAATGGAAGGAATCCTACAAAGTGTTGAAAAGGAAGCAGGTAATGAAGGAGAAAATTTAAGATTAAATGGAATTAACGATGAATTAGATGGTTTACTTACTTTAATTGGTGGTGGAAGACCTTCAACAGTTGCAGATGCAACAACTTTTAAACAAAATGTTACCGATTTCCTTAATAGAAAAAAAGCAATTGCTAGAAAACTTAACGATCTTAAAGGGAAAATTCCTTTACTTTTAGAAAACTTCAATAAAGTTATTGGTTCCAAAGGAACTATGGATAGACTTAATACTACATCGAAACAAGTATCAGAACTTAATTCAGATATAACTGACTTAAATCAACAATTAGCAAAAACAGAAGGAGATTTAAGCGACATGGAAGCAGAAAATAGCCGTTTAGAATCAGATAGTAAAGAAAGTACTAAAACAGCTAACAATATCATGGGTAATTTAAATACTAGAATGGATACAATGAATAGTTTAATGTCTAGTGTAGACCTTGATATGATTGAAGGAAATGTAGATAGATTATCAAAAACTGTTGATGCTATTGAAGCTAACATGGGTTATGTTGCTCCTGGTCCTGCAGCTACTCCTCCTGTTTCTCCAGAAAGAACTGATACAGGTTTATCCGCTTCATCCGAGTCAGATGAAGATGAAGATGAAGATGCAGGTGAAATAAATGCTGAAGATAGGTTTAAATATCAATATAAGTTTGTTAAATTATAAATAAATTATTTTTTCTCATTTACTAATATATATGGAAAAAAATAATAAAACTGAAATTTTTAATAATTTACAAAACACTTTAAATTTATTAGATAAAATAGATTTAACCGGAGGAGATAAATTAAATCCTGATGAATTAAAAAAAAGGATAGATTTATATATACAAACTAAAGAACAAATTTTAAATAAAATTAAAACGATTTATGATAAGTTAGGGATTTTTTCAAATAAATATAATGAAGCTATGGATGGATGGACACAATCTTACCAACAATATAATGAAGTATCTAAGGATTTAAATGAATCTAAAAATACAAATACTATTTTAACTGGAGAAAAAGAAGAATTACAAAATGATTTAAATTCATTAAACAATACTAATAAAGATTTAAATCAACAATTAGATAATTACAAAACATCAAATACACAATTACAAAGTGATAATCAGGCTTTAAATGCTTCTAATGAGACATTATCAAACGATATACAACAATGGGATACTGCTTACGGTCAATTAAAATCTGAAAATAGCACATTAACAACAAAATTAGAAAATATGAAAGGTATTGAAGATGATATAGATACGATTGGTAGTCTAATTGTTAGATTAGCAAATGTAATTAGACCTAGATAAACTTTTATTATATAATATTATATTTACATTTCATTCTCAATACTGTTTACAGTAGTTGTTAATTCATCAACTAATTTTTCAATATCTTCAATATTTTCCATTTGTGATTTAATAAATTTACTTTTCTGTAAATTTTTAACTTTATTAAATTTTTTTGTAACAATGTTTTTTAAATGATGAAAAGGGAAATCTCTTAAATTCATATATTTTATTGAATATATATTATTTGATTTTTTGATACCTAATGATGATTCAATAAAATCATATATATTTTTATTATTTCTTTTATTTTTTTGAATTACTTTTTCAAATTGTTCTACTGCTTTTGAAACTCTTTTTGTGGGTATTTTATCATTAGTTTTAGTTAAAATATTAAATTTTTTAAGAGTATTATTCAATTTATTTAATTTAATAGTATATACATTATGTTTATCTAACAATTCATGAATTCTATTTTTTTGTACATTATCTAATTTAAAATTTTCTTCGACGGTTTTAATTAAATTTTTAGTTTCATTAGGATTTGAATAAAAAGTAAGTTTACCGCCTAACATATTATTTATTTTCATTGTATTTATTATAGCAGAAACCTCTCCAATATTTGAAGTTGAACCACCTATCATACTAGGTAAATCATCAAATTTATCTAAATTATATTTTTGTAATTCTGGAAAATGATTAATATTAAATTTTTTAGAATTTAAAACATACGTTTTTTCATTAATTAATTCATGACAATTTTTAAAAAATGTCTTAAAATTTTCTTTAGTAACTAATTTTGATGATGAAGGAATACTAATGTTATTTAGATTAAGGTTTTCTAAAGGTTCTAACATATTAATATTATTTTTTTTTATAACTGAAACATTATTTAAAGCCATTACATAAATGGCTTCGTACAATGAAATTTCTTTTATACTAGATATAATAGGTATTTTATCATTATTAATTATTACACTATCATCAGAAATCATCCATATAGATGTATCTATTAGATCTTGTAAATCAATACTAGGTTTACTTGAGTTATTTAGATTTTTTATATTATTATTACTCATTATATTATGGTTTACAAATTATTTTAAATATTATTTATTTTTTTTGCTAAATTTATTAATTCTTGGTAAAATTCTAAATTATTAAATTTAATTTTTGGTAGATTTTTAAAACCAACCATGGCACCATAAAGATTACCACATATAATACCAATAGTATCATTATCTCCAAAATTTAGACTGCTCATAGTAAATAATAATCTCCAGTCTATTTCCATATCTTTCATTGTTAGACCCATGACGTTAAACTTTTCTCCTTTTTTATACTTTACACCTTTTTTAGGTTTTATTGATAAGAATAGAAAATAAAGAGAGGCTATTACAACACCTAAACCAGTTGAACCAAATTTTTCATAATTACTCCCATTAAAAGCAGGTTCTAAATCCATCTTGAGTAACTCGTCCACTTTTTCAATTCTATAATATCCTCTTGGTATATCATCATCTAAAAGTTCTTTTATTTTAAGATAAAACTCTTCTAATTTTATAAAATATTTTTCAAAATATTTCTCTTCTTCTATTGAAACATTTGCTTTTTTTAAAATTTTTTCATATAATTCTAAAAAAGAAGGAATCCATTTAAAATATACCATATCATCTAGAGCACATTTGATAAAATATGCTACTGCTACACTACCAAGATATCCATAAGGATGAGTATGAGTCATTTTCCCTGCTAGAATAGCTTGTTCTATCAGTTCATCTAAATTATTTCTAAAACGTATTCCAATAACAGATGCTCTCATTGCTGCTCCATTACCACCCCCATTAGATTGAAATTTAAAAATAATTTTAGGATCATTAAATTTAATTAAATTTTTCAAACTATCTAATGTTCTTATTCCAGTACCTCTTTTAGCCTCATTGGACATATATTTAAAAGATTCAATATAACTTTCTCTATAGTTATTGAAAGTAACTTTTTTTTTTATTATAGCATTACCCGTATAAAGCATCATGATAGTATCATCGCTTGCATTCAGATCTTTTATCTCAAAATTTTCAAAACCACCTTTATACATAAAATCTGTTACAATCATATTATTAATATATATAGCGTCTGTAAATGATGTTATTTTCCCTCGATTAAAATTAAATTCATACATTCCATTATTAAATCCTATAGTATCCAGGTATGAACCTATTAATAATATAGCTTTTATCCTATCTTCCATTATATTATCACTAGATTTTATTTATATAAAAAATATATAAAAATCTAACATACATATGAATTATTGTAATGATACTAAGACCATTAGCATCGAATAGTTAAAAGTTTAATATTCTCTATTTAATTGCATTTAGCAAATGGTTTTAAAATAAAAATACCTACAATTGCTATTAACATTCCATTTCTAAAAATATTTCTTCTAATATTAGCAGAACGTTTTTTAATAGCGATTTGTTCTTGATTTAATGAATCTTTAAATGGTGTACCAATATTTCTAGTATTAACCATGTAATAAACTGAAGCAAATGTATAAGCTAACATAGCGTATGCTAAAACGATAGAAACCTTGCATTTATCTGCAAACATATAATTACATTGATAAAATAATTTAAATTAATTTTTTACCAACCCACATAAAAAATTTCATCTACAGATATATTAGTTAACTTTAAAAAATCAATAACTTCTTTCTTTGTCCTATTTAATATATTATTCATATTATTTCTAATATATTCTCTCAAATCATGTCTATTTAGTTTTTTTTCAAAAAAATCAGGATAACCTAATAAATGTTCCATTGGATAATATTTCCTGTAATATTGTATTACATTAATTTTAGACATATCAGTTAAATCACTGTTATATCTATAAGGAAAAGTATTATAACTGTACCATCTTTTAATTTTGTTTGAAAAAATAATAAACTTTTTTTTATCAAAAACTTTATTAAATTGTTTATTAATTAGATGATATTCAGAATTATAAAATTCATTAAATTCTACAATATATGCAATACAATCGATTGGTAGATTAGCCATTATACTTCAAAATATGTAGTTTTTTCATTTTTTTTAGTATATAATAGCTAATTTATGTAATCATCTTATCTAGTTTGTATTTATATGCTAAACTGACCGCATTATTGTCGTAGTAATATTATTATTATATTTTTTCAAGTAAACTTGTTATTTGACGAATATAATGTGTATCTAAAAGGGATGTGGAGCACTCGTGCTTTGGACTTTACCATTAATAATAGTTCTACGGAGTGGTTTACCAGCAAATGTATCATTCCAAACTCTACCCCAATAATTATAAGTACCTATTTGTATAGTTCCTCCTTGATGTTTTTTTTCTGAGCGACGGTACCCCAATTTAAAGAACTACGGTCAGGTGTAGTTATTTTTAACATACCTAAATGACCTTGTGATAATATTGTACCCTGACTGTTTCCTGTTGGGATTGTACCTATATTAGGAGGTTTATATTCAGGATATCCTAGAATAATATCTTTACCATATATATCACCTTTACTAGATATATTACCATTACTTTCAATTTGACCATCAGTTTTAAGAATAACAGCATTAGATCCAATAGTAAGTTGATTACTAATTTTAACAGGACCTTGAATTTTTAATCCTCCTGCAATAGTACCTGTTATTTTTAAATCCTTTTTCATAGTTACATCACCTTGAATTTCAAGACCACCAGGAACAATTAATTTTTTATTTACAGTAAGGTCATTTGCTAATTTGGAAAGATTTCTAATAGCATCAACATCTATCTTGTATTCTTCATGAATTAGTTTTTTTATATCAGTATTTGACATTTTTTCTGTTTTGTTAATTATCATGTAGAATAATATTAAAAATAGAGAATAGTTAACTAAATCTTTGATATTTTTTAAAATAATAATATCATCTTTTAATTTTGTTTATTAATTAGGTGATATTCAGAATTATAAGATTCATTAAATCCTACAATATAATTGATTGGTAGATTAGCCGTTACCATTCTAAAATACGTGGTTATTTTATTTTTTTTTATGTATAACTCTTTAGATATATCTAGCGAATTTGACGCATTGCAATTTGAACATTCTGCAAATTATTCTTCACAGTCTCTGCAAGTATCTTACCGGTATTAGAACTTATCTTACCAGCATTAGAACTTATCTTACCAGCATTAGAACTTATCTTACCAGCATTAGAACTTATCTTACCAGCATTAGAACTTATCTTACCAGCATTAGAACTTATCTTACCAGCATTAGAACTTATCTTCTTAGTATTATCTGATATATTTTTATTAATTTTAGTAAATTGTGGACCGTGTATAGTACCACTAACACTTAAGTTACCTTTTGTATTAAGAGAATTAGCGGAATGAATATCTCTTCCATGTATTTCTCCATTTTGTTTAATATTAACACTACCAATTTTTAAACCCTTTTTCATAGTTACCTCACCTTGAATTTCAAGACCACCAGGAACAATTAATTTTTTATTTACAGTAAGGTCATTTGCTAATTTGGAAAGATTTCTAATAGCATCCACATCTATCATGTACTCCTCATGAATTAGTTTTTTTATATCAGTATTTGACATTTTTTCTGTTTTGTTAATAAACATGTAGAATAATATTAAAAATAGAGAAATGTAAACTAAATCTTTTATATTCATATATATATATATATATTAGATATTTTTTTAAAATAATAGTATCATCTTAAAAAATAAAATGTAATATAATAATAATGTCAGATTATCTCTTCAAATGTGATTTTACTAAATTAAAGTTTAATCTTTATGAAATAATGAATCTTACACCTGATTGCACATCAAGACAGGTTAAGAAAGTATATCGTAAATTAGTAAGTAAATTTCATCCTGATAAAAATAACAGTGTAGAAGAAGATTTATTTAACCATATAGTTTTAGCTTACCAGGTTTTATCTAATCCTATTGAAAAAACATCATATGATAGTTTTATTAATAATTCTAAAAAATCTAAATCTTCACATTATGATATCAAACAATCTTATGATAATAAACAATTTCATTCTAAAGATAGTTATGAAATTTCCAAAAAAAAATATGAAGAAAAAGTGAGAAAATTAGAAATGAAGCATAAAATTAAAGAAATTGATAATACAGATCCTCTTGTAAGAATAAAAAGTTTAAAAAAAGTAAGAGAACAAGTTCAAGTTAATTATGAAAATATAATCAATAACGACGATTTTAATAGTAAGTTTAATCAAAGAAGAACTGGTTTTGAAGATAATAGAGAGGATGATCAATTAGCAAAAGTTCCAAAAAATAATTATTCTATTGTAAATAACTATAATGATCTTTATGTAAATGACAGTGTTGTATCAGATAGCTTTAGTTCTTTAGATAATGCATTTACATTAAATCCAGAAATAAAATATAAAGAAGAAAAAGTAACAAATAAAATGCAAAGATATAAAAATGAATCCGAATATTTAAAAAACTTACCTAATAATAAATATTTAAATATGCAATATGAGGAATGGAAAAAATAATTATATAAAAAAAGAATTTTTAATAAAATTCATATTTTCTACCAAATAATTATTAAACCTTATTTTTTTGATTAAATAATTATTCTTTTTTAAATAATTTAAAGTAGATTTAACTCCAACCTTCTTTAATTTAGAAACATTATCCACATTAAAATCAAGTTCACTAATATTATTGTCCTCATTTTTTAAGAAAATTATTCGGTCTAAATTTTCCTTAGTAATGTTTTTCAAAGTGATTGTTTTCACAGCAATATTAATAAAATTAAATATATAATGATGGAATTGCTTTAATTCTGGTCTTGTATCAAAATTACAAGTGATACCGATAAAATTTTCTGATTTAACATGATTAATGGGAAAATTATTAACTAATCCTCCATCTAAATATTGACAACCATTGTAACATACGGGTGTGAAAATAATAGGTACTGCTATTGACATTCTTATTGCAATTAAAACAGATGCTTCTGGAGTAGTATCATATGAAAATAGTTCTTCACATCTTTTAGTTATATTTGTTGTAATAATACAAATTTTTTTTTTATGGAGTTGATACAGTTTTTTAAATGTAATATCATATAACCCTGTTTTTTCATAGAGTAAAGCCTGTATTATTGACATAATACTTTTACCACTTGATAAACCAAAATGTTCAAATAAATCAGTAACGTCTATATCATCAGATAATTTGTTAAAGTTAAATTTAGTAATAAAAAAAGTTAATTCATCCATATTATAACCGATTGCTAATAATAAGCTAATTATCGTTCCAACAGAAGTAGCATAATAATTCTTGATATTTTTAAGATAAATTATTTTATTTATAATTAGCTGATTAATAGATTCAATAATACTGAAACCTTTTAAACCTCCTCCAGCTAATACTAAAGTATCAATCATTGTTTATTAGGAAAAACATTTTTTAAATATAAATATATATAATGGTTAAAGCTGAAGATCTTAAAAAAGAACGCAATCAAAAAAAAAAACAAAAGGAAAAAACTTTTAAAAAAATTTATAAAATAGCAGAGAAAAAGGTTGTTATAGCAAATACAGGTAATAATACAGTTGCTTGGTTCGAAATACCCGAATTTATTTTAGGTGTACCAATATATAAAATAAATGAATGTAAAGACTATATGGAAAAAAAATTTAAAAAAAATGGATTCAAAACTGAATTTTTTGAACCTAATCTCTTGAAAGTAGATTGGTCAGATGACGAATAGATAAAAATTATTAACATTAGTTTTAATTTTTATCTTTGTTAGATATATTATTTATTAAGTTAAAGAAAATCATTAAAAATATTCCCATAAGTATGAGAACAATCATTTCTCTATATTCATCTATAATGTTATGTAATAAAAATAATAATTTAGGTCTAAATTTTTTAGATAGTTTCTTGTAACATTTTGGACATTTCATAATATGTTTCATTATTTTTTTACAGTCTATCTCTGATAATTCTTTAATTTCTTTAACAGATTCTGTAAAATTTTCTATAATTTTTTTTTTATATTTTTTTTTATGAGTATGTTTAGAAATGTTATTCATGCCCCAAGCTTCATCGATGGAACAATATAGCATATTAGATATCTAGAGATTTTAATATTATAAAAAAATTTAAAAATTTAAAAATCTCATTAGATATATATGCCTTTTAATTTAATGGATTTCGCTGATTCTGTTTCAGAATCTTTTGATAATATATTAGAACCTTTACATGAAAATAAAACTCTATATACATTTGTAACGTTATTTTTAATTTTATATGGTTCTCTAGCTAAACCCAAGTTACCTAATACTATTAGACAACTATTTGATAATGCTATATTTAGAGTAATGATACTATCATTAATTCTTTTAAGAAAAGGAAATGATTTACATCTTTCTTTAATGATTGCAGTAGCTTATATTTTTACAATGCAAATGAATAACTTAGAAAAAACAAAAGAAAAGTTTAGTTCTAAAATAAATTATTATTATAAGAATTGAAAACTGCGTTCTTTTAAAGAAAAGAATCTTAAACAATATATATGAGCGATTCCGAAACTTCTAGTGAAGACCTTAATTTTAAATTTATAGAAGAAGGAGCAAATAAAAATAAGATACAATCTTCATCAACTGATATGTATCATAATCTTATAGCTAATCCAGCTAAAGAAAAGGAAGTTGTAGAAGAAACTTCTAGTATAACAAGATCTTCTGACAACGATTCATCTTCTAACTCGAGCAGTTCCAATATAGCATCAGATAAATCTAATAAATCTGATAAATCTGATAAATCTGATAAATCTAATAAATCTAAAAATTCTTCAAAGAAAACTTTTTCACCAATAAATATTAAAGTAACAGATTCTAATACTAACCCTGAAATAAAAGTAGACATACCACCAGTTAAACTTACTGCTCAACAAACTAGAATGAGAAAGATTGAACTTTTAAGAAAATTGAGTGAAATTAAAGCAAAAGGTTATGATCTTTCTAAAAAATATGATTTTAATTCAAGTATTGATGAAATGGAATACGAGTACGAACTTTTAAAAAGTTTTGCAAATAAAAGAAATGGAATAAAATTATATAAAAATATTATTTTAAATAGTGCATCTGCTATTGAATTTATGAATGATAAATACGATCCATTTGATTTTAAGTTAAGTGGATGGTCAGAACATATGAGTGTAGAAGTTGATAGTTATGATGATGTTCTTGAAGAATTGTATGAAAAATATAAAGGAAAGGGTACAAGTATGCCTCCTGAGATTAAATTAGTTCTTTTAATGGTAACAAGTGCATCTGCTTTTCATTTTACCAAGTCATATGCACAAAATTCAGCGATTGAAACTGCTTTAAAAAATAATCCTGGTATGATAGCAGGAATGTTAAATCCTAAAAAACAACAATCTCAATTTATGACTCAACAAGAAATAAATTTACAAAGACAGAGAGAATTAGCGATTCAACGTGAAAAAATACAAAGAGAAAATTTAAAAAAAACAACAGCTAGTAAAGTAGAAAGATATACTACTAATCATAATCCTGCAAATGTAATGAATGCAAATCCACCCCCTAGAAATGTGTCTCTTCAAGCACCTTCTAATGTTCAAGAAATTTTAGCACGTCTTCATAATAGCGAAGAAGATAAAAGAAATAATCGTGTAGTATCTGAAACTACTCTAACTAGCGATACTGAAAAACGTAGAAATAGAAAAAAGAAAAAAAATTTAATTAGTGTACTTTAAAATTACTATATTATAGTTATTTTATAATACATATATTTATTCCAACTTATTTTTAAGAATCTCCAATAATTTCTCGGTATCTTGGTTTAATTCTTTCTCAGTTTCACTTAAATTAACAACTCTTGGTAAAATTTCAAGGGATTCGTCACTTGAATCTTCAGAAGATGTTACAGATACTGTATTCATTGCTGGCATAGCAGAAGATGTTGCTGATACTGTATTCATTGCTGGCATAGCAGAAGATGTTGCTGATACTGTATTCATTGCTGGCATAGCAGAAGATGTTGCTGATACTGTATTCATTGCTGGTATAGCAGAAGATGTTACAGATACTGTATTCATTGCTGGTATAGCAGAAGATGTTACAGATACTGTATTCATTGCTGGTATAGCAGAAGATGTTGCTGAACTATTAATTGAACCACCTGTTAACAGACTTTCTTCAGATGAATTTAATAAAGTTTTTAAATTATTAATTTTACCATTATTTAATTGAATAACAGAAAATTTTTTTGATGAACTATCTGTAATACTACTAGATTCATTTGAAGTATTTAAATATTCATTTAATTCATTTATATAATTAATAGGACTAAATTTTTTATAAGATAACATATAATATAGTAGAGAAATTTTTTTTAATATTTAAAGATTAATTCACTTTAAAAATTAATATGTCTAAAGTTGAAAAGAAGAAAAGAGGTAGAAAACCAAAAGGACTGATTAACAACGATGACAAGAACTATAAAACAGAATCAGAGACTTTAGTTTTTCATTTACCAATTAAAGTAAAAAATAATAATTCAGATATTTTTCTTAAAAGTAAACCTTCTTCTGAAGATTTAAACGTTAAGCATTTAAAAAATGAAATTAAAAAATTAAAAGATAAAAATGAAAAATTACAATCGGAATTAGTAAAAATAAAACCAACAAATAGAAAAATAATTAATTATTATTCAACTAAATATAGTAAGGATACTAAATGTTGGTGGTGTAAGCATTGTTTTACAACACCTGCAATTGGTTTACCTGAAAATTATGTAGATGGTAAATTTGAACTTCAAGGTAATTTCTGTAGTTTTAACTGTGCTAAAAGTTATAATATGGATTTATCTGATAATAATACTTGGAAAAGAAATTCATTACTAAGTTATTTTTATAACTTAACTTATAATGAAGATAAAACAATTTTTCCATCTCCTCATTGGAAAACTCTTAGAGATTTTGGTGGAAACCTAACAATAGAACAGTTTAGAGATGATGCTATTATGAATACTAAAGAATATATATATTTACATCCACCATTAGTTACTAGAAAACCATTAATAGAAGAAGTTAATAGAAAAAAAGTTTCTGTTATTGATAATGATGAATTAGTATTAAAACGTTCCAAACCACTTAAATCTAATATTCATAATATTAGAAAAATTTTAGGTATTACAGAATAGATTTATTTAAGCTTTATTAATAATTTTCTTTTGATTATTATTCATATTATATAAAAAAATTAACATACTCGAACCTGAAATTTCTTATTAGGAACATTATCTAGATCTTTAATAAAATTATCATGGTCTTCTTTCTTAGAATTGTACGAATCAGAATTAATCAAAAAGTAAGGATAGTTATCCACAACAATAGATAGTTTCGGATATTTTTGAACAATAGGAGTGATTTCACTGACCATTTCTTCTACAGAATCTGTAGCCACTAACCCAAATTTAGTCTTAAATTCTGTTTTTTTTACATGATTTGTTTTATCCATAAATTTAGCTAAAAGATTACTAACTTTATCTTTTAACTCTAATCTTGTATAATTATTTTTCATATGATCAAATATATTTTCTTCTTTTGTCCAATCTTCTTGAAGAGGATATACTATATTTTCTAGAACAAACTCAGTACTTACTTCATTAGTTTTCATATAATTAATTAATGATCTAATTTTATTAGAAGCATGTTTCCCATTTTCCCATTGAACATACTCTTCTGAATCTTTAGAGATGTTTAATCTTGTTAGAATAATAACTCCATCTAGTGATTCAACTCGAGCTGGTAATACTTTATTCATAGGAGCAACTTTATTAATTTTATTAATTCTTTTCTTTTTTGTAAGATTATCAATAGGAATAAGTCCGTTCGTATCATAATCATTTATGATAACCGGAATTGAATTTTCTTGTTTATTATCTGTAATAACAACACTGACTATTTGGCCAGGAACAAAAAGGTCTTTATAGATTTTATATTTATCCATTACATTAATAATAATAATAATACTTCAATTTTTTTATATATATATATATATTTATAGAAATAGTATATTTTTAAGATATATATGAAATTATTGTCGTGGGATGTAGGTATTAGAAACTTAGCTTTCTGTATGATAGAGGTTATAGACAATAAATGGTCTATAGTTGATTGGGGTATTATTAATTTAGTTGAACAAGATAACTATAAATGCAATGTTTGTCAAAAAAATGCTTGTCTTTATTTACCATGTGATAACTTGAGATTTTGTAAAGTACATTCAAAGAAACATGATAATAAGATAATTACTTTTGAAAACTATTATAATAAACTAAATGAAAAAACACCATGTTGTTATATGATTAAGGATAGAATGTGTGGGAAAAATTCAAAATTAGAACATAATGGCTCATGTTATTGTACAGCACATGCTAAAACTATTCATAAAAGATATATAGTATCCAAAAATTATGTTAAACTAAAGAAAATAAACGCTTCTAATGAATCAATTGATATCTTAAGAAAAACATTAGTAGATGAATTGGATAAAAGAAAACATTTTTTAGAATGTAAAATGGTCCTGATAGAAAATCAACCCACATTAAAAAATCCGAAAATGAAATCTATTTCATCTACAATTTATGATTATTTTCTTATAAGAGGTATTATAGATAGAGAAATTAATAATTCTCAAATGGAATTAGTAAAATATATATCCCCTTCAAATAAATTAAAAATAGCAGATAATGGAGATACAATTAAACTAATTAAACTAAAAGGAGATGATGCAAAAACTTATAAACTTACTAAAGCTTTAGGAATAAAGTATTGTATGAAGTTAATAGAAAATCAAGATAAATGGATAGAATGTATTAATAAATATAAAAAAAAAGATGATTTGGCAGATGCTTTTCTTCAAGGAATGTATTATATATTTAAACATATACTAAATTAATTTTAATCGGTACTCTTCTTTCTTTTGACAACTTTTCTTATAACTACAACTACTGTTCATACTACTACTGTTCATTCTACAACTACTCTTCTTTCTTTTGACTACTACTACTCTTCTTTCTACCACTACTCTTCTTATGACAGACAATGGAACTATTAATATATGTAGAAAATCTTTCATCAACATCACGTTCATCAACATAAGAAATGGTTGGAATTCTAAATTCATTAAATCTTAGTATATTGAACTTATTCATGTCAAGAGATGAATCCGACAAGATAACGTCAAGAAAGTAATTAATTTTCTTAACGATAAAACTCAATCTAGGACAACTCCTAATTAGATGGTCAACACGATAGTTTTTAGTTGAAATTACTTCACTTCCATTGTGATAAACGTACATCAGTGTGGAACTACCATTTAACATACATTGAAGTATTTCTCTATCTTTTACCTTTGGAATAAAACATTTACTACTTTCAGACTTTACATAACTACTCTTAATTTCAGTAATATAACCATTTTTATTAAATGCATCAATTTCAGAAGATACAAAAATTTTTTTGGAACCAATTTCAATTACAGAACCATTCATATTTATAGTATTATCGGTAGGATCTTGACTTGTAATAAACCTTTCTATTTGATGACCAACTGCATTCTTATCAATCATTTTATTTTCAGGAACATGAAATAGGTAGACAACCTTTCTTACTTTACTAATAATCCATGAATCATCAAGCTTTTTAATGCCAGCAAGAGCATAAAAAAGCGAGGTAGTTGTTACTACATTAAAATCAGACATCCGCATTTTTAATCTTTTAACTAAAGTATGTGCGAAAATTCCTGCGAGTGGTCTTGTTGCTCCCATCATAGATTGTATATCCGGAGGAGCATCAGTGTCAATTTTAAATTGAGAAAAGTCTATTTTTCCTGAAATTTGTGGTACTCGAATTTTATTCCTCTTATAAACTTTTATTACTGAAGTTTCAGGATCCCATCGAACAGGTAACCATACTAAACGTTTAATAGAAAGTTCATCATGATTTCTAATACTAGTATTAATTGCTTGAACAGTCATAATATTGAAATAGTTATCATAGATGACTTTCATAAAAAATCCTTTTTCCTCCCATTTAGAATATTCTTCGGGATTAGTCAACACCTCCTCTAAAGTTACATCAACTAATAGTTTTATTAGTTGATGTGCATGAGAAAAAACATTAAGCACACTATGAGGAGTGCTTTCACATTTTTTATCAGAATAACTGGATAAACCAGTATAAGTTTTGGGTATACAAGATTGGCTCATAAACATTATTAAAAATATATTAGGGTTTGTTAAGATATAGTTTTTCAATTTTTTAAAAAATTGATATTAAGAGATATACCAATATATTTTTATATGAGCCTTAAACTAATAATTGGTCCAATGTATAGCGGTAAAAGTTTTGAATTAATTAAGACTATTAGAGAGCTTAAAATTCTTGAACTACCCTTTTTAGTTATTAAACCAAAAATAGATGATAGATACACTGAAGAAGACTACATTGTAACACATAATATGGACAAGGAAGCGTGTATGGTAGTAGAAGATATGTATGAATTACTAAAATTAGATACTATTAATAACTATAAATATTTTATAATAGATGAAGGACAATTTATTAAAAATATTTGTGAAGTTACTAGAATTTTAGTGGATAATTTGGGAAAAGATGTTGTTATAGCAGGATTAGATGGAGATTTTAATAGACAACCTATTGGTGAACTTTTAAATTTAGTTCCTTTTTCAGACGAATGTATAAAAAAAAAATCAAAATGTATTAAATGTAAAGATAGAACGGAAGCCCCATTTACATTTAAAACTACAAACAGTAATGAGATTATAGATGTTGGTTCAGTAGGTAAATATATACCTCTTTGTAGAAAACATTATATTCATTATACTAAACTAAAAAATGAATCATTTAACTTGAATATTTAAAAAGAATATTTTATTTTAAAACATTTTCTTTTAATAATTTTTTTATCTTTATTGTTTTCTTTTTTTATTTTCCTTTTACCTTTAATTATAATTTTAGGCGGTATAATCCTTTGAATTATATTTAGTTTATATGGTGAGATCATTATACTAATATTAGATTATTTTTTTATAATAACTAAAAAATCTGATAAAAATAATTAATTAGTATATTAAAAAAAATGAAATCTATTTAAATAAACGATAGCTTTTTAAGTAGTAATGACCGATTGGAAAACATTTCAGTATAAAGATTACTGTAATCTAAAAAAAAATGAAATAACAAATTTACCAAATGGTGTAAATATTTCAACCATGACAGCCAGTATTAAAGATACCAAATTAGTTTTTAATTTTATGAATATATATAATTATTTAGAATTAAATGAAAATGATATTTTAGCTGTTGTGAGAAATGAAAATGAATATAGGTCTCTTGTTAATATTAAAAAAAAGAAAAAGAAAAATAATAAAAAGAAAAAGAGGCAATTTTTTAATCAATTATCAGTAATTGTTAGAATAAATGAGGGTGAATGTGAAGACTTGGATAAAGAGAAAAAGATTAATTTTAAGCTATTTGTTAATGGTTCAATTCAAATGTCTGGTATTAAAAACATTTCTTTTGTTAATAAAGCACTTAATAAATTAGCAATAGCTCTTGGTAAAACTAGAGCTATAAAATTTGATAATCAAAAAAAAATAGAAAAAATTAGTTATGTATCAGATTATGATAAATTTAATACAGATAAGTTCAAAATTAATATGATAAATAGTAATTATAAACTTAGAATTAAAATTAATAGACCTAATTTATATCAACTTCTACTAAAAAAAAAAATAAATGCATCGTATGAAAAAGCTATCAGAGCATGTGTCTGCGTAAAATATCCTATTCCTTCTAGTGAAGATGATGAAAAAGTATTATCAATTTTTGTTTTTCAAAAAGGAAATATTATTATTACAGGAGCTGCTAGAAATAAATCAGATATAATGAGTGCATTTAATTTTATTAATAATATAATGTTAACACATTTAGATGAGTTAGTTATACCTGAAGAAGATGAAAGAGAAAATGATATTAGACGATTCTTCAATGAAGTTATGACAGAAAATTCACATAAATTAAATAAAATTTTCTCTAACCGTGTTATCCCAAAATTATATAAATTAAAGTAACATTTTTTTTAATTGTAAATATTTATTTTTGTATTTTAAATATTTATATCTATAATCATTTTTTTCAGAAGCTTCATTAACAATACTAAAATTAGGTATATTTTTTTTACTATATGATAATTTAAATTTAATTCTACTACTACTTGTTCGACCATGACAATACACATTTACTAAATAATCAAAATTATTATTAGTAAACTTTACTTTACAAAATTCTTTTCCTGAATGACTATGTTTAGAACTTAAAACAATACCAACATACTCTTGTTTTGGTTTAAAAATATAATGAATAGTATTCATTACATTAGCTGTTAAATCTGTTAAATCTATTACTTTTTTTCTTATTAGTGTAATTATTTTATCTGTAGGGGTATTCTGTGAATAAGTTGTTTTATTATATTCAGATATTTTATAAAAATCATTTATATTACTATTATAATTATAAGTTAAAAATATATTATTTATAACAAGTTTAAATATTGTAACTTCATAAACATTACCAGTTAATACATCCATTGTACTATTATCATCTAAAACTGATTCTTTTAATATTTTTGTATCATGAGTATAAATATTTGTAACTCTCTCACTACCTAATTGGTCTAATATAAATAGATCATCATAACCTTTAATATTATGTTTTATCTCCTTACCTAAACCAGTAATTGAATTTCGTGATTGTAAACTTATAATGTAAACATTTTGTCCTTTTTTAATGTGATTAAATAAACTATAAACTAAAGCTTGACGAATATCATTATCATCATCATTAAATAAAAAGTTAATAATATAATTACCACGTAATATTACATTATTAATGTAACTAGAATTATCTAAATTATCTAATAATTTATTTCTAGTTAAATTATTATTATTATTATCTATAACTGCCAGGTCGTAAATATCAAACTTATCACCTTCTAATAGATCCATAATTTGATGTTTTTCTTTTGGTGTTTTTGAATTTGTTAAATAATTATCTATATTTAGAGTATTATATTCTTTTAAAAATTTTGGTAATACATCTTTACCTGTTTCTAATAAACTATTTATATTCACCGGTTCTTGTTGTTCTTGATAATCTACTTTTTTCATACATGGAAATACACAAAATATTTGAGGTATAATTATAGAAAATTTAAAAAAAAATTCATTTTTTATCAAATATTTTAATTTATTAAACAATAATGTTGACATATTAATAAATTTACTAATATTGGTTTCAAAATTAAAAACATAAGTATCTCTTATTTTATTAATTACAGATTCTCTAGCTTCATTATTATCATTAAATATAGCTAAAAAATCATTTAGGTAAGATAAGTTAATTATTATTAATGCATCACTATTTTTATCTTTTAAAAAATCATTAAATTTTTTTTCTAAATCTTGTTGATTTGTTACATCACTAGTTATTTTCATTTCTCCTGAAGAAATATTTGACATATATATATATATATATAAATTTTTTCTAAATTATAATAGATGAAAAAAACTATAGGTATTTTTTCTGGTTCTAAAAATCCTTTAAATTATAATAGTATTAAGAGGGAATTACAAAAATTAGCTAAAAGAATTAATATAAATAAATTTAATATTGTTTATGGGGGCGGAGATTCAGGTCTAATGGGTATAATTCCAAAAGAATTTCATAAAAGAGGTGGTGATGTTACTGGTTTTAATATTCAACAGTTTGTCGATATTGATATTAAGAATGGTAATGATACTAGTATTGGTAAACAAGTAATATGTGAAGATTTCGATTCAAGACAAGATAATATTGTTATTAATAGTGACATTATTTTAACTCTACCTGGTGGTTTAGGTACAGTATATGAATTGTTTCAAGTTTTAGTTTATAATGATCTTAATTTATGGAAAGATAAAAAGAAAAGAAAAGTTATTTTATTTGATCATAATAATTATTATAGTCAACTAAAAGAATTTATCAATAAAGGAATTGAAAGTAAATTAATTAAACCATCCACACTAGAACATTTATTTTTCTGCAGTGATGTTGAAAGTGTTTTAAATACAATTAATTTCTAATAATCGTAATCTTTAGAAAGGTTTATTTTTTTTCCTTCTTCTAGGAATATTGTGTGTTCATATTGGGCACTGTAACCACTACTATCTACTAATGGAGGATAACTATTAAGAACTCCACTATCAACCAATTTATCCAAATGTCTCTTCTCAATATTTTTTAATTTAGGAAAATCTAAAAATCTACTGCTAAATGGCAATGTATTAAAACTTTTGAATAATTTTTTAATAATATTATTCATTGATTTACTTTTAACACTACTATTAACTTTTTTAAAACTATAAAGAGAATTTTCATCATAAATTGTATCTATATTTCCTGTTCCCATGCTACCAAATGTTTCTACAGCATAAACTCCTTCCTTAAATCTATTACTCTCGTTATAATAACTGATAGGTTTAGAAGGTAAAAACATACCACCATGAATAATTCTTCGAAGAATATTGTGTCCACCTAAACTTGTAATAGGACTAATAGGCGTTCCATCTATTTCGTAAGATGTCATAGTTTCATATATATCTTGTGCCCAATCATTAATAACTACATCTAATCCAATATTTCTTATACCATTATTAGTAGCTTCCTTGACAGCTTTAGCAAGAATATCATATTTATGATCAAAATAAACAGTAAAAGCACTATCAATAATGTACCCATTTACTTCTACACCAAAGTCTATCTTTAAAATATCATCTTTGCTAAAGATTAGATCATTAATAATTTTACCATCTTTAAAAGGCGAGTAATGAGCTGCACATTCATTTAAACTTAATCCTGTTGGAAATCCTATTCCAAAATTAATACCAACATTATTTGTTAATTGTCTAGTAGTTGATTCAATAAGATTAGCTATGGTACTTAATTTCATACCTGGTTCTATCATAGGTTGGACTATTTTTCTAACATGTTTATGTATATTACCTGCCATAATGTAACTATCTAATTTATTCATTTTTTTATTAATATCATATATTTTCACACTCTCTTTTGTATCATAGAGATTAACTCCTTTAAGTATATAATTATCATTTACTTCACCTGTAGTATTGTAAATTATTGACATTATTACTATAATATACTATAGTTTAAATAATTTATAATTAGCAATTATTTTTTTGGTGCATTAAATCATTTACATATGGGTTTTCATCTAATGTACTAATGTAATCATAATTTAAATAGTAGTCACTTTCTATTTTTTTAACTTTATTTTTATTTCTAGAATAAATAGCATTTAATTCTTCATCACACACACTCCTATCAATAGGTCTATGTTTATTAATATATTCTCTTTCAACTTGAACAGGTTCTTTTAATTCATAAGTACGTTTATCAATAACATGTGGACCATCATGTTTTCCACCAGGAGTTCTATTGTAAGTCAAGATTTCACGCCTATCATCAATACACATATTATCAGCATCAGTTCTTTCTCTTGGTTTCTCTACTTCTCCTGTTAATCCACCTGTATAATTTTTAAGATGTGTAGTTTCTTTAATAGTTGTTCTTGCTTTCATATCCTTTGCTCTAGCATAATCAGTACTTTCAATATTACCAATGTTCATATGGGGTGTCGAATGTAGTGTGGTTTGTCTGATTGTTGGTTTAGCCTTCATATTTTTAGTTCTAATATAATCAGTACTTTCAATATTACCAACATTCATATGTGGTGTAGAATGTAAGGTGGTTTGTTTGATTGTTGGTTTAGCCTTCATATTTTTAGTTCTAATATAATCAGTGCTTTCTACATTACCAATATTCATATGAGGAGTAGAATGTATAGTTGTTTGTTTGATGGTAGGTTTAGCCTTCATATTTTTAGTTCTTACATAATCAGTACTTTCTCTATTACCAATATTCATATGAGGTGTTGAATGTATAGTAGTTTGTTTAATAGTAGGTTTTGCTTTCATGTTTTTGACTCTAGTATAATCAGTACTCTCTCTATTACCAATATTCATATGAGGTGTAGAGTGCAATGTAGTTTGTTTAACAGTTGGTTTAGCTTTCATATTTTTGGTTCTAACGTAATCAGTGCTTTCTCTATTTCCTATATTAATATGGGGTGTTGAATGAATTGTAGTTTGTTTGATGGTTGTTCTAGTTTTATCTTTTGGATTTTTAGAATATGTTGTATGGTCAGTATTATTAACATTAGATTGGTAGTTATTTTTTTCAGTAGTTTCTCTAATTGTTTGTCTAGTTTTATCTTTTGGATTTTTAATATAAGAACCTTGATCATTATTACGAACATTGGAGCTATATTTATTTTTTTCAGTCGTTTCTCTAATAGTTTTTCTAGCAGCCTCATTTGGGTTTTTACTATAAGTAGCATGCTCATTATTACGAACATTAGAGCTATATTTATTTTTTTCAGTAGTTTCTTTGATAGTTTTTCTCGCAGTATCATTTGGATTTTTACTATAAGTAGCATGTTCATTATTACGAACATTAGAGCTATATTTATTTTTTTCAGTAGTTTCTTTGATAGTTTTTCTCGCAGTATCATTTGGATTTTTACTATATGTCGCATTTTCATTACGAACATTAGAACGATAATTATTTTCAGCAGTAGTTTCTCTTATAGTAGTTGCTAAAATCATATCTTTTGAAAAGGTGTATTCTTTACTTCCGTTTGTACTATGAGCTCCTAAAATGTTTTCATTGTGAATCATCAATTCTCTAAGAGTTGTCAATGGAATGTTATTAGGGTCATGAGCATAACTTCCCATATTATTATTATGAGCATTACCTTTTTCTTCATAATTTGTAGTTACTCTTTGAGTATTATATGCAGTGTACGATTTTTTATTATTAGTTTGTTTCTTATTAACAGCGTTAGAAACATTTCTTTGACTATCATTCATAAAAGTAACTTTATTAGTTTTCTTCCATTGTGATTTATTTTTAGAGGGTGCGTCACCTTTATTTGTATTTTTAGCATGACTAACATAATTATTAATTGTGCTTCTATTACCAGTTGGTTTTTTAATCATACCATTAAGTTTAGGTTTATCTACAGAAGATTTATTAGGTATCAAATCAGAGAATTTTTGTTCACGATGGTCAGGTAATTTAAATTTAGTAAGTGTAGGATCAGGTCCACGCATTTCTCCCTTTTTGATAGCATGGATTTTTTTTGCATCATATGATATTTTTTGATCATTCTTTGATCTGAGTTCATCTACAGTTTTAGGTAAAATTCTATAAACTTTATTTCTGCCTTCTTGATTCATTCCATTTACACCTGGTATTATTTTTACTTTATTCTCAAAAGGTAAATCACTGTGATTTTTTTTCATATCAGGGATATATCTAGTTTGTAATTCATCTGTTCTAACAGGAGCTCCGTGAATATTGGTTAGATTTTGTTTAGGTAAAAAGAATGATTTAACTTCTTTTTTATGCATGTAATGATTATCCATTCCTGAATGGATTTGTAGTTTTCTATCTTGATATGAACCATTATTAACTTCAAAATCTCTTCTAGAAGTATTAGGTTGCATGTTATCATGAACAAATTGTTCTTTATCTACAATACCATAATGCATATTTTGCGTGGCAAATCTAGAATAATTATTTTTAAAATCTAAATCTCTCGATAGATTAAAAGCTTTCCCACTATTAATACTAGTAGGTTCTTTATCATTATTATTAAACATTAATGTATCAAATTGATTATAAAAACTTGATTTCTTCTTTTTTCTTTTTCTCTTAGCTTGTTTTTTGATAGAACCTCTTACTCTGTCTTCATTATTTGAACTAATCTTTATATTATCTTCTCTTCTTTCATTAAGTAATTTATAATAATCATTATTAAATAATTTAAATTTTTTCATATTACTATTAATTTGAAAAAATTTTTAAATTAAAACTATTGTCTTATTTTTATAACTTAATTACTACATTTAACATCACATTTAGGTGCTTTAGGTGCTTCCTTTGGTTTTGGTGGTAAAGCTTTTCCTGTATCCCATTTATTTTGTTTTGGGATTTGATAATTATCTTTTACCCAAACTCTAGTGTGAAATCCTTCACGTTGAGCATCACATTGAACGTTGTTTTGAGGATTAACGTGTAAGTGTGGATTCATGTGAAAGTTAGTTAATGACATACCACGGTAAGTATCAACAGGATGAGTAAATCTAGTATCAACGGTAGAAACTGTTTCAGCACACAAAGGTTTGTGGTGAACTTTCATTTTTGTGTGTTCAGTATCAGTTGATTTTGTATTACATTCAGAATGAGGAATGTTACGGTTAGTTAAGTGAGATTCAGCATTAACGACTACTCCAAAGTTATTATTATTAAGTGGTCTAACTGAAGAAGCACTGTTATTAGAATTAATAGGTGCGTTTAACGATAAACATTGTTTATCATTTTCACCATATCCTCCGTAAAGTCTATAATTTCCAGGAGTTACACTTCTTTTTATTTTTTGAGAGTAAGCACATTTATCATATGGTAATCTACTAAATGACATATATAATTAAAGAGATAAAAATAAATTATAAGATTATAATTTATTTTAATATTTTTTAAAACTTTTTATATTAAAATTTATTTAGTTACCACTTAATCCATTAGAAGTTATTTTAGGTAAACCAGATGGTGTTAATTGATGGATATTTTCGCACAACCTAGCAGGTGAATGTTTAGGAACAGCTACTTTTTCTGTTGGATTATATTTTTTAGCTGAGCATAAAGTACCTGTACGATTAAGATTGTATAATTCATTTTCAACAATAGTTTTATTAAGTTGGCTCATATCATTAGCATGAGCGGACAACTGACAATCTTTGTTGTTTTCAAATTTCCCTTTAAATAATAAGTAAGATAAAGGAGAAGTACTTTCAGTTAATTTTTGAGCGTAAGCACATTTATCATAATCTAATCTGTTAAATGACATATATAATAATATTTAGAAAAAAATATTTTTAAAGGTTTAAAATTTATTTATAATTTTTTTTATTTGAACTCCTATAAAATCTTCAGGAACTAAATTTCCAACATATCTATCAAATAAGATGTCTATTAAACATTTTTTACTATACCTTTTTTTTAAAAAATATAATTCCATTAAAAATACATTTTCTTGAGTAATATTAAATTCATATTCTATAAATGGTACCAAATTATAAATTAATACTTCTACTTTATTTTTATAGCAAAAAAGTTCATCATTTAAATCATATGATAATTCTTCTAAAACTATATCAAGATAATTTTTTAACGAAATATCATCAATACTATGACTAATACCTATTAATAAATTTTCAATAGTAAAATTACCAAAACCACATAAACTATTAAAATTAATATTTTTTTTTAACTCTTTGAATTCATATTTTTTTTTTTTTTTATAACTGTTCATTAACATTATTTTACATATACAAGCACTATCCAAATTATTTGTTTTTAATTTAATTTTTACTTGTTTATCTCTTAAAAATAAATTTTTTTTAATTAAAGCACCATGATTGGTTAGAAATTTTACCATATTTGGATCTCCGCATAAACAAGCATATTCTATTAAAGTATTTCCCTTACTATTAATAGTATTAATAGATACATCGTAATCTAGTAATTTTTTTAAAATAGTTGTATCGCCTACTTCTACACATAAATGTAAAGGTGTCATACCATCTCCGTTATTTTTTACCAAATCTTTTGGATTTAACGTTATATTATCAAATGCTGCTAAATCTCCTTTTTTAATTATATCAAAAATTTCATTATATTCTAATGTTTTTTTAATATTTACAATTGGTACTGCTGAATATTTAATATAATTATTACAATAATCTTCCGTTTCATTTATAATCTCATTGTACTTTGCTTTATTTTTTATTTGATTCAAGTAAGATAAACTTTTATTAGCAAATCCTACACCTTTTTTATCATTTGTTTCATTTTCTTTTAATTTTAAAAAATACTTTAATGCTTTTTTAAGATAAATATTATCTTGATTTTCAAGTTCCATATTATATATTAAAGATTTTTCTTTTTTAGATTATTTAATATTTAAAATTAAATTTTTTTTTATCTTTAATATCTTTAGGTTCTTCAACTAAATCTGTTTTTTTATATTTAAAAATACAATCACTGTTTAATTGTTGAACTCTAGTAGATTCTCCTCCCATATTAAAATTTACATTAGCATGTACTTGTTGTTTTCTATCATCAAATAAATAATCAAATCTATTATTCAGATTACTTTCCATTTTAGTAGAATAGGTTTTTTTATCAGTTCTACTATCTGTACCTGTTCTAATTATATTATTAGCATCTAAATTTCCAAAACCTCTACCTGCTGTAAAATTACCATAGCTAGTTAATCTTTTATTTTTAAATTTTTTTTTATTATCATTAATTTTTAAGCTTCTAAGTTGATTTTCTGTATTTATGCTTTTATTATTTGAAACACTGTAATCAAACATAACATCTTTATTTTCATAAAATTTTTTTTTTGAATTAAAATCAGCCATATATAATATATAATAATATTATTATATATTTTTTAAATAATAATAATATTTAGTAATATCTATAGTAAAATCTTGAACGATGATACTTGTTATCTATATTTTTAAGACAATTCTTACCATAACTCCTACATAATCCACCCTCACCAAATAATTTTTTAGCAAAACCGGTTTGGTCGTTAACAATAGTTGTGACTGGCATAGTATAAAATGCTAAATCACTATGATTCCTATTAAAAAAATCAGTTACATTATAATCTTTCTTTCCCTCTAAAAATGAATCTCGACATGCTTTTTTTACTTCTTCATCTCTTGGACATGCAGGTTTTGCTTTAGGATTTTTAATATGCTCACCAACTGTAAAATTCATAAAAGGGTTTTCCTTAGTTGGAAATCTACATTTTTTATATTTTCTTTTTGCTATTGTAAATTTTTCTACTGGTTTCATTATAAAAGAAAAAATTAATAATATAACAGGAATACTATGATATGTTTGAGATACATTTGACATGTTAATTAATACTATTATTATTATTGCTAATCTTGCTAAACTATTAGAATTTTCTGTTATATTTTTGGTAAATGGTACCATATTCCAACTTTTTAGTAAAACTGTTGGATTTTCATACCAAATTTTTTTTTTTAACATTAATATAGGTTATATTTTTTAAATTTTAATTAGAAAAAAATTGGAAATAATATAAAAAAAATTGATAAATGATAAAAAAAAATTGATAAATATTACTTAAGAGTATATCATATTCTTAATTAATGTTTAACTCAACAAGTAAATCATGGGTAGAGAAATATCGCCCTAATACTTTAAAGAAAGTTACATCACAAAAAAACGTTATCAATAGTTTAAAGAATGTAGCTAAAGAAAAAAACATCCCTCATTTAATATTTTTTGGCCCATCTGGTTGTGGTAAAACATCTACTATATTAGCTTTAGCTAGAGATATTTTTAAAGAGGAATTTGATAAAAGAACAATTGAATTAAATGCATCTGATGAAAGAGGAATTTCTGTAATTCGAGATAAAATTAAAAAATATGCTAAATTTTCAGTTAATTCTAAAAATAAATCGATACCTAAATGGAAGCTAATAATTTTAGATGAAGCTGACAGTATGACAGGAGAGTCACAATGTGCTCTTAGAAGAATTATGGAAGAATACTCGTATATAACTAGATTCTGTATTATTTGTAATTATCATAATAAAATAATAGACCCTATTGTTTCTAGATGTAGTTTATTCCGTTTTAAACCAATTGAAAAATCTTTAATTTTTAATAGATTAAAAGATATTAGCGAATTAGAAAATGTTAAAATAAAAGATGATGATATCAATAAAATTATAGATATTTCTAGAGGAGATTTAAGAAAAGCAATAAATTCACTACAAAAATTTTATTCCATTTCATCTAATATAACATTAGACGAATTAGCTGGATATATAAGTTTAGATAGGTTAAGAAACTGGTTATCTGATTGTATTAATAAAAAGGACGTATTAGTCTTTGAATTTACTCAAGGATTTTTTAATGAAGGTTATTCTTTAGTAAATCAAATGGTTAATATTAAAAATTTAATTATATCCAATAAAAAACTAACAGATGAAGGAAAATGTATGATTATAATTAAATTAATGGAAATCGATCAAAATCTTATAAAAGGATGTGATGAATATATCCAGTTTTTAAAATTAGGATATTATATTACTAATTTATAATAATTATAACTTATAATAATTATATCTTATAATAATTATATCTTAAAATAATACAAATGAAAGATGCAAAATATATATCAGCAAATGTAGATTTAGCTATATTATTTTCCAGGTCAGATAAATCTGATATTAATTTAGAAAAATTTTCTTTTAATAGATTATTTTTGTAAATATATTTGAAAAATGTTTTGATAATTATAGATAATGAATAACCATCATTTAATATAAATTTACATTTATTTATTTTTTCTTCTAATGATATTTTTTTATTTAATAATACTAAAAATTTCTTTATTGTTACATCAGAAGGTATACCTGCCGTTTCATAAATAGATTTTTGTTTTAATGTTTTATCTTTTAAGTAAACAGATTGTAACAAATTAATTGCTTTTCTCATATCCCCACTTGATAAACTACTAATAATTTTTAAAGACTTTTGTTTAATTTTAATTTTTTCTTTAACACAAATTTCTTCTAACTTTTCAGCTATAACTTCTTCATTAATTGGATTAAATTTAAAATTAGCACATCTTGATTTTATGGCTGGAATTATTTTATTTTCAAAATTACAAATTAGACAAAATCGCGTACCTTCAGAATATCTTTCTATAATCCTTCTTAGAGCAAATTGAGCATCAAAAGTCATATTATCTGCTTCGTCTAGAATAATAATTTTGATACTCTTATTAAAAAAGTTTTTCTTTTCAGCAAATCCTTTGATTTCTTCTCTAACACTATTAATTCCTCTATCATCAGAAGCATCTAGTTTCATAAGACTAAAAGCTTTATTTTTCCCAAATAATTTATTTATTATTGACATAATAGTAGAAGTTTTACCAGTACCAGAATTACCATAAAATAATAAATGTGGTAAAGATTTGTTTTCTATTAATTTTTCCAAACATTCTATATTTGTATCTTGACCCTTAATCATATCTAATGATGTTGGACGATATTTTTCAACCCACGGTAAGGTATTCATTATAATATAATATATTATTTTGAGTTTATATCAATTTTTTTATAATTTTAATAATTATAAAAAAAAGAAAATATAAAATTCTTGCATAGAATTTTATTGTTATTATCAATTTTTTTATATTTTGTGAAATTATTCACTAAAGTGAATTAAAAAAGATATAATATTTTGTGAAATCATCACATAGCTAATTAAAAAATTGATAATAAATCATTAAAATAATTATAATGGAATTGTCAAAACAATATATAATTTTAGATGAAGAAAAGGAATCTGATTACATTCTCTTTAAAATATTAAATAATACATCAAGTGAAGTATATTCAATATATCATATAATATCTAATAAATTGTATTATTTTCATGAACCTGAAAATGTAAATCTATCAATTTCAAGTCTTAAAAAGAATTTTACAAGTTTAAATGATATTTTAGAGTTTATTGAAAATAATTCAAATATTTCTAAAGAATTAGAAAAAAAAGAAGAGATTTCTAAAAATATTTTTAATATAGGAAGAAAAAAAATTAATATTAAATGTAAATTAAAAAAGAATAAATTAGAAGAAAATATGTGTAGTTTATCTGAGGTCTCTAAAGAAGTTCCTAAAGAATTACTATCTACACCTAAACAAATATTTCAGATGATTTATCATGAATTAGACAAAATTAACAAAAACTATGATTATAAAGATTACTATCAACCAATTGAAGATTCTATTTATAATTTGAATATGTTTGTGTTCAATGATAAAGTTGGTAAATTTCATTTTGAAGTAAAATTGGACCCATCTGCTTTTCCACTTATACCTCCTAAAATAAGATTAGTTGAACCTATTTTAAGGAGAGACGTAATGTTACAATTAAATAATTTAGAAGATCTTACAATTGATAAATGGAACCCAACTGTAAGTTTAGAATTTCTCTTGAATAAATATTCAGATAATATAGGAACTCTTAAGGAATATATTAATAAAGATATGGAAACTGATAGAGTTTTTGAGAAATTAAATTCAATGTTAGCAGAAGTATGTGGAATTAAAACTCCAAAAGTAATAGATTTTAATTTGGATTTTCATAAAGTATCTTTAAAAAATAAGAAATCCAGTAAATACTGGGATGCAGGAACAGGATACGGTCATGAAGGTACAAGTAAATGGGATATTAAAAATTTTTATAAGAATAGAACTAATCGTGTAAAGGAAAAATGTAATATTCTAACTGAAATTTTAGAGTATTTTACTAAAAATCCAAATAAATTTATTAAAAATTTTGAAAAGAGTATTGTTCAAAAGTATTGTAATAATTTTACAAATTCTATTAATATTTTAGAATATTTAGAACATATTGATAATTATATTATTAGTTTTAAAATAATTGGTAAATTAATTGAGCATGATAGTATAAGTGTAAACTCGAAAACCAAAGTCATTCTTAATAATTTTTATGACAATATTAAAAATTTAACTGAACAAGATGAAGTTAATGATGATAAAACTAAAGATTTTATAAAATTAATAGATCAAGTTAACCAAAATATTAAAGTAATTTTTAAAGTTGATAAAATGGTTGTCAGTATGAAAGAAAAATACGAAGAGATGGTTATGAAACATCAGTTTGGTGAAGAAGATGTTCCTAGTTATTATCATTATAGTAAAGAAAAGTACTGTCCTTCAAAAAAAGCTATGATTAGAATTATGACTGAAAATCAAAGCTTGCGTTCTAGTTTACCTGTAAATTGGGATACTAGTATTCTTATGAGAATTAGTAATGATTGTATGAACTACTCTAGTGTTTTCATTACTGGACCTGAAGGAACTCCTTACCATAATGGTATATTTGAATTTCATATGTATTATCCAAATAATTATCCTACTAGTAATCCTAAAATTAATCTAATGACAACTGGAGATGGTACTGTTAGATTTAATCCAAATCTCTATAATAGTGGTAAGGTATGTCTTTCATTATTAGGTACTTGGAGAGGAGAACAAGGAGAATCTTGGAATCCAGAATTATCAACTACTTTACAATTGCTAATTTCTATTCAATCATTAATTTTTATTAATGAGCCATATTTTAATGAACCTGGATGGGAATCAGAACGTGGCACTTCTAAAGGAGATAAAAAATCAAAAGAATATAGTGAAATTAGAGAATTAGAAACGATAAGATGGGCTATTAATGATAAAATTACTAATCCAGTCAAAGGTCTTGAAGAGTTTACTAAATTACATTTTAGAATGAAACGAGATGAGTTAATTAAAGTAACAGAAAAATGGTATAATAATTGTAGTCAACAAAAATATAAAACGATGATGAAAAAAGAGAGAGATAATATGATAAAATTACTAAATAATTTAGAACCAAAAGAAGAAACAAAATTAGATAATTCAGGTTTTGAATCTAATAATTCATTTGATTATTTTGAATCTGTAGAATCACCTATAGAATCATCTGAAGAATCTGTACAAACGGATTCTGGTTTATCTGAAGAAATATTTGAAACAGTATCTTCAGAGGAAGAACTTTTTGGAGTTAAGAATGATTAGAAAAACTAATATTAACTTTAATATAAAAAATTAATTTATAATTAAGTTTAATGAGTACTTATAAAGTAAAAATATGTTTATTAGGAGATAGTTATATAGGAAAAACTTCTTTTTGTACCAGACTAAAATATGATTTATTTGAGTATATATCAATTAATACAGTTGGTGTTGACTTTATGTCAAAAGATTTTGATGTTATTACTTCCAAAGAATCTATAAAAATATTATGGTATCTATATGATACAGCTGGACAAGAATTATATCAATCAATAGTTCAATCATATTATAGAGACGCAACTGTTTTTCTTTTAGGCTTCGATTTAACTGATATAAAAAGCTTCAAAAATTTAGAAAAATGGTTAAAAGAAATTAGTCATTATAATCATTCCTATTATAAAATTTATTTATTTGGTAATAAATTAGATTTAACAAATGAGATTAGAGTTAGTGTTAATATGGTAAAAGAGCTTATTGAAAAATATAAAATTGATTATTTTGAAATAAGTGTTAAAAATAATAATGGAATAAAAAATATGTTAAGACACATTAATCAAGATTTAGGTGAATATATAATAGAAACAGATCATGACATTTTAGAAGAAAATAATATAAAACTATTGAATCATAAAAAAATTAATCTAAAACCAGTTAATTATGACTATAAATGTTGTTAAAAATTTGTCAATAAAATTTGATAACTATTACAACGAGTATAAAAATAATAAAACATCAATAGATATTTACATAATAAAAGATAATATGTTAGAAGAATTAAATAATTTTTTTAATATAATGAATAATGATAAACCTTTTTATTTAGGAATAGACTTTGAATTTAATAGAGTAAATGATGTTAGACAAGTAGCATTAATACAATTAAATTATATGGATGAATTTATAATAATGTTTGATCCATCTAAAATTAATAATAAATTGAAATTAAAACTAAAAAATATTTTTTTTAATACTAATTGTCTAAAAATTTTACATGGTGCTGAGTCATTAGATATAAAATACTTATTTGATGATTTTTTTGATAATAAGATGGAAAAAGAAAAATTTACTAATAATTTTTATGATACTAAATTCATTTGTGAATATTTGAATATTAGAGATAATATTGAAAATAAAAAATGTAAAATATATCTTTTAATATTAAAATTCGGTCTAATTAATGAAAATATTTATAAAAATTTAATTGACAATGAAGAAAAAATGGGTCCAATATATAATATCATTGTTGATGTTAATGATATGTCTAAAGAATTAATTAATTATACATTGTTTGATGTGTTTTATTTAAATACTCTGATTAAAATTTTATTATCTAAAATGAATTCCGATGAAATAAAATTAATTAATTTTTTCTTACATCAAACATTATTAAACAAAGATAAAATAGATAGCGATATATCATTAATGAATTCGTATAATAATTTTTATATTTTAGATTATCTTAATAATAGATACACTGTAACTTATATAATTGAATATTATACTGATATATTAGTTACTAAAAAATTTAATTACAATATAATTAATAATATACCGTTTTTAAAAAAAATACTTAACATGTTTTTAAAAAAAATATTAATTACTAGTTTAGTAAAAAATATTACTATTTATAAAAAAAAAAATGAACCTGCAAATAACACAGTTATATCTGAACTAAAAAGATTAAACTTATATAATAAACACATTGTAATATCTGAATTAAATAAGTTTATTCATAATGATTTAATAAAAATATTGTAAAAAAATTGAAAATAACAATAAAATTCTATGCAAGAATTTTATATTTTACTTTTTTTTATTATTTTAAAATAATAAAAAAATTGATTTAAAAATAAATTGCCTTAGATTGTAAGAATATGTCCGAAACTAATCAAAACACAAAGAAACGTTTCCTAAGAAAATCTGGTAGAACTCTTGTCTTAAAACTAAGAGACGATAGTTTTGATGTTAAAAGTCTAGAAGACCTAACTGGTCTACAAGAAAGTGCCACAACTCAAAATCAAGCAGTATTCCTTACTTTTGATACTAAAGATAATGCACTTGAAGCCCTCAAACTCCTTAAAAAGAACAACAAAGAACAACTAAATGTTAAATTTGCTCACTACAAGGTCTTCTTTAAACTAGAAGGACTTACAAAAAGTACCGAGTACGATAAAGTTAAAACAGCTCATACTGAATGGGTAGAAAAGAATACTCAAGGCGAAGTACTCTATTACAAACTATATCGTAAAAATGACGAGTATCTAAACTGTGGAGATCTTACTGTTGATACTAAAGCATCTATTGATGTTCTTCTATCTGAAGATCAACACAAGAATTTTAAATTAGATGATACTTTTTCTGGTACTTATTACAGGTACAACCGTAATGGTAAACCACAAACACTAGAACAAGATACTATTAATGTAGAATAATTTTTTTATATTGCTAAATTAATTTATAAATTAATTTAATAATATGAGTATTGCTCATTTTGGATGTTGGAATGAATATAATAATATTTTAATTATAAAAAAAATATTAGAACAAATTATTAAAGAAAATCTTTCATTTTTATCCATTGGAGGAGATAATTATTATCAACCGAATAACATTTTTTTTGACAAAAATAGAATTAGCCTTGGATTTAATTTACTACCACAAAATATTACTAAATATATAATATTTGGTAATCATGATATTGAAGATTACGAAAGTTTAAAATATCAGGTACAACTAAATAGTCCAAATATTATTTTATACAATGGTCCAATTTTTAAGAAATTGGATGAAATTATTATTATATATATTGATACAACAATATATAAACTAAAACCAGATGATGAAATACCTAAAAGTTATAAATTACTAAGTTTTTCTAACAATATTAAAACAGTTAAAGATTTTATAGACAAACAAGAGACCGTTGTAAGAAAGTTTATTAATTCTTCCAAATATAAAAAAATAATATTTATAGGACATCATCCTATATTTGGTGCTAAATTTAAAAAAAATAAAGATAAAATATATTTACTAGAAAATTTAAGAAATTTTATTTTTTCTTTTAACTATCCTGATATTATATATATTGGTTCGCATATACACAATTACCAAAAAGGAGTTGTAACATTTAACAATAAAAATATATTACAATATATTACAGGAACAGGAGGAGCTTTTTTAGATAAAATACCTATAGAAAATAATTTTAATGAAGATAATACTACCTATAATATAATTAATAAATCTAAAAAGCATGGATATATTTTAATTAGTAATATTAATATAATTTTCAAACAAATAAAACAATTTTAAGAATTAAAATACTATTATCTTAATGGAATCTAATTTTAGTGATATGTTAGAAGCGGGTATAGATGAAGCAGGCAGAGGTCCTTTATGTGGACCCGTATATGCAGCCGCAGTAATTTGGGATAAAAATTTAGAGAATCAAGAAGAAATTAAATTTATTAAAGATAGTAAAAAATTAACTCCTAAAAGAAGAAAAATTGCTTATGATTTTCTTGTTAAAAATTTAAAATTTTATGGTATTGGGAGTGCATCTAATATAGAAATTGATGAAATAAATATTTTAGAAGCAACTAAATTAGCAATGAAAAGAGCTGTTGATAATTTAGAAACTAAACTTAAAAAAGATATGACCTTAGAATTATTAATAATAGATGGAGTAAGATGGGAGGGATGTTTTGATGTACCAAGCCATTCTATTATTAAAGGTGATGATAAATATCTTAGTATTTCTGCTGCATCAATTTTAGCTAAAGAAGAACATGATATATCTATAAATAAATATGTAGAAAATAATCCTGAAATGAATGATAAATATGATTTGTTAAAAAATAAAGGTTACGGAACTAAAAAACATCTAATTGGTTTAGAGGAACACGGTCCATCTGATTATCATAGGAGAACTTTTAAAAGATGTCATTAAACAAAACCAACTGTATCTGGATTGAATTTAACTGTTGATATTTTTATATCACTAATATCAATAGTATTTTTTAAAACATTATCAACATACACTTTCTTTTCAATATAATATTCCTTCTTTTTATATAATCTAAGTCTATTCTTAGATTGGTTAACAAAACTAGGAAGATTATCTACTATGTCAACTATTAATGGTTTGACTTTTTTACTTTTTTTTCTAATAATTCTTCCTACTGATTGTTCAACAGAACTTCTAGGAGTTGTCATAACTAAAGTGTTTAATGAAGGAATATCTAGAGCTTCTGCAGCCATTCCGTAACTAGCAAGAATTATTCTTTGTTTTGCACTATCATCTAACTTTGATTGTTTCATACCACCTATATAATAACCATAACTAAAATCTTTATAAAATGTTAGTATCATTTCTTCTATAGTTTTAAGATGTTCAATTCTATCACTTAAAACTAAAATTTGTCGATGTTTGTTTTCATACAGATTTTTAATTACTTCCATTATAAATTCATTTCTTTTTCCTATTCTAACTAAATTTGTAATAGATTTAGGTTTATTAATTTTTCCATTAAAAGGTAGTTTATATTCTCTAAACATTTTATCGTTAATAGTGTAATCTATAATATTTACCATCACATCTTTATGATTAACTCTATTACTTTCATAAATCATTTCACCAAAATACCAATTAAGAATCTTTTCTAAACCATCCATTCTTTTAGGTGTTGCACTCAGGGCTAATGTTTTCTTACACGCAATTAAAGGTAAGGCTTGACTAAAATATTGTGAAGGTGCATGATGAGCTTCATCAAAAATTACCAATCCAAAATCCTTGAATACTTTAGAACTATATTTATCTTTTGCTATAGATTGTAACATACCAACTACTATCATATTATCTGTTTCTACTTTTTTTTGTTGAATAATACCTACACTTGCATTAGTAAACTGTTTAATTCTTTCTAACCATTGATTTAATAAAAATGTTTTATGAACAATAACTAAGGTTTTTACTTTAAAATGACAAGCTAAATATAAGGCAATAACTGTATTATGTGTAACAGTAAAATCTTCTAATAGGAACCTATGATTTCCATCAATAGTAAAACCATAATAAGTATCCACCTCTAATTCATCAATTGTTAGTTTACTCAGACTATCATTTTTTTTAAAATACAAGCTATTATTTTTAACCGTACATTTATATCCAACAGATCTAATAACAGACATAACTTGTTGAAAGACTTTTGGTTTCATACGTGTAGTTATTTTATTTCCATATAATACTATTAGGAAAGAAATAAATTGATGTCTACTATCTAATGATGAATATAATAACTCACTTGGAATAAAATCAATAGTCTCTAAACTATTTACAATTTCAGCTAAAATATCATCAGAAAGAAATTCATTATCTATATAATCAAAACTTGCTTGAAAACCAAATAATTTCTTTCTTTCTTTAGGTATCATATTGAGATAATCTAATAATTTAATATCTATAATATGATTATTTAAATCTTTTAATGATAATATATGACTACTATTCACCGTATAAGACATTCCATTAGATTGGTTTATACGATACATCTTTTCTTTTCCAGATGTAATTGTTAAAATATTTCTAGGTGTTCCGTCATCTCCCATTATAATATCTCCCACAACAATATCTTGTACTGCTTTGAGAGATCCATCATACATAACTATTTTTGTATCGTAACCTAAACATTTACCTTGTCCACATCCTAATGAAATTAACCCACCATCTTTTTCATTCATATATTTAATGGATTTTTTAACTATACTATCTTGATAATCACGTAATTTACCTTTAAATTTAATATTAATAGCTTTCCCTTCTTTTTCTTTATTTTTCTTAGGATTACCTAATTTTTGTAAACCATAATATTTTGGAATATATAGATATTTATCATCTTCTTGGTACACATTAAAAATAACTTTTTCTTGTTTAACAGTTCCAGTATAATAATTTTTAGGAGAAACAGTTAGCTCATTTTTTAATTCTTCGATAAGTTTAGCATTTTTCTCTTTTTTTTTAATCAAATAACCTTTTTTGGTTAATTTGGTCATTAATATATTAATTAGTATTTATTTATCAAATTTTTTATTTAACTATAAAAAATATATCTAAATTATAATATATGGATTCTTTGAATAAAGTTTTATCTAAATTAGATGAAAATGCTACAGTTTCTGCTAGTGTTGGTTTGTTTTTAGTATTATACGCAGGTCTTGCTGCTCCTAAATTACCTAGAAATGTTGCTATGCTTTTTGATAATTATGCTTTTAAATTAGTTATTATGTTCTTAATAGCATACATGTCCTCAAAAAATAGTTCTGTAGCTATTGTTGCAACTGTTGCTTTAGTTGTTTCAATGCAAACCTTATCAATGTATCAAACCAATGATATAATTATGGATGCAGTTATGGATAAGGATATTGTTGTAAAAGACTCTGAAATGTTAGAAGAGGAAGAAATGGTCTTACCTGAATCAGAAATGTTTGAAGGAGATGAATCAGAAACTTTAGCAGAAATGTCTGAAGATTCAGAAATGTTTGAAGGTGATAACATGGAAGAAATGGTTATGGAAGAAGAACCCATGGGTCACATGGAAGAAGAAGAACACGCACCTGTCATGGAAGAAGCACCTGTCATGGAAGAAGCACCTGTCATGGAAGAAGCACCTGTCATGGAAGAAGCTCCTGTCATGGAAGAAGCTCCTGTTGTTATGGAAGAAGCAGAGGCTCATAGATGTAAAGCTAATAATATTAATGCTGTTGTTGGATACGGAGGAAATGATTTTGCATCATTTTAAAATAATCTAATATTTTTTTTCTATATTTTGTTAATGAACAAAGAAGATATAGAAAAAATTTATAATCTATATTCAGAAGTTTGGGAAGAACGTTGTAGTAATTTTCCAAATGAATCATCTATTGGAGTTATAAAAGAAGCTCCACATAGAATAGTAGTATTAGGAGACCTTCATGGAGATTGGAATGCTACCACAAAATCTTTATTAAAAGCTAAATTAATAGATCCTAACGATCATAAAAAATGGATAGGTGGTGAAACAATTTTAGTTCAATTAGGAGATCAAGTTGACAGATGCAGATTAGATAGAGGTCCTTGTCATATGGATGGTGCTACTATTAATGATGAAGCATCAGATATAAAAATTTTAGAATATTTTACTGATTTACATAATCAAGCCATTAAAGTAGGAGGTGCAGTATATAGTATACTAGGTAATCATGAAGTTATGAATGTAGACGGTGATTTTAGATATGTTTCTAGAAAAAATTTATTAGAATTTTCTAAAGACGGAACTATTCAAGATGGTGTAGCAAGAAGAAAAGAAGAGTTTAAACCAGGAAATAAAATTGCTAATTTTCTTGCTTGTACTAGAAAAACAGCTTTAGTAATAGGAAAGAATTTATTTATTCATGCAGGTATAGTTCCAGATATTGCTAAAAAATATAATGTTAATGATATAAATAGAATAGTAGCATTATATTTATTTGATAAATTAAAAGATAAAAATAAGTATAATGAATTATTGATAAACGCAAAAACATCTCCTTATTGGACAAGATTACTAGGAAATCTTAATAGAAATTTAAACCAAGATAAAGTAGAAGAAATATGTCATTCTGTTTTTGATAGTGGTGTTCTAACTAATTTATTAGGAACTACAACTAATCACAAAATTGAAAGAATATTTATTGGTCATACACCACAAATGTTAAAAGGAATTAATACTATGTGCAATGATAGGATATATTATGTAGATGTTGGAGTATCACAAGCTTTTGACTCATTTGATACAAAATATCAGTTTCAAAATAAAAGATCTAACACTAGAAACTATCCTTTTGTTGAAATAATTGACGATACTACTGTTAATTACGATAAAAACTGAAAAAAAACTTTATTAATGATATAGTATATGAATACTATATCATTAATTGCAAAAAATAATTTTCATAATATGGTTAAAAATATGATAATTTTTGATAAAAGCGTTATTTCAGATATATTTCATCCTAAAAGAAAAAAAATCAGCAATAATTTAGAGCGATATTTTGAAGGTACTTATAATTGTGGACTAGCTAGTTATATATTAGGATATTACTATAAAGATTATAATGTTAAAATAATGAAATCAACTATTGGATATGGTAAATATTACGAGGACCATTGTTATTTACAAATTAATGATATTATAATAGACCCAACAATTAGACAATTTTTAAACGATTATCGTGATGATGGTAATTCTATGTATTTAAGATATATTTATGAAAAACAACACCCTATTTTTATTGGAACAAAAGATGAGTTATATAAGTATTTATATAATTTAAATAAAATAAATGAATATACTTTTGGAAAATCTATATTAAATATTAATGATCTAAAATTATATTGGAAAGGTAATGTAGATTATACCTATAAATTAAATGAATTAATAGACTATGCTGATATGAACAAATATCCTACTGATGACTATAATAAGAGGTTAATATTATCATTATTAACAGAAAAATAATATTAATTTATTTAGATCGTTTTTTTAAATTTTTCGATATTTTTATCAAAGTATTCCTTTGCTTTTTTCATTATATCAACTGAACCTTTTTCAACTAATTCAGGGAATTTTTCAACAGTTTCTTTTTTAACATCAGATGCTACTTTTGCTGCTGGTGCTCCATTAGGTATTCCTAATTTTTCTGCAACATGCTTCTTCAAATCAAGAAAAGCAAGGAATCCAGGTGAAGGTGTTCTCTTTTTTTTAGGTTTAACTGGTTCCGGTTTTGCTTCAGGTTCTGGTTCAGAAGTTTGTGTAGAAGCTTCGTTTTCAACAGTTGATTCTTCACTTTTCATTTTTCTTTTAGATTTCTTGCTAGATTTTTTAGATTTCTTGTTAGCTTTTTTAGATTTCTTGCTAGTTTTTTTAGATTTCTTGTTAGCTTTTTTAGATTTCTTGCTAGTTTTTTTAGATTTCTTGTTAGCTTTTTTAGATTTCTTGCTAGTTTTTTTAGATTTCTTGCTAGCTTTTTTTTTCATAGCACCTCCTGCTTGTAATAAAGCTTTGAGTTGGTCTTCTAATTGTTCAGTTGCAGTAGAAAGGTTCATTTCAGTATCAGATTCAGAAGATAACATTTGTAAAAGTTTTGAAATATTACCACCAGTTTGACCTTCTTTTTCGCTATCAGATGTTGAAGAACCATCTTCATCTTTAGCCTCTACAGAAGTTGGTGATGATTCAACGTCATTCAAAGCAGTTTGATTATTATCAGATGTAGCTGAAACATCTTCAGATGTAGTTGAAGGAGCGACTTGATTCATTTCTGTGTTTGCGGCAGAAGTTTCTGAATTAACTTCACTATTAGATGATCCTATTTGTTTTATTCTAATCCATTTTGGTAAATCAATAGTTTCAGAAGATATACTAGAAATACTATTTAAAAAGTCATTTAAATCAGACATATATAATAGATTTAGAAAAAAAAAATTATAATATTCAATATTTTTAAATCAAAAAAAAAAATGGAAATATATTTTCCAATATATATTAATATATTATGTTTATTAATAATTTAGACACATTATTAGAAGAAATTTTAAATAAATTTAATGTTTATTTAGAAGAAAAAAACTTAATAAAAAAAATTCAAAAAGAACCTAATTTTGTTAAATTTCAACCGGAGATTAACAAGACTATATTTGATTTTTATGATAAAAATAGTAAAATGATAGATGATAAATTAAAAAAGACTATAAAAGAAAGTGATAAAAAAATGTTAAATGATATTATTATAAGATATTTAGCATATTATATTTTCTTATCAATTGGTTATTATTATAAAGGTGGACGCGACTTATTTATTACTAATGTAATTGAAATTTCTAAAAATCAAAAGGATACTAATAGAATTATACCTAATTTTTATGATTCTGAAAATAATTCTATAATAATAAATTATTTTTCAGATATTAAAAATTTATTAGGTCTATTAGAATTTAAAACAATAGATAGAATAAAAATAGTAATAAATAATGCACCAATTAAATATGAAAATATTACAACTATAATGAAATTATTAGGTGAGGATTATTTTGAAAGTTTTTTCTTAATTAAAAACAACTATCACAATATAGTAAAAACTATTATTTTTCGATTAATTTATCTTAATATGGATCGTGAAAATATTATTGATATTTTAAGTAAAAAAGAAAAAGATAGTGCAGAATATAAATTTATTGAAATTGTAGTTTCAAAAAGTAATAAAATTGCTGATTTTACTATTATACAAAATTTTCTTGCCAAAGAAAATTTAAATCCTAAGATGGCAAAAGATTTATATCAGTACTTAGAAGATTATGTTGCTAAAGAAGAAATATATTTAGAAAATAAAGAAGAAATATTAGATTATATTTTTACTGATAATATTTTTATTCCAATTAGTCAAGATTTTTTAAAATATCATCGTGATAATGAAAAATATGAATTTGAAACTAAAGAATTTAAAGATCGTGATGCAACTAAAATTAAATATATTGTACAAAAATTTTTTAAAGTTCAAAGTTTATATGATAAAAGTTTAGATGAAAAACCTCTAGAGAAAAAGAAGATAAGGGATTTATTTTATAAACAATTATCTTCAAAAGATGCTGTTCTTTATAATGACACTGAAGATTTAAAAATTATTCAAAAATTACTCTTGTCCGAAAAAACAGATGATTTAGATTTATTAATTGATTTAGAAAATATTAGAAGATATGCTTATCTTAACTATAAAACAATTAAAGGAGATGGTTTTAAAATAAGACCATCGCAAACAATCAGAGCTATACGTCAGTCTAATTTTAAAAAAGATAATTTAACAAAAAATGTTAATATTGAAACAAGAGGTACTAATAGTTCAATGGATAGTAATATGGTAGGTATAGTATTTAATCCATCTGGTATAAATTTAAACTGTTTTAATACAAAAGATTTGATAGATGTAAGAACTAAATTTGATAATAGTAACGGATATGCAAGTTTTTCTAAAATGTTAAATGAAAACTTTAATAAAAAGAAATTTGATAAAACAAAATTATATTACTGGTTATTTGATATATCAAAGGATAATATAGAATTATCTTCTTATCAAAATTTATCAAAAAAGAAGGATAAATTAAAAATTATGATAGAAGAAGCTTTTATGAATTATTATAAAAATATAGTGAATAAAATTTACAACTTGACTAAAAGTAAAAAGAATATATCTGCTTGGTTAATTAAAAATTTTATAGAAAAAATTAATAAACAAGTTGTTGATTTAGAATTAAATAAAGAGATTTTTATGAACCTAATTTTTGATTTATATAAGAAAATTCCTAATATTAAAACACCTATAAGAGATACTAAAATTTCAGATGATATGATAATTAGATTACCTACTATTAATAAAAGATTAGACACATCTTATATAAAAAAGATTAATATACGAGAAGTAGATGATAATATTGACATAGATAAAGATGATAATGCTATTTGTCATCACTATATTAAATGGGAAGATATTAAAAAAATACCTAGAAAAGATTCAGATAAAAAGAACCAAGCTATTTATGATTTTGTTAAAAAATATGTTCGTGAGAATCAAAGAGGTGATTTCATTTGTAAAAGTTGTGGAGAATATTTAAAATTAAGTAAATATGTTTTCGAAGGTACTTATGTTAAAGAATTAGATATGTTTCTTACCACAAGTCTTGCTGTTCAACAAAATTTAGAAGAAATTCCTAAATATATTCAATTAAATAAAACTATCAAGAATTCTATGAAAAATTTAGAAAGAATTGCTAACGTTTTAAATATTACTAGTTTATTAGGAACTCTACCTGATATTAGATTAAGGAGAAAACTTATAATTAAAAACGTATTAGATAGTATTATTCTTCATTCTAATTTTATTAAAATGATTGGGGAAAAAGAAAAGAAAGTGGTTAGTACTAGGTACAACAATAATCTAAGTAATCTAATTTTCTTCAAATTAGAAGATAGTATTTTTGTAACAAGAAGTGATGATACAGATAAATTGAAACTTTTAAAATTTAACAATATTATATCCTACTTAATTTTATTTATTTTAACTGATATTAACCATGGTATGATTATTCAAATTAAAGAAGATAAGAAATTAAATTATTTCTTTTTTAATCGTTTTAAAGATGTTCTATATGGAGATCTTAAAATTAGGGTTGATCAAAAAACTAATATTAAAGTTAAAGATATTCCATTATTTGCTTATACATTATACATGTTGTCTGGAACTGTCGTTAATAACAGTATGTGGATGGATGTTAATTATGACAGTAAAAAAATCCCTATTTATCAAAAAATATTAATTTATACAGTTATTGACATTTTTAATACTATATTAGAAGCTTATTTTTCAACTTCAGAAAAAGTAAAATCATTAGAAGGAAATTACTTGTATGAAATTTTATCTCAAAAATTTATGTCTAAATTAAATACTGTTTTTAATGATAAAAGTATATTAAATAAAATAGAAGAGAGGAGTAAAAGTATGATTAGGAAAAAAAATAATAAAATTAGTTTTGTTACAAAAAAAATTAATAATCTAATGATTGAAAAATTTAATGATAATATAGATGATTTATTTATTGACCCTACAAAATCTGAAGTTACTTCATATAAATATACATCAGAAAAATGCCAAGATACTTTTAAATTGGATAATACTAATTTTAAATATAATATATTAAATTACGATGAGTTTAGTAACTGTCCTGATGGTAAATTACATAATTGGGAATATGTAAATGATAACTTAATCTGTAAAAAATGTAAGACTGATTTTAATGTTTTATATAAAAAATACAATAATACAACAACTGAAAAAGATGATTCTAAAATTTTTGAAAATATTAGGGTAAATTATTTAAAAAAACTAACAAAAAATTATTGTCTAGATGGAAATATTCATGAATTAGACGATGGTGGAAAATGTATTAAATGTAAAATAAAACCAGATAGTCATAAATACTCATCTAATGATTTAAATAAACTTGAAATTAGTATTAGTAAGATTAAAATAAACGATAGTTTAGAATATATGAAAGATGTTAAAAAACAAATTAAAGTAGATGAAAAAAATAAGACTAGAATTAAAAAAATATTATTAAAATTTAATAAAAGATATTATATTAATTCTAAATTAAATTTAAGAAACTATGTTAATGATTTTATAAATAATTTAGAAAAAAAATCAGGAGGTAACATAAAATATGATAAATATTCATATTATTTGAAATTAAACCAATTTATTATAAATAATGATTATCTTGGAAAACAAATACCAAAACCAATTAAAATTTTAAGTGACAAAGAGTATAATATTTTTAAAAAAAATTTACAAGAAAGTATATGCAAATATTATCATCCAAAAGCAAAAAAAATAGTATATATATATTTTAATAAAGGTAATCAAACATACTATTTTTATGATTGTAACTCATTAATATTTATCGGTTCATCTGAAAATAGCAAAGATATTAAATATGCAACATATAAATCTTATCTAACAATAATACCATCTATTAAAGAAAAAATATTATCATTAGGTATAAATAATTCATTTATAAACTTAATAGAATATCAACATAATCTTGTTGATATGAATAATGAAGAAATAATTTTAGAAGTAAATAAAGGAGAACTTATAAAAAATATCATATCAAGACGAGTGTCAAACTTGAAACAAATTATTAGTAAAACTAATGAAATTATAGAAAAAATAAATAATTCTAGTAAAAATAAACCTACATCTGACCAAGATATAATGGTAAATGAATTTAGAAAATTATTAAAAAACATAGATTTAACGGATGAAGATGGAAGTAATAGTGTCTTTAAACATAAAAATTATATTTTAAATAATATAACAAATTTAACTTATCCTAAAATTAACTCAGATTCTATTTATTTTAACCCAAATCCTATTATGGATCTTAAATTTTTAGAAGATGGAAACTTATTAGATAATAAACTTATATTTTTCTTGATTTTTAATTTTAATAGATTAATAAGTTACAATTTAAAAAGTCAAAAAATTCCGTTAATTAATTATTTAATTGTTAGATTAATTGATTACAATTATAAACAATATAATTATGATATTCAACAAACTGAAATTAAAAGATTCATTTCATATATTTACACTGATCAACCATATATTGATGATAATCTTAGAGTTATAGGGGTTTATAATGAATTAGTAGATGATACAGCAGATATAGACGAAGAAACAAAAAATGCTTTATTAGATAATATTGAAGCAGAAGGTTCATTAGATATAGATGATTATGAAAGTGATGATCCTGAAACAGATAGTTATATGGAAGCACTTGATAATTCTGCATAATTTTAAATATCGTTTTTTTTCCATAATATCTATCTACATATATTTATATATTATGAAATCAGGCCTTTTAAATATTACCTTATTATTATTAATATTTTATCTAGCTAATCAAATTTCAAATAATTATTTTATAAAAAGTGTAAAAAAATATTTTATTCAAGAAAAACAAAATGATTTTTATGAAAATATTAATTTACCATCAGGTCATTCCAATAGATTAAACGACTTTTTTAAAAGCATGATAACTAAAAACTCATTTTTTAATAACAGTGTTAAATCCAAAACATTTAAAACTAATATTAAAGGAGTTGAAAATATTAGAAATTTTCTTCAAAGAAAGTTTAAATCTGGTTCAAAAGAAATTAAGAACATACATATTGCAGATAAATCAGTTTTATTTAAACAATGTGCAATTGGATTTGAATTTAAACCTATTTTAATTCTGGGGGAATATTATTATAATAAAAAATTCGTAGGAGTAGTAAAATTACAAATGGAATTATGTTTTGTTATAGAAAAAAATGGGAATCTTTTTATTAATCCTAATAAATTTAATAATAAGTGTGGGACCTATTTTATAAATAGACTATTTTTAATAGATTTTAATAAAGAATTAAAACTTAAAAAAAATAAAAATAGTGAATCTGAATCTAGTGATTCTGAAAAGGAAAGTGAAATTAATAATAGTAATACAGTTACTATTAGCAGTATATTATCTGAAGATTTATTAATGAGTTCAGATGTAAATTCTTCATTACTAAGTTTTTCAAGTATTTAATTAATTCTCATAATTTTAAATAATGGATCAGATTTTAAAATTTCATCAGGAGTTATATATTCTTCATTGACTAATATACGACCTCTCTCACTAACATTATCTCCTTTTCTAAATTTACTAGGTATAATTCTTTTAACAAAATCTTTAATCTTTTTATGGACAATATCTCCCTCCCAAAATTCAGGGAAAAACCCTTTTCTAGTTAATGTGTTGAAGAAGTAATGAACATCATAATACCTATTTTTAACAGGATCAATATTAATTTTAGTTGTCCATTCTGCTTCAACTTTGCTATTATCTATTAATCCAGGAATTGTTGAAAAATCAAAATCCCATAATTTAACTTGATAACCAATATTTGGTATAATATATTTTTGTCCGTTAATTTTGTATTGATATTTGTTATATTTTGAAACTTTATTTTTCCCTATTTTATGAATTAACACATTGTTAGCTTTCATATCATTATGTCTAAAACTAGGATATTTAGCTTGAATAATTGCTAAAACTGATAATATTTGAAAGATTAAAACTCTCCATTCTCTTAAACCTAAAGATTTATAATTTTTTCTTAGATAATCTAACAAATCTCCATTATTAGCCCATTCTGAAATTAAAATACTAACTTTATCATAATATTCTCCTTTTTTATATCTTTTAATAAATTGATCATATTTTTTATTATCTATTATATCATCTTTAGCAAGATTAGTAAATGTTTTTATACTTGTATTAAAAGTGGTAATTGGTAAAACAACATGAGGTGTTTGTTTAGATTTTACAAATTGGGATAGTAATTGTATCATAAGTAACTCTGCATTTTCCGGTCTGTTTATACTATACATTCCTCCATAATGCTCTTTTTTAGGATATGCAACTACTTTAACTGCGTAATTAGGTTTATTATTTTTTTCTAAATGGACTCCTTTGAAAGTATGTCCAGTTGAACCACTTTTAATATATAACAATTTACCTCCTAATTTAGTAATAACTTTATTAAAATCTAAATATTTTTTTGGAAGTAATTCTCTAATATCTTCTTTTGTTGTAAGACACTCTTCTTCATTAATTTTACAACTATCTATCATAGACGATATATAAGTATTATCGCTCATTTCATTAATTCTAGACAATCTTAAAGGAATTGGTTCATATTTTTTTTTATCATCAATATTATAGTTAAATAAATCTTTATTTTCCATATTAATTATTAATGATAATTTATTTTTAAAATCAATTTTTTAAAAACGAACTTTTAATTTTAACATATTATTCAAAATATTTTTATAATTGATTAGTAAGCTTAAATTAGACTTAAAGTTTAAATTTTAAAATATAAATATAGATGAGTTCAGTTATAATTCAACCTATCGTAGCTAATGTTATGAATGCAGTTATGTGTGGATTAATGTCATTTGGTTTATTAATGACACCACAAAAATTTATGCAAGGAGGACAGTATCAAAATCCTTGGTTTAATAATATTCCCGAAGAAAGGGATAATAAAGTATTTTATTTAGGACAATTTATGGCATTTTTAATGTTAGGAGGATGTGTTGTTCCTACATTACTTGCTCCTACTAGTCAATTCTTATGTTTTCAAATGGCTCTTGTTCACATAGTTAATTTAATTCATTCAATTATTTTTTTCACTACCGATGCGTATAAAGATGCAAAACCAACAACTCTTACCGGAAGAGTTCAATGGTATTTTATGACATTTTTAAGTCTAGTTTTTTTTATTGTTACACTGTTAGCAAGTCTACATTCAACTGATAATGTAGTAGATAATAAAGAAACTTATATTTCTAAAACAATTGCTAATATTGTAATGCTATCTTTTACCAGTGTATTTGGATTACTATTTGTAACTGTTCCTAAATTATTACTATCAATGTATTGGACTGAAGAGAATTTAGAAGAAACAAAAACATGTTTAGGTTTTAATATATTAAATACGTCTGATTTAGAAAAATGGTGGGCTAGATGTATTGGAACAGTCATTCTTGCCTTGAATCTGGGAGTTTTAGTTGATACTAATATTGAACAACCTTTATACACTGCAGGTTCTTTGGTAACAATTTCTACACTAACTTTATTTAATCTTCATCAAGTAGTTATGCGTCCATATAAATCAATTTCATCTAAACAAGTTTTGCTTTCATGGTTACCTAACCTTCTAATGAGTGGAGCAGTAGTAGGAGTTCTTACCAGCGCATTACTTTATGTATAATAATTTATGATATTATAAAACGAGATGCAATAGGTAGATGGTCTGATATCCATCTACTATATCTAAAAGCTCCATTATTATTATCTGGAAAATTATATCCAGGATAAGTGTTTTTAGTACTTTTTATATTTTTAAATGTACCATACTCTTTCAAAACTACTCGTTTCCCTTCACCTCCATTCCTATTCATTCTAAAAAGAATATTATCAATTTTCTTTTTTCTTTTATCAAGAATACTATTATTTTTATAATTACTTTGTGGAAAACTACAACAACTATTTACTTTATTATTTACTGGTTTCAAGTAATTAAAAGGTTCTGATAAAAAAGATGAGCCAAATTGAACATTAAAATCTCCCATGATAAAACATGGATTACTAAAGAATATAGTTCTTTTAATATTATCTTTTTCTTTAATATTAGAAGATTTACAAAATTTATCTATAATTTGTTGAAGTATTGGCTTTTTACCATTAGTTCTATCAGAGGAAGTATAATCTTTTTTACTAACATGTGGTCCATGAACTGAAACTACTGTCATTATAGGATGTGAACCATCACTATTAGATACTGATTTCTCTTGAAATATACCACCAATAAATGGTCTTCCATTATCATTATCACAATTTCCTTCAAAAGTGTTTAATATTTTAAATCTACTCGAATCATAAATTAAAATAGCAGTTACTTTGCTACTAGAACGATAAACTATTTTTGACCAATAATGAGTATATTTTTTATTTAGAGTATTAATTATTCTAGTAGCTATTTTTGTATTACCTTCTTGGATTGCAAAGAAATGTGGTCGATGACTTAAATTTTTAACTGCGTATATCATATTATCTTGACACATTGTTATATTACCTGGTCCTGTTTTTGTACATGGTAGACATTTTTTATTAGGTCCGTTCATACATTCCCATGATACATTCCAAGTAATAAATTCACGTATCCTTTTAACACCACCATTCATATTTTTTTTACTATATTTAAAATAATTATTTGTAATAATTAAATATACCTAGAT
>Ga0206131_10000172_pt1 | contig 91075 bp, 96 predicted proteins | sample Helgoland_Spring_FD_148636 | JGI IMG/M metagenome (GOLD analysis project Ga0206131, IMG submission 148636) | Pelagic subsurface seawater microbial communities from Kabeltonne, Helgoland, North Sea - Helgoland_Spring_Bloom_20160517_1 | ecosystem: Environmental > Aquatic > Marine > Epipelagic ... | reverse complement strand
GGTGTTCCCGGGGGTGTTCCAGGGGGTGTTCCAGGGGGTGTTCCAGGGGGTGTTCCAGGGGGTGTTCCAGGGGTAGTCCCTGGAGATGGTTTCTTCCATGGTTGTTTGGTACCGAGGGTAATTGCAATTGCAATAACCACCAGGATAACAAGGGGGGTTACGTATTTATTTGGCCTCATTATGGTTTCAAACGATTTATATAATCTAAACAAGATAATTTATTCTCACATCATGTGTTTACTTCTTCTTTTTACCCTTTCCGGTTTTGGCCAATAGTTTTTCCTTGTGGGCCTTGTATTTGGAATTAGAAAGGAACTTTTTAAGCCCGTCGCCTTCCTTGTAAGAAAGCCCCTTGATCTTTCCAGCTTTGAGATCTTTCCAGGTCTGGCTGTTTGCTTTAACGTGCTCAGGGAACGGGTATGATAGTTTTTCCGGCATTGTGTTTGTTCTTGTATTATAAGATGAGATTTTTTTATTTCTGTCTTATTATGAAGCACAGCCATGCCTCTTCTTGAAAATAGGACCAAAGATGATTTTATCCATACAGAGGTGGTTTACATAGACACCGGACTAGATAAGGCAGACGAGAACCAAACGAATTCCAATTTCACGATAGAAACGACAAATCAGCTGTCAGAGATCATTTCTCTTGAAGTCATGAAACATCATATCCCTGCTGCTTACTTCTCACCATTTGCACATGGCAGAGCACTAGAATTCAAGCTAACGAACGCCACACTTGGAACAGAGACGTTTACAGCCTGGATGGGAGGGGAGACAACCCCACTTCATATGTCATACCCTATCAAAAACGTCGAACTCGCGCGAATCAGTCAAGCCATTGATTACGCTATTCTGAGTAGCTCCACTTTCTCCGGTTATGCACGTGTTAGAGTCGAGCAAAATCCCCAAGGCGTGCTCAGCTTTGCATCGGAACCGCTTGTCTCGTATGGTGTAGTAGAGCTCGAGTTTCTGTTTCAGAGTGGGAGCAATTCGGCATCGTCGTCTGCCTCTGCACTGGGCTTCCTGTCGTCACAGGATTACGCAGGTGTTACACAGTCTAACAACGAGAGCCTGATTGTCGCACCTCTAACCCCTTTGACCTCTTCCGATACCTACATCGATATCAATATCGAGCAAATCCGGGAACTCTCCCCGTTGCGCAGAGTCTATTACCCCAGGGATGGTATATTCAGTTCGGAAGGGACGCGGCGCGTGAGACTACTGGTGGAACCACCGAATGACATTGCGCAGCTAGATTTCAGGATAAGAAGCAGGACAAACGGGGGGTCGTACAAGGAATTACCGTTTGATCTCCCGATCTTCATGGAACTCAAGGTAAGTTTTCTAGACTGTGCGCTAGATGTGCCATTCTACACGAAAAATAGAGAATTTCAAATTTAAAACATCTTAGTAAATAGAATCCTGTATATCTGCCTGTAATTGACAGTGTCGTTTAGCTCTCCTTTCATTTTCTTGAACAAGTTATTCACCCATTCAGGGTCAAATGTGGATACTCTGAAGATAAGAGCCCGGCGATATGTTACGAGGTGTACGATCTTGTGTTGGTTGACACCCCCGTCAACACTGACAATTGATTTTAGCGTCTCCTTGTTTGTCTTGAACTGGATTAAAAGCTTTTCCTTTGCCACCCATTCCTCCATATCAGCGACGAACTCCCTGGTCCTCTTATTTTCCTCTTTCATGTCACGCAGAACCTCGTCCCATTCCATCTGTCTCATCTTCTTGTTAATCGCAAACATCTCGAATGTGGCACCCCCATCAATTGCTTCGTGGTTTCGCTTGGACATCTTCTGGTGTTCAATTATGGTTCTGCCTCTAATAGATGGAAAAGATGAAATAAACAGGTTTATTATTTCGAGAACAACAAATTTTTGATACAAATTTTGAAGGAACAATGAAGCAAAATAGAAAGTACAGGGCAAAGAACAATGAAAATTTTTCATTTTTTGATGTTTTGATACGATTTTGATACTCCCCTATTAATGCATACACACATGCATGACATGCATACATACATGTATGCACATCAAAAAATTGTCATCACAGGGGAGAATGGACAGAATTTTATTTAAACATGTTTAAATAATTTTATAATGATGGACGAGTGGTGCATTTTGTATCTTTTGCCCATCTACAGTTCTGTTTTTTCGAGCACCTCCAGCGATTCGTTGTACTTTCGCAATTTGATGGTTCGGTGCTTGGTTCTCTAGCTTTACATATCCCCCTCTTCTCTTCCCTGTCGCTATTACCTGTAAATTCCCAGAAGCACCCATTGTCGTCCCGGCACTTCCTTCTTGTCACGCTATTGATTTTCAGCCCGTGGTATTGACATACGTCCTCTGGTTTCACTTCGACTGGAGGAGGTGCTGGCTGTTCAGATTGTTCGGGCTGTTCAGGCTGTTCGGGCTGTTCGGGCTGTTCAGGTTGTGTAAACTGGGGAGGAGTTGGTGGTCTCTCGTCTGGCACAAGCGGCTCTACGACTTCCACGGGTGGGACAGGTTCTGGCTCAACTGGTTGTTCTGGGACTGGTTCCAGTGGTTTTATAAAGTCTTCGACTGGTGGTGGTGTTGGAAGAGGTCGGTACTCGCTTTCGGTCAGTTCCGGTTTTAGAAATAAAACTACAGACCCCGGTAGAAGACCGTACATCTCCGCTTCTCCGTCATAGAAAACAACTATATATACTATAACTATTGCGATCCCAATAAGAGGGACCGGGCCCGCCAGAGCTGAGGGCCGCTCCATCTTTCGGCTAGTACTCTACAACAGACAAAATAAAACTGGCGCTTTTCTTTCTACATAGAATAATACGAAAATCATGGTCGAATTCAGGTACAGCGGCGAGACTGTGAAGGACACACCAATGTCTATCTATGCGAGAAAACAAAAAGAACAGCGCATGGAGCGCAGGGCCCGGCTTTACAAGAGCATGGAGGAACTAGACTTGAATGCAGTCGTAGAGTGCTTTAAAGAAGAACCGGGACTCTCGATGATCAGAAAATCCAATGGCGATACCCTGCTTCATGTTCTGTGTAGAACCCCCGCTACAGAGGACAACGACGAGAAGATATCCGATATCATGAACGCCTTGTACGCATGGGGTGTTGATTTCAATACGAAAAACAACGATGGGAAAGGTGCTTCCAGGTACCTCGATTCACTTTTCCTTGTGACGATCTACGAGCGTCTTGGTGGAAAGAGTTAAAATAAAACAAACCAAATGATTTCCGTGTACACTTATATACCATGGTACCGCCTGTGGATAAAAACGTCGTTCTATTGGGTCATCATGGTCAGTCTACCGCGATAGGGAGCGACTGCCTACCGATTATCAGTACACGCGAGTTTTGTAGTACAACTGATATAACATTTAAGGGTGGTGCTCGTTCCAAGACAGAAGGGAAGGAGTATGATTGCCTCCACGAAATGAAAAGCGCAAAACAGGGCGAAACAATCGGATCCTCAATGGTTGACTACCTTAGGAGCCAAGAAGACCAAGAGGACGCACAGTATTTCGCCGCCGTTCATGCTCAGACAGGTGCAAATATGTCAACACTGCGCAATTCGCTTGAACAAGACACAACAGCGCAGTTTAAGAACGCGTCCAGGATAGCCAAATCAAATGGCGGTGATTTGCAGATTGGAGCACTGACATTCTTACATGGTGAAGCTGATGGGTCGACAAAGAAGAAATTGTACAAGGACTCGCTTGTGTTTATTCAAGAAACGACGGAACTGAACGCTCAGAAGGTCACTGGTCAAGACAGAGAGGTCCCATGGTTCGTGTTTGTAAACTCCAACGGTGCCGCGAACTCGATGCATGTGCAGGACAGCACTGTTTCTGTATGTGTCGAGGATAAAACGAAAGACAAGTTTAAGCTTGCAGCACCCACTTACTTTCTGGGAAAGGCGGACAAGAAAACAGCGCATTTGTCCAGTATCGGGGCTTATGTAGCCGGGTTGTATGTAGGAAGAGCGTACTATAACCATTTCATTCTGAATAAAGAAGTGCCATGGATTAAACCTTTGTCCGCGACAAGGAAGGGCGACAAGATTACACTGGAATATGACGTTCCAACTGCACCTCTTAAGATCAAATCTCTAGATTACTTCGGCAATGGGGCGTCTGATCAGGTGTTCGATTTCAAGAACGCGGGTTTTACTGTTATCCAGGACCAGTCAATGGACAATTTCCTTGACGGAACTCGTCTCGAGATATCCGATGTTAAAGTGGAAGGGACGAAGGTATTGCTTACAGTGCCTTCTCTAGACCCGGTTCATCCAGTAAACATCGCCTACGCGTGCTTGAATCACGATATAGTAACAACTCCGTACGGTACCACTACTGGTGGCAATATCTGTGATTCGACAGATGAGGAGTTTACACACAAGAAACTTGGCGAAAAGGTGATCAAAATGGAGCACTGGCTCATCCCTCACACTGTCCGCCTTGAAGCAGGCGACGGGGCGAATGCCGACATGATCGGGTCGATAAGGGAAACAGAAGAAGAGGAGGAAGCGGAGATTAAGATCCCGGAAGTGTTCGATACTGAATGTCCCAAACATACGAAAGACGGGATTTTGTACAACCGTTTATCGTTTCTGTCGATATTCCTATTGATGGCGACGTTGGTGCTCTTACTGAAGAAGCATTCGGGACACAGTACTTGCTTTCAACATCGTCTTGCGTGGGTAATCATGGGTCTTGTAATCGCTGTTCCAGTAACGGTATCATTATTGGATCCTGAAGCAATTGGTTTAGATCTCGGGTGGACTGGGATCAAGACGTGCAACCACGACCATGCACACTCTCGTGACTGTGGCCAATACAGTGGTAACAAACTCGAACGTGACTCAGGAGGAAGGAAAGAATGTTACAATACAGTAGGGTGCAGGTACAATGATTTCACATTTAAATGTGAAAACGACGACAAGGCGCCCGCCCAGCCTACTCCGAAGACTCATTGCCAGACAATGCGTTTTGTAAAAGATTGTGATGTAATGTCAAATCCTCATTGCGAATGGGATTCAAAGATCAATATGTGTAAGCGCTCAGACGATAAAACTCCGTATACCATGCAATGTGACGACCTTTCAGGGAGTTATATAAACGGAAAGAACTCTGGAGGGAGGACAGAATGTTACAAGCACGTGGATTGTACATACGATGACGATACCTTTATCTGTAGCGATTCACCGGGGGTAGGGGAGGAAGAATTCTCTTCTTACCATTGCCAACGAGTCAACCCCGGCAAGAAAGATTATTGTGAGAGCAAGGGTTGTGTGATGGAAGATGATGGGATTTGTAGGAGTAAAAAATAAAATCTGTAAATTAAAATTTCTCATCAGTAGAATAAGGGTGAAAACTATATGTCGCCAGTTTTCAGATTCTATTACAACTCGCGACAAACAACATGGAATGGGTCGATAAAAACCTTCATGAACTATTCGAAGGATAAACAAATCCACATGATGTACGCTCTAGAATGCGCACCGTTTCACATAAGAGAAGAAGTGCGATCTAAGGTGCAATTATGGGGTACGGGGGAAAATCAAGAATCCTCGGACATGATGACTTTCTTGAGAACAGGACAGAACGCAAAACCTCCCCCAGAGATCTCCATTGTTTCTTGTTTGTTGTCTAAAATTCGAGCCGAAAGTTGTCCCATTTGTTTCGAAGAGATGGATAACATGGAAGAAATGGTCGTGGCGACGTCGTGTCGTCATGTATTCTGTAAGTCGTGCATTGTTCAATGGGCGACAAAAAGTAAGACTTGCCCTGTCTGCAGGGGGTCTACGGAGAAGACCCTCATACACCTAGGAGAGCGCGACATGGAAAAGGCAAATGAAATATACACACAAACCGCTTCTAATTCAAAGGAAGATATACAGACTAAATCAAACGATAACACCGTGGGTCTCTCTGAAAGGATAATGAGGGAGCTGGATATCGTGTAATAATTATATTAACCAGTTCATAAATACGCAATGGCTACCAAGACTACCGCTTCACGTGCACCAAGTTTACGACAAAACGCCCCTTTGCTCATAGCATTCATGTTCTTGTTTTTGGCTGCGCTCTGCGTATGTTGCCATAAATACATTACCGGATGTAAACGAGCCGAAAATATGCAAGCATATTAAAATGATGATTCGTACTAAGAGGATGTACCGGATTAACAGAGACAACAAAGATGGCGGGGGAATTGCAGACCTCATGGAAGCAGTATACTCATCGGCTTTAAGACCAGGAGATGGACAACATGCGTCAGTTCGCAGTATGCACACGATCATCAGACAAGTAACGAGGTCCCCTGATGCGCTCAGAATAATGACACAGTTGGAATTCGAGTATGAGGGCGTCGTAGACGGCACGGAGAAAGACATTCCGTCGAATGTGGACTTATTGAAAACCGACTGGTATGACTCAACGTTTGCCATTGCCGATCATTCTAATATCGAGAACTGGATCAAGAAAGCTTGTGTCGAGACCGGCAAGGGTAAGGTCGTCGTAATGCTTCTTCCCGCTAGAACAAACAGGAAATGGTTCCACACGTACGTTCTGGAAAAGGCCGATGAAGTGCGTTTCATCCAGGGTGCGTTATCTGGCAAGAACGACAACAAGAACTCTGGTGCCGACTGCCTTGCTGTTTACAGAGGCGGAGTTCGTTCCACCGCAAGGTCTTCGTCGTCGGTTGCGATCATCGGGATGAAGACTAGTTTCACTGAGAATAAGAACGAAATAATTTAATTGTATACGCTTTTAATTGCGACCTCCCCGGCGGAATTGAATATCACCTGCAGGCACATTGACGGCATGCACGCGTCTGGGATGATCTGCAAATTACATCCCTCTGTCATGGTCTTGAGTCTTGGAAACTCTGCTAGAACTCTGACCGGCAAGGAGTGGGTGTCAGAACAGAGATTACGATTGACAAAATCGTCGTCTGTACGGACCATGTAGTGCTCGATCTGGGTCATGATCTGGTGCATTTTCACACTCAGTGCAAAAGCAGCGGCGTCTGCGTTGAACATCGCAACACTCGTCGTCAGCTGTGTAGCATTGTAGTCCAGCCATGCTTCCTTGTGTGCAAGTCTTTGTGTATATGCTTCATTGTCGAACACGACTAGTTGGAGTCCATTGGCCCACCGTTTTGTCTGTTTTCTGTACCACCTCGCGATCTTCGCCACAGCGATGGAGATTTGCAATCCTCGTAGCATTGTAATGTCGTACACACACCGCCTGAACTTGGCCAGGAGTTTGTTTGAAAGCGAGGCACTGAACGCACGCTGTATCTTAATCGCCGCGACGCTTTTCTTGAACGAGCGACGAGCTCCCCAGCTCTTCATATTCCTTGTGATAATGATTGCTCCACCCTCCCTGATGATACTCGACATCTTATTGACTTTTTCGGGAATCTCGGCTGGGATCTCGACTGGGGTATCAACGACCGGTGGTATCGACTTAACAACGCCCTTCTTCTTCTTCTTCTTCTTTTTCTTCTTATCTTCCTCAAAGCACCGGATAAGGTCCTCCTCCTTTTCCTTCTCCTTTTTCTGTTCTTCTTCTTCAAGTAGTGTCTGGCACACGTCCTCGCTCTTTAGAAGATCTTCAACGCTTTCCTCTATGTATTTCCCGGCAGCTTTTATCAAGTGTCTCGTGAGTAACGAGCGCAGTTCTGGAAACGATGCAAACATGTGCTTGGTCCAGTTAATCACCAGTGACGGGTCATGGGGTGATGCGGAATTCCGGTGGTAGTCATCGATACCGTTGCGTATCAGGTCTGGCGAAAGATCTCCGTTGAACTTGTCTGTTGCGAGTTTTTTAGCAGTCGCGGAAAGGTGGTGGTGGTTATTCAGACTCACTCTGAATACTATAGCGCTTGTATCGGACAAGACAGTATTGTCCTGAAAGTACTCGAATGTGTCTGAAACGGGTGGGATAGGGTATTTGTTGTACTCTCCGACCATCCTGATCGTAATATCAGTCACGACACTACGCTCAAACAACCCCATCGAATTACACCAGGCCTTGTCGAATAATTCTACAGTGAGTCCGTTCTTGAACGCCCTTCTCAGTTTGGTGTTGTATTGATGGATCGGGGGCAGATAGGACCTAACTTTTATGCCTGTATGACACGCGAGGTGGATTACAAACTTCATGTAATCAAACGGCATGGTATCGATATCGTCAAGTTCTGGGTTGAGTATTTTTTCGCGCATTTTGTAACCCCAAAACAATGGATCTTCTTCCTGTGCGGCATCGAGTTGGTCGGGTTCATATACAATAACGGACCCCATGACACCACACGATATATTGGTAAACATTGTGGTAATAAACGTCGCGTTATCACAGATCGCTTTGAGGTTGATGAGCTTGTCTCTCACATACATCCAGGCGTAGGTAGTGGTATTGCGCATCTTGTAACTGGCACTAGTAGCGCCTCCCCTGCTCCCGGAAAACAGTGCGGTTTTTGTGTATCTGTTGACCGTGGGGTCCTTCGATTTCGATGTAAACTCTCCCCCGCATGTAGGATTGCACCCGCCAAGGTACGATTCATCTGAACACATCATTTTAACGACCATCTCGGTGGCAGAATGGATACACACGAGATTAACTATGAAACGGTGTTGTTTTCCAACTGGGGACAGGATAGACGGCGTGACTTTGAAGATACACCCGATGTAATTGCGCACGGCATTCACCATGTTTTGAAATTGGGGTGAAGGGATGTTGCGGTCTTCGCTTGTCATGAACTTGTCTGGGTTATTCCCAATAGAATCCCATTGGAAACCCTTGTCTGATGGGAACAGTAGGTGGCCATTCCCAAGGATAAAGTTTACAATGAAGTAAAACTCCGCGTAAAACATTGCCCAGAAGCTGTTCTCCTGCTCTTCGATACACGCGAGGAGGTTGTCGGTTGGAGTTTTACCAGGGAAGTCTGGGCGTGGCATGGAGATCGTCTCTTGTTCGTCTTTCTTGAACATCATTGCGGACAGTGTGTCGCGAAGTACGTCCTCTCCGCTTGCAGCGCCGTTGATACTCGTCTCCTTCTCACATATGTATATCTTGCCGCCCTCACCGGCCGACGTGGTCTTGATACCTACACAGAACTTGGACATGGTCTTGGATGTATTCGGTAGTATTGGATGCTCTTAATTAGGGTTTTGCGAGATACTTAAAACATTTCAATTAGAATAAACATGTTTATTTGTTTTTGTTTTTGTTCATTTTCTGACGGAACATAGAATTATGAAAAGAAGCATTCTTTATTCGTTTCCGCAAATTCTGCACTGCTTACATACGCTTGGTGGTGGGGTAGGTGACATAGTGGGTGCCATGGTGGGGAACAGAGTACGATCCTTCTTCTCCAGACAAACCCCCTTATCCGTGTTCGGGTTAATTCTCCATGTACACTTCCCTTTACCATTACACTTCCTCCTCTTCTGGAAAAGTTCACAAAAACTGGGTTCCACGGTGGGGGGCGAACCATGGGACTTATCCGTTGTTCTTAACAAGAGGTTGGGGGTATGGGGACGGACGTTCGCAAGTTCGCCGGATGTGGCAATGTCGAACAACTCCTTGACGGCCTTGCTCTTGACATGGTTGTGTTTCTCTAGCAAAGTAGCCGCGACGCCTGCGATGTGCGGCGCGGACATCGAAGTACCAGACAACGCCCGTTCTTCTTTTGGTCCTCTGTTAGAAGCGGATACAATGGAACTACCTGGAGCATGCAAGTCGACGCACTGCCCATAGTTAGAGAAGGACGAAACAAGGTCGTCTTCTGTACTCGACCCCGCTGTAATTACACCCCCCTCATCTCCTTTCCCACCAGCCCCGGCTGGGCTACGAAAACACGCGTCACCCCTGTTGTTCCCAGCAGCAACAACTACGATAAACCCCGAATCACTCGCCCCTGCACTGGCTCTGTTTAGTGCTTGGTTTTCCGACGACCCAAGGGACATCGATATAACCCCCTTTTTAGGATTTTTGTCTTTATCATTCACAATCCATGAAATGCCCTTGATCACATCTGAAATGTACCCAGAACCAAGCACATTTAGAACCTTTACGGATGTCAGATCCGCTTTTCTGGCGACACCGTGTTTGTTCCCGAGTGCTGTACCACTGCAATGGGTACCATGCCCGTTCATGTCCCCCTTCTCGGGTATCATGAAGACCTCACGTACATTCCTTTTCGAGAAATCCTCGTGGTCTCTGTAAACTCCTGTATCTACAATATAGATGTCAACCCCCTCCCCCGAATATCCAGAAGAGAAGGTCTTTTTGTCAAGTGGGAGCGTTTCCTGGTCGATGCGATCGAGCCCCCAGCTCGACGGGGCGCCGTCGGACGATACTTCTTGATCCTTCTCCAAATAATCAAACGCTTTAGTGAAAGCGCCCCCGACATCCGGACTGTCGAAAAACACATAGCAATCGTTCGCGATTTGTTCGCTCGAATACGCCTGAACCTGCTTTCCCATAATCTCATCTATACTGTTACATCCACCCTTCCTTATTCCGATCCATCTAACTCCCGTGCACAAGACTGGGAGTAAAGGGAGCAATGTACACAATATGGTCTTCATTCTTTTTCTTATACCTTCCACCGAGATAAAATATCTGTTCCTTATAAAGAAGAATACAATGGCAAAAAAATCTACTTCGTCTCTTTCAGAAAGCGGTGGTCGCATCGTCGATTCCGGTATAGCTTTTGGTAAAATGAAGAATACTGTCGGTGCGGTATTTTGTCTTTTTATCGGCGGGCTCTTATTCCTTTTCGGTATTTACTACGCCTTTTTTAAGGAGGACAAACCCACTCAAGAAATTCAAGGAGAGGCCCTCGCAGATTCCGATACAAAGACCTCGATGGATAAGGATGGTAATGTTAAATTTACATCTCTTACAGAGGTGAAATGGACAGTCGACGGAAAAGAATACACTAAAATTGTAGTTGGAAGCACTGCACACAAAAAGGGTAGTCTCGTCAAGTTAGAATACGTCATTGGGCAACCAGGCGATGCAGACATTTGTTGCAGAACGAAGAATGCTACGGTGGGATACTGGATGATGGGTATTGGCACCATATTTCTTTTGCTCGGTGCTGTCATGTGGTATTTCCGCAACAATGAGTTCCTGGCTGCCGCAAACGCTCTAAGTACATTCCGTTAAAATTAAAACGTTAATCTTGAACTTCTAGTAATTCTAGTATACTTTTACCACAGGACGGGCTGTCTTGCAAACAAACAATTGGGACATCTTCGAGCTGTGCAGTAACTAAAACAACACTTGAATGGCGAGCTACGTATACAATGGCATCCGTGGCCATCCCCCTGTTTAGCGAAGCCGTTATATTCACGGACGTTTCTATCATACTGGTAACTTCTTGGTCCAGTTTCATACCCAAACACGCAACCTGTACTGTAAAACAGTAAGGACATATACTTTCTAACGAATCGTACAACTTCCTCCCTATACCGTCGTTTTCCAGTGCGTCTCTGAAGAAGATGTGTAGGTATCCCAGGTATGCTGCTGATACCGTGAGATCCACTGGTGGTGCGTCTGATGCTTCTATTACTGGCCCCCCGTATACAGCTTGAACAGCCTTGCCGTATAATTCACTTACGAGTAGTGAAGCCCTCATACTGTCCGTGTTGGACTGATCTATGGCGGTTGAAAATTCGTCATCTGTGCAAATAAAACCCAGCGCATTGGACATTCTAAATAAGCTTGTACTTACAAACTAAGTTTGAAAATAAAAAGCAATATTTATATTCTAGACTGTGTTTAACAAACAAAGTTCCACCCCCTTAAAACTACAATGAATACTTCGAGTACAGTCCCATGGCATGAATATTTTGGAAACGCCAAAAATGCTTTGTTGCAAGAATGCTGTGTGTCGGAGGAGGTAGTTAAGGCCGCGTCAGAAGAAGGCGTAAACGCACACGAAAAATTCACAGTATTGTCCTTGAATACCAGTGGACAGAACGACATCCTTGCGCAATGTACTGGTTATAACACACTACTGAAAAGTGTGTTTCTGATGAATACCGAATTTCGCAAGAATGTGATAGGCTATTACAGGGGTATTGGGTATGACTGGGTTGACATTATTTCACTTAATCGCGACCACTGGAAGATCTTCTTATGGAAAAACCACAAACACATGACTTATCAAGCAAACAATGGAGTATAAGAGAGTAAAGCTTCACCAAAAACAATAACCCACTAGATTTTAATCCATATTTTTTATCGAAGGTTATTTCAGAATGAAGCAATGGTTGACGATATTGGGTACGACCCGAATGTGGTATTTTCAAAATACTCGTTTGCGGGCTCCCTTGAAAATTATGTTCCTGCTAATGTTAATACATTAGAGGGAGCGGATGATACAGAAATCACTAACCCGGTCAATGGGGAGATACTAGAGTATGACGGTGGTATTGGAAAATGGGTAAACGCGGCCAACAAGTCGGTTACCGCGGAGTTTAATGACATGGATGATGTGTTGGTAGAAGTGCCAGAGGATGACGATGTTTTTACGTTTGATACTTCGCGTGGGTTATGGGTGAACGATTTAGCCGCGGAAATCCCTGAATTGGACGATCTTGCAGATGTAGTTACTGGTAACCCAACAAATGGACAGTATATCGTGTATGACGGTGTGGATACGTGGAATGCAACCACTCCTCCACAATCATTGTCCGCTTTGTCTGGTGTTACCGTGACGGACCCGCAAACCGGTGAACTTGTGGGATATAATGGCACGTATTGGATAAATACACGCGCCTCTGGTCTACATGTAAGCGGTCTTGCCAGTGTGGCAACGGTGGGCACACTCCAGTCCTTAGACGACACGACATTTGGTAGTATTTTGCCAGAACAGCTACTTGTTTACGACGGTGGTGTGTGGACGAGTTCAGACAAGGCGTACTCATTAGATAAGTTCGATGATGTCACCATAACTTCTCCACAGGACCGTGATTTGTTGATTTACAATGGATCAATATGGGAAAACAGCCAGGTCGCATCGTCTCTTTCTCTGGATGGTCTCTCCGATACTAATCTTGTGGGGGCAAGCAGTCGGGACCTTCTGGTGTACAGGTCGGGGGTTTGGCGACCGGTAAATACCGCCGACGAGAAGACTATTGCGGATTTGGGGGATGTCACGGTCGCCAGTATACAAGACAACCAGGTGTTACAGTACAGTGGTGGTGCATGGACAAATACCGACCAAGAGTACCTCATAACTGATATAGGAGACATTACTACTGGCGAAGAAACACCGGGGTTACTAGCTCTTGCACTTAACGACGTTTTGGTATACAACGCTTCAACTGGTAAATGGGAAAATGGTCCCAGTTCCAGGCAATTGGGTGATCTCATAGATGTGGCTTTTACTAACCCTGTTGCGGACCAATTACTTGTTTATAATGGCGCGTTGTGGATAAATGGTACACTTGGTGATGTTTCATTGGGTTCGGTGGGTAATGTAAATCTTACTTCTCCGAGCACAAACGAAGTACTGACATGGGATGGTAGCGAATGGATAAATTCACCAATTGTGTCATCTCTTTCTGGTGTCAGTGGTGTAGACTCTGGGATGTCTCCATCCAATGGCGATTTATTGACATGGGATGGTAGCGAATGGACAAACCAGCCAGTTCCCACTTTATCCTTCTCGGATATAACGGATGTCACGATTACGGGCCCCGAGGGCGGACAGGGGTTGTTTTATAACGGGTCGATATGGGTCAACCAAAAAACATCCCCTTCATCTCTTGATGATCTGACGGATGCATCGGTTCCGTCTCCAAACGAAAACGATTTGTTTGTTTACAGGAGTGGGTTGTGGCAAGCAGAAGCCAGGGGGGCTAGCTCCTTGGCAGACCTAACAGACACCACTTTTGTGTCGTTATCCAGTGGAGACACTCTCATATACAATGGGTCAGCATGGACAAACCTAGCTGTTACATCGACCGTTTCAAATGTGGAGGGTATTGATACAAGCGGCGTATCGAACGGTGATTTACTTGTCTACAATTCTTCATCGTCTGCCTTTGAAGCCCAGACAAAGCCAACCACTAATATCGATGATCTCGGTGATTACCAAGAAGTTACAACTCCTGCAGAAGGTAATATCCTATACTATGCTTCTGGTACCTCTACATGGTATGCGAGTGTTCCACAGACCTACCAGGTGGGAAGTCTTACAGACGTTACCTTGACATCTCCTACAACAAACGACCTTTTGTTCTATAACAATGGGACATGGGAAAATAGCCAACCAAACAGCGGTGTGGCGTTTGAAGATGTGCCCGATGTAAACATAACATCCGCATCTTCTGGTGAAATTCTTACATACCAGTCATCACAGTGGGTAAATGCGGTAATACCATCAAGTTCGATGTCCTCTCTGACAGACACAAATATAGGTGGCGATCTCACTTTGAACCACATTTTGGTTTACACTGGGTCTGTGTGGAAGAATCAGATATATCCTGTATGGAATGTCGATGATTTAACAGATGTTTCTGCATCATCGCCTAGTATATCCGATTTGTTGGTGTACAATTCGGGGACATGGTCATCTGGTATCTGGTCTCCGGCTCTAAACGACCTAACCGATGTTGTGATTACAACACCTAGTGACGACCAAGTGTTGGAATACAATGGGACCAACTGGGTCAATTCCACACTCTCTGACAGAACACTGGAGGATTGCTCAGATGTAGTGGTCACCGGGGTAGTAGACGGGGAGGTGTTGGCATACAATGGGACCAACTGGGCCAATTCGACCCTGTCCACTCCAGACCTTAACGATTTGACCAATGTCGTATTGACATCCGAGACGTCTGGGGACATTCTTGTCTATAACGGGACCAACTGGGTCAACGAGGCCGTCCCCACGTTGACACTGGACGATGTGACGGACGTTACTATATCTTCGCCTAGTAGTGGTCAAGTACTCGGGTACAATGGGTCACAATGGGTCAATACATCATCCCCGTCTGTATCGATGAACGATCTCACTGACGTCACATTAACGAGTCAGACTATCAATGATACACTTGTCTATAATGGGTCCAACTGGGTTAATTCTACCGAGGTGTTCAGTGGTTTGGATTCGTTCTCTGATGTGACCTTTACGTCCCCAACCAATGGACAGGTATTCAGTTATAACGGATCGCAGTGGGTCAATGCCACAATCGTTACCCCCACTACACTTGGAAATGTAAGCAATGTCACGCTAACATCCCCAACCAATGGACAGGTATTGAGTTATAACGGATCGCAATGGGTCAATACTAACGAAACCGCCCCCGCGACAATGGATAATTTTACAGATGTCGACACCACTGGGAAGGACAGTGCGTCTTACCTGACATGGGATGGTTCACAATGGACGGCCGCCCCCTTACCGGCAAGTAGTCTTGCTGGGACCGGCGATGTTTCGTTTGTGTCGCTTGCTACATCAGACGTGTTTACATGGAATGGTTCAGAGTGGACCAACACCCCCCAGGACTTTAGTAATATGACCGACGTAGATCTCACTGGTGCCACGAACGGTGCGTCTTTGAGGTATGACGGTACCAACTGGATCCCAGATGGCGATACAGACGCGACATTTTCCGCGGGCAACTTCACTGATGTGATAACGACAGGTGCGGTTAATGGGGACTACTTGGAGTACAATGGGTCCAACTGGGTCCCAACTGCGTTTTCTGACAAGATACTGGACGACATAGGAGGGGTTGTCATAACAGCACTGGGGAGTGGCGACTACCTTATATACAATGGATCCAACTGGGTCAATGCCCCCCAAACATTGAAACTGACCGATTTGTCTGATGTGTCTGGTGCACCATCCGCCAACGACGCTATAGAGTACAATGGGTCCAGTTGGGTTACCACACAGGTAAACACATCCCTTGCCGGCCTCGGTGATGTAAATACGGCTGGGGCTATCGCGTCAGAGGCTCTCGTGTACGACGATGCTTCATCGGAATGGGTGGCGCTCACACTCCCGTCAGTGGATGTCGGAGCTCTTAATGATGTGGTACTAACATCCCCGGTAAATGGCGACGCACTTGTTTACAATGGGACCAACTGGGTAAACCAACCGGTAGGTGTTTCAGTACTAGATGACCTTACAGATGTCACTATAACGGCACCTGCAGAGGACAACGTGCTACAATACAATGGAAGTCAGTGGACAGAAGCGGGGTTCTCCACTACAGATATCACCGATGTTTCGGCTTCTGTTGCGACAAATGGGCAGGCGTTCGGGATGCTTGACGGCACAGTCGGTTCGCCAGTATGGGCTCCTATGGATTTTGCTATAAGTGGTTCTCAGACAGGCATTACATTTGTAAATGGTTTATCTGGGGGTACTGCACCGACAAAAGGAACTACTTATGTGGACAAGATCACATGGGTCCAGTATGGCAAGTTCGTAAAGATGGAATACACGTTCGGACAGACAACAGCAGGCACGTTAGGGAGTGGGGATTATGTGATCAGTCTTCCTACCGGTTTTACCTTTAGTAGTGATCACCCTACGTGGAGTAATTCATCGAGTACACAGAACAATGTCAGAGCAGTGGCAAACTCCGTAGGCCAAGCATCGGTATTGAACGGTAATACCAGTTCTACTGAGTATTTTTTTTGGGGGGCTGTAGTTCCTCGTACCACCACGGCTTTCAGGATATACGGGAGACCGTTCCAGTACTTTAAGGCGAGTACCAGCCCGAAAATGAACGACGCTGATATAACGATCCGTTGCTCCTTGATGTTTAGAATGGCATAAAGATTAATGAACAACAAAAAACCAGCATTAAATATTTTCTGTCGTATAGTAAAGAGAGAAGTTAGTAGAAAGGGGATGCCCTTTTTTTCATTTGCCGGTGGAAGGCCATACTACGTCCAACCAGACGAGTATAAATCACTTGATGATGTACCAGACATTGAAATCGTGGACCCGGAAGATGAAGAGGTCCTAGTTTATAACGCGTCTACTGGTATATGGTCTAATGGCGTCAGTTCTCCCTCGATGAGATACCTGAACGACTTAAATGACGTTACGGCTATAAATGTGAAGGATAAACAAGTTTTTAAGTATGAGAGCGCTTCTGGTTTCTGGAAATCCGGAAATGTCAACAACCGCCCTGAACTAGCGGATGTGGGGAATGTTACGCTTACAACTCCTATACTTGACGATACCATTGTGTATAACGGCAGTGAGTGGGTAAACCAACCCAGGGCACATACGATAGACCAAATGACAGATACCGACATCCAAACCCCAGAGGAACACCAGATTCTTACTTACAACCTCTCGGCATGGACCGAAAACACACCCGATGCCGGGACTGGTCAGATCACTGGTCTGACATCTGTCGCTACGACCGGTACACTCGGCTCCCTTACAGACGTGGTTATAACAAGTCCAACAGACGGACAGATTCTGTATTATAATGGATCTAACTGGGTAAATAGTGATCTGGACATTGGTGGGATAGGCGATACCGGTGACGTGGAGATTACAGCCGTTTCCACCAGTGACACCCTTGTGTACCAAAACGGGGTTTGGATAAACGACGAAATCACTATCGTGTCGTCAATGGATGATTTAACTGATGTTTCGGTAGCGGGGGTTGTCGACGAAAACGCTTTGGTGTATGAAGACGGGGTTTGGATTGATAAGGCAGGTTTGTTAGATCAGTTGTCATTCAGTGATTTAGTGGGTGTAGACACCACTGGGGTGATTGAGAGACAGACTTTAATATTTGATGGTATGACATGGACACCACGGGACGCAATAGTGTCCGTCAACGATCTTACCGATGTGATCATTACTAACCCACAAGATGGTGAAACCATGGTATACAGTGCTGGACAGTGGAGGAACACGTCTAATGTGTCGACGTCGCTGGGTAGTCTCACCGATGTAACTATCACTAGTCCACAAGACGGGGATATACTTGAATACAATTCCGGGTCCGGAGAGTGGAACAACAATATAGCCGTGCCTACGTTGAACACCCTCACTGATGTCACGATCTCCTCCCCAGTTACAGATGAAGTATTGACTTACAACGGAAGTGTTTGGGACAGTGCTACCGCCCCATCCATTGTATTTGATACTGATATAGTCGACGTAGAGATAATAGGGGCTGTTACAACCGGGGACGTTTTAACATACCAAGCGGGGGTGTGGGTGGACAATACGTTACCTTTGTATGCGTTCGGGGGACTTGGGGACGTTGTTGTGGGTAGTGCGGCGTCTGGCCAGACAATTAGGTATAATGGTAGTGTGTGGGTACCATATACGGAACCGACATATACCGTAGAGGGGCTGACGTCGGTTACTTCGCCACAGGATGGCGAAATACTTAAATACAACGGGTCGGCATGGGTAAACGAATCGGTGAGTTCGTATGGACTCGGTGACATAACCAACGTGACTCTGACATCGCCAGTAAACGGCCAGGGGCTGAGAGTTGACGGATCAAACGAATGGACTGACCAGAATCTTATCACGTCCCCGAATGATCTTGCGGATGTCACGGTTACCACCCCATCGGACGGGCAGATATTGAAATATAACGGGTCTGCATGGACCAACCAGGATTACCCACACGGGGATCTCACAGATCTCACGGATGTCACGGTTACCACACCGGCCAATTTCGATATAATTCGTTACAACGGGTCGATATGGGTAAACGAACCAGTAGGCACATTTGCACTCTCGGATGTCGGAGATACGTCGATAACGTCGATACAAAACGGTCAGGTGCTCCAATGGAACGGATCTGCGTGGATCAACCAGGATTTCATTAGTAGCATTGGCGATTATTCGAATGTGACAATCACATCCCCTTCGAACTCTAAGGTGCTTGTTTATAACGGTTCGGAGTGGGTGGATGGTCTCCTGGGAAGCCAGTCACTAGAAGGGATTTCGGATACATCCATTACAAGCCCGGTGCTAAACGACATACTTGTCTACAACGGGTTTGATTGGTTAAATACCACATCTTATCTGACTGTTAGTGAGTTATCGGATACCACAATTAGTAGTATACAAGACGGACAGGTGCTCCAATGGAACGGATCTGCGTGGGTCAACACTACACCAGTAACAAGCCTTTCCCTTCTGACGGACACTAACTTGACCGGTCAAACAACTGGTGACATTTTCATGTACAATAGTTCTTCTGGTAATTGGGAACCAAGCGTGCGTCCTGGTGCAACATTGGGAGGGATTGATGATGTCACAATAACGTCTGTGACCACAGACGACATACTTGTGTACACAGGGGGCACCTGGGAGAATTCGCAACGTAATCTGTACAACCTAAACGACATTGGTGACGTAACACTGCCTGGTTCTCTTGTATCCGGGCAGACGTTGAGGTACAACGGGTCTGCATGGACAAATGACGACAAAACAACCTATTCTATTTCGTCGTTCACTGATGTAACACTCACAACACCGACAAGTGGGGAACTACTTATCTATAATGGGTCTGTGTGGACCGATGGCACACCGACTTATGCGTTGGGTGATATAGGAGATGTCACAATTTCATCCCCTTCTAACACCCAGTCACTGGTATGGAATAATTCGTCGTCGAGGTGGGAGAACACTGTAACACCAGCACGCATTTTCTCTGAAATAGACAATGTCACTCTGGCATCGCTCTCATCAGGAGATGTACTGGAATACAATGGTAGTGTCTGGACAAACCTAACCCCACCAGATACGACGATTTCGTGGTTATCGGATACGACGATTTCGTCACTCGTGTCAGGAGAACTACTTTATTACAATGGGTCTGTTTGGGTCAATACCGACGACGTAATGCCATTGTCTTCCCTCACAGATACCAATATAACATCTCCGGTTACTGGAAACCTCCTGAAATACAGGAGTGGGGAATGGGTGAACGAGACCGCCTATACGAATGTAGATGAGATAAGTGACGTAACTATCACCACCCCCACATCTGGTGATCGTTTGACATACAACGGAAGCACTTGGGTAAATTCTGTTTCGACCCTTACACTCGCAGGTGTATCGAATGTCACCTTTACTTCTCTTGCAAGTGATGAGTATCTCGTATGGAATGGGAGTGCATGGGTAAACAGCGATGCTATCTATGACCTTAACGACATCACTGATGTATCTGTGACTGGGCCGAGTGCAGGGCAAGCGCTACGATGGGACAATGTCTCGTCATGGGTTGGAGGGATACCGATTTCTTCGCTTGACGACTTTAGCGATGTAGTTATATCCTCCGAAACATCCGATGATATGCTTGTATGGAATGGGAGTGCATGGGTCAATGGTAAACCCATTGTAAGTCTAGACCAACTCTCAAATGTAACCATATCCGGGGAGGATTCTGGAGACCTTCTCCAATGGAATGGAAGTGCGTGGGTCAACGTTGCAAACCTTACTAGTCTCACGGGTCTCACAGATGTAACAATTACTTCCCCGGTAGACAACAGCCTTCTTGTTTACACTGGTTCGCAATGGGAAAATAAAAGCTCTGCTCAATCCCTTGGTGGTCTCACAGATGTGACAATAACTTCTGTTTCGACAAACGAGTTTTTGTCATACAATGGAAGTGTATGGGTCAATACAGTCAGTGGTAGCACTCTGGGCGGGCTCTCGGACGTTGTACTGACTACTGAAACATCTGGTGATATCCTCTCCTATAATGGTACTAACTGGGTAAACAGTACACCGGCATTGGCGGATCTTGGAGAAATAGACGTGAGTGAAGTACCGGACCCCAATGATTCCCCATCTCTGCTACAATATACCGGCGACAACGAATGGCAAAACTCGTCAGCATTGGACTACAGAGGAGGAGCGTCGAAGAATTTCACAATGACAAACATCTCATACTCGAACGTGATTATTCGGAGAGTGATGTGGTTTCAGATGGGGACACATATAACCATGGCTTTCATGTTCCATCAATCTGGAACCTCTGGCAATGTCACCAACGATCTCCGCGTCAACTTACCAGTTGGATATGAATTCGACAACACCGTACATGCTTTCATGACAACTGATCTTGGAACCGCTGCTGCTACTACAGCACAACGTGCTGAAATCACATCCAAGACAGTAGGTTCTGGATTCTATCTTATTAGGGCAGTAGATTACACCCCAATCATGGCTGTACCTTACAATGCGACGTCGTTCAGGTTTGCGGTCCCTTTGAGGTCAACGACATTCAATGGGACGGATACCTTCGATACAAAATTTTGTGACGAGTCGTGGGCAGAGATGAGACGTCAAATTGGGTATTATATAGTGATAAATTTCACCGCTACTGAAGCATCCGCGGCAGCGGCACTTCGTAACAATAATGCGACATAAGAAAAATAACATGAACAAAAATAGCACGACCCTTTTTTTCTAAGAACAGAGTATATTGCAGGGAGAAGGAATGCCCGTCAATTTTTTTGAGCAGTCATTCGCGGGTACAACACCTAGGTGGATACCTGGTGGTGTATCGGTATTCTCGGGGTTAGACGATGTTTCTATAGTAGGCGTTGAGGATGGAGAAGTTTTGTTCTATGATTCAAGCACTGGTAAATGGACGAATAGTTTCAATTATGCGAATGTGTCTATAACGGAACTTACGGACACTAATATAGACCCTACACCAGACAATGGTGATATTCTGGTCTTCCAGTCGGGGTATTGGGTCAACCAATCAGACACACCACTACCGGACATAACGGATATTACAAACGTGACAATTACAACTCCACAAAATGGCCAACAACTCCTTTTTAATTCATCGTCGTCTAATTGGGAGAACAGTTCCAATATAATAGATACACTGGGAGAGATGCAGGACGTAACTTTCACAAACGAACAAGACAGTGATATAATCCGCTTTGATGGTGCGAATTGGGTAAATTCCCCACTTTTCGCCAGTGATATGGTGGATTTGAAAACTGTTGCAACGACCGGTGTATTTGGAGACCTGGATAACGTAGTAGTCACTCTTGTTACCGGGCAAGCTGTTTATTTTAACGGCTCTATTTGGAAAAGCGAAGAGACCACAGTGGATTCTATAGGCGAACTTGTTGACATCGAAGTGACGAACCCGGTAAACGGTCAAACACTTGTGTATACAGATGGTATATGGATCAATGATTCTCAACCATCTGTGGCCCTTGGTGACCTAAGTGACGTGACGATCACACTCCCAGAGAATGACCATTATCTTATGTACAATGGATCGATTTGGGTAAACCAGGAAGGAATCCCATACTTGCTTGGCGATGTTAGTGATTGTGTTGTTTCTAGTGAGACAACGGATGATATATTGCGATACGACGGAGGGATTTGGTCCAACCAGACCCCAGACCCACAGTCATTTGCTTCTACCATAACCAATGTGGTTATTACAACCCCGCTTTTGGGACAGATCCTGAGATACGATGGATCAAATTGGGTTAATTCCGAACCAACTGTTACCACTATAGGTTCGTTGACAAATGTGGTTTTCACGTCATTGGCAGACGGGGAGGTGTTGGGGTATGACGGGTCAAATTGGGTAAACACCACACATCCTGTAGGGACATTGGCAGAACTGTCGGATGTTACCATTGTGTCCCTGGTTAGTGGGAACATACTGGTTTACGAATTTGGGACATGGAACAATAAAGACAAACCGTCTTTGGTTCTTGGGGATATACCGGATGTGGTCATAAGCGGGTTTCCATCGAACGACGAGGTTCTACAATACAATTCAGGGCAGTGGAAAAATGTCACACTCGCTCCTCCTGGTATAGGAGACTTGTCGGATGTTACAATTACATCTATCAACACCAATGATGTACTGGTATACAATGGATCGATTTGGGTCAACCAGACACCAACAACAATAGACGGAATTGAAGACATACCAGGCGTGGCCATCGTTAACCCACTTTCCGGGGACGCCTTGACCTTAATCTCTGATGAGTGGGTGAACAGTCCGTTTACCGCCCCATCATTGGACGGCCTTTCTGACGTATCCACCAGTGGGGGAACATCTGGTCAGTTTTTGGCATATAATGGTTCGGAATGGGTCCCCACTACAATTGTTCTCAATCTAGGGAGTTTCTCGGACGTCAATTTCGGTGGTGGCTTGAATACAGACGACGTGGCTGTATACAATTCGACCGAGTGGCAGAACCAACAATTACCAGTCCTTTCTCTGCAACAGATTGGAGATGTGACAATCACATCTCCTGTTACGGGGGACGTGCTGAAACTAAATGGTTCCTTGCAATATGTCAATGTCACAAACGCCTATAACCTGGACGACCTTGGTGGTGTAGATGCCCCCAGTCCCAGCATTAATGATATCCTGCAAGTCAACGGTTCCGGTCAACTAGTGCCATCCACAAAACCTGCTATATCTACAATAGATAGTGCAAGTGGAGTGAACATCACAACCCCATCGAATGGGGATGTGTTGATGTGGAATGGTTTGGAATGGGCCAATGCGGCTGTTCCTGCTACTGTTATGGACGATCTCACAGATGCGACAATCACAAGCCCGGTATCTGGACAAATTATCCGTTATAATGGTTCAGAATGGATAAATGCTAACCGCCCCTCCACCGGTGTGTCAAACCTGGGAGACACTACGATTGCTGGGTTGGTAAGTACCAATGTCCTGCTATGGAACGGATCTGTATGGGTGAACAACCCCCTGCCATCACAGTCGTTACCAGACATATCGGATGTACAGTTGACTGATTTACAAGACGGGGACATCCTATCGTACCTGACCGGGACATGGGTGAATAGTGAATTGGCTACCGAATTAGGCTATAGGACAGATGTGGTAATCACAAGTCCGGTAAACGGTGACATCCTCACACATAATGGATCTAACTGGGTCAACCAAGCAGATGTCGTGCCCGATCTTAATGATCTTGGTGATGTGACGCTCGCGTCCGAGACAAACGGGGAAATATTGGTATACAACGGCTCGGTATGGGTAAATTCGGGTGAGTCGAAATCACTCAACGACGTATCCGATGTGACACTCACGTCCGAGACGAACAAAGATGTTCTTTCATGGAATGGTTCGGAATGGGTCAACCAAGCCCTGAATGCAAGCGTTACGCTTGGAAATCTTTCCGACACATCCATTTCTTCTTTGAATGACGGTGAGTACTTAGTATACAATGGATCTACCTGGGTAAACCAAGCTAGGCCAGGGGTGGGAAATATCGAGGATATACCAGGAGTTTCCATATCCACGCCGTCGAATGGGGAGTATCTTGTGTTTAATGGTTTGGTATGGGTGGACTCTGCCCCCAATTCCACTTCACTGGACGCTCTGACGGATACATCTTTTTCTGGTCTCACAGAAGGTGAGGTTATAAAATACAACGGCTCGGTATGGGAAAACACCCAATATGGTCTTTCGTTTGGTTTAGATGATGTGTCTAATGCTACAATCACTACTCCACAGGAGAAGGATGTGCTACGATACAATGGTTCGGTCTGGATAAACTCCCCTCCGACCCCCAATTCACTTAACGATAGAACAGATGTGGTAATTACCACGGCTTCCAACACAGAAGTATTGGTATACAGTGGATCCCAATGGGAAAATGCCGCCCCTACTGCGTATGCTACACTGGCTAGTGTTCCGGGTGTTGATAGTGGACAACCCCCCACTACTGGAGACATATTGTCATACAATTCGGGTGGTGACGAGTGGACAAGTTCTTCTGCCCCATCCAAGGCGCTCAATGACGTAGGAGACGTTACAATCACATCAATATCCACAGACGATTATCTCATCTACAACGGTTCGGCTTGGGTGAATTCCTCGATCCCTTCCATTAGTATCAGCGATATAGGGAATGTGACTATCACGTCACCAGTAGCACAGCAAGTGTTGTATTACAACGGTTCGGCTTGGATAAACTCTACACTTTCCATAGAAATGGACGGCCTCGGTGATGTGTCTGCACTATCACCAAACAACGGAGATATCCTGCTCTACAACGGTTCGGTTTGGGCAAACGCTGTGGTACCTACATCGTCCTTACCCGGTTTGACTGACACTTTAATTATATCTGTCTCTACCGGTCAATACCTGTCATACAATGGTTCATCTTGGATAAACACCACCCCGTCTACGACTTCGTTGGGCGCCTTATCAGATACAACTTTCACATCCCTTACTTCCGGTGACACATTAGTATACAATGGGTCCATATGGGTAAACAGTGCCTCTGGTGGAACACAGACACTCGAAAGTCTAACCGATACCAATATCACCACAAAGACAAGTGGCGATGTGTTGAAATACGATAACGGGTCATCAAAGTGGATAAACACTCCTTTATTGATAGAGGATCTGGCAGATGTTGAGAGTGTCACACCCAGCTTGTATGATATCTTGGTATGGAACGGGGATTCAGGCGGGTACAAAATGCAAAACCTTTCACAGTTCGTCAGTGATACCACAATCACCATAGGAGCCACAACAACTGCCCCCGGGAAAGGGGTTACGGTCGAAGATTCGACCACGTATGTGTCAGACGGAACAAATGTGTTAGCAAAATATAACTACTGGGCGACGTCTGGGGGGTCGAAGGGTGCAGGGGATTACCTTTTTACACTCCCTGGTTCGCTTACATTTGATTCTACCTACCACACTTACGTGACAAGTTCTATAAGTTCGTCTTCTGATACTGCAGAACGCAACGAAGCGATACTGTATTCGTGTAGAACAAACATGTGTATCTTCTCAAACCACCAAGACACGGGCGACACTGTCACAGAAACTATGATTTCTATTGCTGGCTACGTTGTCCCTTACGATTCAACTAGGTTCAGAATCCTCCTACTTGGCAAGGAAGAATGGATGTATGCCGGGGGGACCAGAACACTATATAACCTCACCCAGCACTGCTCTTTCAAGGGTAGTTTTTGGTTTGTTTCGGGCTAATGAAATAAAAATATTACTTAATAACATAAGAAATGGTTAAACCAACACAAGTTGTTTTGATAGTACGTCACAAAATAGCGGTCGTTTTAAACCTAGCAGCGGCTGTGCTTGCTCTAGTCGCTATGTACAACAGGAGCCCAGAAATTGGTATAGCCTCTGCTATATGTTGGATTCTATCGAGTCTTGTTGACCTTGCTCACCACGTAAAGAATTGAAAATCACTTCTTTAGTAGTTTCTTTAAATTTTTCTCGAGAGATTCAATCTGTTTTCCCATTTCATCCGCCTCCTCCTGTTTGATAGAACGCATGGTTGGGATCGTGGGGAGGCTGAGTTTTATTGCCTTGAAATTTTGTAGTTTTTCGTCTAAAGCTTTTCTTTTTTGGGCAACTGACCTTTCTTCAGCTTTTATTTTTTGAAGCATATATCTTTTCTTATTTAGAATAGCAGACGGTGAAGGTGTTTTAGCAGTTTTTCCCATTGTGTTGTCTCTGTTACCTCTCAGTGATTTTATTTTTCAAAAGAACCAAAACAAAAGAGAATAATCTAATCAAAATTGTAACAAGACAAATGGCTAAAGAAAACGCAATTGGTTATGTTAGCGAAGGGTGGTGGACGTACGCCCTTGTATTTCTGTCTGTAGCCACAATCATACTAAGTTCTTCTGTTTTGGATGACAACACACAAATAACGGAAAAACAGAAGGATTGGGCCCTACTATCATCACTAGTAATGCTAGCATTAGTGGTCACCTACCCTTATATCCATTATAGAGTCTCAGGCGGACAATTCCAGAGAATTCCACCACGCTATACACATACAATAGCATTCAAGGGTAAAGTAGCCGTATAGTTAATGCCCGCCACCTCTTGTATCACAATCGTTTGCGTATGTGCACGGCCATAAATGGGCTGCCTCGCTTTCACCGACGTAGAACATAAAGAAGAAAAACGAAATAACTACCGGTGTAGGGAAGCCAATCGGGGAACCGTAAGTAGTAAACTCTGCTACTAAAAGACCGATCATAATGGCGTTTGCAAACCCGTATTTGGGATCAGCGTAAATCATTGGGAAATATGCCACAACCGCGGCAATTCCACCGTTTAATAGTGCGACTATTGCCGGGTGTGTATTAGGTAAGCTTTCATTGAAGAATCTAAAGTATGGTAGACTCATCGACGCAATAAAAACCACCATGAGCATGATCATCCTCTTGCGGTTGGTGATCCACACCTCGTCGGTATTTAAAGCGTCATCGGATGCCATCGTGATTGTATTTTACAAACCATTTAGATATTTCATGTGAAAAGTGTTATTCCCACATGAGCCATTTGCAGTGTACGAGTGTTATAACCGACACTCCCAAGAAACATATAATTGCAGCTATCGGATCCCAGTTTTCGCTACACACAACCGTTATTACTTCCGTCTTGCTCTCCATACCATAATAATAAACAAATAAAAATATTTATAGGGTACTATACAAAAGACCATGTCACAGAAAACACCGTTTACGAAAGAACGTCCCAAGAACACGTTGTTCACCGACCCACTTCCTTATCCTGCTTCTGGAGTAAGAACCGAGCGGGGGTTTTACGCCTTCCCCAAAACTGAAAAGAATGTCGCTTCGCCTTCCCCGCCTTGGTTGAAGAAAGGGCGACAGCCAAAATAAAATATCGTTTATGAGCATTAGACTAGATATGATCAGTACCGCGCACACACACACACCAGACCGGTTGTGTTTTTTAGCCCCGACTGGAGGAACAAAGGTGGCCATCCAGATCATTTGCACCTTAGTAATGGCATACGCAATCTTTTACGCTTGGCGGATCACCGAAGATTGCATGGACGGCATGGCTGTAGTGAGTAAGCACCCCTCCGAGAAATTCGACGAACAGTCGACCCCTGTAGTAATTGCGGGTGGATTTGTACTTTTTATTTGTGCGGCATACGTATTCGTGTGTCTGAAACACTGCAACCTCGGGATCTTTGACAACGAATGCCTGGACAAACCAGCTCCGCCTCCAGAAGAGGTCGTGGAATACTAAACTTCTCTGAAGAACAAAGAACCCCCAAATTCAAAGAATAAAGAATTTACAAAATCTAAAAATGAAAAATAAACATGTTTATTATCCGTGTCTTTCATTTTCTACTTTGACCAGTTCCCTTTTGGTTTCCCGGTAGTGTAAGATGTCGTCTTCTTCCTCCCCTTCGTCGATCGTCTCCGACATGACAGATATTATAGACCACGACGTGGCTTGCTTCGAACACGATGAGTATACCAAGAGTACTAGAAAAGAGACGGAAGTCCCGGTAACCCCCGTATCTGTCGACGAAAAGCCACAAAGGGGCTCGTGGACCACGGCCTTGCTCGACGATGATATACTCAACAACTTGATGGAAGATGAGGTGGTGGAACCCTTTTTATTGGATCGGGATACACTCGAAAACGACTGTTATGCTTACTTGGGTTCTGTAATTGGCTCAAGTGATCTGATGAGGAATCTCATGTTGTTATATAGGGGGCACACCGGCTTTTTAATTGTTTCGAAGATGACTAAAAAAACATGGGTATCGGGGACAATAGAGCACGATGGGTTTTTCTTGGAATTCCATAGACAAAAGAAAGCGGATTGCAGGAGACTTAACAGAAAATACAAAGAAGTTGACGAAATTTTATTGGACGAGGCAGTGTATAGACTAAACGAAATGTAAGTATGACTTAGTAAAATGAAAAATGTTACAGAAAATAAAGTGGTAGGGTCGCAAAGAAAAATCTTTGGTAATCTTAGATAGAAGAAAATCGATATAAGATGCAACAAACTGCACTCTCACAGGCTTTTTCAGGCGGACCTAGTTACGGCGAAGAAAGTGTTCCCGGGTCCGGTGGAAACCTTAATACGACTTACGCAGGATGGGGTGCCAAGAACCCCGATGCTGATCAATATGGTTACCGCACCGGTCAATTCCCGGTTGGTAGTATCCCGGTTGGTTCCGAAGACCAGGAGTTTCGCATCAGTGATTCCAAGGCCTTCAATAACCTTCGCGGTATCGCCAAAACCTCTTTCCCATTTGACCCCAATCCGGCACAGGATCACCCGAACCAGGCTACTAGCTCACTCTCGGACAAATTCGACCAAAACACCCTTGCTGGTATGTCATCGCTCAACCCTGGCCAGTTTAGCTACAACAGCAAGGCCGGTGCAATGGGCAAGCATGTTCTCAACCAGTTTGCTGCTGGTACCTCGACCTTCAACACCCTTGACAGTGCAGAAGGGGCATACGACAACGACCAGGCCGACACTGCTCGTCATGGGCGATTGGGAGATCAACAGTACCAACAATACGGACAGGGGATTGTCATGGGTGACATTCCCGAACAATACCGTGCTGCTTACTCTACCGCCGAAGAGAATGACGTACCACTTACGCCTTTTCATAAGACATACCCTAACTTTGGCGTCGGCAAGCCTGATTATGGCTATAACGAGCCTGGCGCTTCAGCACAAAGCAACGCCATCATCCGCGCCTACCATGCAGTGCTCCCAGAGGGCCAGCTAGCAGGCACAAAGAAGGAACTCATGAGTGTGTTCAGTTCGGTGAACCAAGAGGCTGTAGAGCAGCGCCCCATCCTTCAGTCGCTTGCCAAGCAGAAGAACACCCTGTACCTCGGTGGTCTTACTTCGCTTCCAGACGACCTTACGATCGATCCTCGCATCGCTCTCAACTCTGGTTCGAATATCCCCGCAGACCTCGTACAGAGCGCAGGAGAGTTGGCATCCGCCCTTGGGTCCATGCAATACAACCCCGACGCTACTGGTAACCCTAGTGGCAATCCTTTCGGTGCTCCTCTGCCCAAGAGCCGGACCCTTAAAGAAACGAACACCCAGGCACCACAGGGATTCTACAACCATTTGTCAAGTAACTCCCATGAACCCCTGATGTTTAACGGAGCTACCTCGTACGACATGACCAGCATTGATTCGATGTCGATGCACCAGTAAGAATATAAATATTAAATGGTAAAACCATAATTTCCTTAGTGTAATTTATTCGGGGCGATCACCCGTGTTTTTTATTAAGAGAACGACGAACATTCATTGTTCCTAAATAAACATGTTTATTTCAAAAAATAAAACTTTTACCAGAAATGTTTTTGGTTCCCAGAAGATCAAGCAGTCACGCAATAACACAGTGGTTTCACGCCATGGATGCTAATATGGATACTAATATGGATGTCGACATGGTGCCCCCTATGGAAGCCGATAACCAAGATTGTTTACAGGTAAACGGTCAATTCCTCTCGTACCATGCACTTGTGGTACAGTTCTTCTTGTCTCTTGATGCGTTTGAAAGACTAGAGAAGATTTACAACGAGAAAGAAAACGGGGTTTTCGACATCATCGTTTTCTTTGTGAAGATTCACCAACGGAACAAGATCATCCGTAATCTACACAACAGCTTTCACTGTATCTCCGATGAATACAAATCGAGTGTTACAAGCCACAAAAAGCGCTACTATGACTTCAAAAGCAAGAGCGGGCGTGGAGACCTTGTACACAAAGGGAAGGTAAATCCCCTGATTTTAGTAGAACATGGGGACAGGAGTGTTGCTCTACCTCTTCCATGCCTTGTCGCTTGTTGGTGGTTTATACAGAACAATTTCGATACCTTCTTCTGGGCGGAATTCGAAGAAGTGAAGAGAGCACACGATTTGCACGTCGCAAACAATAAGCGCATTTACTCTACCACACACAAGACCGGGAAATCCAAAATACGCCAAGCTGTAATTAAACGTGTGATAGACGAACGTGAAACAAATGAAAACGAACAAGAGAAACAGAAGGGCAAGAAGCGTCCATTTCTCACAAGACCGGAGCGTCAAATGGTCTCGGAGCTCGTTGTCATAGAACGAGCATCCATGAAAGAGGAACAACAGAAACGCTCTAAAAAAACACACCCATCGAAACACAGAAACAAGGAAACAACGGCTGTAATCATAGCAAAGGCCGGTACATTATGTGAAGATGAGGATATCAAAAAATAAATAGATTTATGTTAAAGGTGTAACGACCCTGGAGTCCCATGTTCTGTAATATAGTAGAAATGGTGGAGTGCGATTACGACTACGATAAGTTCTAAATCCGACATTATGTATCTTTTTTATGTTTACCCTTTACCCTGACAAATAAAACACGTTTTATTTTACACATGAGTGTTTCTCTGTAACCATCCTACACACACTCAAGAATTCCCCCATAGACAAATCCATTTTCATGACGTTACATAGTCTGTGCACCAGCTGAACATTGTTTTCGGTATAACCGGCCTTATCTATAATTTGGTCCATACTGACATTACTCTGGCCAATTACAAACTTGCTACTCTCATCCTTTCTTTCTTTGGTGTAAGTCATCTGCCCACCACACAATTCACACTTGCCACTAATGGAATGAAACCTGTGTATGACCCATTCGGGTGTGACAGTGACTTGAATAGAGTCGTCAGGACAACGACCCTGTGCTAACTTAACGATATGTTTCGCGAATTTTTCTAGTGTATCCACTTCCTTCTCGGAAATACATTTCCTACAGGATCTTCTGCCTCTATCGAAATGATTGTGGGTGTATACGGAGCTACAGCTGACACACCTCATTACACCATACAGTGTCTTCATAGACTCCATTGTAGAGGGTAGCATATGCCTCTCCCCAGTGATTGCTTCTTTTACGGCCAGTCGTGTGACCCGTGGTTCTTGTTTTACCTGGACCTTTTTTGGGTGCTTCCTCGCCCTTCTCTTTTCTCTGTTATCTTCCAGTGCTTTATCTCTGAATGCCTGTTTCGCCAATGCCTCTACATCGCTAAGCTTTATACTGTTACCAGAAAGCGGCAATGATGCCATTACACTCGTACCCTTATCCAAGAAAATTCGTTTGTCCTGCCAAATGATCTACTACTGGGAGCTTTGGGGAGTGTGGGAGGGGAAATCTTTGTTTTCATGTCGTTGGCCATGTATCTGAGTAGAGCCTTTAGATCTTTGACCCCGTCTTCGTCTCCCTCTTTCTTCAGTCTTTTCATATCCTTCTCGATACTATCGAGTGTTTTCTCCACCCATTTCTTGTACACTTGATCGGAATCGCTTTTTCTTTTCTTCAGACTTTTCTTAGGACCTTTCCCTACCCGGGAGAGTACATGCACGGTTTTCTCTTCTATTTCCTCTATAGCTCCCTTCCCGCCCTCGTCTACTTCTACAACAACCTCTCCTACATCTGTTTTGATTTTGGCACCGATAGTATCCACGGACACTGGTATGGACATTGCAGCCTCCATAGACGCCCTTGTATCGACCAGTGCTCTATCGACTGGGTGCATCCTGGATATGGTAATAACAGAATAGAACACACCAAGAATACTCAGGGCTATACCAGAACTCGCTACTTTCATTTGTGTACTGGTCTTGTTCCATTTGATCTTCTTCTTTGTCACAATTTTATCGTCCTCCTCTTCTTCTTTGTCTTGTATACTGACAACAAAGGACTCCTTGGTACCATAAACCATGTATAAACACCATCCAGTGCTCACCATCCCCATAAAACTAAAGATCTTGAGGAGGAGTCGTATGAACAGGTACCGTTTTTTGAATTCTGTAGAATCTATTGCCCTGCCTGCCAGACTGGACATTTGTTGTGTAGCACGACTAATGGAGTCAGCGCTTGATCTATAACTATTCATTGTTCTTAAATAGAACAAAGAAAATTATAAAACGGTAGAAATTAAACATGTTTATTTTTCTGGGATTTCAATCTAGAGCACGCACGCGCCTTGGTGGACGGGTTCGCGGCGGAAGCAAAACGCCAAAACCCCAACTCACTCGCACACCCCAAACACAATGAGTCATAAACCGATCTCTCTCCTCGACAGTCAACTGAATGACGACGAAGACATCCCTGGGTTGGTTGATATACCGCGTTCTATTTCCACTGGGCAGTTGAGCCTGTCACGGACATGCGCAACGAAGGGAAAAAACAAAAGTGTGAAGACACTAATGGACATCATAAAACAAGACACGGGCACACCTCACCACCTTACAAACCTTGTTTCTACCATCATCTCGCCGTCTTCTACAAACGAAAAAACATTGCCTATCCCCAAACTTGTACGCCAACAAGCCATCCACCGCTCCATAGAGGAATGTGCTGAATTAAAAATGACTTCTCCTGATGGAATAGATGAAAATATGACCAAAAACACGATCGTAGGTAACGAGATCCTGCCAGGATGGAGAATCATAGATGCAATGGTAGATGGGATTGTGGTAGGGATGGTTGTGTTCCCTTGGCCGTTATGGGCGGCAATTTTCCTCGTAGTTGGCATGAGAGTACCAATGATCGTAAAGGCGTCTTCCAAAACCGATTGAAATCACTTCTCTCTGGTAAATAATATAGTTTCCCCGTTGTCGAATATCCGCTTGCACATACTATACGTATTACAGTCATTGTTTTTTGCAAACACGAACACCCCGCATTCCGGGTCACTCGTGCACACCAATTGGCATATCTCGAGGGTTGTGTCAGACATAAAGGCGAGTACTGGGCTTTCACAGTCCAATCCCTCTATTTCTGAAAATGTCTTCCCGCTAGAATCAAAATAGTGCTTCTTCGGGACGCGTATTTTTTTCTTTTCTTGTGGCTTCTCATGGGGCTTCTCCCGGGGCTTCTCTTCTATATTTTCTTTCTTTATCTCTTCTGTTTTTTTCGGGGGTGGTGGGAGCAGCAATTCTGTACGAGGCTTTCGCTCTTCGTTTGTTTTATTTTCTCGTGCACCCGAGTTTTTGTATGCCACGAAAACCAAAAGCATTACAAGGATACCACATCCTAAATATACCATACCAGGTAATCCCATTTACTACTACCCAACAAAACACCACAACTAAAATAAACACAGAAAAAAACACCCCTCAATTTTATTTTCTATTGTTTACAGAGAGAGAACAAAGACTATTGACCATGGAGGGCGAAGAAGCATACGGTGATTTTATTAAAAGTACCGGGTTTGGAGGTAGGCCGGGCATGGCACCGTTATCAAGTGCAAAAAAGAGTGTCGTGCAAGACCCGAGTACATACGGTGACCCTTCGCCAGAGGCGCACAGTGCAGAAGCCAAGGAGTTTGAGACACAATACCATTCTAATGATGCGCGGGCCGTTATGAAAGCCCCTGTGCCCAACGCCGTCAAACCGATGCAAGGCCAACCAGTTATCCAGGGGGCTGTGCGTCGCAGTGAATATCACGGACAAAACCCCCTTGGTACCCCACTCAGGTACAAAAATGTTCTTGGGGACATGGACTCGCGCGCGCAGCCGGGTGTATACGGCGACAAGCGCTGGGCTGCTGTGGGTGTCGGGGGTGACCAAGATTCCCCGGAGTTGGGGAGGGTGGCTGCACGACGGTTTCGTAGTGAGAATATGTCCGCTGCTGCTACTAAATTGGGTAAACGCGAATTGGGAATTCTAATTGCAGTAGCTACATTTGGTTTCGTTGTTTCCGTTGTTAAGTGGAATGGAAAACGAAACAATCCTAGTGCCAGTAAACAATGGGGAGTTGCCGGTGTTGTATTCCTTGCAGCTCTTGGGACTTCTTCGTATTACTACAAGTATTCTGACAAGGTCGAGTCTATGGGGGGCCGTTTACCGATCGGTGCCAATAACTTCCCTGTCGTCCCTATTCAGCGTGGACAACCCGACCCACAAGTATATCGCAAAGTCCCTGATCCACAAGATAACAAGGAGCAACGAATGAGGAGAGTGGGAGTGAATGGTAGTGATCTAGAGGGACCTCGTGCTAATTACGGTTACCAGAGAGGGAAGGTTACAGAAGAGGATTACCAGCGTCTCCAGGAATCGGAACTTATGCGCTCCGCGCGAAACATGAATATGGACAAAGGTACCTTCAATGAGTACATGGCCCGTCTCGACGGCGAAGCACCAAACCAGTTTGTGCAGAAACAACCCTACATGCCGTTTACTGCGGAATGGGAGGAACGTAGCAAGATCGACGACATGTCTGCCAAATTTGGTGTTAGCACGGGCCCCGACCCTGCAAACAGGAAGTACAAGTACAAGGACACTCGTATGTTGCAGGCAGGTGCGAAGACCATGCACACGAAGGACCCTCCACCTGGTTCTGTTCCGCCCTTGGAGAAAACCCACCCCTGGATGGAGAAAGACATGAGTGGACAAGAAGCCCCTGTTCTCTTGGGGGCAGAAGTTCTAAATCATGAGAAACTTACTGCACAAGACACTCAATCCTTTGCAAAATCACGGATGATGGAAACAGAAACCCTTGAAGTGCCGCAACAGCAACAGGATAACGATTTCATGCAACCTGTGGAGATCAAGAAAGAGGTGAAACATTCATTCCCAGTGCGCCCCAGTTTTTTGCCCGACGGAACAGAAGAACAGAAGGCACCAGACGGTTCCGAGCAACAAAGGAGGATGCCGCCTATGCCCCAGGACAATATCCCAATGCTACAGGCGTCTAGACAGAAAGCCGCTATTCCTGCCGAATTCCCACAAGAGGATTCTGTCCAACAAATCCAAGGCCTAAACCGGCAATTCATGGACCATAGGGCAGACCCTGCAAAAGCACAACCGGCACCGGAATCTGGAGGTGGCTTGCACCAAGGGTACGATGATGATGATTCAGGTGGTGGAGCTTTTGAAGCAGCTTTCGCCCCCTTGAAAACCCCTAGTGAGAGTGAAATACAAGAAGCACAATCGGATGTACGCAGAAGCTAAAAAATATTAAATTGCCATCAAATTAGTTATATAGATCGGGTTGTATCCGAGAATGGCTGTCCGCCTGTCCTCATCGGTAAGCCAGGCACCACCTACACCAACAAGGATGACATACAAACCAACGATTGCTGTGTAAATCGGATTCACGTACGTGTTACGTTTGTATGAGCCAATAAGTGTGAGAGACGTAAGGAACAAAACCGTTGTTGCAAGTGTGCTCAGAAGCGGCTTGGCGTTTTTATTCATACAGTTGTTTTTGGCCAACTGTATTGACGTATACTTCTCCAACGAACTAGTCTCCCAGAACTGGACGTCCTTCCCGGTTTCAACTGTCTCATGGGCAGCAAATCGTTTCAAGGAACAGAAGTCCGTATCTGTGTCCATTATTTCGTTGATATTACGAACCATTTCACTCACTACCACATACAGCAAGGAGGCCAACATAGCATACTTTGCCCAGAAGACAAGGTGGTGGTCCCTTTTGGTGTGGTGTGTGTTTTCCGTTTGTCCGGTTTCCTGTTTAGGAGGGTTGGGGCGACTTTGTCTTGTGACCCATAATGTTACAAACCCAAATAAAACAAAAGAAGATGCCACAACTGGCCATTTAGACCCAATATCGTTCTCCTCTTCCACCTTCTTGGACGCAAAAGCGACCTCTTTTGAGAAAAAATCCATCGACTGGAGCGTTTTAGCTTTCTCCAAATTCTTCGTCGCGTATTCAAGGCGGGCATCTGCCGGTCCTCGTATCTTGGTAATTCGTGCACCATGGAAGAACAGTGCGGCCATGAGCATCATAAGTACGGCCTGTGACATAGAGTTTTCGTATAACGGAGAAGTAAAACACAGCCTTTCCTCGGATGGATTAATACCCCATAACACGTTCCCTACTTGTGACAAACACAATGAGGATATTATAAGATTTGTACACATAAACATGAACAGAAACTGTTCATTTTCTTGGTGATCAACATCATCGTCCTGCTCTTTTTCTTCCCCCTCTTCCGCGCCATTGTACTTGTACTTACCCCCACCAACGATATAATAAATACCCATGTTCAGTACACCTAGCGTGAATACGACCAATAAGCTACCTGGTACATTACCGCATACCGAAACGGTAGAAAGAACCAATAGAATACCAATAAGTGACGGGATAAATGTCCCGATCATACCGAGGTGGACAAAATCGGCAAAGTCGGTCTTTTTCATGTATAATACGGCACAGGCGACAAGCGCCACCAACCCTCCTATTATCCGGAATAAGATGCCAACGGGTTTCAGAAACCTGGACACAAATGACGAAGATTTGAAGAAGAAACCCATCAAAGAGGCTACGAACACAATACACGCCCAGATCTGGGCATACGACACTTTATCGCCTATTTCGGACCACTGTAACTTATCAGCTCGGACAATGGATAAGTTACTGAATGTCTTTTCTGGCGCTAGCGACTGGGCAATGTTGTAAAAGTCCATATCGTAGCTCACACCCGCGTAGTACTTGTGGTTTTTAAACATCGTGTAATACAAAAGACCATGTTCTGGTACGTTCTGTGGCATGGGACCCCCCATACTAGTGAGCAATACAAGGTCCACGTTGTCCGCCGCTATAAACTTGACCAGTTGACTCTCTTTTGCATGCGCTGGGTCGATGATCTTCCAGTCACGCACTGCACGCGGACCGGTAAGTTGTAGAGTCTGGCCCGTGATTAGTTTCACCCATATGTCAACAACCATGACTTGATCTTCTATTGCGTTGTCGTCTACGTTTGTAGAAACACTGATGTATTTTATAGGGACCATCTGGTCACCAATGTGGGCAACAAGTGGAAGTACGTCATTCTCGTCAATCGGGTATAGTTTATGGGCAAATGTCCCGTCACGCTCGTCTGGAACATCCATGGCCATGAACAGTTTGTCAGAGAAGAGCCTGGACATGGAATGAAGGATAAAGAAGAGTGCACCTCCTTTGTTTTCGTGAAACCGCACACTTGCAAGAGACTTGTTCGCAGGGGACACAAGTATGCTGTCGTTTACATGCATCCCCATCCCCTCGTTTTCAAAACGGGGAATGACATTGTCAAAAATAGACACCGGCTCCTTTTCCAGGCGTAACCCGAAAAAGTTGACAAATATAGGCAATGGTTTGCCGTCATTCCCTTGAACTATCGATGTTCCCATTCCCTTTTCCGTCTGACTGAATATATACTTGATATCCTTTGGAGCATACTCCCCTTCTTCGTTGTTTTTCCAGTTTGTGTCGTGTAACATCAACGTAACCTTGAAAGATGTACCGCTTGTAGCAGGGTCTATGAAGTCCTTTTCACTCTCTACAATCATCTCGCTAACACCACCAGCAAGTGTAAAGTCTGTGTTGTTATCTCTGTCGGTTGCTATCATCATGAAACTCATGGGCATGAAGCGTCCGTCATCTTTGTCGAAAATCGATTTGATTTTGTACAACCGATTCCACCACTTCGCTTTATCCCCTGTCTCGGTAGAGAAATCGAGAGTCATGGCCTTAGTTCTATCAAGAACAGTTATCATCTTCACCATGGTCCTCATTGCCCTCTCCCTGTCCTCCATTTTCTTAATGGGAGTCTGGTCGAAAACCCCCGACGATTTGGTTGTAGGAGTACGCAAGGGGAAGTTTCCGCCCACTACCTTCTCGTTAGACGAAACGTCCGAAAATATCGAGTGTTGGGCAAGTGGTTCATAAGCCATTAAATACATGATAAAAAGGCACATGACAAGAGTGGATATGACCAAAGTGTGTTCGCCATTATCCCTGTGTCCATCCTTATTACTTAATCTCGCCACAACTGTATTCTGGATCATCCCTTTTTTGCTCTACTCTGTACAAAGAAAAATTATCTAGACATTAATAAAAGAAGATGGTCTTCTTCGAGACCGCGGGCGAAAACGACTTCGCCTCAATTTTCGAGAGTGTGGCTCTTGAAAAACAAGAGGACTCCGAACGGGAAAAAATCGAATCAATGCTGAGGATTCTAGACGACATCGAGTCGGAAGTAAAGACAGAACATGTAATTGCACAGCCTGGTGCACCCCCAAGGCAACTTATGTACCCGGTAGTACATCCCATGGGTTACCCTGCTGCTTACCCTATGGGGGTTCCAATGATGCCCCCGATGGGCCAACAACCACCACCACCACAACAACAACGCATCGAATACTACAAAGTGATCACGGATGATGGAAATATAGTAGACACAAACAACAACGGTACCCTCGTTGTTGACCGAAATAAGGTGCATACACTAGACGACCTTCCAAAAGAGAGCGACTGGGACCTTATCATGGGACCCCAACCAATAGAAGAACCACTGGTAGATATCAGTGCCGGTCTACGGGTACGGGACGGGGAGAAGATCTACACTGCGCGGATGGTGGGCGAACCGTCTTATGCTGAATGGAAGGGAGTATCATTTTTCAGTCTTGCTATGTTTTTATGTGTTGGTATTGCGGTTATCGTATTGCTCACACGCCTTAACCGCTATTCTAAATCACACACTGTCACAAGAAGCGCCCCCGTTGCACCTACACACGAGCCATCGTTGAAAAACAGGGATTTCCAAGAGTATGTAAACAAGTACGTAGACAAACGCCTCCGGGAGCGTTACAATCTAGTACCATCCCATTTCCAATAAAAATATATGATTATAAAAGAAGATAATGGCACGTTTGTCAAATCCACATAGCGAAACTATGGACCACGATAGACACGAGGAAGTAGTTGTTAAGCACAGGAAAACACCAAGACTACTCATAGTTTTGTTGGTTCTAGTGATAATAACAGGAATTGTGATCGCGGTGTTATGGTACAAGGGCATACTTTTTGCCCCAATCGCGGAAGTTCCGGCTCCAACACCTACTCCAACACCTACTCCAACCCCCACACCAACTCCTACTCCAACCCCCATACCAACTCCTACTCCAACTCCCACACCAACTCCCACGCCGACTCCCACACCGACACCCACACCCACACCGACACCCACGCCTACTCCACCGACTCAAAAGAAGAACAATAGTCTGATAATCGGACTCTCTGTCACAGGAGCGGTGGTACTTATCATTGGTATCACTTTGTTCTTCTTGAGAATGAACAAGAAGGATGTGAATCGTGGTGACGACGTAGGACTACCACGACTTGCCGAAGAGGTGGAAGCGACTGATTTATTTGAAGCGAGAATGAAGATGGTCCCAAAAGCAATCGAAAAAGATGCCAAGGCGGCAGTTTCAAAGGCAAAACAAGAGTTAAAAAGGGGGAGGGAAGATGTTACGAACGACTTGAATTTAAAAAAGAGAAAGGTGGAACTAGCTGATGCCATCGAGGAAATCGAAAGCGGTACTGGGGATGCCTTAGCTTCTATAGTGAATGTTATCCACGCAACGAAGACTTCCAAAGAAGTGAGAAAACAACAGAGACGGCTCCGTGCTCTGAAAAAAAAGCAAGAAACTACCCGACAGCAAATTGAATTGGCGAATAAAAAGGCGATGGCCGAGATAAGGATATTCGAAGAGGGATTAGAGAAGGCTAAGGCAGATGTAATGGATGAGCTACGAAAAAAGACCAAAGAGATAGATGAATTTAATAAAGACGCTCCTTTTATATTTTCGAGCATATACCGAGGATTTCCTCCGAACATGACGTCGCGGAGAATGGAGGAACTTCTTTGGAACGAGGCTCAACGCTTAAAAAAAGATCGCGCTCGTTTAAAGCGCGAAATTAGAGAGGACAAAACACAAAGAGTTATAAAGAAATATAGATGATTTAGTAAACAAACCATGTATTAAATATCCCCAATTTTGTTTAAATGTCTCACAATTTAATCAAGAGTTAATGTCCCCCTTCTTGGTCTAATAGTCCGTCTACGTCTGCGCGACCCCGAATCCGGCGTAACATCTGGTGGTGGTGGTGGTGGTGATGGCGATGGTGTGGGTGGGGGTGTCGACGAAAGAATTGGTGACAAGGATAGTGGTGGGGTACCACCATCTGTCTTTTCCTCTTCTTCTTCTTCTCTATCAGTATTGAACGAAACCCCCTCCCCATTCAAAAATTCCTCCACAAATGAATCAATTTCGCTGGACATGTCAGTTGGGACACTGGACATGGAACTTAATTGTCGCTGGATGTATGCCATCCGTGGCGATAAGTCGGTTTCATGTGTGACGGTAATAGTCGGTCCCATCTCGTATTCCCTGTGTTGGTGCGATACATGATCCAGGTGTGCCTGAATATCATCCATCGGTGGTGGGGTCAAGTCCACACCATGTCTTTCTGTTTGTACATTGTGTACAGGTGCGTTTGGCCTTTCGGATGTGTTATTGAACGAGGAATCGAACATGTCAATTATCCTGTGGTCTGTGAACAGCGATTCGAAATTTTCGACTGGGTTCCCAACCGCGTCAACGCATGGTACATCTGTGGTATTCCCGGTCTGTCGTTCTTCATTTTCCTCGTCGACAACTTCTCTGATAACACCACGAAGGATGTTCTGGAAACACACTTCGTTTTCTGAACTGTCGTTGTGCTCATCCATGATTGTCCTGAATTTCCCAAGTGCATCCTTGTATTCTTCGACAACCAAAGCCTTGGCCTTCTTAACTTCTTCCAGGAGCTCGTCATGTTCATTTATTGCATTACGCAGATCTATATTCAAAAGATTGATACGACGTAACTGTTCTGATGTTTCCTTCTCGATTTTGTCAAATGATCCAGGGACACACACAGTCGGTAACTCTTCGATCTTCTTCTTTGACATTACGGAGAACATTGCCATTGCCGCCTCTATGACATTCTTCTCTGTATCGTCAACCCCCCTTTCAAGGTTGAGCTCTTTGCATCTTCTTACAAGAAGCGCGAACGGTTCAATACCCTCTGCGAAAATGTCAATTTTGTCCATTGTATATTATCACTACTCCACTCTCTCTAATACCCGGAATGGTTTTTATTAGTTGTGTTTTTTTGTGCAATAAAAACTCTCAGATTTTCATGTCTGCCAATAAAAGACTAGAGAAACTTAATTTTTGAAGATGTATCCTTCCCGTTTTACCGAGTTTTTTGGTCCCAGTATGTGGAAAACCATGCACGCCGTGGCTTTCACCTACCCAGACGAACCAAGCCCACAGGAACGAAAACAGTACATTGACTTTTTCAAAAGCCTCGAAGGAGTAATCCCATGCCCTCAATGTAGACAGCATTATGGCGAACACATAAAATCCAACCCCATTCAGGCGGAAGACACAGATGATATGTCCAGGTGGGTGTACAACCTCCACGACAAGGTCAACAAGAGGAACGGCAAAACATCCCCGTCATATGAAAAAGTAAAGGAAATGTACACTGGTTTTGACAACAACAAACACCGAGCCTTGTTAACAAAAAGCGACGAGGAACAACGCAGAGAGATGGCAGACCCTTTGTTTCTGGCCAACACATCCGATTCTCCTGTAACCACGCCTTCCAAAAGCGACGATAAACATACCAGGGTTATCCTTGTTCTGGCCATCGTCGCCGGAATGGCGTTCATCTATATGCAACGCAAACAAAGACAAAAACAAAAGAACGATTAAAAGTATAAGTGAGTATTATACAAAACATAGTTTTCCTTTATCTCTATCATAATCTATCATAAGCATGGACACTGACGAGTTTATACGAATATTTAACGGGTACAACGGAAACTCCCCAGTGTCCTTTCCGGAACACAAAAGGGACTATGGTGTCCATGGCTACTCTATGGTGATGTTCAAGCCCGACAAAAGCATGTTTTACTACGAAACACAAGAGAACATCCCCATAACAAGCATATACATCGCCGAAAAGTATCTTAAGTCTCCATGGGATGCTGCGATTCTGAGACGCGGCCATGGCGAAAATTGTGTGTATTTCATGTGCCCTGTACACTTGACGGGCATGGGTCTACAAAAGTACACAGAATCATTGTATAGGAGTGCCTCGAAAGCCTTTCATGTCATGAAAGATGCAACACCGGTGCAAGAACACAAGAGGCAGAAAAGGTCCGGGGAGGCATTTATTAGTGTGGAAAGCACTAGCGGGGAGCAGGTGGTGGAGACACCAGATCATTTCTATTCTCTTTTGAACTCTTACTTCGGGTTCGACCATGATCCATGCCCCATAATGCCGGCCGAAGATGCCATGGTATCAACACAATGGGGTAAAATGAATTATATAAATCCACCGTTTAAACACGCGGCCGCATTCTGTTTCAGGGCGGTCGAGTTAAAGACCAAAGCGGTAGTTCTCTGCCCCCTCCGTCTACACAATAAATGGACAAGGTATCTCCACAATACTGGCTGCCTACACGGAATAATCTTTCTCAGAGCGGGTATGATATTTAAAGGTTACACGGGGAGGATCCCAACCCCTCTGATGCTTGTATTAATAGGACCTCCTACCGGGAAGGCCATGAGTGAGGGAGTGCCCTACTGTTTCTGGGACCCTTTTCATGGATTGAAAAGGGTGAACTATACATCCCCTTCATTGACCTCTCTGCCTGAGAGTATGGTTGACTCGTTTTTGGGTGCCAAGTTTAATATTGCGTAAAAAAATGTTTCGTATGATTGTCTATTAGATGGATATGTAAGCAAGTATGTTCTTTTTTCGTAGCGCGCCCAACCCAAAAAGCGAAACACCAACATCAGAAGACGATGTCTCCACACTCCAAAAACAAGCAAGAAACAAACGTTTCCTTTATTCCATGGTAATTTTTGCAGTTGCGGCCGCACTCTTGGTAAGTTTCTGGGTTAGTAGAAACAAGAAAGAAAAGGCCGTCGCTGCCCCTGAAAAGAAGGGAGTGAAAAAGATTAAGAATGAAAGCAAGCGCGAGGCCGCCCCTGAGGTCGACGAAGAGTCCATGCTCGAACTCGCCCTGAAACTAAAACAGGCCGGAGCGAAGATATACGGTGTTACACAGTGTGGGTGGACAAAGCGCCAGCGCGATCTATTCGGTGGCCGTAGCTCCCCAGCACGCAAGGTCCTAGAAGACATCTACGTAGAATGTCATACTTCTGATATGTGTCCCGATATACAGGGTTACCCTACCTGGGAAGTCTCTGGTAAGAAGTTCCCCGGTTTCAAGGCAAGCGAACAACTAGAAGAGATGGCAGAATATAAACCGATCCCCAAAAAGAAGGTCCACAAGGTCCACAAAAAGAAAGCCGTGAAACTGGAAGTTATCGAGGAGGAGAGTAGCGAGAGCGAGCCCGAGGACGAGGTTGTAGAAGACCACAGTGGCGTAGAGATCGTAGAGATCCAAGAACCGGAAGAGGAGCCAGAAGAGGAACCAGAAGAAGAGATTTCCGCCGACGAAGCCCCAAAACCCGCTAAAAAGAGGCCACGCAAAACCAAATCCCGTGTTGAAAAGGCACGTGGTGTTAGTGCATATGCCCCACTGGCGGTACCAGACATGCCCGGTACTGCCGTCTTCGAACCCAGTGCGTCCAGGACCGTCACACAGGCGGAGCAGGGGAATGTACCACGTCAGTCGCTTGAAAATAACGACCCAGTAGCGGCCATGGCAAATCAGTTCGCACAGTCGTACGAGCAGGTCGCCCGCGACCAACAGAGGGACGACAATTCGGCACTGGTATTGGATGCAAACCTCCCGCAATCTGCTACAATCACCACAGGGGACGCACTGGCCCCCAAGGATATCCCTAAGAAGAAGAGAACACCAAAGAAATAAGTATAACAAAAATGTTTAATCATCCCTGACTATTTCCTTGTAAATCTCTAGATGCATCGGATTAACCCTCAACTGGCGCTTGATTTGTTCAAAGAAGGTGCCCTTGTTTATTTTATACCTGCGTTCGTCGACTATGTGTAAACGCGATGCCGAAACTTCGGGGTTTTTGGGGTCGTAGAAGATGCCGGCGTTCGCCTTTTCCCTACCAGATGTATACATAACAAAGAACTCTCTCGATTCCATCCACTCGTTCCCGTTCTCTAGAACTTTGTCAAGCATGGACTTCCACCACGGAGATTTATACTTGCCATGGAGTGTCATTTGCAAAACATGTCGTATGTTTTCCTCTTGTTCTTCTTTACTTACATGGTGTGACGGCTCTATTTGCCATCGCCTGTATTTAAAGTCCTTTTCAATATCACTGGTGTCCCTATCAATGGACTCAAAGCCGCTGTACGCCCATTTTTCTTCGGATACAATGGGCAAAGCAGGCCAGTCTACACCTCCCAGGAACTTAGACGGTGAAACCGGTGGTGAAATAGGAGGGGGGTTGTCTATGCCATCAATGTGTATAGTGGGAGAAGGGGGTGGTGTGGGGACTGTAGAGTATACGAGGGGATACGGTGGGTTTTGCACCCATCCAATACTATTCTCGACCCCCTGTTCTGGCAAGGAGAAGTTCAAGGAAATGTCCGCGATCACTGCCTCGAACCTACCCTTCTTATTCGCGGCATTGTCTGCACTTTTTGCTTCTACACTCGCATGCTCTAAAAACAAGTGGCGTTTCATGGTTCACGAGAGAATTGGAGTTGGGGGTCTGGACTTACCAGAACAGAAAACATGTTTAAAACAAAAGGCGAAAGTATTAGAAAAGTAAAAATTTTTATAGAACAAAGAAGATTCCAATTGTTCTGGAACAATCGGAGAATTAAGTGTGGAATTTCTCCGGCCGAGTGTACGAAGAACCGAAGCCACCGAACGAACTGATCTTCGAAAACTGTGACTCCTGCTTTGCAGCAAACGACTGGGTCTCGGCCTGGTACTGGTACCCGGGCGCAGATGAGATGAAGCGCGGGTCGTTCGTGGCGTCCGTGACTTGTGAGCGCTTGGCAAGGTTGAACTGGGTCTCGTACTCGTCCGCGATGTGCTCAATGAGACGCGGGTCGCTGTTAACGCCTTCCCCGTCGGACTGGATAACCTTGTCGATATTCGCAGCCGCGGCCTCGGGGACAGCATCGCTAGTGAGGATGGAGCCGAGGTGTTGAAGGTATTTGTCGTGGTTGAAGTCGCCGGTAGACATCCCGCGCATTGCTTCTGCAAGTTGTGCATGGCTCAGATTCTGTACGTTATGAGTGGGGATGATGTCCGTGTACGCATTGAAGTAGTTGGGGTTTTGAAAACCCACGAAAGGGAGGCCGCCCTTGGCCTTGTACCATGCACGGTCGGAACTGTTCCATGCGTTGGGGTGGATGCGGCGGTTAAAATGCTGGTCGGCATCAGCCTCGGAAAGATCTAGCTGTTGTTTACCCTTGAATGTGGTGGGCCTGACACGGATAGACGATTCTACGACAGTTTTAGACTCGACTGCCCCTGGAAAGAGTACCCCTGTAGCAGAGTCGGCGATCGGACTGTAGGTGATCGCGTTTTCGTCATATACGGCGCGATCCCTCATATCGATAAGGGTCGACTCATTCATGACACCGGTGAAAGCATCAATGTACCCGGACTTCGCAGTCGGGTCGTAGGGATGTACTTCCCGTGCATTGTATGGCATGTACTTGGAAATGTCTGTTCCTGTCATGATCGTATCGCGTCCATCGGATTCAGACATTTGTCTTTGTCTGTTGTTTCGTTCTAATAAGCACAAAGAAAAAAATACCGTCGTCGGGTATATTTTATCTTTCACAAAAGTAGTATGAAAAACGTGATGGTAGTGACGAGGAAAATTACTACTACTGACAATGCGATTGGATTTGCGGCGGTTTTGATCTCGGTTTTTATCCAGGTCCCACAGCTTTATAAAATATACATGACAGGGGAATCAAAAAGCCTTTCGTGTCTGACGTACATTTTGCTATGTCTTTCCAGTGTATTGTGGGTAATTTACCATTACAGAATGGGTACTCCTCACGGGATGATATCCGGGGGGCTAACACTGCTTACCAGTATCATGATTCTCTACTTTATCCTGTCACATAACGATAACGTGTGTGTTAATTGAAAAATACTTTATTTTGAAAAATATATGGTTTTAAGTACGACAACAACACAATCATGCAAGCACCAGAAACAGAAACTCTAGCATCAGAAACAGAAACTCTAGCATCAGAAACAGAAACACATACATCTATGGCCCCGGTTCTTATCGGGATTGTCATCATCGTAATACTCCTTGTAGTGGCCATCATCGGGTGGGCGCTGGGATGGTTCTCGGGTGGTGAAAAGAAACCACCCGCCGACGAGGATAAAAAGGGGAAACCGATTGTGGTGGACCCCAATAGCTCCGTGAGTGAGCGCATCGACCAGCTTGTTACAACACTTAACGGTACCAATACCAATCTTTCGGCCCTGTCCGAAAAAGTAGATAACATTTCAAACAGGGGCGGAGAAACAAAGGCCTTTTTCAATGGGTATGGTCAATACGGTTATGCACTGCCAAAGCAAAGCGTCGTTACCTTTCCTAACCATACGTCAAATGGTGGGATTGTTTACAGCGAAGGCGGGCTCATTTCCGGTTTAAAACCAGGCAAGACGTACGAGATCAACATGACCATGACGCTGAAAGACTACGATTACAAATACTCCGCAAATTTCATAATGGAAAACGGAGACGGGTCAAAGAAGTATGAGAATTGTCGGGCCAGGGGGTATGCTAGCAGTCATAGCTATACTGTTCTAGCTGGCGGGCATGGTGGGTGCATCATACAAATTAGCAATGATGCAAATAACAAGGATCTCGAACTTCGCCTTTTTAACGAAACCCCTGAGGATATGAAAATGAATTATGCGACAAGTCTTATCGTAAAAGAGATCTAATCTTGGCGCGATACACGTATGATGCACAGAGTAACACTATAAGTAAAAATTATCGATACCACGTGAATTGGCCGAAGAAACGGCACGTCGTTCTCCCACGTAGTGGGTCGGGAGTTTGTTCTGGGTAAGAATATATAAATATCGCAAAGGTAGCCAGCTTATGTTTTATAATCCTCATTGCCCCTTCTATTCCAATCGTTATAGCTCCACTTCTATTTGCTTAACGTGTAAAGTTTAATGAAAATCTGAAAAACAAAAAATGGTTTATAATTTTGGTCCCCTACCTTTAAGAAGAGAAGATTACGTCGTCACATACTATAAGAAAATGGTCGCAATTGAAGTACAACAACCCAGTAATGAGGGCGGTCCGAAACAGGCTCAACAGCCAGTCGCCGAGGGTGCCGAATCCAAGAAACCCACGGAATTTACCCCGGTCCAGCAACTCCAATACCTTATGGCGACCGCCAACATCCTCATCAAAAACTCGAACGCCGTCGTCGAAAAAATGAACAAAATCGATTCGGATCTAGACTACTTGTTCAATAAGGTCGGTCACACTCGTCCTGAAAAGGAAGAGAAGAAGGAGGGGGTCAAAGAGGAGGCTAAGGACGAAGGTGTCACCGGAGCTTCTGCTAAATAACTATTTTTTCTTTTTCTCTTTCTTACACGTCTTCCCGTGAACCATCTGGTGTTCGCAATGCGTCAATTTAATGACAGCCGAATTGTGGATGTCGTCAGGGTTCGTGTGGTGAAGCTGTCTCTTGTCGCCCTTCTTAAGACCATGTTTCTTCCTATCCGAGTTACGCTTAGATCTAGCTAAAACTTGATCCGGCCTGCCATGATAAAGGAGGTATTCATACTTGCTCTTAACGGCTTTGGGGCAGGCAGGGGGTGCGAACCCGTTCTGTGCACAATACCGTCCCTTGTTTCGATATGTTAAAGCATCCGCGTAAAGCACCTTCCACCCTTCGACGTCGTCCGGTGATGGGTATTTCTTCGTCTTGCTCTTGATATCAGGCAGTTTACCGTTATAAGCTGTGATTAAGGGGCGTAGATCACAGGTTGTCGCAGTAACGACAACACCGACTGGGTACCGGGTAACCCGTTTCTTTGCTGGCTCGCTTGTTTTTGTTTTCTTGGTCACGGTTTTCTTTGCCTTTGGTGGCATCTTGTATTACTAATTATACAGACAATTATATTTTCTGTTGTGTAAGTAGTAAGATGATTACAGTTAACAGAGATGTTGCGTTAACTCTGAGCGCAGTAGGGGGTTTTACGGGTGTAGATAGAATATACATGGGCGACTTCTACACCGGTTTTGCACAGCTTGCTATATTGCTAATGTTCCTGTACGCAAATCTGGTATTAGAAGACGAAGCTCTGGTAACATTTCGCTTGGTCCTCTTTTCCGTCATGGTCGTGTGGTGGATCATTGACGTATGTGTAACTGGATACAAAGCGTCAGTCCCTGGTACTGACGTAGTTGGGAATGTATACAGTCACTGGGATACCATGGAACCAAACGAACACCGCAACTCTCTCGTCGTGGCACTCATGTTCTCAGTGTTTGTAACCGTTATTCCCGAATGGAGTCCCATGCAGATGTCGATGATGAAAGCTTTATAAAATAATGATCTCTTAGATTAGATTTCCATAATATTACGCGATTTCTGGTAGAAGTATGTGATATGCTCGTCGTCCTTTGCTTTATTGCTACAGCGCGAGAGAAAACGCCACCCCTCCCTTTCCTTGAGCTTGTCCAGGATGTAATCAAGTTTGTCCGAAGACACCTCAAGACACCCCCTGCAAAAGAAATGGGTCCTGGTAGGCGAGGAGTCAAGGGGGTCTTGTGTCTCGGACTCCAGGTAAGTTGACGGATTCCCACAACAGTAACACACAAGAGGCTTCAACATTGGGTCCCGCGCATCTTCACTCACCATGAGATCTCCTCCCACACAATAGCGAGTTGTGGGACCAACATATCCCGAAAGAATACCACCCATTGTATTTAGTGTTTACAGTACAGGGGGATTTTTTCTAAAAACAAAATTCTTTCGATATAAACATGTTTATTTTCATTCGTTGGATCTGGTCCTTCACTTTTTAGGGTAGGCTGTTTTGGATTTTTCCCGTGAAATCGATTTTTTTGATGTTTTGATACGATTTTGATGCTCCCCTATTAATGCATACACACATGCATGACATGCATACATACATGTATGCACATCAAAAATCACGTGACATAGGGGAGAGTGACACGAATTTTGATTAAAGATGTTTATGTGGAAAAAATAATCGTTGGTGTTTTTCTGTCTTGTATATTAAGAGCAATATGATGAATGCACAACCAAACGAACAAGACGCGCTTATTAAGGCGTTGAAAAGGGAGATTTCTGACCTCAAGGCCTATGTGACTCTCACAGCGCGACAGACGGGTCTTCTCCAGGACACACTTGAGAGAATAGTCAAAGACGTCAATGCCGCTATCAAGGGTGTTACTGACAGTGTGACAGTTGTTCAGCGCACGTGCGAGCAAGACCGGAAACAGTTTGTCACGCTACAAATGCAACTTGAAGAAGATCACAGGAAGCGGAAAGAAGCGTACGAGGAAATTTCAGCAAGGTTTGACAAGAATGAACAAATGATTAAACAAGAACGTAAGGCTACCATGGAGGAACTCCAGAGCGTATACGCAAAAATCGATATAGACGAGTAACAATTTTTCGAATAATTTTCTAATTTTACTTATATACAGACTAATCAAATACAATGTCAGCTTACCCTATCAATACTTTCGGCGGCTCGATACCCCAGAGCACATCCGTATCAATGGGCGGTATCTCAAATGTGGGATCTGTAGATGCCGTCTCCGGCTCGGTGCTCATGTACAATAGCACCAGTGGAAAATGGGAAGCTACGCGCTCTTCGATGAACAGTGACCCTGTAACGACTGGTACAGGAGCAATCACTCTTACAGTAAGCGACCTGTTTCGCGGCTTTATCGACCGTGACATTGGTGCTGCTGATGTTGATGCTACTACCCCCACTGCCGCTGCTATCGTTGCTGCACTTCCGGGAAAGCCTGTAGGCCACACTATTCAACTTTACATCCGTAATACCACCGCCACACTTAATACACTGACGCTTGTTGGTGATACCGGCGTGACTGTTAGTGGAGATGCCGATATTGGCCAGAACGGAAGTGCATTGTTCATGTTCCGTCTGGAAAATGTAACATCTGGCGCCGAGGCGGTTACTGCCTATTGCATGGGAACCTTTACCTATAACACATAAGTTAACCTTTTTAATTAAAACTCCGAGTTGTTACTGCGTTCGTATACTGTATATACGTTCTCTCCCTCCCCCTTTCTACCCCGTCCCAGGCCACCAGTTGGGTCGGCGAATGTGATGTCCGGTACGACGGGCAAACAATACCCATGGTGGCCACATTCTGTCTGTGCTGGACAGTCTGCGCTTGACGCGCATTGGGGTGGAGCCACTGCCCCTCCTATTTGTTTCTCCACTCTGATCCACTGTACGTAAACTACGTAAGCGATAACGAGAAGTGTGAGTAGCAGTGCGCAAGCCTTGACTTTCCACGTGTTCTGTTGACTGGCCATCATTGATCCCCGCATGATGAATTCTTTATTACGAGTACATTATATTTTTTTGGTCGTGCTTCGTTGTTCCAGGTAAGATCCGAGAAATTAAACCGAATTTAGTTACAAAATAAAAAATGCCCACAAAAAGTCTGGCTCCTAGAGTACCTGAAGAATACACAGATTGATAAAATGGACAATACATTTACTGAGAAGAAGAGCAAGCGCCGGTCCAAGGGCGAGAAGAAGTCTCGCAAGAGCAAGAAGGAAACCCTGCCAAGCACTCCTGTTATCAAAGAGGAGGCACCGGTGCTCGATGACATCCTCAGCCATGAACTGCAGAACAACAAGGTGACTGTCAACAAGTCCGAGTCTGCCCCACCACTAGACCATTTACAGGCTGTAGAAGCACCTGTTGCGGCTGCTGTGGCCGGCGATGAGGCTACGACGACTGTTATCCCCAGCGAAGAGGCGACTGACGACATCATCACCTCTGGCGAGGTACTGGATACCGTACAAACGAATGGGAAACAGAAGAGCAATCGGGCAGGGTCCGGGGATTACGGGGCCGCTTATCACGAACTGTACACCCAGCTGTGTATGCGCATGCTAAACCGCATCTACCGTTATTTCCAGCGCCTGTACAAGAAGTGCGGGAATGACGAGAAGAAGTTCAAGAAGTCACTGGAGGAAATCCAGAAGTGGAACCAGGCGGAAATCAACCGCCGCGCGAAGGAGATTGTGGAGATTTACCCCGATACCGAGGCATACTTTCGTTACGCCTATGCGGCAAACGTAATGCTCATGAGTGTAGTGGTGCAGCGTTCGGGCGATTCCGAGGATCTTGAGATTGAGGTTCCACGGTATTCATCCTTTATCCATAACGCATATGTAGAGAGTGCGCGCGTCTTGTATGACAACCCTGGTGTGCTTTCTAGTAACCTCCCTGACAAGGACAAGCTCCGCATCCGTGAAGAGCTTCTCTCGTGTTTTTCCAAGGCAGTTGCTACCGCATTACGGATGATGGTCCCGCTCGACCATATCGCCCCCAAATCCGGTCTCGACACCACCCCTTTGGAGACATTCGGGGACAGTGATTCGGATGAAAGTGGATCCGAGGAGGAGTCGTCCGAGGAGGAATCGTCCGAGGAGGAGTCCGGGTCAGAGGAGTCCGGGTCAGAGGAGTCCGGGTCAGAGGAGTCCGGGTCAGAGGAGTCTGAGACAGAGGACGAATCGTCTGAAGAGGAACGGGTGTACGATGACATCAAAAAGAAGAAGCGGGTTAAGGCCAGCCGCCGCTCGCTTGAAACACCAGACGACCTACTTATCGACCAGTAAGGAAACCATATTATATTATATTAGATCTAGTCCATACCTCTTTGCGTATGCCTTTTTTCCTTCTTGTAGATCAGGCTTGCTCCACAACACCCACCTACTGAGCGAACCGGCACTATATGGCGAAGACCAATCCTCGTTTACCTTGTGTCGAGCTATATAGTTTAGCATGGTTTGTTTATCTTTATGGTCAGGGTACGTGCTTCCGGGTTTACCGGTTTTGCGGTCACGGTAACCAAATTTGATTGTCTTTGTTAGATCACCGTCTGTGTTATAGAAACGGGCCTTCATTCTCTTCCCACTTCCGTCGTTTGCGAGGTTTGTGATATGCACTTTCATTTTATTTGTATTATTGATAATTATTTAAGGGGGGTGAATTGCCGAAGGAAAGGCCGCCCAGAATTTCTTTGTTTTTTGTTCCGCATCTTTTAGTACCTTGTCGATTTCATTTTGGCTTTTCTGTAAATCTTCCTTGTTGAATCTCATATCTTCTATGTGGGTTTCTAGTCCAGAAATAGGCTGAAAATAACGTTCACGCTTTGTTTCTTTGATTTGATACTGCACATCTACCAAGGAACGCAAGACATACTCTTGTAAATCCTTTGCTTTTTCGATGTCCGGCCGGTATTGTTTCTCGATACGAGCGCGCGCCTTATCCACTTCGGCTTTGCTCTTCTCTGCTTTTTTCATGTTTTTCAGTGTCTCTTGTTTTAGTATTCTATGACGCCGTAGCACGCCCCACTTTCTCTTTTCTGTCTCTTCGTACAATTCTTTCATGGATTTTAGTGTATCTTTATGGCTAACCTCCATTGTTTTTTGGAATTTGTCGTGGGATTCTTTCCTTTTTATACGTGCGAGTTTTGCTTCTTTCATTTTATCTTTCATTTTAGCGATTCTTGCTTTTGTAGCCGCGGACAAGGGTGCGGATTTTGTTGTTTTTTTGGTCATTTTCTTATTCCTTTTAGTTAGATATTTTTTGTTTGGGGGACAATGTTTGACCGCTACTCGTGCAGCGCATAATGCCCATCACGTCTCTCATGATTTTTGTAAAGCCATCACCTATTTATGAACTCGTGCGCATGACCGGCGCGTTCGACGACCCGGTACTCAAACCCCGGTGGTTTTCCCCAGTCAGTGTACACACTTGCCAGATTCTTTTGCACGATTTCGGACGGTGGTAATACCAGTGCTACTTTGTCGAAGCACATATGTAACCACGGCATATGGTGGACCAGTAGAGACCAGGCGGTCTGTCTTGATACAAAGAAGACCCTACGAAGGTCTAGTATGAGACGGTTCGAGCCACATGAGCCGCGAGCGTACAGTTCTTCCTCTACCGATTCTGTGAATCTAGTGTTTATACACTTGGGATCGGGTACATGCCCCTTTACTGATATAACAACCACATTATGTGTGTCACGATGGATTTGGTATGATATTTCAAAATCTACAAACTTTTCCATAGTTTTAGATGTTTTACCTTTTTCGTCTACTTTCTTCTTTGCGCGATTCTGTGTTGGTGGACGGTGCCTCCTTTTCTTTGGTGCAGGGTCGGCAATTGACATAGTCTTTGCCTTGGCTACTAATTCCCTGAGATTCTTGATATCCATGGGTGGTCACTTACAGAAAAGATAATTGGGGATACAAATATTTTTCTGTGTGATACCTATAGCGAATAAACGATGGATACATATTCAAATTTGGGGCTTCAGCGTGAACCCGACCTAGTTTTGAAGAAAGGCGGAAAAGACAAACGCGAGGCACAATGGCCCGCATACTTGAAAAAGAACCAACTGCCCCCGGGTCAACTCCCTTACATTTTCGAGAAATCCACCGAGGCAGCGTACGCACAGAGTCATCCTTATGAGTCTATGTTTATGTTTGCCGGTGAGGATATGGCCATCGACGAGGTCACCCGGAACAACAACTACATGAGATTGGTTTTCGGTGGTAAAACGTCCCCGAACGACAATATCCAGCTGGCCTACAATCAGACTACCCGACAGATGGCAGAAGCACCTATGGAGAAAGACAGTATTCTGGGGCACATGAACCCCCTAAGCTTCGTACCTGGAGAGGAAGCAACGAAAGAATCCCTCTTTGATACCTTCGCGAAAGCACGACAATACTACAAGGGCGCAGTTGATTCTGACGCAGAGCGTGCCCTCAAACAACGCCCCACTCACCGTTTGATCGCCACCACACTGTACGGCAAGAAACAACAGCGTACGAATCACGTCCGAGGTCAAGCACACCTTGTCAACCGGCCTCTTGCCGACAAAAACTTCCAGCCCCGCGAGAATTTGTCCAGTCGCACCTACGCACCGGACGGCATGGGAGGGGAAGTCCCTCTCGACTCTGAGCTCGTGTACGGTTCCGATCCTCGCGACATCAATGTCCAGGGAGAAGCTGGTAAGCAGTTGGCACCCAAGATCGCCATGGAATCCAGCTCGTGGGTTGACCAGGGTAATTACGTCGGGCGTGAGATTGATCGTGAGCGCATGAATTTCAAGGATGACGGGAACCCAGAGTTCCGTGCTATGTTCTCACAACAAATGAAACGCATGTAATTTGTTATAATTTTTAAAATCCTTTAGATCTTCTTACAGTCACTACAGATGACATCTACAAACTTCTTGCCCTCTCCGTTCTCCCTCAATTCGAAGGTGATAGAATGGTGATCCAAAAAACAGGCAGGAGTCATCGGTTCGTTTGTAACTTCACACTTATACAGACCGTCAGAGAAGAGCTTTCTACAGACATTAGATGAGTCTATCTGTACATCTCTCTTGAACCTACCCTTTGCCTCAATACCGGCCTGACGAATCCGTTTCTCGACCTCACGGGTTTGGGTCTCTGCAAACACGTCACTCTCATATTGTTCCTTGAACGCACAGTACTTGTCTTTTATCACGGGTTTGGTATCCAAGGCAGGCTTGACGATTCTTTCAACCCGTTTCCCGTTTCGGTAGTTTGTATTACATGTAATACAGTATATGTCCAATCCGTCGCACATGTTGTAATTAGACCCAAAAGCATGGAGAGGAAGCCAGCTCTTGCAATGCTCACCGGAACAGAATTTAAGATGGTTAGCGGCTACTTTTGCCACGCTCCAGTCAAAATTACCCTGTGGCGGTGCCCTACTCTTCCGATGTCTGAAATGATTACTTCCACCGAAACCCGAACTCCCAAATCCACCGGATTGTAAGTGGGAAAAGCGTGCCCTAAAAGAGGTATTCGACGTGTTCCCCCTCTTCGACTTGCGCCAATTAGAATCATTGAACGAATCAGAGATGGAATTATCACGCCCCTCGATACCCATGTGTATCTTGTCTGGGAGCCCATTAGTGACTGTACTTTCCGCGGAAATGTCACCAGCGCTACTCTCCACTTCCCTCAACTCTTCATCTTCTTTGTTCCACTTAGAAAAATGAGCCATTATAACTTGTCACTCATACGTAATGATAATAGAATAGATCTTTTATTTGACACTCGCAATAACACGAAGCACTTGGTTTTTGTATAATTTATAGCCCGTTGTCGGGGATTGTTAGAAAGCCATAAGTTAATACAGCCGTCAACAATATGTAGCCTGCTGAGACCATTGCAATACCCAATTTACTTGTAGTGGGGGCTCTTGTATAGTATGCGCTATGCACAATAACCGCCACTACTATCAGACCCATTACAATAGCATGTTTAATGTACTCTTGTGAAAGGAAGGCAAAACCCAAAAACGTTAAAAAGAACATACTTCTTATTGTGTACCAGACTATCGCCACCGCAACGGGTACAAATAAGAAAGCCTTGCCAAAACAAATTAATGTCCTTTTTAGGGGCTGGTTATACATGGCCATCCCATTCTTTACAGATAACCATATGACCACCGAGGCCACAAAGAGCGATGCGTATACAGTAACAAGGTATTCAGTTAAGCCCATAGTCTCTTATAAATATTATATATACTATGTCTGGATATTTATTTGATACCACTAGAAGGGGTTTCGGTAAATCCAAACTGCTAACCGAAGGGATTTCGGTAAATCCAAACTCCTAACCCTATTAGGAGAATGATAATAAAGACAAAAACTCCAATCGCCATGTACCTTTGGAATGACAGGTATCTTGCGAGTTCATCATTTAAATTTTGCTGGGACGACTTTTTATCTTTTGCCATGTTGTTTTATTCTGGTGTTTTATTCCTGGTAGTCTACTGATATTTTTCTTAAAATCTGTCGTGATATTTTATTTGATACTCATAATAAGTTCCTCGAGACTTACACTCCCGTTGCTGTCGGTGTCGTACTGTGTCATGTCTTTTCCATATGCTACACGCACGTACTTCTTCATTTGTTCCATCTCTTTTGAAGTCAACACACCGTTGTTGTCCTTGTCTATGATATGGAACAACTGTACGATATTGTTACGTTCTTGTTTCAGGTTTTCTTCTTTGTACATCTTGTATAGGCTACGCAGGCGCTCGCTTGCCTCTTCCACACCGGAAACATTGGTCCCCAGGATACCCAGCATCCCCTCGTAGTCCGCACTGACCTCCTTTAACTTTCCCACCATCTCTTCTTGATCATGCAAGTGGATTTCAAGCGATGTTCGTATTGCGCGAAGACCAGCTACTTCCGTTGAAAGGCGGTTGTTTTCATTGTGTAGTCTGGAAACGCTTTCCATGAGTGAGTGGGCAATGCCAAGAACCCGCACCCTCCACGAACTAAGCAAGCCGAGGACGGTCATACATACAGCTACTACCATCCCAAACGTACTGGCCTGAATAACAGAGACAACAATACCAACAACACCAACGACTGTAAGCATCCAGATGCAAGGTTCTGATTTGTCGGACAGGGTATTGCTGCACCCACCTCTTCTACTGGCAACGCTCTCATCTCCGTCCTGTTCGTTACTACCAACCTCAACATCACTGCTACTCATTGTCGTCCCATACATGTTCAATTGAGGGTCTGGGTAAAGAAACACGAGAACTGGGATTTAAAATAAACATGTTTATTTTAAAAAAATGTGTTCCTTTAATCATAACTTACCATGAGCGACTCTGTTACAGGCGTCCCTCCCTCGTCAGAACCACGGCATTATGATTCTGTCCCGGATTTAGTCGATGACAATGTAGACGATAGAGATGAAGAAGCATGGCACTCGAGTTTGGACAACCTTACGAGAAAGTACAGAGACACAGCTACTGTTCAATCCGAACTGCAAGATCGCGCTGGCTACACTGCCAGAATGAAACATATCATTTTCGGGTTGCCCGCCCCGGTAATTGCAGTTGTTGTTACGTGTGTGTCTGCACTATGGGAAAGTAGTGATGCAAGGTACGTCATTGCGCCCCTTTCCGCGGCTGGGGGGATCTTTGCTTCGGTTCACACATTTTTCGATATGTCCGGAAAAGCCGAGCAGCATTGGTCTTATGCCGCTCTTTATTCGGCACTCACGAACAAAATCGACGCCACCCTTGCAAGAGATACAAAGTTTCGCATTCCACCAGACGCCTTCCTTGCCGAAGTCCGTACTGAGCTAACCCACCTGAACAGCACCGCCCCACACCTTGGAGGTCAAGGGACTTGCGGGTGCAAAAAATACAAGAGCCCCCCACCCCTTCCTGCTCCTACTCAGTCCGGTGATATCCATTACGCGTATGTATAATTGGCATCTTTTAATTTCTAAGTAGTATTTACATAAAGACCATTCACCATGGTGAATTTTTGTCAGATATCGAACCTGCTCGGTGTTTTCCCGATTCTATTGGCTGTCCAGTTCGGGATGTATGATATGGCATTGGCCATGACATGTGCGACGTGTTTATCTATAGTCTATCACCATGATGAGACAAACGAGATGGCGTTATGGGCGGATGTCGGTGGGTGTTCGCTTGCTTTGTCATTTGTCTTACAGACCATGATGAATACTAACATGGATCCCAGCCCCGCACACATTCTGTGTGTGATTTACGCGGTTATGGCGATGACATTCTACTTAATGGCGGGCAACCCCGGTACAGAAGAATATCATTATTTCCATACCGGATGGCATGTCTGTATGTTTTACACCACATCATTATTCGTGTACACCCATGTACATTCTACTACACACCGTCACGTCTCAAAGTCAGTCATTACTCGCCCGATTTGGCCCATAATAAAACCGGTAATTGGTTCGGTCATTTCCAGCGCAAGGGGGAAGTTTGCGGTATTAGGAGGTGTGGGAGCTACCAGGGGGGGAACCCAGGGAACCGGCCTGACTGCTCCCGCTACTGATACTCATTTCGTCCTCGTCGAGTCCGGAAGCGGGGGCAAAACGGAGATTCCCCTCTGTATCGACTCTCCAGTTCGATGCGCCGGCATTGAGGGACCGCCAGCTTCTGGGGTTGGCCTCGATGCTACTTCCCAGAATAGATTCGGCAACGGTAGTGAAAAAAGGGGATCTAGCAGGGGGTCTGGTTTGGGACACCCTGCTCCCAAACACACCGGTTCTAGGACTGTAAACGGGCCAACGAGAACTGTTGGTAAGACTGGATATGCTGGGAAGGTTCCCCATGTCACTAAGATCCAGGCCCTCGAGAATAGGAGAGGGAGTAAATCTCTGAGTAGGGGGGAGAGGGGGGGCCCTCGATGGGTAACTGGTAATGCGCTGACATGTCGTTAGGCTTGGCACGACTACGTCCTGGTCAAGCGATGCCAATAAATAGTACGGATCAGCATGGGCGGTCCCCCTCAACCTCCTGATCCTCTCTCTGTCCCCTGCCAACATTGACAAACACGATGTGGCGTCTAGACGAGAGTATGTCTGTATAAGTTGTAACCACTCACGGGAGAATTCCAGGACCGACAAAGACGCCCGCATAGACCCAGAATCGTGATTTGCCGCGGCATCTAGGATGTCTGTCATCACAGCCGCGCAACTTGCTTCGATTGCGAGGATTCGGTTGTCGTGTTCAATCCTGTCGCGCCGGATTTGCTCCCTGGAGAAATATTTGGTCATGATGTCATGCCAACCATCGATATTCTTGTTTTTCGCGCTCTTTGTCAAGCGCCGTATAGTTGGCAAATAAATTGGTTGGCGTGTCAAACAACACTGAAAAACACCAGTGTTTGAGATGTAGCTTACCAGGTCTTCTAGTGTGTATACAACTACCGACCCATTGTCTAAAACGATTTTAAAACACCCATCAACTGTAATTGTATCTTGTGTTATTGGACAGATCACATCCTTCCCACCAGCCCGGATATTCCCCTTTGTTCCTGTGCTTTCCGTGTTATTGATGAGTTTCGAGTAACGCGCTACCGATCTCCACCATTTCTGTAACCTACTCGCCGCCCCATCCCTTCCCAATGGAGGCGGACGGGCCACGCGCGATCTCGTTGCGTATCTACTGATTGCGCGCATTGCGTATCTATCTGGATTCTTATCTATGCGCAGGTACTTCACTCTCTCCTGATCTGCGACCTCTCCGTCAACTTCTTCTAATTTCCTTACCAATGACGAGCGCATAGCAAGTAACAAAAAACCACTAAAAGAAAGCATCGATAAAAATTTTGACCTGTTCTAAACCTTGTTTAAAAACCCACTATATATTTCTGGCAAATTTTTCTAATCTTGTAATAATGTAATAACCATAGTCAACAAAACATGGACAACACACAACCAACAATCACGGTAAAGAAGGTGGAATCTGAAAATGTCCAACAGATAAAGGAGGTGGACCCTATTTTGGATTCTTCTGATCTTATCAGTGACAAGTATGTCATTGGTGAAATCCAGAACCACCAAGCGTATGCGATGTACAAGAAAGCATTGGCTGCCTTCTGGGTCGCAGACAGTATTGACTGTGAGGAAGACAATACTCACTTCCAGCGCCTGAGCGCAAATGAGAAGGCGTTTATTTTGAACATACTCGCATTTTTCGCCGGGAGTGACGGAATTGTGTTGGAGAATCTGGTGCTTCGTTTTTACAATGAAGTGCAACAACCAGAGGTGCGTTTGTTCTATGGACTGCAGGTGGCTATGGAAAACATCCACAGTGAAGTTTATTCTGATTTGATCAGGAGCCTTGTTAAAGATAAGAAGAAAAGGAAGAAGTTGTTTAAATCCATCGACGGTAGCAACGCAGTGCGGGGCAAGGCAGTCTGGGCCGAAAAGTGGATTCAGTCCGATCGTCCATTCTGTGAACGCCTCGTCGCTTTCGCCGCAGTGGAAGGTATTCTGTTTTCTTCGAGCTTCTGTGCGATTTTCTACTTGCGCAAACGCGGCCATCGCCTCCCGGGACTTTACCAGTCCAATGAGTACATCAGCAGGGACGAAGGGATGCACTGCGAGTTTGCATGTATGTTACACAAGCAACTTCGCAAGTACAACCAATGTTCACAAGAGACTATACTCGAGATAGTCAAATCCGCGGTTGAAGTAGAGGAAACGTTTATCAAAGAGACCCTCGCCGAACCCATTATCGGCATGAATGCGCCCGTGATGATCGAATACGTACATTTCGTCGCCGATGTTCTTCTACAGATGTTAAACTGTGAAAAACATTACAAGACCCTTAACCCCTTCCCATTCATGGAAAGCATCTCTATCGAGAACAAGACCAACTTTTTCGAGCGCAAGGTGACAGACTATTCCCTGTCTGATGTCACTCAGCCATCTTCGGTAGACGACGACGGCAAAACAGTTAAGGGCTTTTCCATCGACGAAGACTTCTAATCATAATTTATTTTCACTCATCTTTTGTTCTATCGTTCTCCATATTTAAAACGACTTCGTCCCCCCCACTCACGCTTCTGTGAATTGATGGTATATCACCACTACTCGCACTCATGCCCAGTTCCGGAGTATCCTCTGATGAACCATCGGAGGACTCTTTCCTACCCCTGCCTTCTAGGAGAGTTGGTGAAACTGGAAAGGTGGACCGGGCAAACCGGGTACTGCCATTGTTCTCTTCGGTCGTATTGGGTGTGATCCCACAGAGGCGTTTGCGTAGCCTCAACCCGGTTTTGTGCTTTATAGGCTCGTTTTCATTGTTACTGCATGTCGATCCCTCTACGGAGCTATCAACGACATACTCGTCTGTGTGTTTGGTTGTAGCAGCGGATTTCATAAGGTCCTTCCCGGAAGAAGATCTGTTCTGGGGCTGGCTGTTGAGCATGTACTGTCTCACACTGCTATTGTGTATCTTCTCGGTATTTGATATAAACTCTCTCCAACACGACTGGTGGTCGGGGTATCTCGCGTAAGGACCAGTCAAGGAACAGAAGTGCCACCCTTCTGATTCCAGGAGTTCGCTGGCTGAGAGGTAGGTATAGTGCATCTTGATAATACTGAAATACTCTAACCAGGCATTACTTATTGAACCAAGGAGACTGGTGACAAGTGTTACCCAGAAGAGCGCGGCTTTGTTTGGGACATCGTTGGTTATACTGAACAGTACCGGTGTGACCAACCCACTAAGCAGTGTAGTCACACGCAATATATTGTAACTTGCAAATACGCTACGGTGTTTGTGTTTGACACTAGTTACAAGTTCTACGTATCTCAACATTATTATTACCTTTGCATGCTTTTCCAGCGGTATAGAGAACAGCGTCTCCCTGAACGTCTCGTCAAAGGGCATGGGTTTCCATGGCGGTATATAATCAGAATCGTTATCGTTCACGTCTGTGTTTACCCATTTCTTGACCTTCGCCTTGAGAGCTGCCCAATACCCATAAAAAAAATTCCTCACGCTCATGACCACGTGAATATACAGACATTTTTGTTTTGGTCACAAAATAAACACTTTATCTTTTCTCTGTTCTAATATAAGAGGAGAAAAGGTCGAATTTACAGATACCAAGTTTAGATACAAAATGAACGACTACGACGATTACATCGACCAGGGTATAGATGGCCTATACTTCGACACGGAAGTGGGTGACATAGTGGAATGTGCCATCACCTTGGGCAGGGGAGGAGGAAGCGAAGAAGAGATTATCCCAATCACCATGATGCTGGTGGGATTGAGAGAATACCCGGGTAGTATCGATAGTTTCATAGTAGAACTTACACCCCACCACGAAGGAATCATGAGCGACCAGGTATACAGATCCCAGATGTCATTCGGTGAATACTTCCATATCTGTGTTGGCGAGACGACGTATACCGAAAACAATACGGAGTTCTTCAAGACCCCATATAATCTCCCTATGAGAGTGAACGCAGACTTAGTTAGAATGGGCAAGGCTACACGAGCATGCGTTATTGCGAAGTACGAGGCTTATATGGACCCCCAGATCGCCGCACTTGCCGAAACCCCAGGGCTCATTACGAGAAACAGAGCGTACAAGGTAATTGGTACTTAAACTAAATATTCGTGTTTCATATATTTCGGTACGTTCAATGGCCAGTCCTGTAATTGGACCAATGTCACTGAAAACGAATGGTCAGTGTTGGTTAACCCGTACGATTCAGGGGTTACGTCCCCCCGGAACGTTATGGTGATATCCAAAAACTCTAGATTTCGCGGGGGTTCTTGTGTAGAGATACTCATAGGTACTTCGTTGTGAATACTGTCTGGATTATTGTAAAGGTCCAGGGAAAGCTCTCCCCCCAGGTACACTCTCTTCATGGGTTTCATGTACCGGAACTGTTCAATGTTTATATCCAGATACGGTGACAATTCGAGGTTGACCGCCCCCTCGCTTAGTATAGACTGGGTTGTGAAGTTCCCGTAATTTATGTCGGAGTTTGCAACGCTTACTTTATCACCACTTGTGAAACCCAGAACGGATGCGGGGTTGTTGGCGCTGTTAGCACCGGACGAAAAGAGGAGTGTTAGTTCAGTGGAACTGTTGATAAGGAGGTCTGGTGAATTACCAACCGTTATAACAGTTCTCTGTTCGGGGTGTGACTGGACGACAATGTTTACATTTCCCGCCCAGGTAGCGTCTGCGTCAACTGCATTTTGCATAACAGATTGTAACATTGTAGTAAGACTGTCCGTATTTGTATGTGCACCATCGAAGTAATAGAATGTATTGGAAGGCAAGGTTACAGAAAAGGTGGTAGGGGTCCCGGAATTGACGTCGAAGTTCTGGAGACGAAAGTCTAGTTTATTGTTCCCCGCCTGTTCTCTACTAACGCCTTCGTAAAAGGTCGGCGCGAAATCTTTCCCGCCGGAGAAGTTATCAACCAGGGCCGAAACCACATTATTTGCTGGCTCTGTAAGTTTTACACGATACCTAAAATTGGTCTGATTGCTATCAATCTTATCATATCTTGTATCTACATGAATACGAGTAGTTCTCAACAAAGACTCTTCTGAAACCGGGGATTGGAGGACCATTTCACTTCTATACTACACCATAAAAAAATACGTAGCTATGAAGACGCCCCAAAATACGTAGCTATGAAGACGCCCCAAAATACGTAGCTACGAAGACTCTATTTATTATTACACTACGTAGCTATGAAAAATTAAATATTATTAAATGATGTAGCTACGGTCTTTTGTGTAAAAATTAGATATGGCCGTTACAATAGAGCCGTTACAATAGAGCCGTTACAATAGAGCCGTTACAATAGAGCCGTTACAATAGAGCCGTTACAATAGAGCCGTTACAATAGAGCCGTTACACACCCTAACCCTAGTACACACCCTAACCCTAGTACACACCCTAACCCTAGTACACACCCTAACCCCAGTACACACCCTAACCCTAGTGCACACCTTAATCATAGTTTAACGGATATATTGAAAATGGTTTAGTATTAGGTTATACGCATAGCGCACCACGTTCCACCGCGCGTTCGTCAGGAACTTGCGGGTAAATGGGTAGTAGCAAGTTAGCAGGCAGGTATTCCTGTAGGTGCTTGCAGAAAAAGTAGTGTAGCATATCGGCCCAAGGGGGGCCAAGAAAGACTCCATGCGCGGCATCAGCACCCCCTATCTTACCAGCAAACTGGTGCGCCATGAAGCTCCACACGCCAATCGGGCAGTCACAGGTGACGGTCAGTGTTCCGTTACCGTAGAGCTCCATAAGCCTCCGGTGGTCCGCGCGCACCTTCTCCACCGTCTCGGTGCGACAGTCCTGATCACTACCACCCGTGTAAGTGCGGCGGTTTGGCGACTCCCATGCAAGCACCTCCTGGCTCGCGCATTGAGCCATGGCTCTGGCATAGTAGTTGGCTGCCATAAGCGCGCGCTCATTGTAGTTAGTTTCCGCCATGGTTGTAAATGCGTGAAGTAAGTGAGTGAAGTAAGTGAGTGAAAGTGTTTCAATGATTGGGTTCTGCCCTACTCTGCATTTGGCGCAAAAGAAGAGAGCTTTTTCTCAGCTTTTTCTCAGCTTTTCCCGGTACTGTCTTTCTCACTGAACTTTCCAATAATTCTCATCGAAACAGTACTGAACTCAAGGCTCAGAGGCACGAGGCTCCGAGGAGGCTCCGAGGAGGTCCGAAAAGAACACTGAACATTCAAGAGGTCTTGAATACGATCCAAAAAATGGACTGAAACTCAAGGCTCGGAGGCACGAGGCTCCGAGGAGGCTCCGAGGAGGTCCGAAAAGAACACTGAACATTCAAGAGGTCTTGAATACAGTCCAAAAAATGGACTGAAACTCAAGGCTCGGAGGCACGAGGCTCCGAGGAGGCTCTTTTCCATGAGAGTTATTGAAAGTTCAGTGAGAAAGACAGTATTGTTCAGTGAAAGGGGGAAACTGAAAAAGGCTGGCAAAAAGTTGGCAAGAACGGGACGGCCGGTAGTCTCGGCAGTCACTAATCAAACCAGAAGAAGCTACCATACAAGCAACTCAAACAAGCACCATGTCGCACGTATCACACAGCCCGCCTCTCCAAGCCACCAAGAAGCGCCTAGCGGAAGATGACCTACCCACTACACAGTCAAAGAAGGTGAAGTTCGTGGACGAGGAACTAGCTCGCATGGAGAATGCACAGAAAGAGGCCTTCCGCATGGCTCATGATATCGGGACAATTCGCGAAAACTGGACGGGGCTGGCCCTTGTGAAGGAGAACGAATCGCTCAAGGTGCGCCTGACGGAGAGCTTGGCGAGCGTGGAGTACTGGAAGAAGCGCGCGCATACAGCAGACGCGCTCGTGTCCAAGGTGGCAGGCATAGCCAATGCGCACCACGCGGCTACCAATGAGGTTATCGGACTGACTAGTTCGGGTGAGCCCATAAGCGGTATCAATGCAGAGATGAGCATCATGATCATCGACGATGACACCGCCCCCCCTGCGGCTCCCCCCGCTGTGGCTACCCCTCCTACTGTCGAGGAGGGCGAGGAGGACGCTGACGTCCCGGACTCGGCGTCGGTATGCACCAGCTTCACCACCACTACTCATGCCTACCGCGCGGTCAGGGTCAATAAGCGCGTGCAGGGAGACTTTGATGCATGGCAGGCACTAGTCGAAAAGGGGAACAAAAGGGCGCTGAATGTCGACCTTGTGAAATGGCTTACCGCGCGCAACCGCAACCCCTTCTCCAGCCTTGAGCAGGCGCGAGTATTCCGCGCTAAGTACTACACCAGCGACGGCACTAAGTCGTACTACAACAACGATAAGATGATGAATGAGTACTTCTCCAAGCACTATGGCATGGGAAAAGATGCAATGGTCAAGCACAAGGACACGCTCACTGCCATGAAGACCTCCTTTGTCAAGCGCATGGGCCGCGCGCGCGCGAATTCTGGGAGCTACATCTCCCAAGTCGCTAGCGAATAGACGCCATGGCACTTGGACCAATTAAATCAATTCATAATACAATCCAAATTCTCTTTTTCTGAAAATCCTCTAAGTACAAAATCACCACCATGCATGGTGAGGAAACTAGGGCACCCGAGGGCGGTAGGTTAGGCTAGGTTAGGGCACTGGTCCAAGGGGGGTCATAGGGTTAGGGTTAACATGCAGTGACGGTAGTGACGGTAGTGACGGTAGTGGCGGTAGTGACGGTAGTGACGGTAGTGACGGCCAATAGACGCCATGGCACTTGGACCAATTAAATCAATTCATAATACAATCCAAATTCTCTTTTTCTGAAAATCCTCTAAGTACAAAATCACCACCATGCATGGTGAGGAAACTAGGGCACCCGGGGGTGGTAGGTTAGGCTAGGTTAGGGCACTGGTCCAAGGGGGGTCGTAGGGTTAGGGTTTCTACTAGGGTTAGGGTTTCTACTAGGGTTAGGGTTTCTACTAGGGTTAGGGTTTCTCGCTCCCGTCGCGCGTGTCCTTGGGTTCGGTCCATTTTTTGGACTGTATTCAAGACCTCTTGAATTTCAGTGCCATTCCGTACCTCCTTGGAGCCTCCCAGAGCCTCCTATTCAATACTCTCATGGAGTTCAGTCCAATCCTTGAGTTTCAGTATACACACGAGGCAAAAAGAGCCACTGAAACTGTATTTCAGTACAATTTCAATCCAGCCTCAGTACACCCCTAAGTACACCCCTCAGTACACCCCTATTTTGTCTGAGTTGGTTTTCAAAGCAGAACCCAAACACTAATCAGTCACTGCTTGCGGCAATGATGGCGCTACTGGTATACATGGCTATTACCATATAAAAGATCCGTTTATTTATCCGTTATTTATCCGTTATTTATCCGTTATTTAAAGTTATTTAACCGTTATTTATCCGTTATTTAATGTATTAAATGGTCAAAAATACCCCTAAAACCCCCCATATATGGCCTTTTTTGGGAATTAATTATCAATTAAACCATTTTTTATTTTTTTTAATTCAATTAATTTGAATTAATTGAATTTAATGTTTAATTAATGTTTAATTAATTGAATTTAATGTTTAATTAATTATTTAATTAATCCGAAAAACATATATTATCATATATATCATCATCACAACCATACATAGCTATGTTTTACACTGTCGTCACTACCGTCACTGCCGTCACTACCGTCACTACCGTCACTACCGTCACTGCCGTCACTGGCTCACCCTCGAATTGCCTCCTTGTGTCCTGGTACTTAGTGATTTTCAACTTAGTGAATTTCAAATTAAATTTTACTTAGGTTTTCTTGCGCTTAAGTGAAGGGCCAGCGGTCGCCACTGGTGCAAGGGGCGTGGGCATGAACATGCGCACTTCACCGAGAGTGTACTTCTTATACATCTCCACCCCTTCAACTTTGCGTTCCACCATGTGCGCAAGCGACGGCATCCTTCCTCCCATGACGTGTGGGACCGGTACGCTCTGCCCCGCACGCGCTCCAGACTTGTAAGTATGCTTGTTGAGTGCCTTGTAAACGTGCTGGAACGGCTCTAGAAGGTGCGGGTTGTTTACTATGTGAAGCTTAGCATAGACGTTAGGCTCTTGCCCGGATTTGATGCGCATGGGAGCTTGGCGCTTAATGCGGTGGATGGTATCCTTGAAGTACGGCTTGTTATCCGTTGTTAGTCTCCAGGCGGTGTGTAGACGGTATGACGTCTCCTTGCACGTGCCACCCAGTACTTCATGAAGGATCCGCTCCGAGAAAATGAGCATGTGCCCAGGCTTAACGGTAACCTTTTCCGTTAGCTTCCCGTTAACCTTCCAGGTAACCTTGCCGGCCTTAAGGATATCAGGCTTCTCCTTAGCGAACCCTTTGCCACCCGGTGGCACTGGGTCGTTCTGGGTAGTAGGCACGCAGCTGAAGTATTGCGGTGTATCGTCAAGGCAGATCCACCCACCAAAGATTATATCGCCTTTGCCGTGATCGGGTTCAGGGGCGAGGTCGCGGTGCCACGATTCCTTAGCGCGTTTGGTACCCTTCTGTCTTACGCATACGCGGTCGAAGAGCTGGTCGAAGTTGTAACCGCGAAGAGCCGGTGTCAGCTGGCACAGTAAAACAAAAAGAGCCAGTGCTTTGTGGTGTGCCAGCCTACGCATCGCGCGCACTGAAGGACAGTGGAAACTGCTGGGGTTCCCGAGTCCCCCGAATGCACCGACTTGTAAGGGGTAAGTGTTACCCTGCTGAACCTCTGTGAAGCCGGCCATGTCTGCCTGGAACGCAGCGCGCGCGGTTTGTGCGTTGTCGAGTACTGGTATGACCGTGTAACCCTTGTTACACAGCTCGGCCACATGCGCGTCGAGTGTAGTCTCCTCCATCATGTCGTTAATGGTGCGTTTTTGAGCCATGGTTCTTGCCTTCCCGTGATGTATTTGGTGACTGCTTGTTTACGTTTTGCTTTTCCAGAATCGCCAGGGGGGAAAAGGGCCATTATAAGTTCAGTCCAATTCTTGAGAAGTCCAGTCCAATCCTTGAGAAGTCCAGTCCAATCCTTGAGAAGTTCAGTCCAATTCTTGAGGTTCGTTGTTCTTTTTTGAGCCTCCCGGGGCCACCGGAGTTTTTGCAAAACTCCGAGTCTTGAGGTTCAGTATTCTTCTTGTAGCCTCCGGAGGCTTGTCCATTGAAGTTCAGTTGAATTCCATGAGAATTTTGAAGGTTCGGTGTTCTCTTGGGGGCCTCGTGTGCACAAGGAGGTCTGCTTCCCTTGAAGTTCAGTTGAATTCCATGAGAATTTTGAAGGTTCAGTGTTCTTTTCGGCGATTTGAGTATTTTCACAAAAAGTCAAAAAATGTAGCTTTTGTAGCCTTGCTGTAGCTTTGGCAGAACCCAAACGTCTTACAATAATCAAACAACAACAACACAACAAAATCATGAATCAACTCGAAGAAGCCCGCGCCTTGCTCAATGCGCCCAAGGTGGACATTCCAGTAGCCTCTACGTTGCCCCTTACTGACGCGTCCCATAAGAGGCTGGTACTAGACGACGACATCAGCGACGACGAGTCGGTTGACACCATTGACGACCCGGTAGCGGTGCTACCGGTACAGGGGGTACTGCCTGTGATGTCCCCAGATGTCCCTGTGACGCCCACAGCCAAGTCTTCCAAGTCTTCCAAGCCCGACAAGCCCGAGCGTACAACGGAAGAGCAGCTGAAACTCAAGAAACGCGCTGAAGCGGCGCGTGCCAGACGCGCTGAAAAAAAGCGTCTCGAAAAGGCCGCATCTGCTTCCGCTCCTTCTGTGCCACAGAAAGTTGCACCAACCACTCCTCCTACCAAGGGTGCGACGCCGATGCCGGAGGCGCCCAGGAAGAAGAAGCGTACATCCAGTGACGCGTTCAGCGACTCCTCGGAAGACCGCATCACCCTACTGAACAGGCTTGTCAAGAAACGCTTCGTCGGCAAGAGTGGCAAGGCGGAAGACGCCGCTTCCTTCATGCGGCTGGTCAACGAGACGCACTGCATCGGCGAGGCCATTCTTGCGCTCCAGACGGTTAAGGAGCAGATGGTGCACGAGCTGCAGTTGGGAGCGACTAAAATCTAAATAACTTAATAATAATTCAATACAAATACATACTATCATTTTCTATATTATCATCATGCACTAACCATAGCTACGTTTCGTCACTACTGTCACTGCCGTCACTACTGTCACTGCCGTCACTACCGTCGCTTTTTGATGCGCATGTATGTATGCATGTCATGCATGTGTGTATGCATTAATAGGGGAGCATCAAAATCGTATCAAAACATCAAAAAATCGAAGAATTTTCTTTCTTTGTTCAAGGCAAAGATTTTCGAGGAGTGTTGAGAATGTCACTACCGTCACTACCGTCACTACCGTCACTACCGTCACTACCGTCACTGGCTCCCCTCGAATCACCTCCTTTGTGTCCTGGTACTTAGTGATTTTCAACTTAGTGATTTTCAACTTAGTGATTTTCAACTTAGTGATTTTTTGATAATTGATAATTGATAATTGATAAATCTCGAGCGTCTAATCTTGCGCTTCTATTAGTATGTACCATACTTAAACGGTAGCAGGGGGAGCAGTCGTGGCCTCTGCACTCGTGTCGATGCAGAGCTTCTTCGCAGGGGGCGGCATGGATGTCTCGAGGGATACCTGCCACCAGTTGAGAACCGAGATCAAGGTATTGCGCATTGACTTGAGCGAGATGTCACGCGGTACGGTAACAGTCTTCTCACCTTCTCCAGGTTCGCAATAAGCGATGTAGCCATCCTCGTGGTCGTAGATGACTGTGTCAACCGACGCATTGCCAGCTAGCCAGAGAGCGGCGTGTTGGGCATCCGTCAGTTCGATCTGGATACCATTGCTTTTGGGACCGTAAAGGCCATTGAAGTCCAACTGGGCGATGACGCGGCCAAGGTAGGTTGTAGCGCGGCCTGCCTTGGGATGGGTGTACATCTCATGGACCTTCTTCACGAGGTTAGTGCACTCTTCGAGATCAGCAGGCGCGTTTATCCGTACTGCTTGAATCAATGGCACAATGGCACAACCCTCCCACTTGATCCCGGTCTTCTCGGAAGCCGATGCGATTTGGTCAGCGATAAACGCAATGCTGTCACCGACGGCGGCCTGCTTGATCTCGTCGATCTCGGGCAAAATGTTCCTAAATGCACCCCAGAGTTCGATGTCGTCAAAGTCGAAACGCCCGCCCTCCTCGTACTTATCCTCGGTCTGCCCTTCGATCTTGGGCTGCAATGTGCTGTAGATGTACTCCGAGCAGTTGTTCATGCAGTGAAGGCCTGGCCACTCAGCAATGTCGGCTGTCTTGAGCCCCTTGGTATTGTAACCAGTACCAACAAAGGTGCAGTTACCGCCCTTGATCAGGTTGTCCAGGGTCTTGCTGGGGGCATAGACATGCGTCATGTATTCAGCATCCTTAAGCCGCTCCGTGAGATCTTCAAAGGAGATAACGGGGGCTACTTCTCCGATGTAGCGCTTCTCGATATCTACGGTGTCGTAAAGGTGCTCGTGGCGCTTCAGGCTCTTGCTGGCCTCGCCATCGGGCAGGGTAAACGTTACCTTGGGCAGGTCGCATGCAAGGAGCTTGTGGGTGGCGGCTAGTTCTTTGCGCGTATTGAACTCGATGTTCCTGAGCATCTCAGTAGCGGCCTCCCTCTTCTGGATATTGACAACGACTACGTGGAAGTTCTTAACGCGCACGCGTGTTGCCCACATGTAGACCACCATGAATGCTCCGATGTCATCGGCCTTGATGTCGGTGATGAAGACCACAGTGTCGTTTGCGCGATTGGTCATGCAGTTGCCCATGGTTACTTGCTTGTTGATTGCTTGTTGATTGCTTGTTGGATGATTGCTTTGATTGCTTTGATTGGTGACTGCTTGATTTGAGCAATGGCCAACTTTTGCCAACTTTTTGCCAACTTTTTGCCAACTTTTTCTGGAATTCATTGTTCGTGTTTCAGTGAAGAAAGAACCTTCCCCTTGAGAGTTCGGCGAAGAAAAAGGAACACTGAACATTCAAGAGGTCTTGAATACAGTCCAAAAAATGGACTGAAACTCAAGGCTCGGAGGCACGAGGCTCCGAGGAGGTCCTAAAAGAACACTGAACATTCAAGAGGTCTTGAATACAGTCCAAAAAATGGACTGAAACTCAAGGCTCGGGGGCACGAGGCTCCGAGGGGGCTCTTTTCCATGAGAGTTATTGAAAGTTCAGTGAGAAAGACAGTATTTTTCAGCGAAAGGGGGGAACTGAAAAGGCTGGCAAAAAGTTGAAGGGCGAAGTCGCCGCTTTGCTTTGCAATGCAGACCCTTAACTCATTAACAACCAATTCACCAAGTAACCGCTCAACATGACTACTGCCAGTGCATCCGATCAGTTCAATGAAATCGCCAACGAGTACGTCTATCTAGACACGGTGCTGAGAAAAGCTCTTCGCATGACCAGGGACGGAGCCAAGGAGGAGGGGTTTGACAAGGACGCGGCAGTATCCCTTGACGGACACCTTACTGCGCTATTCGGTAACCTCCACAAGTTCATCCGCCCTGGTGGTCCTGAGCTTGACCAAGGGGAGAAGCTATCATTTGTCCTGCGACTCGCTGCATTGGAGAAGAATGAACTTGCACGGATGCGCGACATCTCTTCCACCTTTAATTAATCTATCTACCTAAACCTAACCATATCAAAATACATTACCCTAACCCCATTACTTCCCGTCACTCCCGTCACTCCCGTCACTCCCGTCACTACCACCATGGTCATAGCTACAATCACTCCCGTCACTCCCGGTACTCCCGGTACTCCCGGTACTCCAATGCGAAACACGTGTAGTGGTTCAGCGAAACACGCGCGGAGCAGTTCAGGCCGTCCTTGAGAGTTCAGCAAGACAAAAAGAACACCGAACCTCCGGAGGCTTTCCAGGAGGCTCCAAAAGGAACACTGAACCTCAAGGGTTTGCACCGAACTCAAGTTCAGCAAGAAAGCAAGTTCTGCTGAACTACACGCGTGCTTCGAGTTAGAAAAATGTGGGTTGACAAGCAGACACCAAATACCATCAGCAAACAATAAACACAATGAGCGCCATAGCATGCGAGGATTTGCTGGAGGAAGAGATGCCGCTTGCGACTCCCGTTGCGACGACCGTCGAAGAACTCATCACCGATGCCGACCACTTCGACAAGTTCCTGAAGATTGTGATAGAGGGGCTCAAAAAGAACGTTTGCTACTACGAGGGGCGAATCCGAAAGAGGCAGCAGAAGAAGTTCTCATATGTCAAGCTCCCATTCCGCAAGATTCAAGACATGTCTGACCGCCACAACATAAGGAAAGATACCCGCGGCATAGAAGAACTCCGCGAACTCATGAAGTACAACTTAGAGAAGACAAGAGAGAGATACCATTTAACATAAGAAAACATTAAGGAATTATTACTTAAACTATCACTTCACCATGGTTGTAGCTACACCATGGTTGTAGCTACAACCACTCCCGTGTTGGACGAAATGTTGGACAGCGATTTGATTGGTTCGAAATGAATTCTTCCTTGTCGCATTATTTTGAGTATTCTGTTGCTCTTCTTTTTACCAAATGGTTTGTAAAGATGACCAGTCTTATCAGATGCACCATCGAAAATCTGAACTGGATGTCCTGTTTTCTCTGCGATGACTTGAGCCAGTTGTCCAGCATCTGGGTAATTGAGCGGCATGCTCTTTGTCTCGCGAGTGATATGTTTCACCCAGCCTTCGACCAGTTTTCCTTCTTTCTTGATCTCTTCTTTGATTAAGAATGGGGATTTCATTGCTTTCTTGAAAACAAGTTCATTGTCATGAATGTTATTTGCAACATCCTGTGCCAATGCAATACCTACTTCGCGAGTAGCTTCTGGATCAATCGCTTTCGCTACGGAATGGAATAGACACAACCCATCTCCGGGGACCTGAAGTGTGGTATACTTGTTGGGAAGTCCTTCGATCTCGTCTGTAACCTTGGTCCAATGGCGATACAAGAAGAAGAAGATTAAAACAAGTAACAATGCCACTGGGATTCCAATGGCAAGACGAATCGCGGTTTTATTGTCTTTACCATCTCCCGTTTTTGAATCATCTGGCTTCGAACTAGGCGACTCTGGACCTGGTGGCTTTGAACCTGGTGGCTTTGAACCTGGTGGCTTTGAACCTGGTGGCTTTGAACCTGGTGGCTTTGAACCTGGTGGCTCTGAACCTGGTGGTCTCATCCATGATCTCGTCCATAATCCAACACCAATACCAACGCCAAAGACTACCAAAACAAATAAGATCTTGGGCCAGAATCTGCTTTTATGGTGGTCGATACTTGTCGATAAAAGAGGTTGCCTCAATTGAATTGGAGTTGGTTCTTCTATCTTCGTGGTCTTCTTCGTGTCCTTCTTTGTAGTACGTTCATTCGTGTTAGTCTTGTATAAAACGCCATCACGACCAACGTGTAGTTTAATACACCCCATCTTTATTAAACATTTGCTTGTAAAATTACACGATATTAAAATTTTAAATTAGCCTTCGGTTCTGGTACTTGGTGGATTTTGGAAAAGGAAATTTCTTTGATTTAAGTTTATGCTCTCTCTCCGCGAATGCGCCGCGCGAGCTGGATGTCCTTGGGCATGATGGTCACGCGCTTGGCGTGAATAGCGCAAAGGTTGGTGTCCTCGAATAGAGCCACCAAGTAAGCCTCTGCGGATTCCTGCAGGGCAAGTATTGCCGTCCCTTGGAAGCGGAGGTCGGTCTTGAACTCCTGTGCGATCTCGCGCACTAGGCGCTGGAAAGGGAGCTTGCGGATTAAAAGCTCGGTGCTCTTCTGGTACCTGCGTATCTCGCGGAGAGCGACGGTTCCTGGGCGGTAGCGGTGTGGCTTCTTGGTCTTTCCTGCCGCCTCCTGCTTCAGTTTCATCTGGAGTGCCTTGCGCGGGGCCTTGCCCCCGATCGACTTGCGTGCTGTTTGTTTGATGCGTGCCATGGTGTGATAGAGTTGGGTGACTGAATGAAAACTGAGAACCTTCCTCGAAAACGGAGAAAAGGGTTCGGGCAATTAAAAAACGAAAAAGTTGGAAAGAACACTGAACCTTCAAAATTCTCATGGAATTCAACTGAACTCAAGGAGGAAGGCCTCCGGAGGCTCCCAAAGAACACTGAACCTCAAGAACTGAACCGAACCCTGGAAACTGGGAAAAAGCTGAGAAAAAGCTGAGAAAGGCTGAGAAAACTGAAAGCGCAGAAAAGCAGACCCTTAACTTTAATCACCAATCAACCAAACAACACACACAATGTCTTCTTCCTCGTCTTCTCTTGAGCGCCCCGCTTACCTCGATGAGCCAGGCATGCAGGAAGCCGCCGACGCCTTTGACGCCTTTCGTGCGTCCCTTGTCACCAAGCGTAATAATAAGCGCGCCAAGCGCGCCAAGCGCACACACAGTGACGCCAACGACACCAACGACACCACCACCAAACGCATGCGCTTCAAGGAGGAACTGAAGGAGGAACTGAAGGAGGAGCTTGCGAAGAAGCTCAGGGAGGAACTGAAGGAGGAGCTTGCGAAGAAGCTCAGGGATGAACTGATTGAAGAGCTCGTGGTGCTGGTCAAGATGGAGCTCGATGAAGACGCGAGGGCTACCACCGTCGATACACCCATCATTACCGATAAGGTGTTGGAGCTCGAGGGGGAGAGGGACGACCTTGCGAAGGAGCTCGCTAAAGAACAAGCACGGCGCGTGGAAAGCGACAGGCTATGGCAAGAGGATTTCGACAAAAACCTGGAGCTCCGGGGTGAGATTAAGAAGCTTTCCGATGATCTGGAGAGAACCGAGAAGGAGAAGATGGAAGCACGACACGAGACGCAGCAATGCAAGGAGGATTACAACAACTTGTGGCTCCAACTACAGAAAGCCAACCGCCTGATTGCCGATGCCAAGGAGGCCCGGGCTCAACGCAGAGCCGAAAGGAAGGCTGCACAAGAGGCCGCCGAGGCACTCGCCAAGGAAGAAGCCGCCGAGGCACTTGCCAAGGAAGAAGTCGCCAATACACTCGCCATGGAAGAAGCCTGCAAGAAGTGGGAGGCCGCCGAGATACTCGCCAGGCAAGAAGCCCACAAGAAGTGGACGTTGGCGTTCTGGTAGCACCACTCTACATTCTACACCTACATAATACACTAATAATCAATAATTCAATAAAACACATACTATCATTCTATATGTTATCACCACCATGCACGCCCATGCACCACCATGCACGCCCATGCACCACCATGCACACCATAGCTACATTCACTCCCGTCACTCCCGTCACTCCCGTCACTCCCGTCACTCCCGTCACTCCTGTCACTACCACTGGATTCGTTTAAGCTAGATTTGTTAAGTCAGATTTGTTACGTTAGATTTGTTTAAGTTAGATTTGTTTAAGCTCTTAGCCCGGGGTATTCTCGAAGGTAGTCCTGGAAGAGGTCCTGAAGCTCTTCGTGGTAAGCCTCGTCGTCCTCCGCATGGATATCGTACTCGGACCGCAGAACGATGCCAACAACGGAGAGATGGGCATCGAACTCTTTATCGGTAAGCCCGACTTCACGCCAAACGTCGCCGGGTGCGGGCGTGCGTTTCGGTATCCAGAGGGGTAACCAGATGTCTTTAAGTATCTGCATGCGCCACTCCACGCTGTGCGCATCACAAATGGCAATCAGATAGTCTATGACATTGTGTAGCTTCTTCGAGCCCGGGAAGGCGTTCTTAAGACGGACGGTGCATGCATACTCGTCGTCTTCGTCGAGCCCCATCCCCTGGTTAAGGTCTCGCATAAGACTCATCGCTTCTTGGAGCGCGATCGCTTGATTGGGTGTAATATCGGCCTCAGTCATCTTCAATGCTTGGTTGTCTGCTACAATTTGAGTTACGTTTATGTTGGTCGTGGAAGGATTGGACATTGTGGGTCTGAAAAGTTCTGGCCACGAAAATCATTTCTGGTGAATTCCGGTTCAAACACGCGCAATGGTTCGGTGTTCTTTTTGGAGCCTCGTGAGTACTCCTCTTGAATTTCAGTACGATTCTTGAGAGTTCAGTGCAAAAGTTCAGCACTATTCTAGAAACATAAAGAACAAAGTATTTTCGCAAAAACTCCGCCTTTGTCCGAGGCTCTGGGAGACGATCGACAGAACCCAAAAAATCCGGCAATGAGCCCTTCACTTTTTAGGGTAGGCTGTTCTGGATTTTTCCCGTGAAATCGATTTTTTGATGTTTTGATACGATTTTGATGCTCCCCTATTAATGCATACACACATGCATGACATGCATACATGTATGCACATCAAAAAATTGCCGTCACAGGGAAGAATGGGCAGAATAATATTTAAACATGTTTATTTTATCTCTTCATCCTCCGAAGCCATAGAGAGTGCGGCCTTGGCGCTTCAATGCGTATATAACGTCCAATGCTGTGACGGTCTTGCGGCGTGCGTGATCGGTGTATGTGACAGCGTCGCGTATTACGTTCTCAAGGAACACCTTGAGCACCCCGCGCGTCTCTTCGTAGATCATACCGGAAATGCGTTTGACTCCGCCGCGACGAGCCATGCGGCGGATAGCCGGTTTAGTGATGCCCTGGATGCTGTCGCGCAAGACCTTGCGATGACGCATTGCGCCGCCCTTGCCGAGCCCCATGCCGCCCTTGCCGAGCCCCCTGCCGCCCTTGCCGAGCCCCCTGCCGCCCTTGCCGCGTCCTGACATGTTTGTAGTGAGTTTTTGCAATAGTGTTCCGTATTGGGGGTCTGCTCGTCAAATGGCGAAGAGAAGCCGACGAGAAAACAAAATGGAACAACGAACCTTGAAGAACCTCGAAGAACCCGCTTTATTGCTGAAACTCAATACTCGGGAAATTTTCCAAACCTCCGATGACCCAGGAGGCCTCGGGAAGGCTCCAAGTCTTGAAGTTCAGTTCATTTTCTGGTGTTTCGTTGTTCTTTCCAGTTTCTGTAAAATTCCCGCTCTTTTTGCTCTTTTTGGTTTGAAAGAAGGATTGAAAGCAGTCACCTAATAAAGCACCTAGTAAAAGCACCTAGTAAAAGCACCTGATAAACAGAAAACAATGGGAGAAAACAAAGAGATCGACCGGGTTTTGAATATGGTGCATGGGGGACCAGAAGCCATCGCACCGCGCCCCCGGGCCCGCCCTTCCGCGTCGGATGTAAAGCTACAGAACGGCGTGTTCTTGTATCGCATGGGTCGGATCAAGTCAAGCACGCAGTTCATGCGCCCTTGTGACATATTCAAACCCTCCCATGAGCACCTTGAAGAGACCAATGCATTCTTCGCAGAGAGTAATATCCTGCACGTGGTCAACAATGCAATGAACTTCGGGTTTGGGCAGGGTATGCAGACCGGGTTTAACAGGGGGAAGGAGATGGGGTACAGGGACGGTCATGCTGAAGGCGCTGCTAAATACATGAACCTGAACGAGTGTCTAAAGGAGCACAAGACAGACGAGGCGCCATGCAAGCACCCCGGTTGCATCCAGTACTTCTTCAAATACCAGGCCGACAAGATCCTGCTTAGGCATACTGAGAGACGGCTCAGGGCGGCGCTAGAACAGATCCAAAAACTCGAAGCTAATGCACGCGCTATGAGTGTACTGGAGCTCGAACATTGGACGGACCAGTCAGCGGGGGTCGCACTTGAAGAAAGCAAGACCCCTCCGCCTTCGCCAGCTCCCACCATTGCGCCTTCTTCTACACCAGTGTCTGGCCCGGTATTTGAACTGGAATCCCTCGAATCCATCCTCAACCCCGTCTTCGGCCCCGTCGCCAAGTCCGTTCCTGAATCGCCCCCGCCCCCTGCTATAGCATCGAAACGCAGGCTTAACACCAGTGAGGCACCATCACCAAGTAAAAAACTTAAAGTAGAACAATAACCAATACCAGATATATTATCATTTATTTGAGGCCAGTTGTAACTACGCTATGTGTTTATTTGAGGCCAGTTGTAACTACGCTATGTGTTTATTTGAGGCCAGTTGTAGCTACGCTATGTGTTTATTTGAGGCCAGTTGTAGCTACGCTATGTGACGGTAGTGATGGTAGTGACGGTAGTGACGGTAGTGATGGTAGTGACGGTAGTGACGGGAGTGTCGGGAGTGACGGGAGTGTCGGGAGTGACAATAGTGGCGGGAGTGCTAAAACAAAAACACTGGCGTTTATCTCTACCCAACTTAGAGAAACTTAGAGAACTTAGGGGCAATGGATTGCTATTTTATATTCCATTGTGTGTTGTTCACTTTCACCTTGGCAAGAATCGAGAACAAGCTTGACCTACTCGGTAATAAAACAGACGCCCTGTTACTTATACTCGAAGATGAAAAGGATGTAGTTGTTGATAATCGATGTTGGTTTTAAGTTTTACTTAAGTTTACCTTAGACTTTCTTCTTCGCGAGCTCGTTCTTGAGTCCCTCGATATGCTTGACGGCCTTGTCGACGACCTTGGTTGCAAAGGAGTTCATGGCCTTGTGGTAGTTCTGCTGCATCTCCAGATCGTGGCGCTGACGCTCCATGAGGATAGAGAGCGTCAAATCCTTGCCCGTTTCCTGGATGAAAACACCCGACGAGTTGACGACGGTGTTGGTGTAGAAAGAGAAGGTCTGTTCGGGGGTTGTGACAGAAGTTGTGTACCAGGTTACAGCACCTGCTACAAACAGGCTGTTCGTGAGGACACAGAGTGCGAGTAGCAGACCGAAGAGCATGGATGCATGAACCTTCTCCTTGTCAGACGCGGTAAAGCGCTTGAGCGCATGCTTGTGCAGCTTGCGGGCCGACTTGCGGGCCGACTTGGGACCAGTGCGACGGCGTTCGTTGTTTTCACTTGCCTCCCTGGTCTCCTTTGTCTTCTGCTTCAGTTCATCCATGACGTTGTTGAATGCGAGAGCGGGTTCGAGATACATCTGGGGCGTGTCGTCTTCGTCGATCGCAACGTTAAACCAGTTGATCATCGTTGAGTTGTTTTTGTTGTTTTGTTGTTTTGTTGTCTTGTGAGTCTGTTTGGGTTTTGCTTTGAGCTAGGAATTTTCTCAGAAAAGCAAAAATTACATGTTTTCAGAGGAGACTCCAAAAAGAACACCGAATTTTCTTTTGTTCGCTGACACTAGGGAATTAAGAACAACGAACGCGGTTCAGCGTGATTCTTGAAAAGTTCAGTTGAGTTCGGGCAATTCTTCGGGGATTTCTTTTGGACTGTACAAAAGCGAGCAGTCACTCAACGCAGAATGGCTTTGAATGTACTGGACCTTACTGCCGACCTCGTTGATCTCACGGGCGATGAAGAGCTTACTACAACCCTCGTGCGGGACATCGACGGCGTGGACATGACCATACCAGCCTTGCTTCCCCCTCCCAAGCTCCAGATCAAGGTGGAGAACAATACCAAGAAGATAAAGGCGAAGCCGATTCCTCGATTCGAATGCACGGTCTGTTGGGTAAATACACAAGAGAAGAAGCGGTGTACAATGGCTTGCAAACACGACCTCTGTCGCCAATGTGCCTGGAAGATGCTTAAAACACTCAACCACAACTGTCCTATTTGTCGTAAGCGTGATGCGGTTTTCGACGGTTATTTTGAAATCTAAGCTAATAATGTTTTAAATCCACTAAGTAAATTTCATTGTTCGGTGTTTTGGGGGTTCGGTCTTCTCTCTTGAGGCGACTCTTGAAGTTCAATACATTTTTGGGAACAATGAACTAGGAGGCTCTGAACCAAATTCTTTTTTCCGAACCCAAATCCCCGTTGTCCTGACAGACCCCAAACGACCCAACAAACCAAGTAATAATATGAGTGAAAGCAAGACATGCAAAGACCCCCGCGAGTGCTCTGTCTGTGCCTACAGCGAGAGCGACGGGAAGAAAATGTTGTTTCTGTCAGATATCTATTCCAAGTACCCGACTTTACCAGTGATGTGTGGATGCATTAGCGATACGGGCAAGAGCTTCTGCTCGGACTGTTTTCTGAATACACTGGTAGCTTCTATAGCACCACCAACACCTGGCTCCAGCACTCTTGGGGCGCAAAACGTCATTTGTACATACAAGTGTCCGTTTTGCAGAGACCAGACGCATTCGGGAATAACGCGTCCGATGTGGTTCGAACAAGGGGCAATAACAAGTAACAACCTGCTTTTATTGGTTTTCCTCGAAGCACTCAATTCAACACCGGAAAAGGGGAAGAAGTTCCACCTCAAACCAGGTCCAGGGGCGAACATTTTCTTAACAAGTGGTGAAGATGAACGCATCTTACCACTCTTCACACTCACTGCGCAATGCACCAAAACATCATTTGTCTTTAAGCTATATTCCCGGCTTCGTTTCCAGAAGGCCTGTTGCACGAACTTGTGCAATTGGAATGATATCTCAGAATACAGCTCCAAGCGCGTGCTTAAGAGTGTTGTCATACGCGTCCAAACACCACGCGTCCAAACACTACAAAGGCGGTCAAAAAGACTGAATGCCGCGACGGATGAGCGCCCCACGAAGGTAAATAAGACTAGTTGACTAATGAAATCACATATAGCTAAAGACAACAAATTATCTATAGTATTGGCAGTGACGGGAGTGACGGAAGTGAAAATGTATTTTTTATTGTTTGTGCTTGTTGTTTGTCTGATTGGTGGTATCATATACGCTGCTAAGAATCCCGAAACTTGGTATTATGGGTTAGTGATCGCGTCTATCATCCCCCTTTTCCTTTGGTTGGTGGGAAAGGGTATTTACGCAGGGCTTATCCATTTCGTTGCGGTGCCGCCTGAGATAGTATTGCACAAGAACCAGTCTTTTTTGACCACGTTTGGAAAGGTTCTAAGATCGGAGTTTTTCGCCGATGCCAAGGCGTCTCGCATTGCAATGCGAGACGCTGCAATCGGGACCGTCACCGGGTCCAAGTCGCTCGCAAAGGAGGCATTTGTCAAGAAATACACGGCCGAAGAGAAGCTGGCAGAGAAGTTATGGCTCAAGGAAAACGCGGCCGCGATCAAGGCATATTCCAAGTTTAACCTGAAAAACGTCGGTAGGGGCGACAGACGACCTGCTGCTATAGCCGCTGTGGTGCACACAGAATTCGAAAAATTCGAAGATGTTCCCGTGCATATGCTTCATAAATACCCATTCTACAAATACACTCGTGTGGCACCGACAAAGGGAAGGACTACATTAGACCCAATGTTTAGAGAGTTCAACAGCCAGCAAGTGGGACTTCGTGCTGATACCATAAAGGCACGGGAAGCCCTGAGAAAGATATACAATAACGAACTTCGCCAAGAAGCAAGGGAGGAGCGCGTGAAATTACTTACAGCACAGCTAAAGGAACAAGAAAGAAGGCAAGCAGAGATCGCACGGAGAAGGTCCGACGCAGAGCGAAGAGGAAAAGAAAGAGTCGAGAGAGATAATCAAGCGCGTTGGCGGCAGGGACAGGGACGGAGACAGGGGAAGAGAAAGAGTCGAGAGAGATAATCAAGCGCGTTGGCGGCAGGGACGGAGACAGGGGTACACAGCCGGGTCTAGTAGCGTACGGCGATAATAACGATTTTTCACACTTAAAAAAATCTGTCTGGGTCTTTTCTAAATCTAGGGTAAAGAGGAAGGAAAACTAACAAAATGGAAAACGAAAATGATCTTTGTGTTGTCGTGCATCGCGCAATCGCGTACGTCGCACAAGAGTCGTCGGTAATCTGCGACACTGCGCTCGAGGGAGGGGATATCAATGTTCTGGCCAAGGATGTTCTAAGGGGGATGAGGACCCATCTGAGCACGCCATCGATCTTCGCATCTCTCCGCACCCTCCGTAAACTCCAAGAAATGGTAAAGAATGCCGCGAACGCGTATGAGGAGGGCGACGTGGCTTTCAAGGCCCCAAAAACAAAGAGGGGAAGTGTTAACTATACCATGGGATCTATCTACACAACGCTGGTAAAGCGCGTGTACAAGAAGGTGGGACGGAGTATGGCTAGCGACCGCCTTGATTCCAACCCTTACGAGGACATCAGTAACTACCTCGACGCTATCATCGGGTACATCGCGAAAAAACAGTTCGGGATCAATATCAAGTAAATTCTAAGTAACTAGAAAAATGACAAATTAAATGTCTCATTAAACACACAAGTGCGCAGTATGGTATCGGCGGTTGTCACGCTGCAACTCTTTATAGTGTCGTGCTTTGTTCTGTACGCGTTGATGGTATTTCCATCGGACGACAGCACGCCTGTCCTGGCAGTGGCCTTACTCGCATGCCTGTTGTTTTTCTACAAATCCGTATGGGTCCCACGCCTTCTGGTCTTGTTGATGATGATCAATGCCGCGAGCAGCGTCGGTCTTAAGGTAGTTATGCCAGACGTCGAGATAGGGAGTGGTGGAGTTGTTACATTTCTCACAATGCTCGGGACCGGTGCTGCAATGGTCAGGGGGTTGTGTTAACACGGGCAGCACGGTCCACTTGGAATCACAACATAGGCCAGGAACGTGACACCCGCTACAAGGAACCCACCAAAGGTGAAACCGGTGAGGAACTCTGATGGTTCTTGGCGGTGGCGGTTCCGTACCGTCACTTCCGTCACTCCCGTCACTGGTGTTTGTGTGCCTTTATCCATCTTACTCTTTTATAAACACTTAGGTAATTGCAAATGATTTCTTTATTCGTATTGTTTGACTATGTCCGAGTAATTCATGGCTTCCGTGACATTGCGACGCGCGAATGCGTCCTTGAACAAACCCACGTAGAGCAAGAGCTTGTCTGGGCAAGCGGATTTGCATGCACACATATTGGACCGGCGCGCGGGACGGGAAATGTTCACACGAGGGCGAAGCTCGCATGGCTTCTTCGCGCATTCCTTCACGAGGATCTCAAGTTCGGCAAAGTCCTTCATGATAGAGATGCGAAGCTCCTCTATCTTCCCGCTGATGTACTTCAAACCGATGGTATCAGTCGGCGCGGTGATGGACTTCAACCTGCCGGCCGAGATGCCATCCATGTAAGCCTGGACAATCCTTGCGACATAAAACACAAGCGCAGAGCGAAGGGGCTTGGTCACGTTGTTGGCTTGGGTGCGTTCCAGGATGGTTTCCAGCTGTTGGTACGGCATGTAAGGGATATCCTCTACCTTTACCTTACCAGTGTGTCTGCGAAGCCTTGGTTTGACAGGGAGGGGAGGAAGGCTGGAGTGTGGGTCAGTCCCATGGGTAATTTGATTGGTAACTTCCTGGAAACGAACGGTGCTCATTGTTGGTATTGTTGGTATTGTTGGGTATTGGTATTTGGGTTCTGTTGGGTTTTGGTTCTGTTGGGTTTTGGTCAATTCTGCTTCTCTAAAACATGAAAAATTCCCTGTTCTGCGCGTGAGAAGTTCAGTTGAGAAGTTCAGAGAAGAAAGAATAATGGAAGCTTCTCTCTTGAGTTCAGATCCAAAAATCGAAAGTTCAGTGTTCTTTCTGGTTTAAATCTCCGAGTCTTATTCTCCGGTGTTTGAGAGAAAGTCGATTCTTGTCCAGACCCCCTTTCTCTCAACCATCCAAGAAAACATGACTTCCGTAATGAACCAGCTTTCTACTGCAATGCATGACGCCCGTATAGATGTCGAATCCAAGGAAGACGAGCAGGTCTCCGGAGAAAACACGGGTGAGGGCTTCATCTCTCTTCAGCAAGACGTAATAATAGGCGCATGTTGCCGTTTTGCGCAGAACATGTACGACAATTTCAGTACCACCGACGCATATTACCCAGCATGGGAAAACTTCCCGTTTACAGAGACAAACATTGAACATGATGCTGTGCGCATCGTTTTAGGCCACCTTCTTTGCCTCGCGGATTTCACGATCTCCCACACTACTTGTACTCCGGTCAAGGAGCTTGCACTGACGACACGCGCTAACGACTTGATGATCGATTTCGTGTTTCATAAAATCCCCACATCCGAGGTAGAAATCCGTCTTCACACGACTGTACTTTGGGGGGAAGTAAGTTATATTGTGCACGTCTCCGGAAACACGTCCAGCCTTGGAACGATTGAGGCAGATGAGCTCGTCGGGAAGTTAGCTATAATGCGCTTCAAGATCCTTTACCACAACACGACGATCTACCCGATGATGCCGGAGATTTCCCCGGATCACGAAGAGTTTGGAAACGAGCACAATTGGAGTGGTGATGATCTTGACACGCTAATTGAGGTTGGAAAAATGGCACACATCCTACAACACGGTGTTGAATAAATTTCACTAATAATAAATAAGAAAAGATGTCAGCGTTTACAGATAAATTCGATAGTCTGGTCATCGAGAATTTCGCTACCGATGAGGAGTGCAAGCAGCTTATAGACATAGTTGATGCGGGAGAGAAACATGGCGCGACGATCGGCGCAGAGCGGGTCAGCGATACCTCAATCCGCAACAATCTCACGGCTTACCTCGACGCTCCGCAATCCATTCGTGATAAGATAAACAAACTTCTCCAGTCGAAAGGTGTTAAAACAGACACATATGAGAGGGTGCAGGTACAGATCTACGAGCCTGGTCAGTACTACAAGGAACATCACGATTCATGGGATGAGAATCAGCTTTGCAAACCAGATGGCACGAGTCCTCAACAGCGGTCATGGACGTGTGTGTTATACTTGAATGAGGTCGACGGAGGAGGAGGGACGTACTTCCCATTGGTGGATAAGAGGGTTATGCCGAAGAAGGGACAAGTCGCGTGTTGGAATAACCTAGGACCGGATGGAAAGACCAATCAGCTTACGAAGCACATGGGAGAAGATGTGACTGCGGGTAAGAAGTACTTGGCGAATTTCTGGTATCATGCAGAGAGTGCATGTGCCGACAAGAAGAAAGGGGGAAAGAGGAACAGGGTGGTCGTGGTACTGGTACTGTTGTTACTGGCGGTACTGTCGTTATTCTTGTACAAGAGGTAGTGCCGGGAGCGACGGGAGTGCCGGGAGTGACGGGAGTGACGGACAATGAATAAATTAAAACATGTTTAAAAGGGATTTAGGTATAGCCTCTCACGGGGATTTTGTTTATAATTTCAGGGACTCTGGACTGAACTGTCATAGATTGGAGATCATCAGTTGCCGCTGCGATAAGTGTTGAGTGCTCCAGACTCTTTTTATCATGCAGAACCCATAGACCAAGCATTACTACGAAAATGCCTATTACGCCATATATGACCTCCGGGGTCTCCGTGATGTGGGAAAACACGGCAGCCGCGACCGCGATAAAGACAGCCACGAGGGTAAGGATTTTCATCCTGCTCGTCCTCGCCTCATGGTTATTTCGAAGTTCTCTCGTTCCTCTCCATAGATTAGTGAGTTGCTCCTTGGCTTCTTCCTTGGCTTCGTTCATTTAACCGTACATTGAAAGCAGAGATATTTAATAGCAAACAAGGCAATCAACGCATTTTCACGAAGTATTAATTTATTTTTAATGTGTTTTAATCCAACATAAAAGCAGCGGCCTGCATCGCGCTCGAGGTGTCCACAAGGATAGCGTTGCGGATGTACAGTAGTTCTTGGACACATGACGCAATCCCTGTGTTTGTGAGCTTGAGTTCTAATTCTGTCCGTAGGAAAACAAGCACGCGCTCGATGAAAATATCAGTGTCAAACTGATGAAATTTTTCAACTGCGTCATAGAACGACGCTAACCATACCCCCTTCGCCTCTGTACAACCAATGGGAATCGATTTGCATACACGCCGTTGCACCTCTGTCTCGAAGTAATGTAGCCTACTCCCCGTATCACCGTATGTGCGTGAAATCATATTCGGCGGACCATTATGGTACGACTCTTCGCTGATCGAGTGAGGGGAAGAGCTTGTGTGGGACTCGGAATCAGAGGTGAACTCTGTGTCGAGAAGAAGAGCCATGGCGCGAGTGAAGGGCATTTTGTCTGGTTGTTTGGGGGTTTGCTTTCAAGTCGGTTTTTGTAAATAAAGACGGTTCATTTCATTTTTTGTTTTTCATTCGTTGTTCTTTATTCAGTTCGTTGTTCAGTCCATTTTTTGTTTTTCCCATTCGTTGTTCATTGTTTCGGTTTGGAACTTTCCGGAGGCTTTCCAGTCCAGACCCTTAACTCTCGCGCACAACAACGATGGTGGAAGAAGCACCACTCGTGTTCGAGCACGGCAAGATCGCCTTCGATCTCCACAAGGAGCAGTACGAAGAGGACATGGAACCACCGCTCGGCTCGAGCGAAGAAGTCATCGGATTACATGCGGCATCAACTGCTATCGACTACCCCAGTGGCGTGAATCAGATGCTGGCATGCATCATGCGAGGAGAATGGAACGCCGCCACGTCGTCCATAAAGAAACCGGAAGATTTCCGCAGTCATATTACCGCTATGTTGACCCTTGACTACCTCGCGCCATGGATAAAGGAGGAGACGATCAAGTCGGTTTTCCGCACTGCATGCGATGCTACGATCGAGCTGCTCTACACTTCAGCGATCTCCGACTTCACAGAAGAAAGCCTCGTTGTTGATGGAAAACGCAAGCGTGCGACAGTTGACTACGGCGAGTCCAAGCGAGCACGCACCGACTTCACAGAAGGAAGCGACGACGATGAAAGTGACGACGAGGAAGAAAGCGACGACGAAGAAAGCGACGACGACGAAGAAAGCGATGAGGAAAGTGACGACTCTTCTTATTCTGATTCTGGCCATGGTTCTGATCACAACGAGTCCGAAGAGGAAGACAATGAGAGCAGAAGCAGTGTCTCGGAATCTGAACTGGATATCGCGGAGGAGAAAGACCCTTACTTGTTCACGCACGAACGCATTCGTGGTTTCGCATTGACTGGCGCAGTCGATACAGGGAAATGGAAGGTCGTCTTTGCCGAATGGTGGGACCGCGTGTTCGAGCGCCGACTGATGGACGACCCTGATCTGGCTGTCAAGATCTGGCCTGCGTTCGACGACTATTGCGAGCGATGGGGCGGCGGCGCCCGCCGTAACTCGGACCCCAACAACCTTAATAGGGAGATAGCCAAGGTCTGTGCTTCTGAGCTTAAGCGCATCCAAGCAGGGACGGAAGCAAAGGATCCGTTGAAGGCTACACGGTGTGCCCACAGTGTGAACATCTACGCCGACTTTACCAAGGATGAGAAGCTAGGCTTTGCACACTACAACTTCCATTTGGGCTTCACACAACCGCTCCCCTTTTACAAGCGGACCAAGGTCAAAACAGAAGATAATCAGCACAAGTTCGCGCAAGCTCGTCGTGTCAAGGCCAACCCTATCCTTTACACTGTAACAGGAGGCGACCTCCTCAAAGTCATCGTTGCTCGGATGAAAACGCAATTCGATGCCACGATTTCCCCAGAACAGGTCTTTTTCACTGGTGGGAAGGGGTCTGGCTGGCTTGTTGACTTTGAAGACATGAAGATGAAAGACTGCTTTGATATCATCATTCTTTCCGACCCAGAGCTATGCGCTCTGACCAAGATCAAGCTTGACAACTGCTACCGGGACATGGCTTGTATCAAAGATGTGTGCAAGCCATGGATGAACGACGGCAAAACGGAAAACAGCGTGGGAGTAGAGCGGCGCATTCTGGACATCGAAGATTTTCGGAAAGGGATCGAAAGATTCGACGGTATTATCTTTTCTCCTCTACAAGGATGTTACACTCACAGTCCGAAACTACACCCGTTCTACTGCAACCACCTTAAGCAGCTGATTGTAGAGAGTGTGCCCGGGGTGTTTGCAAAATTGCCAGAATCCGGGACCCCATCGCACGCCCTGCGCTCTTTGTGCCTTCTTGGGTATGCGATTAAGTGGGTCGAAAGCGACGACTACGTGCAATACACCGGAAGTCGTGCCAGCCGTATCAAAGACATCTGTTGGGGCACTAGAGGGGAAGCCGTCCCAGACAAGTTCCAGCTCTTGAAAAAGCTATGCATGGTAACAACGGAAATGATCAGGAGCGTGTTTAAACCGTCCGATGGGGTTCATCTTCCGCTCTCGGACGAGCTCAAAGTAGGTTTTGACAAAGTGCAGTATTTTCATGGGTGCTGGACAAAGAAAAAGAACGGGACGTACATGGTACCGAGATTCAGCAAGCGACTGAAAAAATCACTCGAGAAAGCCGAGGATGAGATAGAAGCTGTCATCGCAAAATACGATAAAAATAATTAAACACGTTTAATTCAGATTTCGCGTCATTCTCCCCTGTGTCGTGTGATTTTTGATGTGCATACATGTATGTATGCATGTCATGCATGTGTGTATGCATTAATAGGGGAGCATCAAAATCGTATCAAAACATCAAAAAAATCGATTTCACGGGAAAAATCTAGAACAGCCTACCATCAAAAAGTGAAGGACTGAAATGGTTTATTTGCTTTTAGATATTCCATTGGTCTTCAAAGTCCTCTTTCCATAGGAGTGGCCATCCTTGCAGGCGCACCCCCAGTCGTTTCATCACAATGTCGCTGCTGGCCAATGCGCGCAAATGAAGACCTTTCTTCCCACCCCTTGCAGGGACAAACCCAAGGACTTCTACTTTTGAAGCACCTAGCATGCTGGCCAATGCGTCGGAGTATCCAGGCCCGAGGAATTGTGCTTCGTCGGCTTGCGACGGATAGATATCAACCAAATCGTACCAACACTTGGCCTCTTCGTTGGCCGTGGGTTCATTGGTTGTGGTACCCGATCTAAGCTGCATGTTTTGGTTGGTGTTTGTTTGGTGTCTGCTTGATTTCTTGGGGCAAGAATATTTATTTCCTTCTTCTGGAATAACGAATATTCCTTCTGCGGAACAAAGAATATTCTCCTTTGTACAAATTATAAGCAAAAAGACAGTTTTCTTGGGCCAACTTTGTCTATTTTCAAACCCCCCTCATTTGCGCTCTTACAATGGAGCAAACGCGCGGCCTGGTGGCGTGTCTTTCGCTTTTCTTGTTCATGGGCGCGCTCCCCCAGGCTTCGCACAGTATTAACCATGATGCGCAAAAATCGCTGACCTATGCATTATATTTTTTGATCCTAGCGCTCATCTACAGGACTGTAAGCCGGCTCCCCCTACTTCCTGGAACGATCATTGTTTGTGTCGGTGTGAATTCTAGAGAAGACGACGATGTGGTATTTCTTGAATCACCGACCAACCGTTCCAGGGCAAAATTGCGACATGCCAGGATCAAGAACGAGATCGATGGCCTTGTACCATAGACATTCGAACAATAAATAAAAATCTTTGTTTTAGGATAGTAGTAGATACGATGAAAAACTCGCACAAGGTAAAACTTTTAGTCGGCTCGGTTGTACCGTTAGATGATTCTGACACCACCCCTGGAACCACCCCTGGAACTACCCCTGGAACCACCCCTGGAACCACCCCTGGGGATACAGAGTGTACCTTAGATGACTTCTCAGGTGCTTCTAGTCAGAACATTTTTACCGTGAGTTTCTTTTTCTCGGTAGCGCTCTTCTTGGGTATGGCAATTCTTCTTGTTATGCGAGCTGCTCAGTTATTCAAGAAAGATAGCGGTGTATCACCCAAAGCCCGAAAGATTGAGCTGGGGGTTACGCTTCTTTTAATCGCGACGGCGTTATTGATAGGGCCTCATATAGGAGCTAGTTACTTGAATTACTGGTTTGACACACTCTTAGTAGGCCCACTCACGAAGATCGGGTGTGTGTCAGATATATTGGTGGCAATAGCCTGTATCTTGTTACTTGGTTTGCTGTTCTTTGCGTTTGTTCGGATGTTCGCCCAGTTACCCAAAACCAGTACCATGAAATTCGTCCCCGCATTCCTGAGCTTTCCTCTGCTGGGCCCCATCGCATTGCCATTTCTGGCTTTCGCTCCCTTGGATGACAATTCAGGAAAAGCCAGTTCGAAATAAACAACGAAAAAGAACAATGATCTTCACACGTCTGTTTACAAGCCGACTCTTGCCAGCTCTGGTGTGTGTAGGCAAATAAAAATATACGCAGAGGATAGACACAATAAATGGTTAAACGTAAACAGAAAAGTTTTGCATCAGTGCCCCCTAATTCGTATTCACAGGATTATTCATACGGACCAGTTCAACCAAGTAGGCACCATGGTATGTCCATGAAAGCTAAAATCGCAATTGTGTTTTTGGTCCTTGTAGTCATCCTTGTTCCTGTAGGAGTCAAGAAAGGATGGTTTAAGAAGAAGGCTACTAGCCCTGGAACCACCCCTGGAACACCCCCGGGAACACCCCCGGGAACACCCCCGGGAACACCCCCGGGAACACCCCCGGGAACACCCCCGGGAACAC
>Ga0206131_10000171_pt1 | contig 91120 bp, 84 predicted proteins | sample Helgoland_Spring_FD_148636 | JGI IMG/M metagenome (GOLD analysis project Ga0206131, IMG submission 148636) | Pelagic subsurface seawater microbial communities from Kabeltonne, Helgoland, North Sea - Helgoland_Spring_Bloom_20160517_1 | ecosystem: Environmental > Aquatic > Marine > Epipelagic ... | reverse complement strand
ATTAGAACTAATTTGTTTCGGAGAAATTAGGGATACATTAGAACTAATTTGTTTCGGAGAAATTAGGGATACATTAGAACTAATTTGTTTCGGAGAAATTAGGGATACATTAGAACTAATTTGTTTCGGAGAAATTAGGGATACATTAGAACTAATTTGTTTCAGAGAAATTAGGGATGCACGTCTTTACGTCTTCTTCTGATTTAATTAGATTTTTTTTAACATCAACTAACTTATCACTTAATTCCTCATATTTATGTAAAGTATCCTGTTTTTTTTCATATGTTTTTTGATACATATCTAAATTCTTATAAAAATTATACATTTTTTTTTTAAACACTTCCCCTGAACATCCAAATTTTCTTTTTTTTTCTATTTGATTATTCGTAGGAACAAAAACATTATTATTACCATTTATATTATTACTATTTATATTATTATAATATTTCTCTTTTTTAATGTTATGGTATCTACAAATACATAATATTAATATTAAAGCTATAACTAATAAACTGAAATTATAAAGATTATCTGGATTCATATATTATAAAATAAGATAAAATATATTATATAAAATAAAAATAACAAATTTAATCTAAATAAATTTTAAAAAAATTAGTACTAATTCTACATAAAGGACATTCTTCATTTTTCATACTTAATATACATTTCTCGTGAAAACAATGACCGCAACTACCACTATAAATATCTTCTTCCATATTTTCTAAACATATAGAGCAATTATGATATTGTTTATCTAATACGTTTAATGTATTCCTAAAAACCTTTTTATATAATTCATTTTTTTTTAATAAAGGTAATTCGATAATCTTATTTTTAACTAAAAATAGTTTAGTTTTTATTAATTCTTTTTCAAATAATTTCCTTTTACCTATCCATAATAATTCTTTTTTTATCAAATTTTTTTTTAAATTTTCCTTTCGTTTTTTATTTTCCATACAATTATCACATAAATCACCACATAAATTATTATGCCATATATCTTTATCATCCAAATTTAGATTACATAAATCGCATACAAAAGATATAGTTTTTTCTATTTTTTTATATAATAGTAATTCTTTATTATAATTACTATAATATATGTCATCGAAATTTGTCTTCTTAAAACTCAAACTTCTAAATCTATTTATATACTTTTCACCTACACCATAATTACTATTTATCATATTTTCAATATTTAACATCCATCTTATATCCTTATAATTTGTTTCATAACCCCATTTACTATCTAATGAATTATTTTCGAATTCTTCATTTATAGTAATTAAATTATATTGTTGGTAATTGAAAAACTCGAAATCAACCTCCAAAATATCATATGGATAATAAAATACAAAATCCAAGTCTTCAATATCTATATTATTTTTCTCTATATAATCATTATTATCAATATTGTCTATATTATAAATATTATCTTCTGGATCGTCAAAATTTAAACATATACTAGTCATAAGAGTTATTTTTTTACTGTTCCAATCATTCATTTTTTTATCATATTTCTGTTTATACATTCTTATAATTATATTTTTTTCTTCAGTTTCAAATATATAAAAGAAAAAATGGTCTATAAAATTGGAATTTAATATATTATGGCATTTTATTGTATTTAATTTATCAAAAACTCGTTCTCTTTGTTCGTCTGTTTTATATAATATTTTTTTATTACTTAAATTATGAAAGTAATCCATATTTAAATAACACCAATAAACCCTTAAATTATTATTTAATTTATTTCTTTTATTACTGCGTTTATTACTTCTATTACTGCTTTTATTACTTCTATTACTGCTTTTATTACTTCTATTACTGCTTCTATTACTTCGTTTATTATGAAATAATACAGCAATTATGTTTCAATATATCTTTTTCTATTGGTTCAACTTTAATATAATCTTTTGTTTCTTCTAATCTTTTGTCTATAATTTTTTTAGTTAAATCGAAAATATGATTAAACAAATTTTTTATATTAATATTTTCGACTGCGGAAGTTTTAAAAAATTTAGGTTCAATAGAAAAACTATCTTTTATAAATTTATTTATATCTTTATCACTTACAATACAATGAGATTTCAAATCTACCTTATTACCAATTATAATAATTTTAGGATTATCATAATTGTTTAAAACAAATTTATACCATTTAGATAAATTTTTAAAAGAATCATAATATGTTAAATCAAATGTTAATATAATAATATCACATCCCCTAACATACATAGGTATTAATGAATTATACCTTTCTTGGCCAGCAGTATCCCAGAAATTAATTCTTATATTTTTCTCTTCATCATATTTATAAAATAATTCCCAATATATTGCTCCTAAAGTGCTTTCATTAGAAGAAGAAACATTAATACTATTATATTTTTTAATAATAGAAGTTTTACCTATTCCACTATCTCCTAATATAACACATTTAATACTTTGGTTGTATTTTACTAGTTTTTTTATATTTAGTTTTACAACAGGAATTGAAGCTATATTTATTTCTTCTTTATTTTTTTTTAAAGTTTCATTATAATAATCCCTTATTAAGACTTGTTTTTTTTTAAACATTACTTAATTTGTTAAAATATTTTTAAATTAAAATAAAAAATTACTAATTAAATTTTCGGTTTATATAGTATATGACACAAACTAAAAAAAATACTAAAATAAATAAATCAAAAATAAATAAAAATAAATCAAATAAAACTAAATCAAATAAAAAAACTAAATCAAATAAAAAACATACTCTTGATACGTTTGTAAATAAAAAATTAAAAAACGAAAATGTTATTGTATTTAATGAAAATAATAAAAATGAAATAAATTATAAAGATAGAAAAACAAATACCTTTTTTAATAAATTAGTAGGTATTCTAAATTTTTCTTTTGAAAAAGAAAGGGAGTATCAAATTAATAAAGGTTCATATTATCCAGGTTATAAACACACAATTGATACTATTAAAAATAATCTTCATTCTTCTAATTTCGACACTTATATTTTAACTACTAAAAAAATGTCACCTATTTCTCTTTTATATGTAGAGAAAAACGAAAATGATTTTGATAAAATATGGACTGTATGTACTGATAATAAATTTAGGGGTCAAGGTATGTCGAGTAAATTAATAAATTTTATGATTACAAAACAACTTAATGAAAAAAACCCTAACCGTAATACAATGTTATTAGAAGTATATAATGACCATATTATAAGTAGAGAAGAAAATGATGTAAAACAATCTCAAATTATGGGTTTATTTGGTTCAAAAGGTTTTGTTAATACTGAGCCTAAAACATTATCAGAAGATTCATTTAATAATTTATTATCTAATGACGGGCAAACTAAAATAATGGTTTTCAATCCAAAGTTATGGATACAAAAAAATCCAAAAGAAAATAGAAAATTAAATTTAACAGCTAATAAATTTATTCAAAGTTTATAATCAAAGGTAAATGATCTGAATAATAATTTCTATCTATTTTCATTTCTATATTATTTCCTTCTTCGCCATAATAAAAAACATAATCCAATTTGGCCATTGGATAAATTGAAGGATAAGTTTTATTAAATCCGTCTTTATCACTAATATCAATTAATTTTTTTTTTAACATATTAATTCCTTTATAATTACTTGGGGAGTTGAAATCCCCCATAATTAATTGATTCCCTTTATTTTCTTCTAGGTGTTTTAATAATTTAGTAGATTGATATTTTTGTAAATATCCTGTTATATCTGAATTTAAGTATGTATTATTTATCCATATTTCTTTATTATTTACTTTCGTTTTAATAGAAATACAAATATTTTTAGTTTTATAATAATATAACTTAAAATTTAATATTTTGCTTTCTACAATTGGATTTTGACATAATATCAAATTACCATATGAACAATTATTATATTTATAAATAGGAACGAATATATGATTTTCTATTTTTAAATATTCTTTCATATAATCTATTAAATCTCTATTATTGCTAAAACCTAAATTTAAAAATTCTTGAATCACATATACTTCTGCTTTTTCTTGCTTTAAAAATTTCAATATTTCAATTAATCTATTATAATTATAAAAATCACAACTATAATGAACATTCCAATTTACTATTTTTCCTTTTATAAATTCTTTTTTAGGTTGATAAAATAAATTTAAATACTTTACTTGTCCTTCTAATTTATCTATATTTCTTTTAGAACTCCTAAAATATATATATAAATATAGATATACGTTAGTTATAATACATAATGTGTTACTAATTGAACCTATTAAAAAAAAATAAATGTTATTATATAAGTTTATAAAGTTATTGGGAATTATCATAGTTAATATTATTTTTATATAAAAAATTTAAATACTTTATATTATATAAAATTTTTAATATTTTATAAAAGATAATTTATATTTAAAAAATATATAAAAAATAATTTATTATGGAAAGACCTTCGTGGGACAAATATTTTAAAAAAATTTGTTTAGTTACTAAAGAACGTTCTTCTTGTCATAGATTACAAGTAGGGTGTTTATTAGTTAAAGATAATAGAATAATTTCACAAGGATATAATGGTTTTTTGCCAGGTTGTCCTCATAAATCCATAGTTAGAGATAATCATGAACAATCAACAGTTCACGCAGAACAAAATGCCATATGTGATTGTGCTAAAAGAGGTGTTAATTGTAATGGTTCTATTGCTTATATTACTCATTATCCTTGTATTATATGTTGTAAATTATTATTGGCTAGTGGCATAAAAGAAATAAAATATATCGAAGATTATAAAAATGATGAATTAATAATAGAATATTGTAGACAGTTAGATATAAAAATTAATAAGATATAAAAAAATATAATATTTATTAATCTAATTTAATAAAATTTCCAGATTCGTCAGTATACCAAAATTTTTTAAGTGTATAATTTTTATATTTTAATGTCTTTTTAATAGTATTTATACAATGTATACAAGGTTTAGACATACGCAACGAGTCTCCTTTATTATTTGTTCTAAATACAATTAAATTAATTGTAACTGGTTTTATTGTTTTTTTTAATTTTGATACACAATCTACTTCCGCGTGTATACTATCATTATGTATTATAGAAGCAGAATTAAATAAATTATATTGATTATACCCAAACGCGTAAAACCCGCGGATGCTTTAACTTATTTGAGAAGGCCAAACACCCCAATTTAGAATGACCATTGTGGTTATTTGGAATTTTAGAACGCAAACTAACATATTCGTCAATGATATTAAGCAAATAATTATTTTTTGTATTTTCAATAGAAGACATTTTATTATATATAATTCATTTTTTTATTTCAATTTTTTTTAGTAATTAATTTACGAAATATTTAAAAAAATTAATAAAGTTAATATTTGTGGCGGTTTAGCGCAGGAGAAGAAAAAAAATGGTTTAGATACAACTGAGAAGAAAAATTATATGGTAATATTTTATGCGAGGGAGCACAAGGAATATGGTTAGATATTAACTATGGAAATTACCCATATGTTACAAGTAGTAATCCTTTTCCATATGGAGCGTGTAGTCTGGGTTTCGCACCACAAAAAATAAATCATATATATGAAGCAGTAAAAATATATGATACCAGAGACGATGTGGATCCTGATTTTCCAGAATCATTACAAGAAGACACCGAATTAAATAAAATAGGAGAATTAGGGGGAGAATATGGATTGACTACTGGGAGAAAAAGAACTATTAATTGGTTAAATGTTGATAAATTGATAAAGTCAATTAATATTTCGGGGTGTACAAATATTATTATTTCAAAGATAGATATTTTGGAGAAATTAGGTATATATAAATATTATTATAAAAATGAATTACGCAAATATAATACATTATTAACGATGATGTCTAAATTAGAGAAGATATTGGAAAATAAATGTTAATTATTAGTTTAGACTTTTAAGTTATACTTTCTTTTCCTTATACCATTTCTTTACTGGTCTAATATAAATGAGTATATTCTTCAAAGGGGGTCTCTTATAATTATTGTGGCTTCTTCTGGGAAGTAAAGCCACATGTCCGCATGGTGGGAAGGTAATGATACAGAAGTAATTCTATCACACCCAGCGAAAGCAGTAGAATCAATGAACAGTAAACTATCTGGGAGTATGATAGAAGTCAAGCCGGTACATTCAGCAAACGCTTCTTCCCAAATGTAATCAATGCGAGAATTTTCGGGAAATGTGATTGAAGTCAACCCGGTACATTCAGCAAACGCACTCTTATGAATTTGTGTAATGGTATATGGAATTACCATTGAAGATAAGTTTTCACATCTATAAAAAGCATAGTCATAAATTTTTCGAATACCTTCATATATTACAGATGATAATTGTGTACAACCTGAAAATGTTCCTTCATTAATGCTATCATTATTGTATGGGATTATTATAGACTTTAAACTGGTACATTTACTAAATGCACTTTTTCCAATTTCTTTACAAGTATCTGGTATTTCTATAGATATTAATCCGGAGCATTTAGAAAAAGCACCTACGCCAATACTCTCAATTTTATTTGGTAATATTATATTTTTTAAACTAATACAGTTTCCAAATACATAGTCTTTAATTAATTTAGTATTACCGCGCATTATTACTTCTGATAATAAAGAACAATTAAAAAACGCACCATATCGAATGAATTCAACACTATCGGGGATTGTAACAGAAGATAACTTTTTACAATCCTTAAAGGAATAATTATTAATATCAATAACTCCTTCTGGAATTATGACTGATAATAAATTTTTACACCCTTTAAAAGCTTTCTCCCCAATACATTTTATACCATTTGGGATTAATGCTTTTATTAATCCTTTTTTACCACCTTTTTTTTTATACATATTTGTTATTATATTTTCTTTTAAAATACCATAATTCTTAATAATTAAATCCTCTTTTTTAAATGCTTCTATCCATACTTCATAATTTCCATATTCCAATTCTATTTCTTCAATTGGTTGTATTCTATTCCAACTGAAAGTATCTTTTTTAAATGTTTCAAATGTATATTCCGTATTTATAAATATATAAAATAATTGTATATATAAATGTTCCATATATTCTTCTTCAATAGTCATTTCAATAGCAAATTTTAAATATAATAATATTTCATCTATTGTTTTTAATTTATTTTTATCTTTATCGTCTGTTATAAAATATGTTATTATATCTTTTATTTTTTTATCTGAAAGTAATCTCTCTCTCATAAATATTTGTTCTTCTGGCATTAATAATCTTCTAATATAATACACAATATTATTAAATTTAATATTTTGTAATCCTTCAATAGACTCATTAATTTTATCAATATTTGTTTTCAAAAATTTTGACATAGGTTTATTAAGTTTTGGAATTTTTATTCCTTCTAAACCTTTATATTTATTTAAACTATTATTTTTTTTTTCTTTTTTTGTTCTTCCTGTAAAACTTTTACTTTTTTTTATAGTTTTTTTTTTATCTTTACCTTTTTTACTTTTGTTAATATTAGAAGCACTTTTAGTTCTTCTTTTTTTTTTTGGATAATTATTTGACATTATCTGTTGCTGAGTAGTATTATTAGTTCCACTTGGAACAAAAGGTTGAACAGGAACAAAAGTCGGGGCGTTATGTCTCAAAGTTTTACCGGGAACAAAAGGTTGTGAGTTATGTCTCAAAGTTCCACCTTTTAAAAAAGTTAATTTATTTTTCATTTATAATATATATAAATAAAATAAATAAATGGAAAATATTTCTTTTATAACTCTTACAAATAACGGATATAAACATTATACTCTAAATTGTTTAACTTCCTTAAAAAAAATAGGATTAGGTGAAAAATTAAAAGTGTATTGTCTTGGCGATAATACCTATCAAGATATTAAAATAAAACATAATAATTGTATTAAAATGGAAAATAGTAATAATTTAGATAAAATGTTTTCATACAATGATAAGGGGTGGAATTTAATCACATATAATAAGTTTAATATAATACATAAGGAATTATTAGAAAACGAATTTGTATGTTTTACAGACGGTGATATAGTATATGAAAATAATGACATTTTTAAATATTGTTTAAAACATATCAAAGGTTGTGAATTATTAATTCAAAGAGACGATTTGGGTAATGATAAACCTATTAATATTGGAAACGGAAAATTAATAGTTCCTACTGTATGTAGTGGTTTTATGTTTATTAGAAGAACCGAAAATACTTTAAAATTGTTTAATAGAAAAAATATTAATCCTAATTTTTCAGATGACCAAGAATATATGAATAATGTAATACAAAAATTCAACTATAAAAAATTACCATTATCAGTTTATCCGAATGGTTTATATTACAAAATATTTGGAACTAAAATTAAACCATATATGATTCATTTTAATTATACTGAAACTGCCAAAGATAAAAAAGCAATAATGAAGAAATATAAAAAATGGTATTTTTAATTATTTTTATTTTTTTTTATTTTTTTTTATTTTTTTTTTTATTTTTTTTTCATTTGCTCTCTCTCCCTGAGATTTTTTTTTTTTATGTGGAAAAAAGTCGTTAAAAGTCGTTTTTTTAAGTTTTTTCTTATTAAAAATAAATATATTGAAAATTATATGGTTTATAATTCTTATTATGTTGGTTCAAAATAAAAGTCGTTAAAAGTCGTTAAAAAGTCGTTAAAAAGTCGTTAAAAGTCGTTAATTTAATAATTTAAAAAATAATATATTTAACATATATATAAAGAAAATGGTTAACTATAATTGTAATATTTGTAATTATATAACAAAAAGGAATTATGACTATAATAAACACCTAAAAACAAAAAAACATTTAAATAATGAAAAGAATTATGTAGGAGAGACAGAAAAACAAAAGTCTTCTCACCACAAAATACCACAAAGTCCCGCATTTTCACCACAAAATACCACACAAATTTCAGACCATAATAATAAGGAATATATTAATTGTGAATATTGTAATAAGGAATTTAGCAGGATAGACTCATTAAATAGACATATTGAAAAATATTGTAAAAAAAAGAGCGAATTAGATAAAATGGAAAATGAAAATTCCAAAATTATAGAAAAACAGAATAAAATAATTGATTTACAATCAAAACAAATTAATAAATTACTGGAAAAAAACGCTAAACAAATAAATAATACACAGAATAATAATAATTCAACTAATATTATAAACAATATTCATATTAATAACTATGGAGAAGAGAATTTAGAAATGTTAACTGACGAGTTCAAGGAACGTTGTATAACTCGACCATTCTATGCGATTATAGATATTATAAAGAAAATACATTTTAATGATGATTATCCGGAAAACAAAAATATGAGAATTGTAAATAAAAGAGATAATAAAATTCAGGTATTAACTGATGGAAAGTGGAAATACCGTTATAAAGATGAAGCAGTTAAATATGCTTTTGATGATAGTAATGAACGATTGGAACAATTTTATTTAGAGAAATCGCATAAATTTCGGAAGTTTATAAAATTATGTTGTGAAGATATTATTAAAAATATACACGAATGTGAACCGGAGTTAATGAAGGAATTATATAAAGAAATGGATTTGATATTATTAAATGGCTGTTAAATTAAAAAATATTTATTAAGAAATTTATACTAATTTATCTAGTGGTTTTGTCCACGTGGTTGAATAATAGGGTGTCCCATTTTCAACTTAGGGTTCTTAAATTTATTATTGTTTCCCTTATAAATATAAGGGAATACATTTTTATTTGAATTTGTTACTTCAATCATTGTATTTTGTGTTTTTTCAAGTTGCTGAATAGCAAATGTAATCATAGTAATAGTCATAGTAGAATTCATTTTTACAAAACATATACATAAAAACAATATTCAATTTTTATTATGAGTTATGGATTTATTTTTATAAATTTTTCAATCCAGGAAAACTATATCTAAATTTCCATAGTTTTTCTTTATGTTTTTTCATAAATTCTTGATACATTTTATCCCATTTTTCACTCCACTCACCCTTTTTATAATCACTCATTTTTATAATATAATTACTACTACTAACATATGGTTTCCTCATTGTTTTTCCACCGGTTACAAAGAAAACCATATCTAAAACATTCTGATACATAACCCACTCATAACTATCAACACTAAACTCCATAAACCACCGAAAACCTTCTTTGTGACTTATTCCGCTTAAATTCATAAAATTACCTATAATCATTAGTCTATTAATATGATGTAAATATCCAAAATCAAAAGCTTTTTTAATACAATCATCTACAGGTTCAATATCTAATTTTCCATCATACCATTTTTGACTTAGTTTTTTTTTATTACCGAAATAACTTTTATTAAAATCACAATATATAAAACAATATCTTTGATATTCGCGCCAATATAACTGTCTTACGTATCCTTCATAACTATTAATAGGTATTTTATCTTTAAGAGGTCTAATCATTTCAATTATTTCACTTGGATTAAGTAATCCAATATTTATAGTACAAGATAATCCTGAATGAAATAAGAATTCTTCATTTTTTTTTATAAAATCTTCATATGGGCCAAATTTTACAAATTTTTTTTTTATAAAATCTTTAAACCATTTTTTTGCCCCGGAATGACTTATAGGACACCAAAAATTATAAGTATTACCCCAATTATTAGAAAAGTTTTTTTCAACATATTTTATTGCTTCATCAATATATTTTTTTTCTTCTTTGGTATGATTTACTAACTTAGGTATTTTTATATCTTTTGGCATTCTTTCTCTATTATTTTTATCTTGTGATTTAATATTAGGTATAATATCTGTTATTTTTTTACCATAATTATAAAAACTGGTGAAAAAGAATTTATCTGTTTTTTCTCTAAATTTTCCATAATCTTTTTTTGTTAATAAAAAATTAGGTGATTCAAATACTTCATTAACTTTATTAGTTAAACTTAAATTATCTATTGGGTCAAACATTTTACAATTTTTTAATGCCAAATCTTTTTCTTTAAAATTAAAATCTTTATAATTTACTTTAAAACCTTTTTTAATTAACATATCTTCATACATTTTCATACTTGCTCTATGCATTACTAATTTCTTCTTATTAAATTTGTATTTTGAAAAATATTGAGGGTGTTCATATAAAATTACAACCTTTGGTTTATATGGAAAATAATTAACAGAAAAAAGTTGATTTGGTAGAATTAGTAAAAAAGACATATATTTTATAATAATAAAATATATTTTGAAAAATTTTAAATATTTATATATAATATAAAAATGTTAAAGAAAATTATTACAGAATTTGTAGGAACTTTTATTTTCCTTTCCTTTCTGTTATTTTAGCAACAGGAGATCCTTTCGCAATTGGTCTTTCTCTTGCTGTTGCGATTTACTTTGGTATAAAAGTATCAGGGGGTCATTTTAATCCGGCAGTATCTATTATGATGTATTTTAAGAAGGCAATAAATGATAAAGAATTAGCATGTTATATTATTTCACAGGTTTTGGGTGGTATTGTTGCACTTAATTTCTTCAAGATGAAATAAATTATTATATTATATTATATTATGAAAACAAAAAAAAAATTGCCTATATCTCCAAAAAAAATATTAAAAAAATCAGTAAGAAAGAGAATATTGCCTATATCTCCAAAAAAAATATTAAAAAAATCAGTAAGAAAGAGAATATTGCCTATATCTCCAAAAAAAATATTAAAAAAATCAGTAAGAAAGAGAATATTGCCTATATCTCCAAAAAAAATATTAAAAAAATCAGTAAGAAAGAGAATATTGCCTATATCTCCAAATCCGCGTATAAATTGCGGTATTGTATATACAATAAAAAATAAAAAAGATAGTTTACCCGTGGGTTTTATGATAGGAGAATTACATGACTTTAATTTTAATTGCCCTGCTTCGGAATTTCAATATTTTTTTGATTATGCAGACTTATTTTTTTTTGAAAAATCAGTTATTAAAGAATTCGAAAGCAATAATACTAGAAGAAAAAATTTATTAACTATACCCACCAATTACGGTAGATATAAATTTAAAGATGAAGGAAAAAAAAAATATTTTTTAGAAACAAAAAAACAATGTAAAGAATATTCGCGACTAATAGATTTATATAATGAAAATGAAGAAAATGAAGAAAATGAAGAAAATGAAGAAAATGAAGAAAATGAAGAAAATGAAGAAAATGAAGAAAATGAAGAAAATGAAGAAAATGAAGAAATGAATAATTATAATGATATAATTGAAATAGGGAAAAAAGAAAAAGTAAAAATATTAAGTAGTATTAATAATCCAATAAATACAAAATATTTTAATTTAATTAAAAAAAAAGAAAATAAAAAAGAAATACAAAAAATTTATAAAGAAGGGATAGATATGTATGATAAAATTATAGAAGAAGATTTAAATATTAATGGAGCCATTGATTATTTATATGATGTTTTTGGATTTATTAAAATGTTTTATTTAAATTTAGGTATTAATGAATATTTTATAGAAGAAAATAAAAAGGATAATATAGAATTTTCTGAAGGAAATAAACCAGAAAATACACAAATAGGAATTTTAAAAAAAAGAAATAAATTATGGATGGAAAGAATAAAAAAAATTTTACAAAAACCTTCAAATATAAGAAAAAAATTTGTAATAGTTGTAGGAGTAGAACATTTATTATTAGATGGAAAAAAATATGGATTAGTTAAATTATTTGAAAACGAAGGGAAAATTGTAGAACAAATATCAACATATGAAACTTATAGTTATTTTAATCAAAATAATAATTTTTCTTTTTCAAATCAAATATCAACAGAAGAAAATAATAGTTTATACCATAATATTTCTTTTTGAAATATATTATTTTTTATAGTATTCAATCGTTTTTTTCAACCCCACGTCAATAAATATTTTTTGTTCCCAGCCAAGTGACAATAATTTATTAAAAGATATACTATATTTCTTATCATTATATTTCCTATCTTCGATATAAATAATATTTTCATTTATTTCGTCATTTTTTTTGATTTCTTTAACTAATCTTTTTGTAATATCCATAACACTATATTCGTGCGTCGTTCCAATATTATATATTTCACCTATTTTTCCCTTATGTAAAATTATGTCAAATGCTTCTACAACATCGCTAATATATAAAAAGGATCTTTCTGTTAATCCTTGACCGCGAATAGTACATTTTTCATTATTATATAAGTGAAGAATAAACTTAGGTATTAATTTTTCAGGGTATTGTCTAGGTCCATAAATATTATTACTTCTAGTAATAATAATAGGTAAATTGTAGGAATATACATAGGAATTAACTAACATTTCAGCACTTGCTTTAGTTGCTGAATAGGGATTAGTAGGGTTTAGTTTAGAAGTTTCATTTTTAATATCTGTTTCCGGACATAAACTTTCACCATATACTTCGTCAGTACTAACATGAATAAACTTTTCTATTTTCCCATATAGTCTTGTACATTCTAAAAGTGTATGTGTCCCTAAGATATTATCTTTTGTATATTGTAATGGATTTGAAAAAGAATTATCAACATGAGATTGAGCAGAAAAATGTATAATTGTATCTATCTTATATTCTATTAAAATATAGTTTACTAAGTTAGTATCACAAATATTACCTTTTATAAATTTATAGTTAGATTTATTTCTATTTTCTTGAGTGATATTAGTAACGTCTACACAATAATATAAATCGTCTATATTAATGAAATTTACGGAAGGATATTTATGAATAACAAAATTTAAGAAATTTGAGGCAATAAAACCACACCCACCAGTTACTAATATATTTTTCATTATTAAAGAATATATATAAAAAAATTAAATAAAAACCAATAAAAAAATTAAATAAAAAAAAATAAAAAAATTATTTCATAAAAGAAGCACTACTCATACTTTCATTCTCTACATAATCACCTGTTTGTGTAAATGCTCTAAACTGATCCAGTGGCATATTTGGAGCCGAAGCAGAACCCCGTGAATATACAGTTGATTTCCAATCCGAACCACCAGATTGTGATTTACCTCTACAATTATTAGCAATAAAAGCATTATTTGTTCCTCCGCCAACTAAATTAGTTGCATTACAAGGAGAACCTTTAAATAAGGCGTTTGAGGCTTTAGAACCACCTCTTTTATTTCTTCTAATGTTTTTTCTTTTACTTCGTTTATTACTTTTTATAATCTTTTTTCTTCTAGAAGATTTACTTTTTTTGTTTTTCTTCCTTGATTTATTTTTGCCTCCGTGTTGGTGATTTCCATATTCACCATATTTCTTATTACAACTATCGCCTCCGTGTTGGTGATTTCCATATTCACCATATTTCTTATTACAACTATCGCCTCCGTGTTGGTGATTTCCATATTCACCATATTTCTTATTACAACTATCGCCTCCGTGTTGGTGATTTCCATATTCACCATATTTCTTATTACAACTATCGCCTCCGTGTTGGTGATTTCCATATTCACCATATTTCTTATTACAACTATCTCCACCTTTTTGTTTATTACTGTTTCTTTTTTTTCTATAAGATTTTCTAGACCCACCGGTTGTATTATAAAGAGTTAATTGTTTAACATCGACTTCAAATGGTTTACCTAATAGGACAGGTGACTCATCACCACATAATACAGGATTAGTAGACATAACTAAATCAGAAGCTTTAGAACCTCCTTTAATATTTGAACGCATAGTATATAATTAGTATCAAGATAATATTATTTCTATATTAAAAAATAAATTATAAAATATGAAAAATAAATTATAAAATATGAAAAATAAATTATAAAATATGAAAAATAAATTATAAAATATGAAAAATAAATTATAAAATATGAAAAATAAATTATAAAAATAATCTATAAAATATAATAAAAAATATAAATTATCGAATATTACCTCTGGATTATAAAACTAAATTATATAATATAACGGCTGCTACACATACAACAGCGTAATATATGTATCTTGAAGAAGTTCCATTATTTAATCTAATAGATTTATTGATAAAATATTTAACTGCCTCGTTAATAGATAAAGCAGCTAATATACATAATACTATTCGAATATCTTTCATATTTGTTTCTTCTGTTTTATTCACTTGATTATTTACTGGTTGATTATTTACTAGTTGATTATTTACTGGTTGATTATTAACGGGTTGATTATTAACAGGTTGATTATTAACAGGTTGATTATTTCGTTGTTGGTTGTTATTAACTAATGGATTATTGGGTAAGAGTGGTCTATTATTCATATTATTATTTGTATTTAATACACTTAAATTATTATTATTTCCGCATCCACAATCTTCTTGGTTCATTTATTATATATTAAGAAAAAAATTTAACTAATATTTGTCTAATCTATATATTTGTCTAACCTATATATTTTTTTTCTCTAACCCAAATATTTAATCCGTATTTGATACCTTTTTTTAATTCAGTTCCCGAATGTAATGTATTTGTATCTTCTTTGCCATTTACCATATTTCTCCAAAATATTGCCTCCCCTTTCTTTGCTTTAAATGTTTTATCTATTTTTGGGAAATGTGTTTTTCCTCCTAAATCATCTGGAACATTATTGAGATATACAAAAAATGTTTGTTCCCTTTGTCCGTTTTTCTCTATATTTTTCTTATAAATAGGATTATTCCTATCTAAATAATCATAATGTTTATTAAAATATTGACCAGGATAATATCTAACTAATTGTATTGGTTCTATATTTTCGATTGGTAAATTACCATAAATAGAGGATTTTTCTAATACTCTCTCTAATATTTTATCGGGTGTATTATTTCGCAGAAATTTCTTTCCTATATGAGCAGTCATAGAAGTTCTACTTTTATGAGGTTTAGAACCACCTCGACCACATACTTCTGATTTTTTAATATGAGGTTCTCCTATTTTAATGATATGATCACATTCCTCTTCTGTTAAGAAATTTTTAATTAAATAAATATCTGGATTAGAATGTAATTTTTCTATATCAAAATCTTCTTTATTTACTATTTCTTTATTATTTGTAAAATGACTTATATTATTTTTATTTACATTTATTTCATTTACATCATTAACAGATTCTTTCGAAACAATATTTCGAATAGATTTATTTTTGTAAATAATAACTATTATTAAAACAATTATGAGTAAAATTATAATATACAGTTTAATGTTTTCCATATTATAATTTATATAAATATAAAAAAAGAATTATTTTAATTTACTCTTCGAAATCGACAAAAGTTATTCTTCGAAATCGACAAAAGTTATTCTTCGAAATCGACAAAAGTTATTCTTCGAAATCGACAAAAGTTATTCTTCGAAATCGACAAAAGTTATTCTTCGAAATCGACAATTTTTCCCTCTCTTAGTAATCCTAAAATAATAGGGAAATCTTGATTAAAATTATATACTACATTCATATTATCTACTAAATATAACTCTCCATCAATATATTTTTTAGTAGTTAAAATATCATTTGGTCCTATATTTTCCATTATATTTTTCCTCTTTCTTCCTCGTTTACCCTTTACCTTATTGAAGCAACTTCCGTCATCTCCAATTTTCCCATTAGGTAAATTCTTAATATGAGAACCACAAAATTCAGTTGAGTCTTTTCTTTTTCTAGTACATTGAGTAAAATCCATTTTTCTTCCTAAACATTGTTCATGAGAAGGAAGAACTCTTCTATTTCCTTTTTTCTTTTTCTTTTGTATAATATTATTTGCTTGTTCATTAAAATATATATTTTTAGGAAGACATTTATTCATTATATCTTCCTTATCCAACATTTTTAAATGACATATTTTTTCTATAATAGTTTCACATTCGTTTTTTAATAATTTTCCGACAGCACATGTTAAATCGTCCATAATTATATTTAAAATTAAAATCATTTTTAAATCAATTTTAATTTTAATTTTATAACTATTATTTAACATATTTAAAGTATTATTTATAAAAAAATAGTGAATACCAAATATCATATTCTTTATTTTTTTCTTCTATCTCAATTGCTTTTTCATAAGAAATGGATTTTAATTTGTTAATATCTTCCTCTATATCAAAATCTTTATTATTCATAATTTGGTTATATTCATTTTTATATATTTTTATTTTGTAATTCAATTCTTTAAAAACTCTTAAAGAACATTTTAACATTCCCATTCCCTGAGCAATAACAATTTTTATTAAATTAGGTTTACCTTTATTTTTTTCGTGTTTAATTATTGTTCTTTTTAGTAATTCATAACATATTTTTTTACCTCTAAATTCTTCTTCCAAAAATACCCATAAGATATGTAATATATTAATTTTACTTTCTTCCGTATAAGCAACGTGAGTGTAACCTATTATTTTTCCACTATTAATTAAAAAAATCCCCCACGAATTTTTATTTTTTTTAATAGTTTTGTAGGGGAAGTGTATATTATTTTTTTCTTTTATATCTTTTACAAAAGTATCCTTTGTTCTATCACTAACATAAATATATTTCATTATATATTAATTATATAAAAATTATTGTACACGTTTCACATACTAATAAGAATAATAAATTATTCTTATTATTGTACACGTTTCACATACTAATAAGAATAATAAATTATTCTTATTATTGTACACGTTTCACATACTAATAAGAATAATAAATTATTCTTATTATTGTACACGTTTCACCCACCAATAATTATTCAATTATTGCTGGACACATTCAACACCTTCATTGCCATCTCCTTTGCCGCCACCACCTTCATCTAAATTAACTTCCTCCATATCTATTTTTTCCCCATAGTTTTCTATTATTTTAACTTCTATATTTTTATTTTGAATATTTTCTGTTGATACGGGTAATATTTTCTTAAGATAAGTTTTCCTCTCATTATCCAATACATCTGGAAATATAATTTTAAAATTAATAATTAAATCTCCATTATTAAAATCATCTATTGGTAATCCCTCATCTTTTACATAATATTCTTGCTCAGGATTAATAATTTCATCTGTTGTAAACATTATCTCTCTTCCGTCTAAGTGAGAAATAACAAATTTAACACAGCATAAAGCTTCCGATAATAAAATATTTTTAGCATAAATTAAATTATTTCCCTTTCTACTAAACCTTTCGTGTTTTACAATATTTACTATCATAATTAAATCCCCTTGTTCATCGCATTCAGGGTTGTGGTGTGCTAAATCAGGAATTCTAATTTTTTCCCCCTGTTTAATACCCTTATGAATAGGTAAACTAATAGTTTTATTTTTAGTTACAATTTTGTTTCCATTACACGTTTTACATTTTACTTTAACGATTTTCCCAGTTCCGTTACATTTATTACACTGACTCATTGATTGTTGTATCATACCTGGTCCAATTTGAACTATTCTCATAACTTTACCTTTGCCATCACATGTTACACAGGTTTCTATATCAGATGGACTATTTGCTCCTGAACCTTTACAATCATCGCATATTATTTTTTGTTTAATATCTATTTTCTTGTTTATAGTATTATATATATCTTCTAACTCTACATTAATCTCTTCTACTCTGTCTTTTCCTCTCCTTCTTCTACCAAATCCCCCTCCCATACCACCCATACCACTAAAAGGACTACCACCGCCACCACCACCAAAGAAACTATTAAAAATATCAAATGGATCTCCTCCCCCACCCATTCCTTTTATACCTTCCTCTCCGAATCTATCATAATTTTGCCTTTTTTCTTTATCTTTTAGAATATCATACGCATTACTTATATTTTTAAATTGTTCTTCTTTTTGTTTATCACCACCACACCTATCTGGGTGAAATTTCATTGCTAGTTTTCTATATGCCTTTTTTATTTCACTATCAGAAGCAGTTTTCGATACTCCTAGATAATCATATAGTTTTTGATTATCGACTTGTCCGGATGAAAACATTATTTATTATTTTTATTATAGTGAGGTTAAAAACTCTTTAAATAGTTTATAATTTTTTATTACTTTATATTTATTTTGTAAAATATCAATATAATCTAAATCTGTTTTGGTAATAGTATCTTTTATGAAAATATTAGAAATGTCTTTTATAATTTTGTAATTTCCCAATTCATTTATATTCTTGTCTAAAATATTATACTTAATATCATTTTCAATTATCCATAAAAGTATGAAAAAATGTTGCATTGCTTCTCTAAAATATTTTCTATATTCTTCTAAAATTATTGTTTTTTTCCTTTCCAATGAAATATCCTTATCGAAAAATTCTTCCACTAAAAAATTTTTATGTAGTTTTTCTATATCCGGTAAATATTTCTCTACTAAATTAAATTTATCTTTATATTTTTTGAATTTTTGAAATAATAATATTTTTATTTTTATAAATATAAAATAAGATACACTTTCACCATATAATTTATAAATATCTACTTCCTTTAGGAAATGTGTATTTAAAAAATGAGGATTATCTAAATAAATTTTAGCCATAAATATACTAAATTCACTAAGATAATATAGTAATTGAATATCTTGAAGGTTATAATTTTTGTTTTCTATATTTTTAAAATTAAATAAATTAAATAGTTTTTGTAATTGAAAGTGTTTTTTTTCAAAATTGTCTAAAATAAAATTAATTCCATTATCTGTTCTATTTTTTGGATATCTAATATATAAATGTTTGACTAAAAAATTATTTTCCATAAATTCTGTTATTAATAAGATTTAATATTTCTTTAAAGTGTTTACAATCTAAATCATTTTTTTTTAATAAATTATTTACATTATCATAATGTAATTTATATAATTCCATAGTTTTATTATCCCCTAAAGTTAAAAAGAAATTAAGGAATATTTTATTTTTTTTATCTTGTTCAATATCTAAATAATCATCACTTATTTGAAAAATTATTCCAAAACTTTTGGCTAAATTTGATAAATCAGTAATCACTTCATTCCTAAATTCGAATTTATTATCTATTTTATATAATAGAAAATATCCAAGTAGGAAACTAATACGAAAAAGAGGTACAGTTTTAAAACTATTTATTTTAATAATCATTTCTTCATTTAATCCAATTGGAATATAATTCAAATCCAAATATTGTCCTTCAATTAATTCTAAACAACTATCATTAATAATATTAAATAAATAATCTTGTAAATATGTTTCTTCCATATTAATAATAATTTTTTCTTTTTTTATGTTTTCTTTAATTGAATTGTAATATAAATCTAATATATGAAAAATTATTCCAATCGCAGAATGACATCCATATTTATAATGTATGGTTTCTTTATCTCTTCTAAAAATATCATTATCCATACAAGGTAAATCGTCAAGTATAAGACTTATATTATGAAGAATTTCTGTACTTAGACATAAATCTAATATTTCTTTTTCTGAATAATTATTTTCTAAAAAAAATTTATTTTTTAATTTATTAAAAATTATAAAGGAAATTATAGGACGTAATCTTTTTCCACCTTCAAAAGTATCATTTAATATAGAATTAATTTTATTATTATTGGATAAAATTTTTTTATTTAAAGTATCATTAAATAATTTTTTTATATATTCCATTTTTATATATTCCATTTTTTTATTTAAGATTTATAGTAATTAATAATTTAAATATTAATAAAAATGGCGGAAACTATTAAAGTTCAGAATTTTCCGAATGGAGATAATTATAATCCCGGATGGGTAAGTAATAAGTCACAATCAGACGTTATTAAAAATAATCCACAATATGGATTTCCTGTTCCATTAATAGGACCATCAACTATTCCACTTCCCGGAATATTATCATTTAATCCACTGAATGATGATTCTAATAAATTCCAAGGTTGTATTGGTAATAAAGATGGAGAAGCACAATATGTTTCATTTGCGGGTGGAATAGGAAATAATGGGGAGAATGGCAGTGATTTAAAAATTAATTTAAATTTTAGAAATTTATTAGGTGATACTTCTGATAATATAGGACAAATATTTAACGATGATTTAAGTGTTGTAACAAGTTCAAAGACAGAAACTCTAAATTCTATTACAACTGATAACAATTCTATTGTATATTATCCTTACCAATTATTTCAGAGTTCGGATAAACAAAATTTAAGTTTTAAAAAAATATATTTTATTCCGGTATACAATAATGGTAATATTACAAGTTATCAAGTAAAAATTAGGAATAGTTTTAAAAAAATAGATAATACTTCATTATGGGATTTTAATATTACAGATATAGATATGATTGAAACATCAGATGAAGATACAGTTTTAAATTCGCCGTTTGTTTTTTATAATAATAATTATGGTCCGGAACAAAAAATAGAAAATAAAACTATTTATATTAATAGAGAAGGTAATATTACTTTTGCCAAAGAAGTTTTTACGGGAAATTCTGAGAGTATACATAATTCAAAAGTTAGACTTAGTTTTTTATTTTCAAATTTAGAAGTAGATGATAAAACAAAAAGATATATGGAAAATCCTTCTGATAAAACTAAAAATTTTAAATATAGATATAAAAATTTAAAAAAAGATAATTTTACAAGTATTACATATAATAGTGTTCAAATAACATTATTCACTCAATCAGAAACAGATATTATATATACTGATGACGATATAGTATTACCTAGAGGAACTATATTATTTTCTTATGGTTCTATTCCTACAGATTTTACTTCTCCTCTGATAGGATTATCAAATCATAATTCGGTATCTTCTGATGATAGTATAAGTTTTGATAAATTTTTAGACACACAGTGGTTAGATGAAAATGGATATGGCGTTCCTAAATTGAAAGCACTTTTAGGATTACAATATTCTGCTACTGCTACTGAAACGGGAATATCAATTAGAAATAGTGCCCATACATTTTTTAGTAGTAATAATATAAATTCTGTTCAAGGTGAAACCGAAACAAATTTAAAATTAACAATTGAAGATTCTAGTTGGGGAACTTATTATTCTGATATTTTTAAAAATACCGAGTATTATGTAAAAATAATAGATTTAGGGGAATATTTACCTTCAAAATTGTATGTAGCAATACAAAGTATTTATGATTTCGAAACATATAATGAAAATAGGTTTAATTATTATTCAAGTATAGGGGGTATAAGTGACAGTTCTTTTACTGGATTAATTACTGATTGGGAAGGATACCTTAGTCTTGATACAGATAAATTGTTAAATACCTCTGGAATAGATAATACATGGGTAAATGTATATAATTCCGATAATTCTTCTTCTGCTTCACTAAATTCTAATATACACAAAATATTTGTAAGAAAACACGTGGTTGGAACATTTGATTCTACAACTGGAGAATATACCGATACTACTACAACTGGAGAAAATACCGATACTACTACAACTGGAGAAAATACCGATCCTACAACTGATCACTATTTATTAAAAATAATATATACTTTACAATCTGATTTAGCTAGCGAACCGATACAATCAATACCATTATATGTAACAAAAGACATAAATACTTCGGGTCCTTTTCATTTCAGTCCTATATATTCAAATTTATCTTATCCAAGTGGGTATTTAAGTAATATAATTACATTTACTATTGATGGTATTATAGATAATGCAAACAAAGGTGATTATTTATATAAAATAGAATTATATGATTATAAGGGTAATGCTAATAGAAAAGGATATGGTTTTAAATTAGAATTAAGTACAGGTGATGAAGTTTTACAACAAGTAACAGATAAATTAACAGAGTTTCCTTCTTTATCATTTACAGTTTTGAAGGGTTCAGACAAACAATACAAACTTAAAATTGAGAATGATAGAAAATTTCCATATTTTGGAGTTAAAATTACTAATTCTAGTACAACTGATAATAATGATTTAACATTTAGTAGAGGTATAAATTTTACTGTAAAAGATAATAGTACATTAATACAACCAACTTTATCATTATTTTTGAATACCGACGAAGAAACTATATTAAAATGGCAATTAATAAAGGATACTAATACAGATTTTGGTTCTCAAAGTTATACATTTAAGATTAATTATGAGGAATCAAATACTATAGACCTAACTAATAATGATACTTTGGCAGATTTTTTTACAAAAATGAATACATTTATTAAATATACTAATAATAATGTTGATATAAATGATAAAATTATTAAATCAAAACCAGAAAATAAAGAGAAATATTCAATTCAATGTATTAAATTATTAAATCCAGATAATACTACAACAACAAAATATGAAAATATGGATTTATCTACATTGAAAATAGAAGGAGAAACTGATAATAATATTTATTTTCCATTTATTATACCAAAATCTAAAAGAGATTATACAACTATTACTTCTAAATATAATACAGAACTAGCGTTATTATATAATAGTGAAAAATTTATAATTTATAATAATAAATATTATTTAGATTTTCCTTTGGGTACAACTAATAGAGAGTTTCCAGAAACCATAGGTTCTAAAACACTAACAACATTAGAAAATTGTATAGTAATTGAATTTACTTGCTCTAATGTTGATTCTTCAAAAAATCTTGATATTACTAAATTAGATTTTACTTTAACGCCAACAACGAGTGGAACCGAATTAAGATATGTAGTAAAATTAAAAGGGGAATTAAAATCTAGTATAACAAGTAGTTCAGGTTCTTCCGGTTCTTCCGGTTCAGGAGCAAAAGGAATTGATTTTAATGATTTATTTGATTTTGATGATAATGATTTAGATTATAGGGATTTTGAGAAAGACGAAGATTTATTTGATAAAGAATTTATGGATTTTATAAATGAAAATGTAAATAGAAATCAAAAAAGGAAAGAGAAAAAAGACGATACGGGAATATTATATAGAGGAACAGGAGAAGTTGGGGAGGTTGAAGAGGAGGGAGATTATGTTTATTTATTTTCCGATGAATATCTTGGAACTATAAATATTAATTCATTAGAAAAAATTGAGGGTGGAAGAATTTATATAGGTTTTGACGAAACTCCTAATGTTGATAGTGATACTTTTAACTTTGATATTACAATAAATAAAGGTATTATGTCTATTCCTGGAGTAGAATCTATGTCCGGTTCAATATCTAGTCCGGATGAGTTTAAATTCAATTATAGAATTTTATATCCTTAATAATTATTATTTAAAAAATATTAAGTATTTTACTTAATAATGGTTGAATTAGTAACTATCGAAAGAAAAACAACAAATGGCATACAAGACGACCGAGCAACCAATAATACATATTATGAAGAAAATTCACAAAATTTATATTCAGGGGGTATTATACGATATAGAGACAATGGTCAAGAAAATAGTTTATCGGATGAACTTTTAGAATGGGATAAAAATAAATATTCTTATAAATATGTAGAAAATGATATAACAAAATCCCTTTCTGATAAAAAAATAAATATAGATACTTTTTATCGTAGTTTTCGTGTTCCAAATTGTTTTTCTAATATGAATATGGAAGGACTTTTAAGATTTAATTATGAAAACCTAATATTCGAAATTTGTAATAATGGTAGTTTTATACCAGTAACTTCAACAATTTATGGTAATAATGGTAAAAGTTATTTCAAGAGGTTATTATTTAGTGATAATATAAAAAAAGATAATTTAATTATTAATAAAGGTGAAAATTTTACAGATATAGGTAATATATTTAAAGAGGTATTAGTAATTAAAGATACTAATTATATAACTGATGAATTTATAGATTATAATTCTAATTTACAATATAGTAATCCTTCAATTATTTATAATTCGGCCAATTTATTTGATTTATGTAGGCATAATATAATTTTTAAACCGAATGATACTAGTAGTTATAATGTTTATGTAAGGAATAATGGAGGTTGGATACAGAATGAAAATTGGTCTAATCATTTAGATATATCTAAAAATTTGAGGGATAATTCTTTTTATGAATATAATTTTAGTAAGTATTTTCCTTTTTATAAAAATAAATTTTCAAAAATGTATATAAATAAGTTAGGTTATATATCATTTATATCAGGAACTAAATTAGATAAATCTAAATCTATTATAGAATTTGATTCTACTCAATTTACTAAAGAAACACAATTACTTACAGCAGGTTTATATAGAGATATATCTTGTATAGGTGGTAGTGGTAGTGGTGCAACAATAGATTTCACTGTTTCAATTGACGGATATATAGATAGTTCAACTATAAAAATAAATAAAGGAGGTATAGGATATAAAAAAGATGATGTTATAACTATAAATGAAACAGATGCGACAATAGTAGTTTCTAAGATTAGGGAAGATAAGTTAGAGATATCATATAAAAAGTGTTTATTAGATTATAGAATTGCGTATTTTAATGGAGATTTAGATTTTACATATTTATCCAAGGCATATGTTGGTTTAGGATTATATAATGAGATAATTATTACATTTCTAAATATTTCTATAAATGAAAAGAGACAATTGGCAAATTTTCAGATAAGGTTATGGGAAAATTGTTCCGAAACAAAAACGAGTAGATTTTCAAAAAAAACAGATACATATAGAAAGTTATATTTTTCAGATGATTATTTTGATGAAGGAACTATACAAATATCGTATAATGTTTCTACGGATAATAATATTTTAGTTAATTATAACTCCGTATTTGTGGGATTATCTGGGAATATTGATTATGATACAACTACATTTAAACCATTAAATTTTAGTAAATTAATAAATAAACAAATTAATTTAAAAAATAGTAAAGGTATACCAAATTTGGAAACAAGATTAATATTTAAATCAGATTATGATTTAGGTAGTGATTATACTAAAGTAGGAACCAATCAATATCACGCAAAAATAAAAACAGAAGATGGGGGAGATTTTAACTGGAAAACAACTTATTTAGAAGAGGATAATACATTTAAATATTATGTAAGTATATTAGATTTAGGGATAATAGATTCTTCAAAATTGCCAAGTCATTTTTTTATTGCGATTTTATCTATAAATGATTCTAAATCAATATATACAATTGGAGAAATAGATGATAGTATGGAAGATGAAACTGAAGATGAAACAGAAGATTTAGAAGGATTACTTTCGGGGGGTACAAGTTCTTCAGAAGCTAGTTCCATTTCCAGTTCCAGTTCCGGTTCCGGATCCAGTTCTGTTGCTGATACGAATCAAAAATTTTATTATTCAGATAGCACAACAATTAATAATAATTTTATATTACAGAAGGATAAAAAAAAACAACAAATGGATATAATATTTACTAAACTAACAGATAATATTAGTTTTGTATCATTAAATGAAATAAATACTCCAACAAATAATAATATATATAAAGATTTTAAAACAGTCTACGAATCTTTAACAAATCAACTTTATGACTCATGTATATATTCAGTTCAATTTAAATTAATGGATATACCAGATGAAGAGGAAGCAAACGATCCCGACGAATCAATTACTAGTAGAAAATTTAATAAAATATCATTAAGTAGTAAAAAAAAACATTGGTATATGAAAATAATATATAGATTAAAAAGTGATGATTTACCATTTAATACATCATTTGAGAAAGCTATTATATTTAAAAGTATAGGTATCTATGGACCATATAATATAAAAAAAGATTATTCAAATTATTACAAGGTTAAATTATATAACAGAAAATATATTATAGAATTAGTTCATTTATTAAATAATACGAAACCTTCTGTTGGACTGGCATTAGAAATATATGATATAAATAAAAATATAAAATGTTATTCTAATACTTTATCAAATACCGAAGCAAAGGGAATTTTCCCAAAAATAGAATTTGATAATACCAGTGTTGAAGAAGGTACCGATTTTTATTTAAAAGTTATAGGTGAAAATAATTTTTATTATTTCGGATTAAAAATGAGTATTTCCGAATAGGTTAAATATATAAAATAGATTTAGTTTTATTAAATTTAAATTATTTAAAGAAATTTTTAAATTTAATAGTAAATCCGATAATGTCTTTATATGAATTAAAAGATAGAATAAATTATGGAAATATAAAAGAAGGTATATTTAGATTATACGAGAAAGAAGATTTTGTATATATATTATTTTCAAGACATGACGAAATGGATGTCGAAGATAATATTATTGTATTGAAAATAATAGATTTAGATACAGAGGAGGAATATGAAACGGAAATTATAGATTTTAGTATAGAAGATTTAGATAAAATTAATTTAGGTTTGTATTTTTTAGATAATTATTTTTATTTTTTTTATCAAGATAATGAAAAGTTTTTTTCTTTAAAATATGCTTTAGAAATTGACACCATAAATATGTATGATTTAAATGATATAGGAGAAGAATTATATATAGTTGATTTAGTTAAAAATGTAAAATTTGATATAATTCAAAATAATGATAAAATATATTTTTTTTATATTGAAGAGGAAGAAAATAAATATATACATATATATGAAATAACGTCAGATGATTATAATTTAGTATCTAAAATAGAATTACAAAAGGAAGAGACTACTAATTTTATTTTACAATTAATGGATTATGATAAATTATTTTTATTAAATTTGGGTGAAAGTTATTATTATATTATAGAAAATGGTGATTTTATAAAAAGGGAAGAATTAAATATTGATTTATCAATATGTAAAAGTATAAATAAATATGGGGATTTAGCAAATAATATTGGTTTTAATAATGATAATAACACAAATGAGTATTGTATTAAATCTTATAATAATAATTTATACTTTTTAAAAATGGATAATAATAGAAGTTATTTAGATACGATTACCGAAGATACCGAAGTAGAAGAAGGAGAGAATTTAGTATTAAATATCAATAAGGAAGAAATAAATAATTTAAGTAATTTAATTTTATATAATTTGGATGGTGTAATATTAGAGGTATTAAATAATATAAATATAGGTAATGTTAGAATATATCAATATGTTTTATATGATAATTATTTATTAATAGTATATACTGATGAATATAAGAATATCGATAAGATTTACAATATGAAAAAGGTTAAAGTGATTAATTTAGATAATAATGTACATTATGATTATCAACATAAATTTGAATATTGTTTTATTTATAATAAGAATTTGATATTTGTAAATCATAGAACTTATGATAAAAGTAGTTCATTAGTAATAAAATATTATATTTTAACAAATAAGAAGTTAGATAAGGAAGATATTATAGATTTAGGAGCAGATAATGAATTTATATCATTGCCGAATGTAGGGAATAATTATTATTTTTTCAAGAGGAGTAATTTTCTTGATATGGAAAATTCTCGAAGTTTAATAGGAACTGAAGAATATTGTTTATGTACTTATAATTTGAAAGAGTATAATTATGAAGAGGGGTATATATATAATCCGGTAATATCTTCAAGAGCAGTAACAAATTTAACTGATACAAGTGAATCTTCTTTTTCAAGTGGGGAATATAAATTCGGGGAATATACTAAATCAACTAATTTAAGTATAGGTTTAGGGACTTATTTATTTACAGATATTAGTAAAGATAATCCTATTTCTTTTAATATTTCCAATAAAAGTAATATTGAATTTTTAGGTTTAACAAATAATATGTTTATGGTTGGTGATAATGGTGATAATAGAAAATATCCTTACACCTATATGGACTCTAATAATAATGTATTCTATTTTTATTATGGAACAGTAGCATTAAAGGTTACTGGGGATTTTGGTAGTATTGGAGGATATCATGTTTATTATAATAGTGATATATCTACTGTAAATCATAAAATTAGTTTTGATAATTCTAATATTGTGGGTAAATCGATAGATAATTGTTTAGAATTAAATGAATTAACTACTAATAGATTAAATACTAATTTTTATCATACTGGAAATAAAAATAATGGGATAGAAGTAATATGTAATAATCCAAATGCCACTGATACAGATACTACAACTGATACTGATACAGCTATAACATATTTTCCATATGTTCATAGTTATACTGATATTACAGAGTCAACTTGTATGTATATAAGAAGTAATGGTATACCTAATTATAAAATTTATTTAGGAGGAACTATAAATACTACTTCTACAGCAAGGTGGGCAAGTAATAAATCAATTACATCTGGATTAATAGAAAAAAATATTAATGGTATAGATAGACAGAGTTATTCTTATGTAAATAATTCGCGAAAAGTATATGGTTATCCTTTTAAAATACCTACTAATCCTGATATAGTAGAAGAAAAAACAATACCGTCCGATATTCATCCAACTACTATCACACCTAATAAAGAAGTATTTTGGTATAAAAATGATTCAAATTGGAAAGAAGTTATGACTGATAGAAGTTATGAAACCATTAAAATTGGAAATGGCCATTTAAGTCTTACACCTCTGGGTCCTATAGGAGTTATGGTTAATGGTATTCCTTGTTATAATCATCACGATATGACTGATACTGTATCTGATATTATCGAAAGCAGTGTTTCTAAAATAACGGATCCTGTATTAAAAAGGCAACTTACATCTGTAACTCTGAGTAGTAATTATATTAGAACAAATAGAGTAACAGATACAGATTCTACTAATAGTAAAATAGTATATGATAATAATGGGGGAACTATAGATAGAAATAATGATTATCATTATAACAAGTATCCAGTTGGATTAGAAGCGATGATTAAATTTGGGACAGTTATAAGTGAAACTAATAATCCATATTATGGGGAAGCGTTTAAAACAGAATATGATATAGGCACTAATGGTATTATATTAGATAAATATTATTTTAATGTTAGCGAGGGTAATTTTTCAGGTTATACATTTTCTCTTACTAAAGGTTCAGGGAGTTTATCTAAAGATAATTTAACTTTATTACAAAATAATTTTTATACTAATGGATTACCTGGGAAATCACTAAACGCGCATTTATATTTAGATTTGAGTGTTGTAACGGTAACCGCAGATTATATAGGAAAGGCATTTACATTACAAGGAACGAAAGGTAGTGATACATTAACAGTATTAATTAAAATTATAGATAGTCCTTCCCATAGTGATGATAAAAAGTATTTTTATTTAAAAAAAGATAGTTCAAAGATAGATTTTTATAAAACACCAACTGTTAATAGTTTTACTTATACTGGTTTTTTGAAGAATATTGGTTTAACTGATAGCACAAATGAAATAAAACTTGCGTTAGAATCACAAAAGAGTTTTGAGGGGAATTCAGCAGATAGTCAGAATACATTCGCACATTCTCCTATTTTAGGTTGGGCTTTTGACGGTTATCCTATATATGGACAAATAGGATATAAAAATGATACAGACGGGGATTATAGTTTAAAATTTCTAAAAAGTTCTTATGATACCGAGCATTTATATGATCCAACAGGAACTTCGGGTGATTTGGATATATGTAATGGAATATTTATAAAAACGCCGGAATTTCCAGATGGTATTTATCATTATGTATGTACGTTAAAATTAAGTGGAGTTGATACAATAGATGTATCTAAGGCTAAAACAGAAGAAAATAGTATGTATGCTTATCCTTATATTATAGGTGCATATAGAAGTGTTCCCGAATTAAGTAATTTTTCCTTAACAAGTACAACAAATGCTTCATTATCTAGTAGTAGCGGTAGCAGTAATTCAACATATAGTACAAGTACAACAAGTACAGATTCAACAAGTACAAGTTCGACTTCTTCGGGAACTTCATCACAATTAATAGTTTCAGATACTACCAATTATGAAGTAAATTTTAGGTCAATAAAAGGATTAAGTGACAAATATAATGGTAATGATACTACTTCTTTAAATGTAACCCAAGACGAAAATTATATAAAACTTCAAAGGGGGTCTAAACCGTATATCTGGAATTTTACAGGAAGTAGCACAACAGATAAATATTTTGGTGCGGATTGTAATATGTTTGGCTTAGGAACTATTGCGAGTTTGGCGGATTCTGGGTCATCGCCTTCTTTCTTAAAGGCATATGGAACAGTTATGAAATTTAAATATACAGGAATAGTAACTATTGGTAAAGTAGCTATTTTTGATAGTGATACCGATTTAACTGTTAAAGATTTGGACAAAAATGAATCTATTTTGGGTGTTATTATTTATGTAGATAAAGATACTACAAATAAAGTATGTTATGTATGTACGCATGGTATTTGTGAAGTAGACACAATAACAGATACACCCGTAAAAAATGAGGTTTTATCATCTGATACTGTGGGTGATACTGCGGGAGTTATTAAAAAATATAGCATAGACAGTTCAAACAACGATACAATAAATTATATATTAGGAACATATATAGGACAAAATAGTAGTGATAATCATTTAATAAATATTAATCCTCATACTGTATTGGATTAGTAAAATTATATATCAAATTAAAATTATATTAGTAAAATTATATATAAAATTAAATATCTTCTAATTTTATTTTTTTCCATTTATTCCCTAAATAAATAAATAAATCATTTTCATAATAATTTATTTGTCCTTGTTTTCCTACAGTATTATTTATTGGATTTTGTTTCAAAGAACTTATGACTAAGTTATTTTTTATTTCGGTAGTATTTTCTTGTTTTGATATACTTAATAAATCTTGAATAAATATATCTCCATTATCTTTAATTTCAATATTATTATTACTATTTTCAATTTTGACTAAGTTAGAAATAGAATTAATATCCTTAAATATTATACTATTCCCATTATAATTCTTATTATCACCTGTTTCCCATACCAATAATGATTTTATATAATTTTTTTTACTATTGTATAATGAAATATATGATATATTATTTATATCATTACCAAGTGTTTCGCAATAATTTATATGTTTTGTTTCTAAATCTATCATTTTAAATTCAGTATCATAATAAATTAATTTAGTTTTTCCATTATAATACACTAACTTAATATTTTCGGTATCATTTTCTTGTAATAATAATTCGCTACTTAAACCTTTATTTAAATATACATTCCCATTATTACATAATACAACTATTTCTAAATTACTATCGACAGAATAAAAATCAGCATTAACTATTTCCAATTCTTCAACAAATGTATGAAGGTTTATATTTACAATTTGATTATCTTCTATACTAAATTTTTTATTGTTATATATTACTTTTATTTTAGTTAAAAAGCACATTTCTTTTCCGTCTTTTATAAAATGGTCTAAATATATTAATTCATTTTCAATAAAAGATAATTTTTTAATTTTTCTATCTTCAATACTTTCCATAATTGGTTTTAATATCATTTCTATAACACTTTCATTAGTATTACTGTAAATATGTAAATATAATTCTTCGTCAGGTTTACTATCTCTAAATATTAGAGCGTGATAATTTTTATTTTGTATTTCTAAACAAGTAAGTAAAGGAAAACTAGATTTTTCAATATCGTCATTGATAATTCTTTTAGTAATACCTTTTTTTCTTCTAAATATATCATTATAATAACTTATTTCAGTTACAAATATAGCGTTATTATTAAAATAACAAAAAGCAATGATAAACATATTTCTATTTGTAGGATGTAAAATTACATTATACTCAATTTCCTCAAAAGAGTCTTGCTTTATTATACTATGTTTTAATAAACAATTATCGATATTATAAAGAAATGCCTCTAAATTATATTTATTATCTTTTTCTGTATTAACAAAAATAATATAATTAGTATTTTCTAACTGTAGAACTTTATGATTAAAATATATAGTTTCTTTATCTTCTCTAATATTGAATGTTTTACCGTAATTATTAGTGATATGGAAACTACCATCAATATTTTTGGTATTTACACCAATTCTACCATTTTTAGAGAAATTGAGAATATCTAAATTATTAGTTCCTAAATATAAATTAGAGTTAGTTTTAGTTTTAAGATTAGCACAATTACTTCTGTCTATATAGGCTTTTCTAAAATCAAATTCTACTAAACCCTTTTTATAATCTATTTCTACTTCATTTTTACTAATAATATTATTAATTATATTAGTATTTCCACTATCCCATAATATATTCGCACCTATATCGTCTAAACTAAATTCAAAATTGTCTAATGCCATAATAAAAGTTTTATTGTCTTTATTAATAATTTTAGCAAAGAAACTATTATTAATATCTTTTAAACCACAACCTAAATCTAACCCTAATTGTATATGAGGTATATTATCTTTACTATTTAATTTAGTTAAATCAATTTCGGGATTTACATTATTACTTATTATACTTATTCCGTCATTTTTTTTATTATCTTTATTAGAATCCAAATTTATAGTATTATCCAAATTTATAGTATTATCCAAATTTACTTTATTATTTGTATCTAAATTTACAACAACTTTTTTAGGATTATCTAAATTATAACTTTTTCCAAATTCAATTAAACCATTATTATCTACTTTAATTCCTATATTATCTAAACCGTCCCCTCCTAATTTAATATCTCCCGAATTAGATAATAAAACAATATCTTCTTCACAAGAACCAATAATTTTTTCAGAATTTAGGGATAATGTTCCCATAGTATTCATTTTAATTTTCTTAAGAGCCTGAAATATAATTTCTTTATCGCTAATAACTTTATAATTCGAATGTGTGATATTATCAATACCGTTATTTCCGTATAGACATAATGGATTTTGAAGTGATTCAATAAGTAAAGAATTTTCCCTAATATTATTTAATTTATCTAAATCAATAAAGAAAATATCTTCATCGTTTTCCTCTTCTAATATTGGTTCTTCGAGTTGATTTTTTATATTATATAATATTTCTCCTTTTCCATTTTGTAATTTAATATTGCCGTTATCTGTATTAATAGATAAATTACCATTTAGAGATTTATATTCACTATCATTCTCTGAAGAATTCTGTATTTTACTATAAGAATGATTTGTTATAGAACTAGTTTTTAAATTATAAACACCATTTGGGTTCATGGTAAGAATATTTTTACCTTTATTATGGACTTTAATACCACTATAATAGGCTTCTGTTCTATTCAATCCTGACATATTATAATAAAATAATAATTAAATGTTTAAATTTAAACAAAGATAAAAAGTTTAAAGAAATAAATATTTGTTTATTATAATAATATAATGACTGGAGGTTTATTGGAATTAGTAGCAAAAGGTTCTCAAGATATATTTTTAACAGGTAATCCTAGTGTAACATTCTTTCGGAGTGTTTATAAAAAACATACTAATTTTTCAATGGAAAGTGTCCAACAAACACTAACTGGTAGTTATGATTTCGGGCAAACTTTATTTTGTAATATTTCAAGAAGTGGAGATTTATTACAAGGTATTGTTATAGAAATAGATTTACCTAAAATAACTAGTATATTCGGTGATCCTAATACTATAAAATGGATAGATTCAATAGGTCATTTCATTATTAAAGAAGTTAGTATAGAAATTGGAGGTCAAATAATAGATAGACAATATGGAGAATGGATGGAAATATGGAATGAATTAACATTAAATGCCGAACATAAAGACGGATATAATACTATGGTCGGAAAAGATAGTGCCATAACAACAAAAAAAACATTAATTATTCCATTACAATTTTGGTTTTGTAAGAATATAGGTCTCGCTTTACCTCTTATTGCTTTACAATATCACGAAGTTAAATTACATATTAAAATAGAGGATTTTAAAAATCTCTGGCATAAATCGGTAGAGAGATATAATGTAACTAGACAAACTAATGGAACTGTAGATATTAATGCGGGAACTTCTTCAGGTGATATAGATACTTTTGCTTCAATAGATGATACAGACAAAGAAAGATACACAGGTATGAGTATTATATGGGAAGATGATGAAGAAGAAAATATAATAGCAGGTTATACAGATGCGGATACTATAACAGTCTTGGGAACTTATAGCGCCATAAAAACAGGAAATATATATATTGTATTAGATAAACCTGATCCCGATCCTTCTTCGGAACATAAAATATCAGATATTAGAATATATTGTGATTATATTTATTTAGATACAGCAGAGAGAAAGTATTTCGCTCAGGCAAATCATAATTATTTAATAGAACAAGTACAATTTAATGGTACTAATGATTATCAAACAGGAACAGATTCATTAAAAATACCATTAGAATTTAATCATCCATGTAAAGAGTTAATATGGGTTAATCATTTGAATATTGTTAAGAATATGAATCAAATGAATAATTTTTCAGATAAAGTTAGTGTAGAAACAGATACAAGTGATAATTCAATTGTAGATACTGTATTACATTTAAACGGTCAAGAGAGATTTGGTGTAAGAAAAGCAGATTATTTTAGATTATTAGTTCCATTTCAAAGACATACTAGAACTCCTAGTAAATTTATTTATGTATATAGTTTCTCATTAAATCCAGAACAAAATCAACCTTCGGGAACTTGTAATTTTAGTAGATTAGATAATTCAGAACTTATTATGAACCTTAAAAGTGGTCTACAATCTTCCCAAGTAAAAATATATGCCACAAATTATAATATTTTAAGAATTATGAATGGTATGGGCGGTCTTGCTTATTCTAATTAATTTATTTTGTACATTCAAATTTACATTCTTCAGACTCTCCTTCATATCCCCTGGGTCCTATTTTACCATTTAATCCTAATTCTCCTGGTTTTTTTTTTATTTGGTGAGTGAAAAAATATAGGAAGAATGCCATAAAAATATTAAAAAATAGGAGTGAAGTTGCCCAAGATACATATAGAATTGAATATTTATTACCACCGGAGCGTAAATTACCAGAAATATATAAGGCTGCTATTGATATTATTACTAAGATAATTATAATTTTCATACTTATATTTAAAATAGAAATTATTTTATTGACGTGAAATTGTTGTTTTATTTTCAATCTCTTCTAATACTTGTAAAATAATATTATTTTGTGTATTTAATTGAGTTCTATTATCTTCTAGTTGTATTTCTATTTCAGATATTAGAATATTATTAAACTTATTTAAATCTTCATATGTTGTCGAATTTAAATTAATTTCTCCATTTAATCGATTTGGTACATTTGGTACATTTGATAATGCTCCTAAATAAACAAAATTATGTATATTTTTTAATTCTGTTTCATCTAATTCTCTTCCTAAACTATCTCTAAAGTTTTTTTCAATTAATAACATTAGAGATTTATATCTACACTCTGTATCTTGTTTTCCTTCATCATTAATACCACATTTACCTTCATCTCCTTTATCACCTCTTTCTCCCATAAATCCTCTGGGTCCAATCGGACCTACTTTTTTTCTATATTTTATAAAAAATATAATACTTATAGTTAATTGTAGGAAAGATAATAGAGTAACTACGTATAATATCCAAAATAATAGTTTATTATCTGCTTCTTTAATGGTTTCTGATAATTTTATTCCAAGAAGAAGAAATCCAAATATAACGGATAGTGATAATATTATTAGAAGTACTAACATTTAATATAATTATAGAAATAAATTAACACGCTTTATCAATATATTGAAGAGTTATAATATCACTATCACTATCACTATAGTTTAATGTTAAATCATTAATGGTGTCTCCTTCATTTTTTTTACTACCGTCAACAGTTAATTTTTTTATTCCATCTATAAATAAAGTAAAACTATCTTCTATATCATCATCTATATTTTCTTTTATATATTTATATTCTGTTAAAGTTAAGTTTTCTATTTCTTGTAATTTATCTTTATTTAAATCAGTAAAATTAAAAAATCTACATACTCTTTGTTCTACATTCTTTAAAGTATCATCTTCATCTCTAATTTTGTCAATTAGAAGTAATTTTAAACTATTAACTTTACAATTATCCTCGCAATATCCACTATCCCCTTTATCTCCTACCTTTCCCTGTAAACCCCTTAATCCTTTTTGCCCCTTTTTTTTTGCTGTTTTAGCGTAAAAGTAGAATGAAATACCTATATTAATAAATGTAATGAGTGTTATAGTATAAAGTGCCAAAAAGAAAATTTTAATATCACCGTGTTTAAAACTTTCAGACATTTTAATACCGAGAAATATAAATCCTATTATAAGTATAATTCCTAGAAAACTCCACGTTACTATCATTATATTTATACATTATATTTAATTCATACAATATTTAATTCATGTAATATTTAATTCATACAATATTTTCCCGAATCCTCAAAAATAGTATCAAAAAAATCATTTTCATTACCAGTATGCGTCCCGCACTTTTTATTTATTATATTAATCCAAGTTTGGTATTTCTCTAATATTTGTTGTTCTTCTGTAGTTCTATCATAATCTCTCTTCGCAACTATTTCTCCGTAATGATTACATCTCTTTGATAATTGGTCTTGTATTTTAGAAATACAATTCTTAACGCCACATTTTGCCTCCAAATTTAATTCGCATCTACCTGGAAACCCCTTTGCTCCTTTATCGCCCCGTTTGCCTCTATTTCCACTTATTCCTTTATCATTTCTAAGTCTAATATAAAATCCGACTGACATATTAAGGTTAATAACTGTTATTAAAATGAGAGCAACAGATAACCAGTAACATATTTTAAAGTTATGGTCTTTAATGGAAAACCCAATAAGATTTACAATGGCGAGAATTGCGAAAATAACTAGCAATTTTGTGTTTTCAAATGTTTCACCTAATATAGTTTGAGAATTACTCATTTATATTATATTTATATTTTTTTTATATTAAGTTTAATTTTATAATTAATAATAAGTTAAAAAAGTAAAATGGATTATGGATTAGACTTAATAATGAATAAAAGTAAAGCAAAAAAAAAAAATTACAATTTAATAAATGTGGACCAAACTAAATTTATTGATTTTATCAAAGATACTGTCTATAATGAATTAGACCTAAAAGATACTATACCCGAAAAAAAAGTAGAAAGTATTATAAGAATGGCTATAGATATTTATAAACAAAATTCTAAAATACCAATAGATAAAGTGATAGATAAAAATGAGATTAAATTGGATTTTATTCCAGGTGAACCTATAAAAAAAATTACATTAGAGAATATAAAAGTAAAAGAAGATAAAATACAAACTGTAGATGTAAAAAAAATATAAATAAAATTTATTTAACATTTTAACAGAGTTTATTTAACATTTTAACAGAGTTTATTTAACATTTTAACAGAGTTTATTTAACATTTTACAGAGTTTATTTAACATTTTAACAGAGTTTATTTAACATTTTACAGAGTTTATTTAACATTTTACAGAGTTTATTTAACATTTTAATTTCATAAAGTCGCAAATAGTTTCGAAAGTATCAATTCTTTCCTCTGTAATATCCGTTGGATACCATTTTTCCATCTTAGGAGAATAAGAACATTTAACATTATAACTATCTTTAGATTTGAAATGTTTCGCAATTTTCTTACTTGTTCTCAAAGAATCAATCCAAGCAAGACCATATTTTTTTATATCTTCATTTTCTAAACAATATAGATTATAAATATCGGATTTTTCTGTTTTTCTAATCATAAAGGTTATACTGTCTTTACCTTTAATATCAATTTTTTCTGTTTTTTTAATATATTCTTTTTGTTTAATTTCACTTTTATAAGAAGTGATATCAATTTCAACTTTTTTTTCTTTCTTTTCGAATTTCATATTCCTAGGGAATAAATATAAGTGATCATTTGAATTCTGTAATCTATTATTTCTATCTCTTTTCGCATTTTTCAAACCTTCAAAATATATACCTCTAACTTTATAATTTAGTTGCGGTATATATTCATTGAAAATAGTATCCATTTCGTGATACGAAAATAACCGTTTCACATAAAGAGGACATATTTCCATATGACTATCTTTATTATACATATCAGTTAACATAGAGTAAACTTTTCCTAATCTTGTAACTATATTTTTGTTTTTCTGTAATTCACCCTTATACAATAGAAGATTTGTTATAATAAATAACCAATCGTCTTCATTATTTTTTAGTAATTCACCTTCTAGTAATGTATCATTAAATATTTCTTTATCAAATCTATAATGAACAAATAACATTCTGGGGTGTGTATGCCCTTCTTTAATTTTCTTATCAATATAAATACAATATTGTATATCGTCAATAGTAGTAAGGAAAAGATAATAAAGAGCACCTAAGGATTTAATAGAAAGAATATAAGAATTATTTTCTATATACTTAATATTATTTTTTTTAATAACATAGAAAGACCTATCTTTAATAGAAATATAATATTTTTTTTGAAGAGTAGTTAAAACTTGTTCTTTAAAATTATCATCGATAATATTTAAAGTCTGTTTATTACAAAATGAAATATAACTTGATTTTATCATTATAGTAGTATATATTATGTTTTTTAAATAAAAACTTTATCAATTTTATTTTTTAATTATTCAATACTATATATAAATTTAAATATGATGCAAAACATATCCATATAAAATATGGGACTAATAAATAAGCAGATAAAGGATATATCATATTGAAAAAATAAATTGTTAATCCTGTAAATATTATCGTTAAATATAAATCTAATAATGCCCATTTTGGTTTATGTAATTTAAAAAATATTTGTGTCCACACTATATTAAAAATAAACTGTAATGAAAACATTATCATACCTAAAATAAAAGTTTTATCATTTTTTTTATTCATTAATATTAATATAAACGAAGCGGCCATTAAAGCATATAATATAGGCCATACAACGCCAAAAACCCAGGAAGGTGGATTTAATTTGGATTTTCCAATATTATTATACCAATTGTCTTTATACATATAATTATTATATAAAATTTTTTTTAAATTATTTTTTTCTATTATAAATCTTTGATTGTTTCAAAGTTTTTTTTCTATAAAAAGTGTATATGATTCATTTAGCGTCTTTTGTTTTAGGAACTATAAGTGGTGTTTTTTTAGCACAAAATTATGATTTACCAGATGTAAAAATTTTAGGCGATAAATTAGTAGAATATTTAAATTCAATTGAGAAAAAAGACGATAAGAAGAAATAATTAATTTAATATTTCTAAAAAAATATAATATTATTTTAATATAAATGAATAAACCTAATAAAATAAAAAAATATATTTTAAAGGAAGGTACTCAAGATAAAAAAACTTATAAACTTAATTTAGTATTATTAAAAAAAATAAAAATAAAAGGTAAAGATCAACAGAAACAGAATTTTATTTTAAAATTATAGGTAAATATCCAAAATTTCTTTTAGATTATGAATTTGGTAAATCATTATTAATAGCTAATAAAAATAGTATGGCGTTTGATAAAAGAATGTATATAGGTGACGTTGATTATATTTTAGAAGAAATTAATAAAAATAGTAAGAAAATATATAAAAGTAAGAAAATATGTAAAAGTAATAAAATATGTAAAAGTAAGAAAGTATGTAAAAGTAAAAAGTATTAAATTCCAATACAAATAGTTAATAAAAAATAGTTAAAAAAACAAAAAAAAAATTAATTTAATATATAAAATTTAATAAAATAATTTAAATCCTATTTTCAGGTTCTAAATATTCCATACCTACTACATCAAATATTTCTTTTTCAGTATTTACTAATACTACTTTATCTTTTTCCATTTTACCATTTACCTTTTTAGTTTTATAAATACCATATTCATTAATAGTATAACCTTTCTTTAATGCTTCGGTTCTCATATATTTATTAAAATTACCCGCACCAGTAAAATATAGTATTGCTGCGGGTTTACTTTCATATGGAATAAATCTAATATCAATTCTTCTACCTTTACTTTTAGAATTAAGTTTACAAATACCCATATATTTAGTTTTACCGTCTTCTGTTAGGTGATCTACTAATAAATTTTTTTCAGTTAAATAGGAAATAATATCTCCTAATATATTCCCTTCATTTAAATCAATTTGTTTTTGTTCTACTATATCAGGATGAAGAATTAAAACGTCAATATCTCCAGATTCTAGTTTTTTTCTTCTATATGAACCACAAATATGAACTTCATAGTTTTTATTAAGTTGTTTTATATACCTATTTAATTTTATTTGTATAGACCGAATTTCTTCTCTAGGAATTTTCAAATTAATATCTTTAAAATATTTAACACCTATAAGTTGGTGGTGAGTAAGATTAGATAAGATATTATTTTCTTCAATTTTACTAAAATCTCCTTTAATTTTTTTCATTTCTTTTAAAATCTTATCTAAAGTAATATTTTTTTGAAATAATTCCATAGATTTAGAAGGACCAACACCAGTAATTTTCTGTAATTCCTCATTCTGTGAAAATTCTATACTCATTCCTTCCTTTATTTCTCCTTCTAGTGTCCCTTCTTTTATAATTTCGTCAATTCTAGTTATAATTCCTTTCCCTATACCTTTGATATGTTTAATATCATCTCCTTTATTTATTTTATTAGGATAATCTTTTATTATACCGAGTGCTTTACGGAAATTAATAATTTTAAATGTATTTTGACTTATTTCCTTTTTGTTTTTATCTTTGTCTTTTTTAAGATTAGTAATTTCTGTTTGTTTCCCTTGTATTAATTTTTCAAATACGGAAATTAAATTCTGATTTGGCATTATTATATATAATATTTTATTTATTGTAATTAATCAATTTTTTTGCTAAGTTATTTTAATTTTTACTAAGTAATTATTATTTTGCTAAGTAATTATTTTTTACTAAGTAATAGTGTTTGTGTATACTAAAGGATATAATAGGTTATATAACTAATTTAATACGAATAATTGATTTAATATTTAAACATAAATCCTTTGTATGATTTTAAATTATAATAATTTGGTCGTGTTTCATCGGTATATTTATAGTATTGGCAACATTGGTTAATACCAACTATTTTTATATTTAATATTTTAGAGGCTTCAATTCCGGAATTAAACGTTCCAAGTAATTTATTTGTATTTTTATCGTATTGTAAAACTTTAATACCTTTATTTTTATGTTTAATCTTTGCTATGTCTAAATTATCTTTATCTTCATCAAAAATAAATATATATTTTTGTTTGTATGTTTTCTGGATATTTCCGCCTCCATATTTTGTATTTCCTTTATAATAATTACAAATATTTAGAATAATACTTGAATCTATATGTAATTTGTCTTCTCCTTCCGACCCGCCATAAAATGTATTAATTATGTCACCCGTTTCTATACCAACTTGTAATATAACTTTACTATTTTTACCCTTTTTTAAATTTTGTTTTGTTTCATATGTATTCATATTTTCTTTATATGTTACCCATTCTAGATTATCAACGTTATTATTAAGTATATTAGTATCTTTGTGATTTACTACAGGTTTTTTTGTTGGATTTTCTATGAATGTTTGTGCAATCATTCTATGAATTAATCTATTCATTTTTGGTGTTTCACTATTGATATACATATTTACAAATCTATATCCATTTTGCTTAGAACCCATCATTAGTCGGTTTGTTTTTTTATTTTTAACTTCACCAGTATTTGATACTAAATATTTATCACATTCAGGATATGGTTTCCAAATTATACTAGAATTTTCTAAAATTTTTCCAGTTTCTATTTCATATTTCATTTCATATTTTTTATCTACTCTTTTTCCAGAACATGTATTTGTAATTGTTCCATTACTATACTTTAAAAATTTAGCACAATCTTTTAATTTGTTAAATTCTGTTATTTCCCCAGTTATTTTATTTTTGATTATTATTTTTCTTTTATACTTATTTATTAATCCATTTTTAGAAGCATGTTTCATATTATCTTCTTTAGATATCCATTCTAAATTATAAACATTATTATAATAATCACCATCTATATGATTTACTTCTGGTAATTTATTAGGATTATCTATAAAATGTTCAGCAATAATACGGTGTAAATAATATCCTTTTGTCTTACCATTATGAGATAATCCAGGTCTTGCTCTAGATTTTGTTTTTTTCAATCTTTCATAATTAATAGTAATTAATTTATTAGTTTTTGTATTTTTTATATTTCCATAATTTGAAATATTATAATTAGGAGCATATTTTATTTTTATCCAACGTTCTACCATTTATTGAATATATTAAATTCTAATAATTTCAATTTTATATAAATAATAATATATTAGTATTCTATATTATTTTTACTAAGTTATTTTATTTTAATATATTAAAGTAATGTCGGATTGTAAAATAATAAATACTCAAAGAGAGACAGATACTTCTGAATTAGTTAGACAAAATCTTTTGGAATGGTGTCAGAATGAAAAAGGGTTAGAATGTAAAGATTTAAAAAAAGATGAAGGAATGGGAAATTGTTTAGTCAATATATTTAATAAAGAAATAGTAAATGAAAGTTTGGATGATATAAATAAAAGAATTTTAGAGAAAAAGAAAACATATATTCAATTACAAAATATGGAAAATGAAGTTATGGATTATACAAATGAAAGAGATTTGAATTTATTGGAAAAAATAAATAAGAATAAAATACACGAATTAATATATTTAATAATATATTTGGTAATAGGGTGGTGTTTTGGAATTTATATAATATTTAATTATTTAGTTATAGAAAAATAAAGAAATCTAATATATTTTAATCTAATATATTTTATAATATTTTATAATATTAATATATATTAATACTAAAATGTCTGAAAATGGAAATATATTAGGACCAAGTGAAAGTAATAATGTAAGTGTCAATAATACAAAAGATTATGATTTAAGATGGAGAAGAGCATTACAGGATTATCATGATAATTATATGTTATATTTGACTAAAAAGGTAAGAGATAATAATACAGATAGTAGTTTAAGACAAAAAGTGATTGATTTAAATAATGAATTAAAAGATATAATTGAAGAAGTTAAATTGGAAAATGAAAATTTAATAGAAAAAATTAATGTACAACACCGACAATTTGAGAAAAACCAATTAAAATGTGATACAGATAAAGCAACAAGTCAACAATCAGTAGATAAAAAACAAAAGGAAACAATTACATTAAATAAAAAATTAAAAAATATAAATGAAAAACAAGAAATAACAGGTAATATTATTAATCTTTTATATGTAATATGTGGTGTTTTGTTTGTTGTTAATATATTAATTATTTATTTTATAATTAAAAAGAAATAATTGTTTCATAAAATAAATTATATTTTAATTATATATAAATGACAGATATAACAACATCGCAAGAAAGATATAAACTACTTTCATATGAAATTGAGGATTTATTAAAAAAATTAAAAGAAAGAGATGATTTGTGGATAGATATAGGGGGGAAACAAGAAGGTGGTAATTATCCTAATCAAAAAATAGAAAATAATGTAAGAGATAAAATTAATGAAGAAGTAAAAAAAAGAGAAGAAGCGTGGAATATTATAAGTGATATTTATAATGAACACCAAAAAATGTTAGATAATATAGGTGATTTTGAAGTATGTCAAACAAATGAATATAAAGGAACTTCCTTATCTTTATTAACTAAAAACTTAACACTCGAAAGAAGATATGGTTACGGTGATTATATTATATCTCTTAACAAGGAAAATATACAATTATTATATATATTTATAATTTCTTTGGCAATATGTTTAATAATTTTAACATTAAGATATTTTGACGTATTTAATACATCAATTACATTAATAATTTGTATATCCATTATTACAGTATATGTATTTTATCTTATTAAAGTTATAGTATTAGATAGAGTTAATAGAAATAATATTTACTTTGATAAATACGATTTTAATAAACCTAGCGAGGTTGAAATACAAAAATCAAGAGAAAAAGATTTAGAAGAAAAACCAGAAGGTAAATGTAAAGAAGATATTTATGGTAGAGATACAGAAATTTCTAATCTAGAAGAGGATAAAGTTTTAGAAGATATAAAAAAAAAACAGGGTACCTTAAGTGAAAAACAATGTATTAGTTATAAACCTTAAAGAATATTACAACAACTCCATAAATTAGATTCTATAATTTCCCTTTCTATTATAATTCTATTTGAAGTGTGTTGGTCATATAAATCTGGTGATTGTTGATATGAATTAGTTATTTCATAATTATTATAGGATATATCATTTTGTATAGGTATATTTTTTATAGGTCGGGACATATTATAAAATATGTTTATTATTTCAGTATCTTTTTCACATATACAACATACTTTATTATTTTTTTTATTTTTATTAATCCAATTTTTAATACAGTCATAATGGAAAATATGACTACAACTTAACTCCACTACTTCTCCTTCTAATAATTCTAAACATATATGACATTCATCTATTTCTTTATTTTCATTATTTGTGATATTATCTATATCCATTATATTATATTATATGTAATTTTTTTTATTTAAATAATATAAATAGTATGACCAAAAACAATATTAAAGACAATATAACAAATGGCACATTGGAATATGTTTTAAATAATAATTATTTAAAAAGGAATATAAAAAAGGGGACATTAAATAATGGATTAAAATATGTTTTAAATAATGACGATACTTTTAAAAGTTGTTCTGTATTTATATTTGTAAGGGTAGGTTCAAAACACGAAAAAAAAGAAGAATATGGAATGGCGCATTTCTTAGAGCATATTTTATTTAAAGGAACTAAAAAATATAGAACTAACTTAGAATTAAATAGAAAAATAGATAGTTTATCTGCTACTACTAATGCTTCCACAGGTAAAAATTTTACATGTTATTTTCTCAAACTACCTTCCATAAATACTGAAGAAGGTATTGAATTATTAAAAGAAATGGTATTCTTTTCTATATTAAATAATACAGAATTAGAAAAGGAAAAAGACGTAGTAATAGAGGAAATGAATAAATCATTTGACGATTCGGAAGAATTCATAGAAGATTTATTACCTTCTCATATTTTTAAAGGCACTAATTTAGAACATTATATTATAGGTGAAAGAGATATTATAAATAATATGGAAAGGAAGGATATAATGAAATTCTATAAGAAATACTATATACCTTCCAATTGTACATTAGTGATATCTGGTAATTTTGATAAAAATTTAGAAATAAAATTACCCAAACTATTAAATTTTGAAATACCCGGAAACTCTGTAAAAAATAGTAACTCCGTAAATCATAATTATGAATTATGTTGTTATTCTAAAAAAATGAGAGTTATAAGTGATTATAGAGAAAATTACCAAATTACTTTAGGTGTTGCTTTCCCCTTATTTAATTATTACGATAAAAGAAAATATTGTTTAGAGATACTTATTGCTTATTTGGATGGATTTCTTACATCAAAATTATGGTTAGAACTGCGAGAGAAAAATCCTTTAGTTTATGATACCGACGCTTCATATGAATTATTTGAAGAAGGTGGTATTTTCCAAATTGTTTATTCTTTAGAGAAAAGGAATGTATATAAATCTTTGGAGTTAGTATATAAAATATTAGAACAACTTAAAAAAAAAAAAATTAAGGAAGAAGAATTTAAAATGTTTCAAAAAAATGTAATTTTTAATTTAGATTTACAAAGAGAAGATACTTCCGAAATATGCCATTTTTACGGAGAACAATATTTATTTAATGAAGATAATGTATTAACATATGAAGAAGTAAAGAAAGAATATATGAAATGTACTACTGACGATATTTATGATTTGGTAAAGTTCATTTTTGATTATAATAAAATGGTAGTTATACAAATGGGGGATATGAATAAAAAAACATTTGAAAAAAAAGTAAAGAAAATATTTATATAATTTATATAATTTATTTAATTTATTCATAAATTCCGTCTTCTATATTTTGTTTAATTATTTCAAGTTTAAGAAAATCAATTTCAGTATCATCTGGATATTTTCTTTCGTAAATAATAATTGGTATAGATATACCTACATTAATTCTTAAATAATAATTCAACATTTCTTTAAAATTTAAACCATAATTAGGATCAGTTAATCTTAAAAAATTAAAATAAGTATATTCATCCATATATTTAATGAGTGATTTATAATAGTCTGCGTGTTCATTGTTTAAAGATAATTTTGTCGTTGTAGAGGATATTAATTTTGAAGTTTCAAATCCTGAAATTATTTTTCCCATATATATTTATAATAAAAAAAAATAAATAATGGATTTTTATTCAAAAAGGGAAAATAAGTTTAAAAGTATGGTCCAAGAACATTATGATTTATATTATAATATTTCAGTCACAGATGAAAATTACGAAGAAAAAATTATGAAAGGTTATGAAAGTTTGGTATTAATTAAAGAGTATCTTAAGAAAAATTTAAATATAAAATCTGATGTTTTAATGTCTAAAATTTATATTACTAATAAGAAAAAAATAAAAGAAGAGAATAATCAATATGCCATAGAAATAAAATATAAAACACAATGTTTAAAACTTTTCAATACAATGAATTTAGATACAAATTATAAAAAATCTGTAATAATATTTAATAGAACTCCCTATGTCCATTTTACATATATTGGTATTACTTTAGGTACATATAAAATACAAATCCCTGACGAATATAGTTTTGGTATTATGTACGATTTTGAGGAATCGCCCAATAAAGAATACAATTATAGCGTATTAGAAACAACGTTAAATATTACTGGAGAAAAAGACGGAGAACCTATAAGTTTTACAGAAGATAAATATATAAGAACTCCCGGCGACGAATTATATAATGAAGATGATGAAGGATTATTTAATATAGGGCCACACGTATTTGAAGTACAATTTTATAAAGGGGAAATAGAGTTAGAAGTAACTGGTGATTTTGGTTTAGTAAGTTATTATTTTAAAGGTGTGGGTTATTTAGGCGGAGAAAAGAGATTTAAATTTTCTGATATATGTTTAAACGTAAATGGATAATATTTTAATTAATGTAAATTCTATTTTTAAAGATAAAACTTTATATTCCAGTAATGATTTTGTATTAGAATTACCAGAACAAATAAAAAATATAATTTATATGAAAATTAGTAGTATTGAAATACCAAATATATTTTATACATTCAATGATAACCGTTTAAATAATTATTTTAAAATTGTAACGGGTGTAAATAGCGATACTATTAATTTAGGAGACTCTAATTTTACTTCTGATACATTAATAATTTATATACAAAATAAATTGGACGATATTAATACTACAAGAGGCACAGATTATACTTTTTCAATAGATGTTAATACCGCTAAACTAAGTTTTACAAGTTCAACTTCATTTACTCTCGATTTTTCACAAGATATTACTAATGAGTATGAACCACTAAAATATTATTTGGGTTTTGATAATGATACATATACAGGGACAAGTATTATTGCTGATAATATATTAAATTTAACAGGTAATTCTTATATATATATTAATATTAATGATATAAATAATATAATAGATAATAAGGTTTCTAATGCGTTTGTAAAAATATTAACAACGGGTGATAAATATTCTTTTCAATATTTGGGAAAAGATGATTATAATTCGAAAGATAAGGTATTTAGAAGTCCTATAAATCTTTCTAAGTTACGTGTTAAATTATTAGATTATTTAGGTAATAAAATAGAATTATTGGGTGATTATTCTTTCACGATAGAAGTTGGTGTAATTTATGATTTAAAATTATATAAAGAAATTAATAACGGTGGAAGACCTAATGGAGATACAAGATTAAAGTTTTATTATTAAAATTATTAAAATTATTATAATTAAAAATTAATTAAAATTAATTAAATATTTATTTAATTTTTACGATATAAATTTAGTCTTAATAAAATAAATAATTATTTTTATAAATTATAAAAAAATCTTTATGGTTTAATATGTGTTTATTTTTCTCGATATTTTCTCAAAAAAATATATAGCTATATAATATCAAACAATGGCAACCCAACTTTCTTACAATATAACTTCCGTTCTTGCGATTACAGACGCGGACGCGTCTGTTAATGCATTACCTGCTGAAACTATGGATTCATCTGCATATGATATGGCATTTGTCGGATTTGCGAATTTCTTATCTGGAAATTATATTCAAAATTCCGCGACAGTTAATGATATTAAATCAAATATTGCTGTATCAGAGGGAGCACTTAATAACGCACATTTCTTTTATGTTGCTGACGTTTCTGGAGTTGGCACTGATGTTTATCCAGGAGGAGGAGAAAGTACATATGGAGCGGCTATTACTCAAACTGGTACTTTATTTGGTTCTTCAGCGGTTTCTAATGTTCAATTAGCAGATGATTCCATTGCTACATTAGCAAGTGTTGTACCTTTTGGTAATGAATTTATTGCTATGACTGATATTTCTGCAGGAACTGGAGATGATGTTGTTATTTCCGCCACCGAAACATTAGCTAAAGGCGGAAGTAGTGTCGGTGATGGTTTATTACAATCAGTAAATGCGGCTTTATTTAAAAAATTAGGTAAAAGTGCTGCTTTACTTAATGATAGTGATTTGGTTACAAGTCTCAATACTAAATTATATAGTGCTCTTTCAGGTAATATGGATGAAACATCCGCAACTTACTCGGATTCTAAATTTATGAAAAGATATGTCGAGAGTGGTAGATATCAAGATGATGGAGCAGATTTAAATGCTGATATTGATTATAATCTTAATAATGTTCTTGTAAATATGATTGTTACAATTAAAGGAAGTGTAGTTGATACAGATGCTGGTTCCGACGGACCAGATTTATCGTCAAATTCGGACGCAATTAATCAAATTTTTGGCACTGTTGATACTGACCATTTAATTGACACTGTTGGTACAGGTACTAATACAGTAGGAGATTATACAATTACAGTAATGATTTCTCTTAGAAATGACACAAGATTTTAGATTTTAAATTTTTTGTTTTTTTTTATTTTAAAATTTTTTTATATTAATTAATTATATGAATATAATTACTTTTAATTCTACAACTAATTACTTTACCAATATAACCTTTTCTTTATTAAAGTTAAATTATCATAATTTTAATGATTTAGATGATTTACAAAATAACTTAGATAAAATAACTACCGAATCTGTAATTATTATTTATAAAGATTTTGGTTTAACACATAATTTTATTAAAAATTTAAAAATAATTATGAATTTAAAAGAAAATTGTATTTTAACTTCAGTAAATATATATAATAAACAAAAACAAAAAATTATTAAACCTATCATTGATTATAAAATTAATCAAAATAACGATAATCATTTAAAAAAACATATTTTAAGTTTTTCAATAAGGAAAACCGACCTTAAAAAATTATTAGAAAATAAAGAAATAAAGACTTTTATGGATTTGGGGAATAATACTAAATTTAATAAAATATGTTTAGAAGATTGTACTACACATATAAGGGTAATTAAGAATGTAATAAATGATAATAAAAATTTATTTTGTAGTAATTTTAAAAATAAAAATAATTTAGAAGATATTCAAAATATAGAACCTGCGTATTTTTCTTTTATTAAAAATGCCAAAAAAAATGATAAATATCATTATCAAATAACTAAAATATATAATGAAGTTCAAAAATATAGTTTGTCTTATTCTTTAATTCCGGATAATTTAAAAGATTATGATTTAATAATTAAAAAATATGTTGAATCTGAATTAAATACAAAATATAATATTCTGATTTTGAATAAAAAACAGACTATAAAAAACTTAAAATCAAAAATATTAGTTATAGATACTCATTATAAAAACATTTTTTCAGAATTAGAATTAAATTATGATGTATATTTCTTTAACTCTCTTGAAAAAATAAATAGTATAAGTTCTAATAAAAAAAATCAATTATATTTTGATGAAAAAACTAAAAAATTTGAAATATTAAAAATTAATAGTATTTACTTAAAATTTTTTATTATGGAATTTAATTTAGAAAATTTGGCTCATATATTTTTGAAATATTTTCCACATAATATTTATTTAATTAATGAAAATATACAATTGGATTATCAAGTGCAAAATAAAACAATGTTTATTCCAAATATAAAGCTTATAGATTATTTATATGAAACTAAATTTTATGACGAATCGTGTTTATTAATTAATTTTATTATTAAAAATCGTTTTTCATTTAATTATACATTTATTTATAAAACATTGGTTTTAGTTGATAAGGTAAATTATGTTATAGGAGAGAATGAAATAAAAAGTTTAGTTTCTTTATTAGATTTTAAAACTTTTGACGAATTATTCAATATAGTAATAGTTTTATTGCACCATAATTATGTTAATTTAGCGAAACAAAAATTTAAAAAATTTATAAGTGAAAATAATATTTTAGAAGAAGAAATAATGAAAACTTTATTAGTATGTAATAAAATAGGTTTATTTAAAAATGAAATTAATTTAGTAGAAGATAACTTTATAATAAAACATTTACAAAAACATTTTTCTTTTATCAAAGAAAATATACAATCTATTTCCGCGTTTAAAGAAAATATTAATACAGAAGAGTTTTTTATAGAAATTCTAATTTATTTAAATAATCGTTTTGAATTAATGAAAAACGAAGATTTTAAAAATGAAATTAATGAGTTAATTATAATTAAAACTTTGGATTTTAATAATTTAGATTTATATACAGAACAAGAAATAATTGATAAATTATTTAAATATCCTCAAATTATTATAAATGGATGTTATATTCTTTCCGACGTTATGATGAATAAACAAGATATTATAAAAAAAAGAGATAATTTATTAATTTTAACTAATATAATTATAAAAAATTTTGATGATTTACAAGAAAAATTTTTAAGTTTAGTAAAAAAGGATATAATAATTTCATTAACTAATTTATTTAGATATGCTTATCAGGGTATTCCTAATAAAAATTTATTTAATAATTGTATTAAAATTTCAAGGAAATTTTTAGAATTAAAATATAGACTTGATATAAATAATTTAGACGGAGAAATGGTAAAAGATGAAACCAAAAATTTATTTTATTTTGAGCAAAAAAAAACTAATCCTAAAAAAGTATGTTTTATTTCAGATTTTTTAACAAGAACACACTCTGTATTCAAGGATAGGCATCAAGTTATTGTTAATTTAATTAAAAAAGGGTTTGAAGTATATTTGGCAACATTTAAACCATTAGATTTTAAATTTTCAGAAACATATTATGGTATTAAAGAAAATATAGTATTGGGAAATATGAATACATTTAACATAGTACAGAAATTACGAAGTTATAATTTTGATAAATTAGTTTTTTGTGAGATTGGTATGGATAATAGAGTTACTAGTATTGCTCATTTCCGTATGGCGAATAAACAATATAATACGTGGGGGCATAGTGATACTTCCGGATATGAAAATATTGATTATTTTGTTAGTTCGGAATTATATGAATTACCATACGAAGAATCTAAAGAACATTATACCGAAAAATTAATTTTACAAAAAGGATTATGTACTTGTTATGTAAATCCTACAAGTAAATATATATTAAATTTATCGAGAAGTTATTATGGATTAAGTAATTATGAAAAAATAATTTGTTGTCCTCAAAGTTTATTTAAAATTCATCCAGATTTTGACGAATATATATTTGAAATATTACATAAAAATAAAAATGTTAGTATTATATTTTTAGATAATCTTGATAAAAAATATAAAATGTATGAAAGGTGGAATAATATTCTAAAAGATAAACCAGAATATTATGGTATTTTATCTAGAGTTAAGTTTATTCCGGGTCAAGGACACCAACAATTTTGTAATCTTATGAAATTAAGTGATATTTTGATTGACCCATATCCTTTCGGCGGGTGTAATTCTTCATTAGAATCATTTTCATTGTATAAACCACTTGTAACCCAACCTTCTATAAGAATTAATGGAAGATTTACATATGGTTTTTATAAAAAAATGGAAATGGAAGATATGATTGCTTATAATAAAGAGCAATATGTTAATATTACAACAAGACTTCTTAATGATAAGGATTTTTATGATAAACAAGTAAATCTTTTAAAAGAAAGAAGTGATAAATTATTTATGGACCAACAAACACTCGACGAATGGGAAGAATTAATGAGTTCTTGAGTTATATCAATGATACATAATTATCTTCTTTTTGTGTTTTTATTTTAAACTTAAAACTATTTAATAAAGGTTCAATACCCAAATCGTCTCTATTAAATAATAAATCCTCCCCAATCGCATTTTTCAAATTAATAGATATAGAATTTAAATTTATTGCTGGACTAAATTTTTTAAGTGAGTCTTTTGGAATATCGTATACGTGATATTTTTTTTTATTAATTTCTATTACTGTAAAAGATATTAATCTTGTAAAACAGTTTCTAACAAATTTATTATTTGATAAAAATTCTGTATTTAATTCTTTTATATTTAAAATTATATATTCATTAGCATTAAAAGCATCGTCATTAATAATACATTCTACTAACTCTATTTCTTCTATATTATTTAGATTTTGATTACAAAAAATTTCATTATCGGCATCTATATCATTTGAAAAAGTGATACTATAATCTGCTGGATTTGGGTATTTTTTAGCATTTCTATATTTATTATCAACAATTAAACTAAATTCAAATGATTTAGAATTTATACTTATATCTTTATTTTGTATAGGTAATTTTGTATTATTAGTTATATCTATTTGTTTAAGATTATCTGCTAAATCATCCCGCATTTTATCTAAATAACTATTTTCATTTTCCATATTAGTAAATAAAGGTTTATATTCTTGGGGTTCTACTTTTTGAATTTTATTTTGTTTAGCAATTTCTATATGATGTTTTAGAATTTTAATTATTTTAGATATTTCTTCTTTATTACTATTCCTTTTATCTATTTTGGCTTTGTCTAAAATATCTTGAATTTCATATGACTTTATAGGTAATTGTGTATTAGGATAAAACTGTTGTAATGTTTTATGTATTATTTGTCCTAAATTATTTTTTTCCATTATTATTAATATTATAAAAAATATAGGAATTAACCTAAATTTAGTAAATTTAACTTAATTTTACTCCATTATATCTTGTTCAATATAAAAAGGTATATCAAATTCCTCTGGTATAAATGTAATATCACACCATATTAATTTTAGATTATAATTAATTGAACTTGGACTTTTTGAAGTCCACTTTTCTTTATTTAAAACCCTTTCTAATTTTTTTATTCTATTATAAATACCAGTAGCTTTTCTAGGAGCACAATGTTTAACAGCCCATTCAAACCGTAAAGCGTCTATTTTTGTTTTAAAACCTTCAATATAACAAATATAATTCCAATTTGGACCAATCATTTTTGTATATTTGGCACCGCCATGTAATTCTTGGTTATGTTTTTTTATTCTTTTTTCTATATTAGGAGTTGCGCCACAATATGAGTATTGTTGATTATAAATAATATAGACATTCCAATTCATTAGTTTAATTAATTAATAATCCTAAAATAATTTTATTTTATTAATATATAAAATGAATAAAGATACAAAAAATTTTATTAAAATTATTGCAATAGTTATTATTATTATTGCTATAATTATAGCATTTATGATATATTTATATTATAAAAAAAAAAAATTTATTGAAAGTTTTAATAATCCCAAATCAAGTAACAATATTTCTTTAGATGATATTCAACGAAAATTAGATGAATTACAAGGTGGTAATTAATTTTTTATTTTTAATTTTTTTATATTTAAATTTTTCTATCTATACAGATATAATATGATTATTGGTATTGCTGGTAAAAAGCGTTCTGGTAAGGATACTATATCTGATTATTTAATTCAAGAATACAAATTTATTAAGTATGGATTTGCGGATCCGATAAAAGATATAGCTAAAATAATTTTTGGTTTTACAGAAGAACAATTATACGGTAATGAAAAAGATATTATAGATTTACATTGGGGAATAAAACCGAGAGATTTTTTCCAAAAATTTGGAACCGATTATGGACAATTTATTTTCCCAGAACATTTTCCTGAAATATTTAAAGGGAAAAATGAACGTGGATTATGGGTTAAAGTTTTTAAAAATTGGTATTTAGATAAATTAGATAAAGACCCTGATATTAAAGTTATTATAAATGACGTTAGATTTTTTCACGAATATGATATAATTAAATATTTAGGAGGATATATTATAAAAGTAAATAGAAATAATTCTTTAAATGACGAACATATATCTGAAAATGAATTAGATAATACAAATTTTGATTGTATTATTCAAAATAATTCTTCTATTCAAGATTTATATAGAAAAATTAAAGAAATTATTAATTAATTAATAAATAATTTTTTTCTTATTATATATTATAAAATATGAACCAATCTTTAATGATAGTAAGTGTTATTAGTATGATTATAATTATTGTTTGTAATATTGGTATTTATAAATATATTGAGAAATTAGAAAAGGAAAATTGTGATTGTGCCAAAAATATCAAGGTAGTTAAATTTATTAAACCATCCGCATTAATTGTTTCTGTTATTATTTTAATTAGATTATTATCTTCCTTAACTGGAACACCATTATCGAAACAGAAATTTATGCAAAATATACTTGGAAGACTTGTTAGTTTATTAATTAAAATATATTTATTAGGTTATTATGTATGTATAATAATTTATTTCGCCAAATTAGTCAATAGATTATGTGATTGTTCTAAAAAGAAAGAAAGAGTATTATTATTATACCCTGTAATTTTAATGGGTATATCTATTCCAATTGCTATTATATTAGTCGCTTCTGGAGCATTAAAAAAGTAAATTTTTAATTTTTTATTTTTATAAATTCAGAACATTTATTACATTTAATTAAAGAATCAAAACTTAAATCGAAATTCGGATTAGTTTTAATATCTTCCATTCCTTCATTTTTAATAATTTTATTTTTATTATTAAATTCATGTATTTCTTCTTCTTTATTTTCGACATTACTAATAATATTATTAATAGTATCATTATGAAAATGTGTTTTACCTTCTTTATTTCCTCCTTGTTTTATTTCTAAATTTTCTTCCATCATATCTACTAAAAATTTTAAGATATTATTTCTACCCTTTTTTATAAATTGATTATTAATATTATATATACCGTCATATTCTATTAACTTAGTATTCACACCATCTATGAGACCTTCATATTCATATTTTTGATATGTGAAAATAACTTTGGGTAATTTATCTACTAATTCTTCATTTCTAGGGAATTGTCTTGTTTTAATAGTATCAATTACTATTTCTTCGCCTAATTTTGGAGAATCTGTAGGTGAACCTGATAGGGTTCCTTCTTTATATAATTCTTCAGTATTCTTTTTAAATGTAGTTATTTCATTACTAATACAAGTAGGCATTTTTCCATCTTGGCAATAAATTTCTTCTAATGTTAGTAGTTTATGATTTAAATAAGGGAAACTTTCAGTTTCATATAAAAGTTTAATTTGGTTCCATACCCCTAAATTATTTCTTTCAATTACATTTTCCATCATACTTTTTTTTTTTTCTATTAATCCTTCCTTTAATTTTTCATATCTGTCTTTAAGATAATTATTTAGGTTTGTTACTGCTGGGTTTGCTTCGAATGTATCTGTATGTTTATTTTCTAATGTAAATCTATCATCATTATGCCAATAAAAATCTTTCCCCCCCCTATTTATATCTTGATGTCTATTAAATAAATCTTTATATGTATTCAAATGTGATCTAACTGCTTCAAATAAAGTAATAAATTCTTCAAAATTATATTCACTAAGTCTTAAGGATTTATATAAGTCCTTTTCGATATATTGCGTAAGTAAATAATCATTATTTGCTAAATACTCTTTTTCTTTAATTTTAGTAATATCATTATAATTATCTTGATTTCCATGTCGTCTTCCATTTGTAGTTGTTCTAAAACAAAAATGACTACTCCAATTTATTTTATATTCAGTTATAAATGGGTCATTTAATATGTTTCCGTTTTCTTCCTTTCCTTTATCGTGTTTATAGATGTCTTCTATACCTGTTTTTATTATTGTATTAAATGTATCTTTTAAAAATTCATATTCCTCTTCTAAACCCTCAATAAGTTCTTTATGACCTAACAAATTTTTTAATTGATAAGTTCTCGTATCGTCATAAAAATATTTAGAATTAACATCATACCTATCATAATATAAAGTCAAAGTTGGTTTTAATATACTTACAGCAGTATCTTGATTCTTGGTATATTTATCATATTCTGTTTGAATTTGTAAATTTGCGAAGTTATTTTTTTTGGGTATAAAAATGTTATTTATAAGGAATAGTAAAATGAATATGATTAATAAAAAAACTTTTATTTTTTTCATTAATTTATATATTAAAAATATTTTTATTGTGGTAAAATGTCATTTATGAATTCGGGTTCATTTATCCCATTATTAACTATATCTGGTTCCCCTTTTATTGCTTCATAATATTTAAATTTATCTGGTAGTTTATCGAAGAATATAATTATATTTGACGCGCAACCATTACATTTTGCCCTTGTATATTCTTTTCCTTCCTCCATCGCAACTTTTCTTATTCTCTCTGGAAGAATATAATAATGTTTATTACTATTTTCAATATGTTTTGGATTAAAACAAGGTAGAACTCTATAGTGGTTTGATGTAAAAGCAAGTAAATCTATATCAATTGCTCCGAAACAACATAAATTAAAACAATATTCTACAAAATTAACTACATCGTCTTCTGTAAAATCAGTTTTAACATTAAAAGAAACTTGTTTGTGTTTTTGTTCTATATGATTATCTGTAAAATAATTAATTTTTTTACCTCCTAATTCAAATATAAAATTAGGATTATCTAATATTAACTTAGGGTTATCTTTTTCGTCTGTTTTTATTTTTTTTAATTCATCTTTAATTGATTCTATTTTTATTACTATTTTATCTTCTACTTTATATTCGGGTTTTAAATCATCTATTTTATAATCTTCCAGTATTTTTTTTGTTTCATCTATTTCTTTATTTATTTTTTCTTCTGTATACAAACCGGATTTCGGGACATTAATATTATAATATACATATAATAATAACATAGCACAAAAATCTTTATTTTTTTTTTGGTCTAAACTTTCTAAAGTAATAATATCATTTACTAATTTTGAATAATCGTTATCTTTATAGTCTTTAATTCTATCTTGTATTTTAATCAAGTATTCTTTTTCATTTTTATCGAAATCTAATGTATCTATAGTATCATTTAATACAGTAATACTTTTTAAAGATATATCATTTTTAATTGTTTCTTTATTTTCTTCTATTTTATCAATAATATTTTTTGTAATTAAAGTTTTTAGTGTTACAAAATAGCTGTTTATTTGGAAATTGGCATTAGTAATAGATACTAGTCTTTTATTAATTTTTGTATATATTCTGTTTTCTTTTTTCCTAAAAGCGTCATTTCCTATTATTGACGCTACCTTAACCTGACTCAATTTGTATTTTTCATCTTTAACAGTGAGTCCGCCTATATAATTTTTATCTAATTCAAATGTAGTTTTTATACTTGTAATAGTGTCTTTCAATGTATATATAATAGTTAAAATATCTTTTGTGTCATACACCACACTATTTAGTGACTTAATTAGTGTTTTTAAATTAACAAGTAAATTTTGAGTATTAGAGTATAAACTAAAATTAAAGTTATATGGTCCATATACATTACCAGGATTAAGATTTCGGTTTATATAACTGTAAATTGCAAATAAATCATCTTTTATTTCTGTTAAACTATCATTTATTTCTTTATGATTTTGAATATGACTGGTATTAATTACAATATAATCAAAATCTATATTACTATAAGGTTTTATTTTTTCTATTGTATTACTATATTGAAAAGGATGGTTGGTTAAAATATCGCATGTATAATTTATTTTATTATGTATATCAGAAATCGCAACAAATAAAGCACCAGTTTTATAATCTTTATTATCAGTGCTATACGCGTCTCCGATATATGTATCTCTATATGTATTTGTATCAGGTAACGTGTTATTTTCTAAATCTTTCAAAAAAAGTGCCTTGGGGTCTATATCTTTTAAATCTTTAACTTTTTTTTGTTCCCCTTCTAAAATATCTGTTAATCTAATGAAATTTTCACTAATTTTTTTAGGTATTCTATTTTCCAAATACAAAGATATTAATTTACAATCATCTATTAACTTTTGATAATTGTCTACTGCGGAATATATGGGTCCAAAGTAATCAAGATATGAAGTAATATCTATAGTAATATCCGTAGTTATTTTATCATTTAGTTTAGTTTTTATAGTTCCCTTAATAGTTACAGGCATTAATTTCCTTTCTAAATTTAGTATAGGGTGTTCTATTTTAATTGTTCTATCTATATTATAAAAAGCAGACCTTATTTTATTCCTAAATCTTAAACCGTCAACATTTTCTATTTGGTTATCTTCTTTAGAACTTAACCCTTTAAAAAGTTTATATAATTTAGGGCATTTTTCATAGGAATAAAATGTTAATTTAGGTTCTTGTTCTAAGATATCTGCTTCATCTATTTTCTCTTCTGTATTTATTTTAAAAATATTTTTAAAAATTTTAGGAGTATCAGTAGTTAATGTCTTATCAAATCCTGCACTTTTATTAAAAGAAATAAATGTATCTTTATTAATAAAAATATTTACTAATATAAATAAAACTAAAAGTATAATTATTATATATTTAGTTTTCATTGTGTTATAATATTAATATTTCATTAGAAAATTAAAATAAAAAATAGTCTATTATTTTTCCACCTTTTCCATTACATCATTTGGCAAATCTCTATAATCTATCAATTTACACATTTCTGTTCCTTCTTCGTGAACTTTTAACCCTGGATTTTTATGATACCATTCGTTCTTTCTAGAATCGTGTCTAAATTCTATACCACTGAATGGGTCGTGTAAATGATTTAAATATGATATTAAACCTAAATCACCATTCGCAATAAATATCATTAACTCTTTTAATAAATAACATTTATCTTCCATAGGGTCGCATTTAAAATATTTTTTCTCCTTAGTTGCTTCATTTATTAAATAAATTACAGGAGTTATTTTATCACTTATACCATAAGCATTTAATACTTCTCTACTTTCTCCACCATGTTCTACATCTATTACTAAATATTTAATATAAGGTTCAACTCCTTCATTAAAATATTTAAGAATTCTATTTGCTTTATTAAAAACTAAAAATAGAGATTGAGTTTTTGGATCCATACTATGTTTATTTTTTTCTATATTCTGTAAATTACTTAGCATAGAGGGGGGAGATTTACTAAATCTTTTTTTTATATCTTTCATTCTTCTCCCTACAAATATTAATATATCTAAATTTCTTTTTAAAGGATATATATTATTCCTTACTACGTTATCCATATATAGTTTTTTATCTTTATATTCTGGAGTGCTAGGTTTTTTCGCAATTTTATATTTAACACAAGTTCCGTCAGGAGCCCTATTTAATTTTAAACATTCACAATCTCCTTCTTTACATAATTTAAAATTACCATCAATAAAATGTTCTATAATATTATTATTATTTACATTTACATTTATATTATCATTAATATTTATATTATCATTTATATCATTAATATTTATATTTTGGATAAAATTATGTTTTTTAATAAGTAAAAAAAGAATTATAATAAGAATTAATATTAAAAAATGTATTTTATATTTCCCCATATTAATTATTAGTTATAAAATTAATTCTATAAAATTATTTATATAATATCCCATTCTTCTTCGTCACTACTTGAAATACCAGTTATTTTATTTTTCTTTTTTACTAATTTTCTAAGTCGTGGTTCTTCGTCTTCTTCTTTATCTTCTGTATAACTAACTTCATTTTCATATATTGGTTCATTAATACTTATAGGTTTAATTTTATTTTTTTCTTCTATATTTATTCCTTTTTCTTTTTTCATAATATTATTTCTTATTTTCATAGCGTTGCGTCTTTTTAATTTAGGTTTTTTTAATTCATTACTATTATCTATTTGTGTTTGAGGTTGTTTAGTGACAATAGGAGTTTTTTCATTTCTTTCGCATATTTCTTCTTGTGAGGAATTCGATTTTTTTTTTTTAGAAAGGTTTTCTTTTGTATTGTCATTATTAATAATAACAATTTCTTGTAATTCATAATTATTTTCTAAATCAGTGTCTAAATCATTATTTATAGGACATATACATTGATAAAGATTTTTTTTTATTTTAAAGCATTTTCTTTTGATACTATAATAAAATAGATATGAATAATAAAAGCATTGACTATTAGAAAAACACTTATTTTCCATTTACTATATATAAATAATTAATTTTTTATATAAAAAATATTGTTAAATATTAAAATGGATAATCAAACATTAAACTATGTAGTATTTTTTATTTTATTATTTATAATAATTTATATGGGATGTGTTGATAGAAATGTTTTAGATAAGTTATTAGGTATTAAAGAGAAATTTAGTGATAAAGGATTTGATAATATAAAAGAAAATAAAGAAGGAGTTTATGTGAATAAAAATAAATATGACGAATTAGAAGGAACTCATTATAAACTAAATGGACCTTTAGTTCCACGATTATTAGAAGAATCAAGTGGAAGTTGGAAAAAATTATATAGGGATAATTATTTAAAAGGGAGTGTAGATTATGGGGATAGTTTTAATGGTGTAGTAACAAGAAATTATTTAGATAATATGAATTACTTTGTGAATTAAAAATATTAATATATAATAAATATGCCAACAATAACAAATAAAATTTTAATAAACAATTTTAATATAGAAACTGAATATTATTTTGGTGATACTAATGGTTCTTTAATAAGTAAATCTGATACAGATGAAGTATTAGGATCTATTCCCGCCACGCAAAATGTTCAAACTACTTTCACCACATATATCTTTAAATTAAATATAAAAACAGCAGACGACATGGCGGTTGTTAAACCAGAAGAATTAAAGCAGTATGGGATTAAAAATATTATAATATATTTGGTAGATGGGGATATAAGTAATTCTATTGATAAAAATTTAATTCATAATGAAGAACCACCTAATTTTTCTATTAATGGTACTAACTATAAAAGTAATAGTGTTTTATATAAGAACAATGGTATTGAAATCAATGATTTAAAAGGAGAAAGACATAATAAAAAATTAGAAACTTTAAACTTATCATTAAATAAAATAACATTAACAGGGTATTATATTTATAATTTTTATAAGAATATACCAGTCAATCCTAATAATACAATTACAGTAAATTTAAAAAGTCAAAGTGTAGGCGGGATATGTAATTTTAAGTTTGGTATAGTATTTGAGGAAACTATTAAATCAAAAATACCTAAATTATTTGAATATAATCAAATAAATAACAAAGTAAATAAATTAATGGCAAAAAGAGATTTACTTATAGATAAAGACGCAACTAATCAAACCATAAAAAAAGCAAGACAATTAATAAAAAAAAAAATAGAATTCCATAAATATTGGATAGATAAATTATATAATATAACATTTTATACTCATTTAATATTAGTTTTACTACTATTTATTATGTTATTTTATAAACTACTTTAATCTTCATCTTCTGAATCAGGTTCCATTTGGTCTGGATGACCAATAGTAATACCAGACCATTTTTGTCCTTTAACTGGTCCATATTTCATAGTAATACTATTGTGTAAATCTCCCTTTTTGGGCATTTTCCCACCATTACCGGAATTTTGAAACCACATTTTAAATACATTATTAACTTCCGTAACTGCTAGTTTTTCTGTTAGCGAAGTAGTTATATTATCTTCAATGAATTGAAGGAATACGTCACTTTCTTCTTGATAAGCCTTTGTATTCTTAAGAACTTCTTCTGGTTCCTTAAGACCTTCTTTAACATATTTATGGTATTCTTGAATAAGAATCCACATAAATGCTTCGGGCCATTGTTCTAATTTAGTTGATAAATCATAATCAATTGGGAACTGATATGGAATTTCTGGATCAATATCGGAAGGTTCCATAAACCTGGACACATATTCGGTAACTCTAATTCTTCTCCAAGTACCCCTATCATTCGCATTAACTTGTGGTAAAACATTCGATGTTAGAACAATTTTCCATTGTGGTTTAAACTCAATTGGGTCTTTAAAGAGACCTCTTGCTTGTATTTTATCACCACCTGTTAATTCTTTCATTGCTCCCGTATGAATTTTTTCATCATCGTCTGGTTCTTGAAGAGTGACGAATCTTTTTCCTTTATTTGCTATTAACTCGGGATTACAACTATTGGAAGCGGCTCTCTTTTGAGTAATTAAAGTAACAGACATTTTACCACAATAATCACCGAAAGCCTTTTCGAATAGTTCAATTAATTTGCTCTTTCCGTTACCTCCGCAGCCAGTCCAAATATGGAATTTTTCTTCCCCGGTCTTCCCACTTAGAATAGAACCCATAACTTTGAGAACATATTCTTTAACCGCAGGAATAGGAAGAACTTGACCTATAAATTCGTGAACTTGTTGGATTATTTCTTCGTCTTTATCAAAGTTTTCATAATCAATACCAGCACTGAAGGATACATAATCGTCTGGATATCCTTCTCTGAATTCTTTTTTTTCTAAATCATACACTCCATTTTCAAAACCAATTAAATTGACGTCACTATCCAGTTTTTCAAAGAATTTTTTATCGTGAAATAAAACAGAACAAGCTCTAATAATATTATCAACAAAAGGCATATTTTTTAATTTACCTGAAATTTCAAATGCTTTTTTACCTCTTTTAATATAGGTTTCTTGTTGTGTTTCATCTGTTAAATTTTGTATAATTTGATTACACTTACCAGCATAATTACAATATTCTTGAACTATTTCTTCGGAAATTTTATGTCTTAAAGAAGTGCAATTATCCATTTCAATCCACCTGTGATTTATAAACTGATACCACTGCCTATTTTTACTTGAAACACACTTAAATTCGTGTTTATAAAGTTTATAAACTACTTTTGCAATGTCGTAATGGGAAACACTTAAACTTGACCTAATCAAATTTTCAATATCGTCCCGCATAATTCGTTTATATGCTTCTTCATTGTCCATTTTAGCCCATCTATATAAGGTTCCTATTTCTAACCCTCCTTCGTCTTTCATTTCCGCCCATTTCTGTTCACATATACCGTCTTCGAATTTAGGAGATAGCATACTAAACTCTATCCACGAATCAAGTAACGAATAATCTATATTATGAAGACACCAACCAACTCTTATCCATCCGTCAAATGTTTCAGCTCTCTGTTCTGATAAGATACTTACTATTTGTTTAATAAGTTCAAGGTTTTCACTTGTTTTCTTCATATATCGTTTATTAACTTTTACGGATGAATTAGACATGGCTTTACCAAAAGCCTTTTCATATTCTTCTGTTATATCTTTTGAACTTTTATTTAAAGAACATATATTATCATTTAAACCTTCATTAATACCAAGTAATTTTACTAATTCTCCATTAGTATATTCTTTCTTTCCTTTAGTTGTTATATATTCTCCTTCGCGATAATCAATTATACTAGTTACCAAATAAGGTTCTTTACCAGGTTTACAACTACCATACATAAACCAGTTATTCTTTTCAATAACTGCTTTATCTACAATATCATCAATAGGATTAGAAAAATTAAGATCTTTAAACATTTTCTCTATTTCTTTATCTTTTATAATATCATTTCTTACAAGATGCAAGACGTTATAATTGGAAACTATATATGGTATAATAATATGGACTCCGTCCTTCATAATAGTTTTATCCTTAGGGTGTCCAATAGGAGAAGGTTTTTCTAGAATAAAGGTTTCCCTTTGGTTATCTTCAAATTTAAGGTAATTTCCTAAAATATCAAAATATTTTTCTATAAAAAACTGAATATCTTCTTCTTTATAAGTTCTTTCTATCGAACCTGTATTTTCGTAACGGAAATCTAAATCTATCAACACTGGACATTTTTCAGGGTCGTGTGCTTCAGTAAGATGTAATGATTCTTCATATTTAAAAATCCATTTTGTATATAAATCTAAGAAGAATTCTTTTTCTTCTGGTTTAATATTGTATTTACCTGGAAAAATGTTTTGTTTATGGTCTCCCAATGAAGTATGTGAAATATTTTTATCTAATTTATCGGTGATTTTTCTATTGTTTAAAAATTCATCAACAGTTTTAAATTTTAGATTTTTTGACATTTTCGATTTATATATATTCACAGAAAAATTTTATTTAAATTAATTCAATTTTTTTTAAATTATTTTTTTTGAATATATTTTTAAGCATTAAAGTTTTTGATTATAAACTCTTTAATATTCATATCGCGAATATTAAATATATTTTTATTTAATAATTTAAAAAAAATTGAATAATTTTTTTTTAAGTAATTTAAGAAATAAAAAACAATTTTGTAATAATGAGTAATTTAGCTGTTAAACGCATAACTGCTGATATAAAGAATATTAGACGTAATAATTTAGAAGAACAAAATATTCACGTTTCTATAGATGAAGAAGATATATTTAAAATTAAGGCATTAATTATAGGACCAGAAGATTCGCCGTATGCTCATGGATTCTATTTTTTTCATTTAGAAATACCCAAGGATTATCCTATTAATCCCCCTAAAGTTAAATTTATAAATTTAAACGGAAATGTTAGATTTCATCCAAATCTATATAAATGTGGTAAGGTATGTTTATCCATATTAAATACTTGGCACGGTCCAGGTTGGTCAAGTGTCCAAACGTTATCGTCTATATTATTATCAATTCAGTCAATAATGAATGAACATCCTATACAAAATGAACCGGGTTGGGAAAAGGAAACCGGGCAGAAATCCAAAGAGTTTAATAATGTGATAACATATTATAATTTAGAAACATCTGTGTTAAAAGCTATAAATGAAACTCCCGAAGGGTATGAAGATTTTAAAGATATAATGCTAAATTATTTTGTTAAAAATATTAGTAAGTATCATAAAACATTAGGTAATCACCATAAATTACATAAAAAGAAAATAAAGAGTGGTATATATAGTATGCAAATATTAGAGTGTGATTATCATTCTATTAGGGAAAAAATAGAATTACTTTATTCTGAATATGATATTTTATTTGGGAAATAAAAATTTATAGAATTAATTATAATATATAAATGAACAAAAAATTATCTAAAAGAAATACAAGAAATACAAGAAATACAAGAAATACAAGAAATACAAGAAATACAAGTAAAAAGGGATGACGACTGATACCTTCATTGCTAACAAATTATCCATATCAAAAAGTAGAAAAGAGAGTTAGACGCACAAATATTGAATATTCGATGGTTTATATTAAACATTATAATATAATAAATAAAAAATAAATATATAAAATTGATTTTTTTATTTTAAAAAATAAATATTATACTAATTTAAAAGATGTTTTTTTGTACGAATGATAACAATATGTTATATATTAAAATAGACGAGAATGAGAAGTTAAAATATTATTGTAAATTATGTTTAGAAGAATATGAATTAGAGAATTTAGAAGGAAAAAATAAAGAGTGTGTATATAAACAGAATTATAATACAAATACATATTCGTATAAAACTTATATTAATAATAATATTTATGACGATCCCACATTACCGACAATAACTAATATTAAATGTGTTAATGTTAAATGTCCTTCTAATGAAGGGGTACCTAAGAAAATTAAATATATAAAATATAATAGAGAAGATATGAAGTTTATTTATTGTTGCTGTGTATGTAAGGAAAAGTGGACTAGTTCTAATGAGAAATTAGAATGAGAAAAAGAGTTCTAATGAGAAAATATATTAAATTTTACAATTATATTTATATTTAAATATAAAATTGATTAATTCTGTTTTAAAAAATAAATATTATAATATAATATGACTGAAACAAAAAGTGAAATTATAAATTCAGAAAATTATATAGATTTATATAAAAATTATGATATAAGTAAAAATATTTCATATCCAATTCTTACCAAATATGAATATGCCAAAATATTAGGTATGAGAGCGCAACAACTAGCAATGGGATCTGAACCGTTAATAGAAGTAACAGAAGATTTAGATAATGTTATTCTTATTGCGGAAGAAGAATTAAGACAAAGAAGAACTCCTTTTATTATAAAAAGAGCAATCGGAATTAATAAATTTGAATATTGGAAAATAGAGGATTTATCAATTTATAATAATTAAAAAATTTTAATATAAGAATATAAGAATGTAATAATTTTAATTTTTCCATCTATTTCCGCAATTTAAGCAAGTAATAAATATAGTCATAGGTTCATCCGCACTACGAGTTTGAACTTCATAATAGCAAGTTTCTCTACCTTTACATCTTTTACATTGGAATTGGTCTGTCATTGCTTCTTTTTTAGTTTCAAATAATACTTTATCTCTTCTATATTTTTCATCAATTAATTCTTTCCAGTTTTCAGGGAATAGTTCTTGATAAGACATATTAACTAATTTTTCAGGTGTAAATTCATTTTTTTTAAGTCTTTCTATTAAACGTTTATTTTTGATATAACTATTCGGTTCTAAATTCGTATATAATGATCGTGCTTTATTAATATATATTTGTATAAAGATTGAATTCCAACTTGGAACTATATTTTTTTCAATACAAATTTTTATAGTATAGTTAAATAAGTTTCTTTCTAAATCTCTAAAATAGTCTTCTTTATTTTCTAATAGGGATAAGAAAATTTCTAATGTTTTTATCCTAGTAATATTTTTTAATTTAGTTAACTCTTTTTCTTCATATATAATATCTTTATTATCAACTTCTTTTGGTTTAATTACTTTTTTTTTCTTTGTTTTTTTAATAGGTTTCTTTGTTTCTTCTTCATTTCCCAACAAATCATTATCATCGCCATAATTATCTATATTAAATTCTTCTTCTTCTTCTTCGCTTATAACATTATCATCGCTAAAAAAAATTTCTCCTTCTTCTCCTATGTCTGTTTCATCGTCATCATCCTTAAAATTTAGATATAATGCGTTATAAATATTTTCAAAAATTTCAATATCTAATGAAGAATATTTATCATTATCTATCAAACAAATAAATAAATCTCCAAAATAATTATATTCTATATCACTTATTGGTAATTGGTGGATATTTTCATTTTTTTTATCACCATTGTATTGACCAAATAATTTTAATACTTTATTATTTTCCAATTCCCAATGATATAATTCCTCGAAATCTTTTTCTTCAATGTCAATTTTTGATTTAAATTTTTCAAAGTCATAATTTTCTTCTTCTTTTGTAAAAATGTCGACTTCTTCTATATCGCCGTTAATTGATAATTTTATTGTAAAAACCATATTTTAAAATTAATTAGTTAATAAATGTTAAATCAATTTTAAAATTGATTTTATTTAAACAAATATATAAATATTTATATTAAAAATGGATATTTTACTTCAAAAAATAAAAGATTTTATTAAACAACAAATTGAAACTTATAAAAAAGATAATACTTTAGAGATTAAATTTGGGAAGATTACAATTGGAGAAATTTTTTCTCTAAAGTTAAAGGATACATTAGATTTAGTTAAAAATTTTAGGAATTATAAATTAAGTTATAGTCAAGGTAAAGTTTATAAATATAAAGATGGATATTATAAAACATTTAATAATAAAAATAACATTTCAAAAAAGGTAGACCTTTTAGAAAAAGAAATGTTTATATATGATAAATATGATTTATTGATAGTAAATAACTTAGTAAAAGATTCAGGTTATTTCCCTTCTAAAAAAGAATATCATGACGAATATGAATATGACGAAATCAATATTTATATTGATAAGAATATGGTATTAACATTTGAAACATATAATGATATGTTCTTTATAAAAATTGTAATAGATTTAGAGAAAGATTTACCATATACTTATCAGGATGAAGTTATAGAAAATCTTAAAACAGTATTTGAATTATTGGAAGGTATAGAAACTTTATAGTTTTAAAATAAGGTAAAAACAACCAATATTTTCTTATTTTAAGTGAGTATATATTGTTATACTTATTCAAGTATTTTTTATTCTATATGTATAAAAAATAATATATAGAAAAATAATATATAATAAAAAATAATATAGAAAAAAAAAAATATTTTTATATATTATAAATGCCAAAAAAAATAATCGCAAAGTCGCAAAGTCGCAAAGTCGCAAATATAAAAAAAGAAGTTTAAAAAACATGAAGGGAGGGAGTGAATGGAAAATATTAGAAAAGAATTTTACAGGTAGTCAAAGTTTTTTGTTTAATTTTGATTCAAAAAAATATTCGTATAAAATACAAGATAATAAATTATATCGTAACGTTTTAATGTGGATAGGTGGAGAGGATGGAGATGAGTGGGACCTTAAAGAAGCAGGTAAACTAATAGATGATGGAAAAAAATTGGAAATATATGAGCCTGTATATGGGCTTTACGGTTACAGTGAAAACGTAAAAAAACAGCAACTTAAAGAAGGTACCTATAGTATAAAAAAATTTGTCAAAAGCCACAAAGAATGGTGGGATACTAATCACGAATTCGATATTGTAAAAGATGAAGCAGATGAAGCAGATGAAGTAGATGAAGCAGATGAAGCAGAAGTAGCAGCGGTAGCAGATAAAGAGTTTATATTATTCAATCCAAAAAATCGAATAATTAATTATATAAAAGATGAAGAAGACAAAATAAATTTTAAGAATAATATTGGTATAAATAAATTAAATATATTAAAAATATTGAAAAAAAATTATAACGAAATAATGGAATTAAATTCGGATGATTTTATGAAAACACAAATTAATGATATGTTAGATAATTTTGTAACATTATTAAAAAGTATAACTAAGTAAATCCATACTAGATACTTCTAATTTAAACATAGTAATTTGTTCATTTTGTTTCAATAAAGTTAATACGTATTTGACTTATTTATTAGTTATTTTATAAGATATAGATTTTCTACTATATCTTTTAATTGATTTATTTTTTTATATTTATTAACCCAACCAGATAATGATTTATTTTTACTTTTACAAGAAAAAATATCGCATACTTCACCTAAACTTTTATTTTCTTTAATATAATATTTAATGGCGCTATTTTTATAATCTTCTGTTTTATGTTTCAACTAATATTATTTTAGAATTAAAATTTGTCTCATTTAAAATCTTCTAAAGGTGTAAAAACTATTAGTTTTGTCCTTGTTTACAAACTTTAAGTAAACTGAGAACAAAATTCTTAGGGATTTTAAATTCGTTATTTTGTGTCATCATTGCGAGTTCTAACGCAGGTTCTACAACAGTTTCGATACCATCTACTATTTTTTCTTTAATATCAATTAAGTCTTCATTCTTTTTACATTCAGTTTCTAATACATTAAGTATTAAGGAAAGTATAAGTTTCTTTTTCTTTTCACTATTCATTTTTTTTAATTTTTTAGTAAATGTTAGACCATGTTGGATAATATTCATTAAAAGGAAATTGTCGTTAACTTTCCAATCGCATTTATTATCTCGAAGGGAATTGAAGAGGTCTTTGACTGCGGTCATAAAATTATTAAGTTTAGGGTCATTTAAAGCAATTTTTTTAATTATTTCTTTTTTTCCCTTTAAACTTTTCAAATTTAAGTGTGAAACATTTAATTCGAAATCGTTCATAATATATTAATGTTAGAAAAAAAATTAAATAATTTATTAATTAATGTATAAATATTAATTATATATATAAATAATAATATTATGGAAAAACATATTTTACTTTTTATAATAATAGTTTTAGTATTAGGAATTGTATATTTATATGGTTTATTATTAGATAGGGGAAATCCTGAGATTAATAATGAAAATGTAATTAATAATTTAATAAAGGATAATAAGAGTATGACGAAAGATTCGAATACAGTTTTTAGTTCCACGAAAATAATTAAACCTACTTTCCAATTTTCAACTGAACATGTTAATTCTAACGTCTATGAAAATAATGAAATCAATATTTCAAATGTCGTAGTTTATGACGATTTATTAATAGATGATAAAAAATACTACCTTGATAGAGAATTATATATTAATTTTGATTATGAATTACCTATAAACGAGTATTTCTATTTTTCTATTCTTATTGATGCTATGGAAGAAACTAAACATAAAATAACATTTAATAAAAATATCACATTAAGAACTGGAAGTGGGAATTTAAGTGATAATCCATTAAGTTTTGTAATTTCGAGTAATAAAGGAGATAAAACTAACTTAGTAATATCGCGTGCTAGAATTTTAGTTAATAATATGGAAAATGAAATTGTTTATAATAATATTATTCCATTAGATATACTTATACAACACGAAGATACTACTATTAATAATATTAAAAATACTATAAAAAATAATATTAATAATATAAATAAAATGAATAATATAAATGGTACTAATATAAATCGAAATAATATAAATCGAAATAATATAAATGGTAATAATATAAATCGAAATAATATAAATGGTAATAATATAAATAAAAAAAATAATAAAAGTAAAATAATTAAAGGTATTAATGATAATATAGTTATTTCAGCCAATGATATAACCGAGCCTTTTGATGGGAATTATAATGTATATATTGGTATATAATTAAGCAGAATTAACACATAATCTATAAAAAATAGTTATACCATTTGTATGACTTGGATATGACACTTTTACTAGTTGTTTTTCTTTAACACCATAAAAAACAGCTAATGGATCATTAATTAATACATTCGGAAAAAGTTTTTCATCATCTATATTATATTTTTTTATAACTTCTTGTTTGTTTTCTTCTGTCATAATTTCATATTTAGGAACTAGTTTATTTAAAGTAATATCATATAAAACCGCATTTAACCATATAACCTGACAGAAAATTTTATCTGTATGATATAAATTATTTATATAATTTTCAAGTGTTCCTTTATATGTTACTTTATCTTTAGTAATAAATATACATTCGTCTTCTTTTTCTAGAAAAGATTCTTCGTAATAATTTATCACATATTTTTCAATTGCTTTACTTCTAGTTTTATCTGTTAAAATATATTTAACAAATACCTTTTTATTTTCACCTTCACATAAAATATCTATAGTATCGTGTATAGTAGTAATTTTTTTATCTCTATTTTGAAATAATATCATTAGTTCTTCTCTATTTTGATTTTCATACTTAGTAGTATCATACCCCCTCAGTTTTAGCATTTTAAGGATTATTTTCCTTGATTTGTTAATATTTTCGAAATCCATTATAATATTAATATAAAAATATATTTTAAATATATTTTGATATTTTTTTTCAATTTTTTATATTTAATAAAATTTTAATATTTATTTATTTTTAATATTTATTTATTTTTAATATTTATTTATTATCTTTTACACTTAATTTTTATTACTTTCTTCCTTTACACTTAATTTTTTAATACTTTCTTTTTTTACACTTTTAGGTTCATTCTGTAGTTTATTACCTTCCACACTTTTAGGTTCCTTTACACTTTTAGGTTCCTTTACACTTTTAGGTTCCTTTACACTTTTAGGTTCCTTTACACTTTTAGGTTCATTCTGTAGTTTATTACCTTCCGCATTTGTTTCGGTTGGTGTTTTTTCTTGTAATTCATTAAATTCGTTTTTTATTTTTTTATCGGTATTAAGTCTTAGTTGTAATCCCATTGCTTCGCATTCTTGTATAAGAAGTTGAACTGTATATGGAATATTAACTCTACTAAAACTATAACTCTTATTATTTTTATTTACTAATTCCAAATCTCCATATTTATTTTTTTCATATTCTAAAGGACCGTCGCAAGAAGGACTAAGATAAATATTTTTTTTAGGATTGAAAGCAGCAAATTCTCCGGTATGATTACTTATAGTAACAAAGTTATCATTACCGTCCGATCTTTCCATCATTGATTCTTTAAGAAATTGCGATAAACCATGTGATATAATAGCATCACGTTCCATCTCTCCTATTCTCAAACCTCCACCGGCGGCTCTCCCCGAAGGTGGTTGTCTTTCTCTCATAGTAACAGGACCTCTTGCTCTGGAATTTATTTTATCTTGGACCATTTGTTTAAATCTTTGATAGTATGTAGGACCTACAAACATTTGACAACTAAGTTGTTTTCCTGTTCTACCATTATATAATACTTCATTACCATTTCTATCATAATTACATTGTTTTTCTAAAATATCTCCTAATTCACTTATATTATGTTCTTGGAAAGCAGTTCCGTCGAATATAAAACCCATACTTGCTGAAATCTTTGAACCAATTGTTTCTAAGAATTGCCCTACCGTCATACGACTAGGGAAAGCGTGAGGATTAACTATCATATCTGGTATTATTCCTTCTTTAGTAAAAGGCATATCTTCAGCATTCATTACAGTTCCTATAGTTCCTTTTTGACCGTGTCTGGAACCGAATTTATCGCCAACTTCGGGGGTTCTAGTTGTACAAAGACGAATTTTAACCATTCTTTGATTATCAGAATTAGTATTAAATAAATATACTTTATCCACCAATCCTCCTGCGTCTTTTTTAACAGCTATACTTGTATCTTTTATTCCTTCATCATTCTCGGTAAATTGACTAACTAATACGTCTTTTTCTTTAACATATACATTTTCACTTATAACACCGAATTTATCTATTTTACTATAATTGTATTCCTTTTTAGGTGATATATCATTTTCTTCAAATGGACTATAAAATGAAGTAGTTGAAGTTTGTTTGTCTCTAAACTCTTCTGCTTCATAGACTTTATAATAAGTGGTATTAAATAAACCTTTATCTAATGAGTTTCTATTAATAATAACGGAATCTTCTTGATTATATCCAGAATATGAACCTATTGCTACTACAATATTATTACCGGAAGGTAAATCGGCATTCATAATATATTTACTCATACGAGTATTTACTAATGGTTTCTGTGGATAATTTAATACGTGAACCCCGCTATCCATTCTATTTCTATAATTACTACAATATACTCCTACCGCCTGTTTACCTTGACCGGCACTGAAAACATTTCTAGGAGATTGATTATTATCACTAAATGGAGTAATAAAACCCAAATGTCCTAAAATCATAGAAGGGTGAAGTTCACAATGTGTATAACTTGCTTCTATTAAAGGTGTTTTTTCTAAAATGTCTTGTGAAGAAGAAACTAAACAAGAATGTAATTCGTCAACGTCAATATATTCTAATACACCTTGGTTTTCTTCTAATGATTTTATTAACTTATCAATATTTTCTTTACAATCATAATCACAATTATAATAATCTAATCTAGTTTTCTTTTTATCAAACCCTGAAATTATATTTTCCCAATCATACAAATTAACTTTTAATTTATTAATATGGTCATTTGTTAATAACATTTTATTATCTTTAACAACTGGAATAGGTCTAGTACAACGTCCCCCATCTGTTGATATATAAAGTTCATTAAATCTTCGGTCCCAATTTAAAGAAGTGAAAATATTTATAATGGCATTTCTCCTAAATAATTTAAGTATATATAATAATCTTCCTATATCTATGTGTGTTCCCAAAAGATTACCATTTAGGAATATTTTACCTTCTTTTAGTTCACCTGGTCTTATTTCATCTAAATATACTAAACCGAGTTGTCTAAGGCATTTTTCTATTGGTTTAGTATCGCATCCAGAAGTAATATGTGTCATAACTGTCATATGTTTCTTAATACCTACATTTCCTCCGTCAGGTGCATTAATCGGACATATAATACCAAATTGTGTTGAGTGAAGTTTTCTTTGTCCCAACATAATACGTGAATCTCCGCCACTTGGTGTATTAATTCTTCTAGTATGTGAAATAATATCAGAGAAACTACGCCTACTAAGAGATTGTATTAAACCGCTTTTATTAAGAATATTACCTATTTTAAAGGATTTTAATATATCACTAACAAATCTAGTAGAATTAAATATTTCTTTTATATTAGCATCATTAATAATATTATCCACATCATTTATATATGTGGATTTGTTAAATCTATATTCGGAATCAATCTTAATTTTAATATCTCGTTGGTATTGAATGAAACTATCTCTAAATAATCCTGCTAATAAAAATCCAGATAAATCAACACGCTTATAAGCAAAACTATCTCTGTCTGTATTTAGTATTAAACCTTTTTTATTATATATTATTTTTTTAATCATATGACCCAAGAAATATCCCTTATTCGTATAAGAAGTTCCTATATGTGGTAATAATTCTGTATTTAGAATATTAATTACTTCACTAACAGAACTTCCTTTAGTAAATTGTCGCATATATTTAATACAAGATATACTATCATATAATATACTTCCTTCATATATAGAAGGAATTAATTCTCCTATTAATTCTTTATTAACTTCATCTTCCAAATCACCTAATATTAATTCTAATATTTCTTTATCAGATTCATAACCTAAAGCTCGGAATATAATAAATAAAGGTATTTTTTCACTAAATCCAGGTAATCTTATTTCTAATGTTTCTGTTTTTTTTTTAATACTTATATCAGTTGTTTTAGGATATTTAAATTTGCCTTGTGGAACAGATTTAATATTTACAGAATGACTAATATAATCGTCATTCATAGATTGAACATATATCTTATTTTCTGCTTTTCTTTCGTGTGATACTATTACTTTTTCCATTCCATCTACTATAAAATAACCACCTTGTTCATATGGACATTCTCCCATACTTCTTAAAGTTTCAAAAGTATGATTATGAAGTACACATATCTTAGAATGGAGCATAATTGGCATAGTACATAAAAATATCTTTTCAAATACCTTTTTTTCATGTTCATTTTCTTCTTTTGGTAAACTATTATTCCTTATTACCATTTCGATATTACAAAAAATATGAGAAGCATATGTTAGATTTTTAAGTCTCGCTTCATTTGGAAACATTTGTCTTCTAGTATCTTGGTGGTCAATAACCGGTTTTCCTATAAAAATTTCTTTTCCTTCTCTTCCTCCATAATATAAATCTATTTCATATTTATAATTATACTCCTTATCTTCTTCTCTCTGTAAGAAAATTGTTTGGGGATTATTCTCTTTTAATGTTTGTGGTATTTTATTTAAAACAAAATCATTATAAGAATCTAGGTGATGATTCGTTAAATAATAATTCTTTTTATAAGGTAATTTATTTACTTTATCTTCTGGAAGATCCTTAAAGTAACTATATATAACATTCCATAAGTCTTCATCTTTAATCAAATCTGTTTTATTAGTATTAGAGATATTTTTTAATTTACTCATTATATATTAATTTATAATATTATTTTAAAATGTTTTTTTTTTAATAAAAATTTATTATTAAATTATATCAAATGAATTTGTATGATTTAGTTATTAAGCAATATACACAAATTTTAGATCATTATGATTTAGATGAAGATATTAGAGAATATATTACCTTTCCTAAAAATGAAATAATGGTTAATTACCCTATTCGATTAGATAATGGTAAAGTTAAAATGCTTAAAGCATATAGAGTTCAACATAATAATGTATTAGGACCATTTAAAGGTGGCATTAGATTTAGTGAAGATATATATTTAGATGAAGTAAAATCTCTGGCTTTTTGGATGACTATTAAATGTGCCTTAAATAATATCCCTTTCGGCGGAGCAAAAGGAGGTATTAAAATAAATCCATATGACTATAGTATAAATGAATTAGAAAGAATTAGTAAAGGATATGCCGAAGTTATGTATAAATATATTGGAGAAAATAGAGATATACCTGCTCCTGATTTAGGTACTAACTCTCAAATTATGGATTGGATGACTGATGCTTATCAAAAAAAAGGCAGAACTCATACTAACTCAGTATTTACTGGTAAATCTATACATTGCGGTGGTTCTAAAGGTAGAGAACAGGCAACTGGTTTTGGAGTAGTAGAATGTATAAAAATATGGGCAGAAAATAGTAATATAGATTTATGTGGTAAAACCTATATAGTTCAAGGATTTGGTAATGTGGGTTCTAACACTTCTATATTATTATCTCAATTAGGAATGATATGCATTGGTGTTGCCGATCATACAAGGTGTATTAAAAGTGAGGAAGGATTTAATGTCTTTAAACTTCAACAACATTGTAAGGAGTATAAAAATATAGAGAAATACCCATATGGTGAAACTATAGATAAAGAAGACTTTTTTTCTTTAGAATGTTTCGTTGTTATACCTGCCGCTAAGGAATTAGTTATAGTAGGAGAAGAAGGTAATAAACTAAATTGTAAATTAATATTAGAAGCAGCAAATGGGCCCATTGATTCAGAAGCAGAAAAAATAATTTTAGATAAAGGAATAGAAATAATTCCTGATATTTTGGCAAATTCTGGCGGAGTTATTGTAAGCTATTATGAATGGTTACAAAATAAAAGAAGCGAATACTGGCAAGAGAAAATAGTATTAGAAAGACTTACTGAATTAATTAAAGAAACATTTAATAGAGTATATAATAAACATAAAAAAGAAAATATAACAATGCGAAATGCTTGCTATATTTTAGCTATTTCAAAAATTAGCGAAACTATTAAAAGAAAAAAGTTGTTTTAATTATAAAATAATCTATACAGTAAAATAATCAATACATTTTTGTAATTCATAAAATAACTGAAAATATAAAAAGAAGAAAGATATTTTAAATTATAAAATAATCTATACAGTAAAATAATCTATACAGTAAAATAATCAATACATTTTTGTAATTCATCATCATTACTAAATAATATTTTCCCATAATTTTCCTCAATTAAATTTTTATCTCTATGTAAAAACACTAAACTATCGTGTAATATATTAAATACTATATCATATATATAAACTTCTAAGTTTTTTTGTTCTCCATTTTTAAATTCTTCTAATAGTATTTTTGTCGAAGAGTTATCATAACCACTTAGTCTATATTGAATATTTTCAGTAATCATAAAAAAATAAGGGTAATTTTTATTATAATTCTTTTCTACTTTAATATTTCCGTCTTCTAAATCCATTCTCATAAAATTTAATAAACTTTTAAAATATGTTAATTTTTTCTTTCTTCTTTCTAAATCCCCTAATATAAATTCCATTTCTCTCATACTTACATTATTGTTTAAATATTTTGAAAGTGTTGGTTCCTTATCTGGTCTAAAAAAACAATATTTATGTTGGTATTTAAGTATAGGATTAAAAAGTATATGTCTAGTATCTATAATACATTCACTAGGTGTAATATATAAATAGTCAGTCATATTTTCTTTATTAAAATATTGTTCTCTTACAGTAGAAGTGAATTCCATAATAATACTTAAAGTATTATAGTTATTCATAAAATGACATAATTCCACTATACTATTATAGTTCTCTGGAGTAATAAATTCAGGATATACTAAAATATTATTATTTGTATTATTTTTAGGATTTTCTTTATACATTTGGTCTATCCATACTTGATATATTTGTAAATTAGGAAATTCCTGTTTATACTTATTTATAATATAAGGATATTCGTGATTTATATTTTCTTCGGAACTGGGAAAACAACCTATTTGAAAAAAAAATAATTTAGGTTGATAAGGATTATTTTTAATAATACTTATTATTCCATTATTAATAAAATTTCTAAAAGACATTGTTATTTTAATAATGATTTATGGTTTTAAATATTTTATTTATTTTTTGATTAATTGTAATATATTTGATAACCCAGAATTATTATTACACCCACAAGATACGACATTTGATTTGTTATCTAAGAAATATAATAATAGAGCAATAATTATCATTAAAAATCCTGTATGTAGTGCCCTGTCATCTTTTATTAATATATTTAACAATTTTTCGAAAAACAAAATATATTTTTGATAAAGTGTAAGGTCTTTACCTAAATTATCATTATATGCTTGCTTTATTAATACAGATATTTCATCTATTAGAGCAAATAATGTTTTTGAAAAATCATCTACTTTTTTAGTAAAACTTTGTTTTTCTATTGCGAGTTCTTTATTTCTGGCTTCTGCCAATTTATTTAAACTATCTATTGAATCGTATTTTTCCCTATCTAATAATTCATAGTATCTCTCTAATTGCTGTTTCTTTTTATCTTCTAGTAATTTATTATCGAAATCGGAATCTAATTGTAATTGATAATTATATTGTTGTTGGTCTGTTTTACTCGTTATTCCTTCTGTTTTTTCATCTTTTTTTTCTTTTTTTTCTTCTTTTTTTTCTTTTATATGATAATCTATTGGATATATTTTTTTAATTTCATAACCAGTATGATATAATTGATAATAATATAAAATATTATCTATTAATAAATCGTCTTCACTAGTTATAGTGTATATACCACTTAATTTTTCTTCTTCTATTTGTTTTTTAAATATAGTTTCTTTTTTTTTATATAAATATGTAATAAAACCTTTTTTTAATCCTCCCAAATATTCTGTGAATTTTATTATTTCATTACCTTTTTTTATACTTCCATTAAATATAAATAATAAAGTTAAATAATTATAGGCAATTTTCCTATTAGGACTTATTTTATAATAATTTTCCTCTAATAAATTTAATTTATCTATATTATCACTTATAAAATAGGATAATGGTTTAAAAACATTTTTTTCTAAATCTTTTGCGTTATTTAAATTTTCCTTAGTTATATTATATAAATTAAATAATTTTATACTATCTTTGCTAAGTAAATTAGTTATTTTTTCTTCTTCTATTTTTACTTCTCTTAGCAAAAAATATTCATTTATTTTTTCATATCTACTTATAAATGTAGTATTCTTTGTAGTATTCTTTGTAAAATTTTTATCATATATATCATAAGGTTCAAAATCTAGTTCCAAATTTTCTACATTTTCAAAATAATCTTCTTTATCTATATCCATAATTGCCTTATAATGTAAAATACCCAATTCATAAATATGCTTTTTTATTTTTTCATATTCCCTTCTTAATTTCTTATCCTGTTTTTTAATTGCTTCTATATCTTTATATAATTGGTGTTCCAATAATTCATTATCTATATATTTGTTCATATAAATAGGATATAAACCCATATTTTTTAATAAATTCATAATTTGATTGTTAATCATATAACTAGTGTCTTCATTCTGATAAAAAAACATACCTAATTTTTTATAATTCTTTTCTAAATCAGTTAACAAGTCTTCTTTATCATTATCTTTATTTTTAATAGATATTGCTTCTATAAAAGTACCACTTGAATTAGTTACATCTATTACATCTATTAAATCTTCAAAATTACTTGTTTTAGTTAAAATATAATTAATAACTTTCCAATCTTCTTCTTTATTTTCATCAAAAAAATAAATATTAAAAAAACTCCTATAAAAATATAACTTATTTTCTATATCTTTTTTATTATTTGCTTCTATAGATTTCATAAAAGCTTTATGATTTTTATGATGCGGATGAATAACTGACTTATATTTACATTCCATTTTCCTTTTTTCTAAAGCATTTAAAATTTTTTTATTAAGAATGTCTATATTAACCCCTTCCTTGTCATATGGATCATCACAATCCTCTCCCAATTCAAAAGGTTCAATAACATTTTTACTTTTTTGATTCTTAAATAAATAATAAATAGTTATTAGGAAAATCAAAAAAGGAATAAGCATTACAGGTTGGTAAATACAAATAACTAAACCTAATAATAAACATATAAGTTTATTAGTATTATTGATTTGTCTATTAATTTGAAAAGACATAAATAATAATAATATAACAAATACTACATATTGATACTCTTTGACTTTTAATAATTGTTTTAATTTTTTAGGTATTAATTCTGTTTTTTTAGACATTATATTTATATTAATATTATAAAAAAATATAAATTCTTATAACATGTATCTAAATTATATCAATTAAATCCGCATGAGTTAAAAGATGTCTTCTACAACAATATCTCTTTAAACCTAATTGATCCATTACTTTTCCTCTATGTGTCTTTTCTATTTTTTTTGAATTGATATTAATTGTATCTTCCGGTTCTTTCTCCTTGTTAATTTCATTTTGGTAGTAGTTCCATAGGTCCGCTATTGGCTTGCCACATGTCATACATCGTATTGGAATAATCATTATTTATTGTATATATTATACTTTATAAATATTTTTATAAAATATCAATTTTTTTATTTATAAATATAATAAATTAAATGATTTATAAAAAAAACATAAATTATATATAATTATGTCTTTATCTATAGATATTCTACCAAAATATTTAGCCAAATATTTATTTAATAAAGAAGTTAAACATTATGTATTAGATCCACTTACTTGTATAGTAAGATGTGCTATATTATATTATAAACCTATTGGAACTAAAATAAGTATATATGAAAATAAAATTGCTTTCAGTGAACCTAATTTTTTACAAGGAACTATAAGGTGGGGTTCTGGTGATAAACGCGAGGATTTACATAATATTTATAATCCTATTTTAAAATCGACACAATGGTATTCTAGAGAAAATGAAGATATTAAGAATATATTTATATTGGCTAAAAAAGGTTTAGATAAATTAAAAAAATCATATGAAGAAAATTCTATAATCTCTCATTCTTTAGAATTATATATAAATATTATAGATTTGTTTATTAATTCAACAGGGGAATGTATGAATGAATTTTTTAAAAATAAAACAGAAGATACTAAAATTTCAAATAAAAAAGATGTAAAAATAGAAAATATAAGTGAAGATGATAATCAAATATATAGGGAATTGAAAAAATTATGGAATGATAATCAAATTAATATAATAAATAATATTTTAATTCAAGTTGAAAAAGATAAAAATAATAGTAAAGAATGGTTAGAATCACTTGATATTATATTATCGAGTAAAGAAAAATGTGTTAATGAAATAATTGTGAAAAATACTACTCAGTTAAAATAAATTTTTTACTCAGTTAAAATAAATTTTTTACTCAGTTAAAATAAATTTTTTACTCAGTTAAAATAAATTTTTTACTCAGTTAAAATAAATTTTTATAAATTCGTATTTTTTACTCAGTTAAAATAAATTTTTTACTCAGTTAAAATAAATTTTTATAAATTCGTATTTTCATAAAAAAAATCTTATATATATATTATATAAAATGGCAAATGCTTTAAATGTAATCAGGAATAATTCCTTAATGTGTCAACGCTTACGTTCTGAACTTAATAACCTTACCCAATCTAAAGATGAAGAAGTAAGTTCATTAAAGGATAGTATTCAAATATTAGAATCTAAAGTAAGTAGTTTAACTGAAGAACTTAATTCATTAAAAACTACTTGTTGTTCTTCTACTGTTGAAGAGGCACCTGTTGCTGTTGAGGCACCTGTTGCTGTTGAGGCACCTGTTGCTGTTGAGGCACCTGTTGCTGTTGAGGCACCTGCTGCGGAGGAGGAGGCGCCTGTAGCAGTAGAAGAAGAAAATTTAGAAATGAATGTTGAATAAATTATATTTCAACTTTATAACCGTGTTTGGCGTGTCCACCTGCTTGTCTTCTTTTTTTCTTAGGAATATATTTTTTCTTTTTAGTTTTTTTATTAGTTTTTTTATTTTTAACAGTTTTCTTTTTCATTTTATTAGTTTTTTTTTTATTACTAATAATTTTGTTTATTAATTTTTTATTAATATTATTTCCTCTTGATGCTTTAACCATTAATAAGTTATTTTTTGTAAAATTATTGTGTTTTTTTAAATAATCATTCGCGAAATCATAAATTCCTTGATAACTTCTTTCTCCGTCATATTCCTTAATTAAAGTCCCCCCTTTACTATATAATCTTAATGTAGGAAAACCTCTTAATTCTTCTTCTCCTGGTGATTTTTTGTAATTGTCCATATTACTACTTTCTATTTTAGCGAGTTTTAATCCTTTAGGTGAATTATTGCTTAATTTTTCCCATTCACTTTCCATATCTACACAATGGCCACACCATGTGGCATAAAACCATATTAATACAATTCCTTTTTTCTTTTCTTGGTCAAGAGAAATAATTTGTTGTGGTGTACTTGTTTGTATAATCATTTTATAATATTAGGTTAGATAATAAAATTTAAAAAATTTGTAATTATTAAATTTATTATGAGTGAAATTATTAAAAAATTAGATGTTCTTGATGGAGGATTAAGAATCAGTGATAGCAAACGCAATTTCCCCGGTTGTATTAGATTTAATAAAACAGATAATTTATTTGAGGTTTATACAGGACAAAAAGACTGCGAAAATAATAATTGGTCTAATATTATGCCTCGTATTGCTACAAATGATAATTTAGGTTATATTAAAGTTGGTAATAACTTAGTAATTAATTCTGAAACTGGAAAGTTAGACAGTATTTCCAGCAGTAAATCACAAATATATCAACATATAATTAATATATCACCATATAAGTTTAGTAATAATTTAGTATTACCTAAAAATATTAGTGAAACAGATTTATCTAAATCAGATTTTTATTCTATCAATGATGCAATACAATTCATTCGAAACTTAGACCTATACAAATTTAAACGCGACCTTCATAATCAATGGATTATTAAATTATCACCTGGTATTTATTTAGAAGAAAATATTTCTATACCTGCTTTCGTTTCTATAGAAGGTAGTGGAAATGAAAATACATTTATCAAATTCAAGAAACTAAGTATTAGTAGTAATACTAGTATAAAAGATTTATGTATTAAGATTGAATCAAATATCAATGAAAATCAAATTATTTATATTGATACATATACAATAGATAAAGAATTGGATTATTATAATAAAAGTAATACAATAGATTTAGGATGTAATAACTTAGTCAAGTTTTGTAATTTAGTAATTTGCGATGAAGTTTTTGAAAATAAAAATTTAATTCATATCGAAAATGGAAACTTAGTAATTATGGATACTAATATTGATTTAATATGTTTTAATACAGAAGAAAAAAATATAATTAATTTAGCAATTGGAAATAAATTAGAAATAATTAATGGAAATATTAAAATACAAAATTCAGTTTCTAATACTAACATTATAAATTGTCAATATAGCGATATAGTAATTAAAAATAGTGAAATTAACTTAGGTATTGATTTGGATATGGAAGATAATGAATCTAATTTAGAATTACAAAAATTTAATATTATTAATAATTTATATTCTAACTTAGCAATTTATAATTCTATACTTGAAAATTCATATATTAATGGGTGTGTTATAAATACTAATGAAGAAGAAATCTTTTTTACAGAATTAATTAGTAATTTAGTTTATAAAAATAAAATAGCTAAGTTTTCATTAGATACTCCTATCCTTAATGATATTAAAGGTATAAAAATTAATAATCATAGATTTAGTATTAGTAATATTTCTAAAAAGTCTAATGATTATATAATGAAAATGAAAATAAATGTAAATGAAAATAAAAAGGATATAAATGAAAATATTATAAATAAAAATGACATTTTAAAAGAAGGTAATTATGAGGATATAATATTAGAGATATTATATGAAATAAAGACATTTAATTCATTATTAAGGGGAGATATAGAAAAAAACTTAGAAGAACATTATTTTATTACAAAAATATAATTATTGGTCTACTACTTCGTTTTCTAAAAAGCTTTTTTTGGTCTACTACTTCGTTTGTTTTTCTAAAAATCTTATTCATTATCAAGTTTTTCTTCTAATTCCTTATCTTTTTTAATATATTCGGTTTTTTTATCTTCCAAGTCCTTTTTATGTTTTTCGATCATTTCTTTATCTTCTTCCGCACTTTCTTCAATATTGGTGATAAGTTCGAATACCTCATCATTAATATTAAAGTGTGAACCATTAGTTTGTCCGGAAATTGCCATTCTAGAATTTGTATTATTATAATGTTTAAAAGAAATTCCTATTTGTTCCCAATGAATATCCTCATAATCATTAATATCTTTGTCTATTAAATTTCTTCCTTCTCCTAAAGAAGTATCTAAGAATTTATTATTTTCCCAATGTGATTTCCTGAATCCCATTGTATGTTCGAATATTCTAAATTCATACCCAACAGAATATGACGCTAAATTAACATTTGATATAATCTTATTAATTTCTAATAAACCTAATCCACTACAACCTACAACATTCTTATTTAAATATATCATACTCGCTACTCTAAATTTAACTGATTGTGGTGTATAATAATCATCATCATCCATACATACTATATATTCGCCTTTTGCTTTTTCACATGCTATATTTCTCTTTACACCAATAGATAACTTATTTTGAATTATTTGAGTTATTTCCTTTTGAGTTATTTCATTTATATCTTTATTTTCATTTATATCTTTATTTTGAGTTATTTCATTTACATTTATATCTTCATTATCATTTACTTCTTTGTCCATTTCATTTACATTAATATATTCTTTTATTTCTTCTTGACTAAGTTTTATATATTTAATATTATCTTGTTCTGGTATTAAATCTTTAATTTCTTCTTCTCCGTCGTCAATGATAATCCATTCTATTTTATCTTGTGGGTAATCTGCTTTTTGGAAATTCCTAACACTTAATTTAAAAAACTTCCTTTTATTATATGTAGGTGTGATAATAGAAACAGTGGGTAATTCGTCTTCGTATATTTCCAAATCTTTTTTCAATTCCTTTATAGAGTTATGTTTTTCCCATACTTTGTCGAAGAAATCTTTTAAATTTTTATCAAATGCCATTTCGTCTTCTCTAATATTTTTCTTACATTTTTCTGTCATTTCCTCTAATAATATTTCATCTTCTTTCTGAATTTTGATAATCTTTTCAATAACTTTTTCTAAATCTTCTTCGTCTACACTATATTCACTCCCCATAGTATATTTGAGTGTTTTTTTCTTTTTAGTTTTGACTAAGAAACCGTCTAAATTACTAACATAATTTTTATATAAAATACAGTCTAAAGTAACTGGAATAGATTTAACAGTTTGACATAAATGGAGGGTATTCGCAAAACTAGTAGCAGAACCTAAACAGAAGTGAATTCCTTTTTGGTTAATTAATTTTACGAAATCATCTATAGGTAAATATTTATCTATATATTCAATATTGTCTTGTTCTTTTTTTTCCATTTCTTTATTTTCGAAATAGTTAGTTCCGCAAAGTATAGTTAATTTTGGGTAATCTTCTTTCCATTTAGATAATAGTTTTTCAACTTGTCTAAATGAGGAATGACCCATAATGGCGAGAAAGGAGTTATAATCTTTGGTAACGGAAGTATCTAAATAGTCTTTATTTTTCCATCCTATATTGAATATTTTTTCTTTATCTGTTATTTGTGAAACAATATCATATGAATATTGGGTTTTAACTAAAACATAATCCATTTTTTTAAAACAAGGAGTCCATAATTTATGGAATTTATGTGGGTCTATTATCAAAATATTAATGGGCGCATATTTGAAGAGAGAATAATTAACAATACCTAAGAATATATTTATATCGGCGACTTTCGCAATTGTTTCTCTAAATTGATAGTAAGTAAATAAGATTTTCTTTTTTCTATATAATTTTTTAAGGGAATACGCTAAAATTTGGGCGTCTTCAGTAAGGGAATGTCCGTTGTTTAAAGATATAACATTGATTTTCATTTATACATAAATAGATAAAATTAAAAAAAAAATATACCGCAAAAAATGGGTTATAGTTATAAAAAAAATGGGTTATAGTTATAAAAAATTTGGGTTATAGTTATAAAAAAATGGGTTATAGTTACCGCAAAATTTGGGTTATAATTATATAAAAAAAATTGATTTTAATAAAAGACCAATTTTATTATTGAAAAAAATGACTGAATTTATCGATTATGGAACTACAAAAGATAGCATTGTTAAGTGTTATCACGAACATTACCCTATGGAATACTATAAGAGTTATCCGGAAACTTGTGTAGGTAAGACAACTCTAAGTGAGGATACACTTATGAAGTGTTTGTCAACTCTTACACACGAGAAGAAAATGAAACTTCTTCAAAGTCAAATAGATATTAAAGAAGATGAACATAATATTTCAATGTTGCCTCCTGTTGAAGAGAGAACAAGGGATGACGTTACGAAGTGGATGACAGAATCTTCTTTAACATTTGACGATATTATTGGGGTGGGATGGTAAGATAATTATTATTCAAGGTTGTTTGATTTGGATCCTTTTTTGATTTTCTAAAAGTTTTGAAGGTAACAAACTTGTAACGTTTCCTGATCCACTCATTCTTTTCTGTAATGTGGCATTTTTTATAAGTTCTATCGTGGGAGTCGCCCTGTTGTAGGTAGTTTGTCTGTTTAATACCTTCACGCCTTTCGCTTCTTTATTCCCTGGTGCTTGTTGTTGTACTAATTTTTCTTTGGGTATTTGTCCTGCTGCTGTTGCTAAATTTTTTGCTGCTGCTTCTCGCTGCTTATTTGCTGCTGTTCCTTGTCCTCCTTGTCCTCCTTCTTGTCCTCCTTCTTGTCCTCCTTCTTGTCCTCCTTGCTGCGTCGCTTCTGCTGCTTGTTGTCCTGCTGCTTCTTGTTCTTCTGGTGTTTGTATTGCTGATGCCATAGCATACGCTGCTGCTGCTTCTGCTTGGTTTGCTGCTTGTTGTTGTGCTACTGCTTCTAGTCGAAGTTCTTGCTCTTCTGTTTCTATTCCTCCTGTTGTTGCCATATCATACGCTGCGTCTTTCCCTGCTTCTTTTTCTGTTCCTGGTCTTCCTCCTTCTTCTTCAGGGAGTCGTGTTCCAGTCATTGCTACTGGTTCTAGATAGTTTGTGTTTAGTGTTGCTCCTGTATCATCGTAATATTGTTCATTAATATCTAGAAATTCTTCAAAATTAGGATTTTCAAAGGAAAAAACACCGTCTTTTGCTGCTGCTGCATCTGCTTCCCAACCAGATTTAAATTTTTTTTTACATTTAGTAAAATCATTTAATTCTTCCATAGGTTTTCTTACAAATAAGGTACAATTACTATTATCTTTTCCTACTTGTTCCATAGCCTTTTTAACCTTTTTTTTATATTCAGAAAGATCTGTTTTTATTTTTGCTTTTGACGTTTTCATTCTAGATATTAATGTATTTAAATGAGTTAAAAAAATAGAAGCAGTAGCACCAGTATTAACAAGTGATTTATCATTATTAGCAGCATCATTATTATTATCATTATTAGCAGCATCATTATTATTATCATTATTAGCAGCATCATTATTAGCAGCAGCAGTAGCATGTTTATCAGTAACGGTTTTTTTTTTGAATAAGTCTGATTTCTGATATATTGTGTAGTTTTCAATTTTATCACCGAATATAAAAAAATTTGTGTTTTTTATAAACTCATATATTTTTTCTTTACCGTTTATATTCCATGCTAGTGGTAAAAGATCATCTTTTAAATTTTGTGCCTTGAGGTGAAATTTTTTATTATCTTGGAGGTCCATGTTAGTATTATTGTTTATATCAGTTATTTTTGTTTCTATTTCTTTCTCGTCTCCCTCCATAACTAATGTTAATAATTCGTGATACATATCATTTTCAGTATCAATAAAAGAAATACTTTCTTTAAGTTTGTTTTCCTTTTCAATATCAGTATCAAATGCTAAACACTCACTTATAAAATTTTCATCTTTCGTTTTTTTTGCTTCTTTAGCATGTGTAGTTATACGTAATTCTTTTCTATATTCTTTACTTGCACTTTCAAATTTTTCTATCATATTTTTTAATTCGGTATCTAATGTTTCGGTAAATAGACTTCTTTTTTTTTCAATAAAATCTTGAAACCATTCTACTTGTTTAAAATGTATACTATCTTTATTAGTTGAAGGTTTTTTTTTTATTTTGTCTATTGCTTTTATTAGTTTATTTTCCAATTCTTGATTTGTTTTATATTTATCAAAATCGTATAAATATTCTTTATCTATTTGATACCATTTAGTTGTATCCGTTTCTGTGCTTTTAATCTTAAATTCTTTTAAAACTTTTTTTTCTTCTTTATCTATAAATCCTCCATTATATAAAGATTCGCATTCTCTTTTTTTTGGAACACAATTTTCAAATCTAAGAATGTCTAATTTTTTTAAATATTCTGGACTTTCTTTGAATAGGTCATCTATACTCATAAAATTACGTTTAATTATTACCATCTGTTCCTTAGGCTCTTCGGTATCTTCTATTTTTCTTATGGCTTTTTTACAATGAACATTAGCATTAGCATTAGCATTAGCCCCACCTATTTGTAATTTTTTAGTTTTTTTTTTCTTATTTTTTTTAGTTTTTTTTTTAGTTTTTTTACCTCCTGTAAGTTTAGGGTTAGGTTTAGCTTTTTTTTCTGCGTCTGCTTCTATTTGTGCTGGTCCTTTTAGTATGTTTGGATCAACCGTTTTTTCCCCCGCTACTTTTCCAGAAATTAATTCATGTTTATTTTTATCAAATTTACAATATTCGCAATATACATCCTTACAATTTTTACAATAAACACTGGCATAATATTGACATGTTTTTTCAACTTCAAACTTCTCTTTAGTTTGAACAATTAATTTATAAAAGTAAAGACTATTTTTCATTCTTGATTCTATATCATTTTTATATGTACCCGCTCTCCAAGTTTTTTTTCTTCCCATAGATGCAAAGTCTTCACCCTTTTTACTGTTTTCATATAGTTCATTTAATTCTTCTCTAAATGTTCTACAATACAAAAGAGGGATATGATCCTTACCACAATAATCAGGAGGAGATAGAAGAGTAGTATCTGCTTTATCTCCTCGAAACACCTTCAACTTACTTCCAACCTGTTCTCCTAGTTGATTTTTGGCCATACATTTTTTTTCTAATAATTTACAAAATTGTCCTTCGACACAACCTTCTTTATCGTGATAATGTCCAGGAGTATTATCTTTACGGCAACTAATTTCATTTTGAACATCGCTTTCTTTTTTTAATTGACTATCCGTTATATTATCTTTTAAAATTTTTAATTTATTACACCATTCATCTTTATTTTGTTTAGCTAATTTAAATTCATTTTCATTTCTTAATGCTTCTTCCATATCTGTATATTTTTTTAATTCTTTTGTATATTTATCACATTTATCTTGAGCGTCTTTTAATTCTTTCTGTTTTTTTTTCCCTTGTTTTTTTTTATTATTATCCATTTGTTTTTTAATATCTTTTCCCAATGTAGAACCTTTCGTAACTAAATCCACAATTTTTTTACCTTTTTCACCTTTAAATAATACAGTATCTTCTGCGGATTTCAACATTTTTTCAAATTCTGCTGCCTTTTTAACACCTTCGTCATATCCTGCAGATATAGTATTAAATAATCCCTTTTTCTTTTCCGCGACTTTAATATCTTTTACTTTACTCCTTTTATCTTGTCTTTTTTTAGATTTTTTATTTTCTATACTTTGTTTACGGTGTTGTTCAATTAATTTTTTTCTAGTTATTGGTTTTCCCGCCAAAGCCATATCATGAATAAACCAACCTTTAGAAAATTGTTTTTTCACAAATTTATCTGATACAGATAATACATTTTTACCTTCTTTCTTGGATTTCATTTTCCCCTTCATTTTTTCTTTTTCATTTTTTTCATTTAATTCTCTTTTTATTCTTCTATCAATCGTATTTTTTTCTTTTTTTTTCTTTAATTCTTCTTCTTCTTTTTTCTTTTTAGCGGCTTCTTCTTTTTTTTTTTTATTTAATGCTTCTTTTTTATTTAATTCTTCTTTTTTTTTTTTTTTTTTTTTTTTTTTTTTTTTTTTTTTTTTTTTTTTTTTTTTTTTTTTTTTTTTTTTTTTTTTTTTTTTTTTTTTTTTTTTTTT